>ERZ724516.261-NODE-261-length-33742-cov-24.258408_pt1 | contig 33742 bp, 26 predicted proteins | sample MGYA00376049_ERZ724516 | MGnify/ENA primary metagenome ERZ724516 (study PRJEB28724, sample SAMN07190886) | activated sludge metagenome | isolation source: activated sludge of sewage treatment plant in Hong Hong | place: USA: Christiansburg, Virginia | collected... | reverse complement strand
GGCCGGCGGTCTTCTGGGCCGGGTCGGCGGTCTCGCAGATGCTCATGTAGTAGCTGAACGACACGAAATCGACGGTGTTCGTGAGCAATTCGCGATCTTCATCAGTGATGTCGAGCTCGATGCCCTGCTCGCGGAACATCCGCAGCGCATACCCCGGGTAGGCGCCCCGGGTGTGCACGTCGGAGAACATGAGGTTGCCGTGATCGGCGTTCATGACCGCGATGGCGTCGTCCGGGCTCGACGTCAGGGGGTAGATCGGCATCGCCAGAACCATGCACCCCACCTGGATCTGAGGGTTGGTCTCGTGGCCGATCTTGGTGGCCAGCGCGCTGGCGACGAGCTCGTGGTGGACGGCCTGGTAGAGGTCGCTCTTGGTGAGTTCCTCCAGCGGCGTCGGGATCCCGCCGGACATGAACGGCGCATGAATGACCGAGTTGATCTCGTTGAAGGTCAGCCAGTACTTCACCCGGTGGCCGTAGCGGTTGAACAACACCCGCACGTAGCGCTCGTAGAAGCCGATCAGGTCGCGGTTGACCCAACCGCCGTAGGTGCGCGCGAGGTGCAGCGGCGTTTCGTAGTGGGAGATCGTCACGAGCGGCTGGATCCCATGCCGCTCCAACTCGTCCAGGACCCGGTCGTAGAACGCCAGCCCCTCCTCGTTGGGCTCGGTCTCGTCGCCGAGCGGGAAGATCCGGCTCCACGCGATCGAGAACCGGAACACCGAGAAGCCCATCTCTGCGAACAGCGCGATGTCCTCGGCATACCGGTGATAGAAGTCGATGCCCTCGAGCTTGAGGTTGTCCGCGGTCGGTGCCTCGGTGAAGGCGCCGAAGATGCCCTTGGGCATGACGTCCTGGATGGACAGCCCCTTGCCGGCCTCGGTGTAGGCGCCTTCGATCTGGTTCGCGGCAGTCGCGCCGCCCCAGAGGAAGCCGTCGGGGAAGTAGGTCTGAGGGGTGCTCGTCATCGGGACAAAATCCTTCGTGAAGTGGGGGCTTCCCTCCCGTAAGAGGGGCAGCATCAAGGGGCGGGTCAGACGCGGGACCCGCGGGTGGTCCGGCCGGGGCAACAGGTATGCCGCCCCGGCCGGTCCGGGTCAGCCGACGAGATCGAGCGCGGTCTCGCCCATCCGGATGGAGCCGGAGGCGACGGGCACCGCGGCCGAGAACGGTCCGTTGTTCGTCACGATCATGACGACGACCGGGTTGTAGCCGGCCTTCTCGATCGCGGCGATGTCGAACTCGGCGAGCGTCTGTCCGGCAGTGACCCGCTGGCCCTGAACAACCTTGGGCGAGAAGTGCTTTCCGCCCAGCTTCACCGTGTCGATGCCGATGTGGACGAGCACCTCCAGGCCGTTGTCGGTCTTGATGCCGTAGGCGTGCGAGGTCGCGGTGATGAGCGTGCCCGACACCGGCGCGAAGGCCTCGCCGACGGCCGGAACAACCGCCAGGCCGGCACCGAGCGCACCCGAGGCGAAGACCTTGTCCGGGACCGACTCGAGGGAGACGACCTCACCGATGGCCGGGGCAGCAACCGAGACGGCCTCGGAGGCCACCTCGCCGGTGGCAGCGGCATCGTCAAGGGCGGCCTTGGCCGGGATGTCCTGGAAGCCCAGCACCATGGTCAAGCCGAAGGCGATGGCCATGGCGATGACCGTGCCGGCGACCTGCAGCCCGAAGTTGCCCACGTCGACGGCCGCGCTCATGGTGATGAGACCGGGGATGACGAAGCCCTTGGCGGCCGAGCCACCTGCAGCAGCGATGCCGCCACCGATGGCGCCACCGATGCAGCCGTAGATGAACGGCTTCTTCAGACGCAGGGTGACACCGTAGATGGCGGGCTCGGTGATGCCGGCGAGGACCGCGGAGAGGGCGGCCGGGCCGGCAATCTCCTTGAGCTCCTTGTTGCGGGTCTTGATCATGACGGCGGTCGCGGCGGCACCCTGGGCCAGGACGGCCGCGAAGAGCGGACCGGTCAGCAGCGAGTAACCCTGCGTCGTGAGGTCCTGGATCATGACGGGGACGAAGCCCCAGTGCACGCCGAAGATGACGAAAACCTGCCACAGAGCGCCCATGACTGCGCCACCGATGACGGGGCTGAGGCTCCACAGCGCGTTGACGCCGCCGGACACACCCTTGCCGATGAGGTCGGCGACCGGGCCGATAGCCAGGAAGGTCAGCGGAACAACAACGGCGACGGCGACCAGCGGAACGACGAAGTTGCGGACCGTCTCGGGGATGACGCGCTCCAGCCAGTGCTCAAGCTTGGCCTGGGCGTAGATGGCCAGGATCGTCGGGACGACGGCAGACAGGTAGCTCACCATGACGACCGGGATACCGAGGAAGGTGAGGTTACTGGCGGCGTCGAAGGCGCCGAGGGTCATCGACACGCCCTTGGCGTCCGCGATCACCGGGATGGTCGCGGAGTAGATGAGCGCAGCCGCGATGGCCAGCGAGGTGTAGACGTTCGCCTTGAACTTCTTGGCGGCCGTCACCGCCAGCAGCATCGGCAGGAACTGGAAGAGCGCGTCGCCCGCGGCGAAGAGGATCGCGTAGGTCGAAGACGTCGCGAAGTCCGGGGAGAGCTTGCCGGCGAGGGCAAGGAAGGCCTTGATGAGGCCGGTGCCCGCGAGCACCCACAGGAACGGGGTGAAGATGCTGGTGACAAGGTCGATCGCCTTGGCCAGGAAGCCTCCCGCGGCCACCTCACCTCCGGACTTGACGTCGCCCTTGGCGACAATCGCCTCGTAGACGTTGTTGACCGTGTTGCCGATGACGACCTGGAACTGACCGCCCGACTCGACGACGGTGATGACACCGCGCGTCGCTTCGACAGCGGCCTTGTCGGCCTTGTCGCGGTCCTTGAGCGCGAACCGCAGTCGGGTTGCGCAGTGCGTTACTGATGCGACGTTGTCGGCGCCGCCGACCCCGCGGATGACCTCCGCCGCGAGCAGGTCGTACTTAGTGGGACTTGCCACGTGATTCCTCCTCGAATCCAACCCCTGAACGGGTACGTGGGGCATGCCTCGGGCACAAAAAAACCCAAGTCCTGACCGCCTTCGACTCGTGAGAGTCGACCTCTGGCCCGACTTGGGTTTTGCCTGCCGCGCAGTAACAATCCCAGACTTCCGGGACGCCACACGGCGTCCGCCACCAAAGGTAGCGGCAACCGCCCACTGCTGTAAAGGATCTCGATTCAGGCTCCCAGACAAGGGTATGCCGCGTGAGCCGGAAGCCCCTCACAGCTCACGCGGCATATCCCTGGGTCGACCGACGCGCAGCGCACAGCGCGCGTCGTCCGACGAGCAGGGCCCGGCCACCGCTTCCCAGGCCGGGGCCCACTCACATCACCGCAGGCATGTTCACGGAACATAAAAAACCCAAGCCACGACTGCACGCGACCCATCAGAGTCGCTGCTGGTCCGACTTGGGTTTTGCCTGCCGCGCAGTAACAATCCCAAACTTCCACAAGCCCAACTGCGTAGACACCGCAGGGCGTCCGCTGGCAACGGTAGCGCCCCGACCGACGGCTGTAAAGGATCCCGCCGCCATCCGGACGCGCAGCAGGTCAGCGCAGGCCGAGCTCAGCGAACGCCTGGACCAGGCCTTCCACCTCGGGGCCGGCGGCGGTGCGGTCGGCGACCGCGAGCAGGCGCTCGTGCGAACCCTCGATCGCGACGCCGACACCGGCATACTCGAGCATCTCGAGGTCGTTGAGCCCGTCGCCGAAGCCGATGACGTCCCCGCGCGCGAGCCCCAGGCGCCGCACGATGGCCTCCATCCCGACCGCCTTGTGGACACCGGCGAGGAAGATCTCACCCGCCTCCTCGCCGAGGGCCGGGACCGAGCTGGGGAGCACCGCGAGTTGTTCGCCGACCTCGGCGCCCAACTTCTCGACCGGGACGGACGACACGACGACGGAGACCTTGGCGAACGACACCGCGCCGGCGGCCGGCACCGGTCGCACCGACGCGAGGATGTCGGACACGACGGTCGTGGCGGACGGCGCATCGGCGAGGTGGGCACGGTAGGCCTGGCGCAACTGCTCCACCGTTCCGGACGCCGTGTAGACCGCCTCGGGGGCCTCCAACAGATAGGTCACGCCGTAACTGTCCATGACCTCGACGGTCCGCGCGGCGAGGTCAGCGGGGAACCTGATGTCGAGCAGGACCTCGTCGCCGAGCACGGCATACGCACCACCAGCGGCGACCACCCCGTCGAACCCGGCGGCCAGCAAGTGCGCGGGCACCATCGACATCGGGCGCCCGGTGCAGAGGAAGACAAGGTGACCGGCGTCCCGGGCGGCGCGCACCGCAGCCACGTGTCCAGCGGGCGCGGCGCCGAAGACGGCATACGTCCCGTCGACGTCGAGGAAGACGGCGCGGCGACGTGGGCTGGGGGTCTCGGTGTCCGTCACGTCGGTCGACCTTAGCCGAGGTTCGGGCGTCGGCTCACCCGTTGCTCGGCGCGAGCTCGGTGACGAGTTGCTCCTGTCCGGCGACCCACGACGCGAGGATCTTGAGGGCGTCCGACGTCGGCGTGCCGGCCGCCGCGGTGTACATGTTGAGGACCAGCCCAGGATCGCTCAACAACTCCATCGCCTCGTAGTCCAGGTCGAGCTGACCGACCACGGGGTGCCGGAGCCGCTTACGCCCGGACCGGTGGTAACGCACGTCCTGCGAAGCCCACCGTTGCCGGAAAAGCTCACTCCTGGTGGACAATTCGCCGACAAGCTGGATGAGGTCCTTGTCGTGCGGGTTGCGCCCGGCCTCCAGCCGGAGCATCGCAGCACCATCCTTGGCGACCTGGTCGTAGTCGACGAACAGCTCGCGCGCCGCCTCGGGCTGCAGGTAGATGAACCGGGTCGTGTTGGCCGGGCGACGCGGGTCGGCGAGCACCGGCGCATAAAGCGCACGAGCCAGCGGGTTCATCGCGAGGATGTCGTGACGGCCGTTGCGGACCCACGCCGGGGCGTCGGTGATCGCGTCAAGAACCTGGCGGATGGCTGGCCGCACGACCGGAGTCGCCGCCTTGGCGCGACGGTTGCTCGCGGCCCGCGTGCTCGACGCCCCCGACTCGCGAGCGAGTGCCTCGAGGTGGTCGCGCTCGGCGTCGTCCAGTCGCAGCGCGTCGGCGAGCGACGCGAGGACGCTCTCGGACACCCCGGCGAGACTGCCGCGCTCCATCCGCACGTAGTAGTCGACCGACACGCCGGCCAGCATCGCGACCTCCTCACGTCGCAGTCCGGAGACTCGGCGATTGCCTCCGTATGCCGTGAGCCCGGCTTCCGCAGGGGTGATCCGAGCCCGCCGGGTGCGCAAGAACTCCCGGATCTGGGCGCGCAGGTCGATGGACGTCATGGCTTCAATGTAGGCAGGGCGGGCGGGCCGGTGGGAGGCCCTGCTGGTACCAGGAACAAGCGGGACTCCCGGCACCCGCTGCGGTGAGGTTGGGTGAAGACCATGAGAGCAACCTTCATCCACGGCGCGGGAGACATCCGGGTCGCCGACGCACCCGACCCGGTCATCGTTCACCCCGCCGATGCCGTCGTCCGCGTGGTCCGCGCGTGTGTCTGCGGGAGCGATCTGCACCCCTACCACGCGATGCCGCCGGCGCCCGGCGGTCGCTCGATCGGGCACGAGTTCATCGGCGTCGTCGAGGCGGTCGGCTCCGAGGTCCGCACGCTTTCTGTCGGGGACTTCGTTATCGCCCCGTTCGCGGTCTCGTGCGGGACGTGCGAGTTCTGCCGCGCCGGGCTGCAGACGTCGTGCAGCAACGGCGGCTTCTGGAGCGACGCCCGGCTGGGGACGGCCGGCGGTCAGGCCCAGGCGGTGCGGGTTCCGCTCGCCGACGGCACGCTGGTCGTGGCTCCCGGCGTCGAGGAGTCGACCGATGAGTCGCTGCTCGCCTCGCTGCTCACCCTCTCGGATGTCTATGGCACGGGCTGGCATGCGGCGGTGCGGGGCCAGGTGGCGCCCGGCAGCACGGTCACGGTCATCGGTGACGGAGCCGTCGGGCTGATGGCCGTCCTGTCGGCCCAGTTGCTCGGCGCCGAACAGATCGTTCTCATGGGCCGGCACCGCGCCCGCACCGACCTCGGTGTCGAGTTCGGCGCGACGGCGGTCGTGGCGGAGCGTGGTGATGAGGGGATCGCAGCGGTCCGCGACCTGACGGGCGGCGGGAGCCAGATCGTGCTTGAGGCGGTCGGCCACTACCCCGCCTACGAGCAGGCGATCGGCATCGTCCGCCCCGGCGGCGTCATCAGTCGCGTCGGGGTCCCCCAATATGACCAGGCCCCAGTCGGTTTCGGCACCCTGTTCGGCCCCAACATCACCCTCACCGGCGGCCCGGCCCCGGTGCGGGCCTATCTTGAGACCCTGCTGCCGGGGGTGCTCGACGGCACCGTCAACCCCGGTCGCGTCTTCGACCGCACCTTCGATCTGGAGGACATCCCGGCGGCGTATGCCGCGATGGACGCGCGCGAGGTGCTCAAGGCCATAATCCGTCCGTGACCTTCCCTCTCGGGGTGGCCCGCGCACAGGACATACCAATGGTCTGGCGCCCGCGGCATACCTGAGCGTGGGAAGGCGAGCGAGCGGCGACCATTGGTATGCCGTGTGCTGGCTGGGTCGTGGCGGTGAGCGTTAGCGCGCGTCGCGGACGACCTGGCCGCCCTTCATGACGAGCTGGAGGTTCTGGTCGAACCGGTCGAAGTTCCACGGATCGCCGCCCACGACAACGAGATCCGCGAGCTTGCCGGGCGCAACCCCACCGATGTCGGAACGCTCGAGAAGCTCGGCAGCCGACCCGGTGGCGGCCATGAGCGACTGCTGCGGGGACAGCCCGGCGCGAACCATCCAGGCGAGTTCCTTGTGGTTGATGCCATGGGCGAAGACGCCGCTGTCGGTGCCCATCGCAATCTTCACTCCGGCCGCGTGCGCCCGGGCGATCGCCTGCACGTGCAGATCGGAGACCGCGCGCACCTTGGCCTCGATCTCGGGCGTCACCCGTTCATCTCCCCTGGCCTGCGCAAGGCCTGTCGCGCGGTCGGTGACCCCGGGAGTGCGATCACCGACCCGATTCAACCCCAAGGCGCCCACACCGGCTGTAGCGGAAGGTGCGTAGCGGGAACCCGCGCGTGGGATGACAAGCCTCTGGCGACCAACGGCATTCGGTATGCCGTCCGCGCCGGCCCGCACGCGGCATACCCTCCGCACGCTGGTGCGAGCGGTCGGCCGTCGATCAGCCGTCGATGAGGCCGAGCCGGACGAAGGCCTTGACCAGACCGTCCTCGTCCGCGCGGTCAGTGACCACGTCGGCCACCGCGAGCAACTCGTCGGGGGCGTTGCCCATGGCCACTCCGGTGCCGCACGCGGTCAGGAGCTCGACGTCGCTGCGGGCGTCACCGAAACCGATCAGGGACGACACAGGCATGCCGAGGTGCTCAGCCAGGCGACGCACGGCCGCGCCCTTGTGGACGCCCAGTTGCCCGAACTCGCCGAATTCGGGGCCGCGTCCCGTCAGCGACCAGGTGTCTATGCCGGCCTCCCCCGCGAAGGACTCGGCGAGGGCCGCCAGGTCGAGCCCGGGTTCGAGCACGAAGCTGATCTTGTTGACCTCGTCGCGGCCCTGGGTGGGGTCGTAGATCATGTGGGGGAAGCCCTGGCGGACCTGCGCGATGTTCTCCTCGGTGGCCCCGCCCAGCAGGACGGCGGTCCGCTCGGGCAGGTGTTCGGTGCCGAAGAGCCCGGTGTTCGACTCCAGATAGAACGCCAGGCCGTGCTCCTCCATCCAGGCCACCGCGCGCTCCACGACGTCGCGGGGCAGCACCTGGTGCCAGACCACCTCGCCGTCGGACTCGACGTAGCTGCCGTTGCCGCCGATCAGCCCGTCCAGGCCGAGGTCCCACAGCGACGGATAGATCTCGGCGCGGCTGCGCCCCGTGCACAGGTAGACCCGATGCCCCCGCGACCTCGCCTCGCGCACGGCGGCGCCGGCGCTCTCGGGGAGCTGGGCTTGGTAGTCGAGCAGCGTGCCGTCCACGTCGAGCAGCAGGACGGAATGGGGCCGGGGGTCGCTCACGCGCTCAGGCTAGTGGGCGTGGCAGCGAGGGCGGGCTGAGCACAAGGAATGCCATTGGTCGGCCGCGGGCGGCATACCTGAGCGTGCGAGTGCGCGCGGGTGGCCACCAACGGCATTCGGTATGCCGCGCGCCGCGCCGACGATGCCCCTTCGGACGGCTTCCGTCGCAGGAGTGGTGGGGTCTGCGGAGCGTTACCGACACCTGGAGGTGTCCAACGCGAGCCCTTCGGTGCCGTCGTCTGGCGTCAGAGGTCCAGCAGCAGCGCGAGCGTTTCGCGAACCTCGCCGAGAGCGACTGGGCCGACATTGCCGGTGCACTCACGAATGCGCGCCGTGGCCACGGAACGCACGTGCTGGCACTGCGCCGACGACCGCGCTGACAGCCGGTTGTCCTCGTCGGGATCGATGACCACTTCAGCGCCGCTCGTGCGGATCGTGCGGGTCAGGGGCACGACCTGCACGACGTTGGGTCCCCCGTTCAGCACCCGCGCCGCGGTCACCACGATGGCGGGGCGACGCGATCCCGCCTCGCTGCCAGCCGGCACACCAAGGTCGAGCTCGACCACGTCACCCGGCGTCAGCATCGAGCCATGCCGTCTCTTCTTCAGTGAGGCCATCGGCGAGGTCGCGCGCCATCGCATCCTGGCGGAGCGCGCGGATGGCGCTGCGCACGGTCTCATCGATCGTTTCGTGCCGCTGGGCCGCCAACCGGGTCACCCGCGCATGCGTGTCCCTGCTGATCCGTATCGTCGTGCTGTCAGCCATAGAACCAACGGTACGTCGTGTAGACAATTCCGTCTACACGGGTTGGGGTTCGCCGGGCCAGGGCCGCGCATGCGGCAGAGTGCCGCCCCTAGGCCATCGGGCAGGACGACAGCACACGGGATGCCATTGGTGGGTGGCGGACGGCATACCTGAGCGTGAGTGGGCGAGGGGGTGGCGACCGACGGCATTCGGTATGCCGCCCACCGCGCCAGAGCTGCCCGTTCTGCAAAGGCGAGGCGACGCGGCATACGGGCGGCACAGAGGTCCGCGAAACGAGTCAGGCCCTGACCGGCGTCTCCGCTCGTCAGGGCCTGTCCGTCTGTCTCAACACAGAGCGCGCCCGAAGGGATTCGAACCCCTAACCTTCTGATCCGTAGTCAGATGCTCTATCCGTTGAGCTACGGGCGCCAGACACGCAGCCGCACCACCCATCGTTGCCCTCCGCGAAACTCCGCGAAGACCTCCAGGGCCGTGCGCCGAGGGGCAAGCCTACCGGCATACCCACTGCGGGGGAAATCGGATCCGCCCGCCGGACCACTCCGCTACCCACCCCGCCACCCACGCCGCCAACCCGCCCCGCGACCAACGCCGATCCTTGTGAGGGGACTCACCAGGAAGGGACCAAACGCCGGTATGCCGCCCGCACACCACCGGGATACGGTGGTCACGACCGCGGCGTCGGCTGGTTGCCGGGACGACACCTGTCCTCTTTCCCGCCCCTCATCCGACGCCCGACACCGAATCGGCAGCGAGCGCCTCATGGGCGACCGCGGAAGGGAAGGTCATGAGCACGACGCACAAGGGTTTGGCCGCCTGGGTTGAGGAGGTCGCTGCGCTCTGTAAGCCGGCGTCCATCCACTGGGTGACTGGCACGCCGGAAGAGATGGAGAGCCTCAACCAGGCACTCGTCGACAGCGGAACGTTCATCAAGCTCAACGACGAGAAGAAGCCCAATAGCTACTGGTGCGCGTCGGACCCGAGTGACGTTGCGCGCGTCGAGGACCGCACCTACATCGCGTCCGTCAACCCCGACGACGCCGGCCCGACCAACAACTGGATCGACCCGGCCGCGCTCAAGGTGACGATGACCGGCCTCTACGACGGCTGCATGGCCGGCCGCGTCATGTATGTCATCCCGTTCGTCATGGGCCACCTCAACGCGACGGTCCCCATGTTCGGCGTCGAGATCACCGACTCGGCCTACGTCGTGACCAACATGAACATCATGGCCCGCATCGGCACGCCGGTGCAGGAGGTCATGGAGGCGCTCAACTGCGACTTCGTCAAGGGCCTGCACTCGGTGGGCGCCCCGCTCGCCGAGGGTGAGAAGGACGTCCCGTGGCCGTGCAGCGACACGAAGTACATCGCGCACTTCCCCGAGACCCGCGAGATCTGGTCCTACGGCTCCGGTTACGGCGGCAACGCGCTCCTGGGCAAGAAGTGCTACGCCCTGCGCATCGCCTCGGCCATGGCCCGCGACGAGGGCTGGATGGCCGAGCACATGCTCATCCTCAAGCTCACCTCCCCCAAGGGGAAGGTCCACTACATCTGTGGCGCGTTCCCGAGCCAGTGCGGCAAGACCAACTTGGCGATGCTCGAGCCCACCATCCCCGGGTGGAAGGCCGAGATGATTGGTGACGACATCTCCTGGATGCGCTTCGGTCCCGACGGTCGCCTGTATGCCGTGAACCCCGAGTTCGGTCTCTTCGGCGTTGCCCCCGGCACCGGCATGAGCACCAACCCGATGGCCATGCGCACCATCGAAGAGGGCAACTCGATCTTCACCAACGTCGCCCGCACCGACGACGGCGACGTGTGGTGGGAGGGCATCTCCAAGGAGAAGCCGGCGCACCTCATCGACTGGAAGAACCGCGACTGGACGCCCGACAACGGCGAGCTCTCCTCGCACCCCAACAGCCGGTTCACGACGCCTGCCAAGCAGTGCCCGATGATCGCGGCCGAGTACGACAACCCCGACGGGGTCCCGATCTCGGCGATCCTCTTCGGTGGCCGTCGCGCCAGCACCGTCCCGTTGGTCTACGAATCGCGCAACTGGACCCACGGCACGTTCGTCGGCGCCACGCTCTCCTCGGAGACGACCGCCGCCGCCACCGGTGCGGTCGGTGTCGTGCGCCGCGACCCGATGGCCATGCTGCCCTTCATCGGCTACCACGCCGGTGACTACATGCAGCACTGGATCAACATCGGCAAGCAGGCCGACGAGTCCAAGCTCCCGAAGATCTACCAGGTCAACTGGTTCCGCAAGGACAAGGACGGCCACTGGCTGTGGCCCGGATTCGGCGACAACAGCCGCGTCCTCAAGTGGGTCGTCGAGCGCCTCGAAGGCGAAGCCGACGCGGTCGAGACCCCCATCGGTCTCGTTCCCGCCGCCGGTGCCATCGACACCGAGGGCCTGGACATGGCTCCCGACGACATCGACAAGGCCGTCGCCGTGGACCTCGACGAGTGGCGCGCCGAGCTGCCGCTCATCGAGGAGTGGTTCGCCAAGATCGGTGACCGGCTGCCCGCGCAGCTGCACGCCGAGCTCGACGGCCTCAAGGAGCGCCTGGCCTGATCGGCCTGCGTGATCAGCATCAACCCTGACGAGGGCCCCGGCATTCGTGCCGGGGCCCTCGTTCGTTGTGCGACGCTCGTTCCGTGCGCCACGCAGCGGGGGACCGAAACGGCCGTGTGACATCCGGCCCCGAGCGGACATTCCTAGGTGTGAACCCACCACCGCCCACCACCGGCGACGCAGACGCAGGTATGCCGCCCGCCCCCGCCGCAACCGCCGCCAGCGCCGACGCGGCGTTCGAGTCGCTCTACCGCACCTGCGCCCCGCGCGTCTTCGCCTACGTCCGCCGCCACGTCCCGCCGGCCGATTGCGACGACGTCGTTGCCGAGGTGTTCGTCGTCGCCTGGCGCCGACGCCTCACCGTCCCGCCCGACCCCCTCCCCTGGCTGATCGTCGTCGCCCGCAACGTCCTCCGGGGCCGGCGCCGGTTGGCCGTCAGAGCCGACAACGTCTGGTGGGAGGCCGTGCGCAGCCTTGCCGCACCGGCATACTCCGCCTCTCCGGAAGCCTCGATCGACGAACGCGAGGCGCTCCTGGAAGGCCTGGCCCGCTGTAGCCGGGCCGAACGCGAAGCCCTCCTGCTCGTCGCCTGGGACGGCCTCACCGCCGCCCAAGCCGCCGACGTCGCCGGCTGCTCCACGCGCGCCTTCACCGTGCGGCTCTCCCGCGCCCGCGCCCGGCTCAACGGAGCCCTCGGCGAGCGCCCGCACCGGGCCGCTCCCCTGCTACTCACCCCGTCGACCCCTCTCGCCCAGGAGCACTGACATGACGACCACCGACTCCCTCACCCGCCTCGCCACCATCCGCCCCGACGAAGACACCCTCGCCCACGACTGGTCCCCCGCCCGCCGCGCCGACGTGCTTGCCCGCGTCCACGCCGCCACCTCCGACGCCCCGGCCGCCGCCACGGTCACCCCCCTGACGCGCCGTCGGCTCTTCCCGGCCCGCCGCCTCGTCGCAGCCAGCGTGTTGCTCGCCGTCGGCTTCGCTGGCGCCAGCGTCGTCACTTCCGGTATGCCGTCCGCCTCCGCCCTGGAGTCCCTCGCCCGGACCGCGCGGGCCCAGGCCGCGACGGCGATCCCGGCCGGACAGTTCGCGCATCTCGTGACGACCTCGACCCAGACCGGTTTCCAGGTGTCCGCGCCGGACCCCGTCAAGGCGGCCGCCGGTGACCTGCCGGGCGATCCCGCGCGCACCGAGACCCGGGTCCTCGAGAGTTGGACTTCCGCCGACGGGATCACCTGGCGGCACGACACCGAGTCGATGAGCTCGGCAGCCGCGGCGGGCGCGACGACGACGCGGGACTGGAGGTTCTGCTCCTCGGGCCAGTTCTCACCGTCGAGCGTCGCGGCCCTGCCGACCACCGCGAGCGCCCTCGAAGCGTCCGTGCGGGCCTCGGCCCAGGGCTCGAACTCGGCCGACGAGGCGGTGTTCGTCGCGCTCGGTGACCTGCTGCGCCTGGGTTACGCCGACCCGGCGTTGCGCGCTGCTGCGATCGATGTCCTCGCTGGCATCCCCGGCGTGACCACCTCGACGGTGACCCGCAACGGCCAACCCGCGCTCGTCGTCGTCTTCCGCGACGAGGCCCACCGGCCGGGGGTGGCCCAGACGCTCACCTTCGACCCGGGCACGAGTGTCCTTGTCGCAGAAGGGATGACGGCGCCGGACACGGCATACTCCGCGGTCCACTCCCAGCAGCAGTTCACCGCCGAGGTGCCTGCCGCGGTCGTCGCCAACGCCGAGAACGCCTGCGACACCGCCACCACCAAACCCTGACCCCATCACCAAACCCTGACCCCGCCCCACCCCCTGATCCCCGCCGGGTCGAGGTATTCCACCATCGCCTGACGATGGCCACATACCTCGACCCGGCTGTACGGATGCAGCCACCGACGACGGAAAACCAGGTGACGCGGCCCGCGACCGAGGGTCACCCTGGAAGGCATGACCCTGGACCTGCAGCTGCTCGACCCGGACGACGAGCGACAACTCGACGCGATCGTGGCGCTCTTCGCCGCCACCGACGCGGTCGATGCGCCGTGGCGCCACGGCGCGACCCCGCGCAGCATCCGCCAGGAGCACCTGCTCGGCTATGACGGTGACCCGGAGCCGTTCTACCTCATCCGCCGCGGGAGCGATCTCGTCGCCGTCGGCGCCATGGCACTCCCCAGCCGGGACAACCTCGACAGCGGCTGGATCTACGCCGCAGTCCACCCCGACGCCCGCCGCAAGGGCATCGGCCGCTGGACCTACACCGAGCTCATCGGGCTCGCAACCGACGCCGGCCGCACCGTCCTGGGCACCTTCGGGATCGACCTGCCACACACGCGCGGGTTCGTCGACGCGATCGGTTTCGAGGTGCGCTCCAGGAGCGTCACGCGGCGGGTCACCTTCGCCGACCTTCCCGCGGGGGCGACGGAGGCGGCATACGCCCAGGCCCTCCCGTATGCCGCGGACTACGACCTCCTGCGCGTCGTCGGAGCCCTCCCGGACGACCTCATGGCCGGCTACGTGCAGGCCGTCGCGGCGATCAATGACGCGCCCACTGACGACCTCGAGCAGCAGGACGAGGTCTTCGACGCCGAGCGCGTGCGCGCCTACGAGCGAAGCCACGCCGTGCGCGGCGAGACCCTCTATCGGGTCATCGCCAGACATCGCGAGACCGGGGAGTTCGCCGGTCACACCGTCGTCACCGTCGATCCCGAACGGCCGACGTTCGGCGACCAACACGACACGACCGTTGTGGACGCCCACCGCGGGCACCGCCTCGGAGTGCTCCTCAAAACCGACACGGTGCGCTGGTTGGGCGAGGTTGAGCCGGCCTGCGGCATGCTGACGACGAGCAACGCCGAGTCCAACACCCACATGATCGCCGTCAACGACCTCCTCGGTTATCACCCGATCAGCCACGGGATCACCTGCCAGCGCACGCCGTCCAGCCCCGCCGTCTGAGGGCTCTGTCCGAAGGGCGCCAACGGCGGTAGAATCTCCTCCGCGGGCAGGGAACCCGCACGGGGGTATGCCGCCGACGCAGGTCGGCCACGCCGGTTCCGCGGGGGTCGCGGGGCAGGCAGCACAACTGGGGATCAAGCAAAGTGTCAAGGGGGCTAGGTGCCATGACGGCATATGTGGGGAGACGCCGCGGAGCCAATCAGGCCGCGCGGATGCGTGACTGGACGACGATCCTGCTCGGGCTTTTGTGTGCCCTCGTCGTGCTGTCAATTCCGTTGGGACTGTTGGCCGCTCGCGGCTGATCTCAACGTCGGACCGATCAAGGCCCTGGGGTGCTGCGGGCTGCCCACGCTGCCACGCTGCACTGTGTCGACGCTGTTGGCCTCCTGTCGCTGCGCCGTGAGTGCGATGATCGCTCACAGGAAGCGCACAGCAAACACACACGAGGCCGACACGCACCGCGGAGAGACTTCCACCATGACCACGAACCCCGTCAAGCCGCAGAAGCTCGAGCGCCCCGACGGCACCCCGCCGCGAGTGCTCGTCGTCGATGACGAGCACAACCTCACCGAGCTGCTGTCGATGGCCCTGCGCTACGAGGGCTGGGAGGTGCGCTCGGCCGGCACCGGCATGGCGGCTGTCCGAGCCGCGCGCGAGTTCGAGCCCGACGCGGTCGCGCTGGACATGATGCTTCCCGACATGGACGGCCTGGAGGTGCTGCGCCGGATGCGTGAGCACAACGACCGCCTCCCGGTGCTCTTCCTCACCGCACGCGACGCCGTCGAAGACCGCATCGCCGGGCTCACCGCGGGCGGCGACGACTACGTCACCAAGCCGTTCAGCCTCGAGGAGGTCGTCGCTCGACTGCGCGCGCTCATGCGTCGGACCGTCCTGGTGGCCACCGAGGAGGACGACTCGCGCCTGGTCGTCGGCGACCTCACCCTCGACGAGGACTCCCACGAGGTCACCCGCGCTGGAGCCCAGATCCAGCTGACGGCAACGGAATTCGAATTGCTGCGCTACCTCATGCGCAACCCCAAGCGGGTGCTGTCCAAGGCCCAGATCCTCGACCGCGTCTGGAACTACGACTTCGGCGGCCAGGCCAACGTCGTCGAGCTCTACATCTCCTACCTGCGCAAGAAGATCGACGCCGGCCGCGAGCCAATGATCCACACCATGCGTGGCGTGGGCTACGTCCTCAAGCCGGCGAGCTGATGTCTGAGCAACCCCCCGCAGCAGCCGCCGGGACGGCCGTAGCAGCCGCACCCGCCGAGTTCGTCGCGCCCGCGCCGACCACCGCGGCCCGCTCGTGGCACCCGTCGACCTGGACCCTGCGCAGCAAGCTCGTCGCCTCGATGTTGGTGCTCTTCACGGTGATGACCCTCGTCATCGCCGCGGCATCGGTGCTCTCCCTCGACCGTTCCCTCACCGCCCAGTTGGACGATCAACTGCGTTCCTCACTCAGCAAGATCCCGCCCCAGCTCGGAGGGACCGCGTCGTCGACCTCCCTGCGGGACGGCGACGGGGACCTCGGCCGCGGGCCCGGCGATGAGGGCTTCGTCGTGGTCGTCGCCAACGGCACCCCCTACACCCGCCAGCGCGACGCCATCACGGTCGCCCAGATTCAGCTGCTGCAGGAGGCCGGGCTGGGCAACCAGCCCCGGAACATCGATCTCGGCGGCGAACTCGGCGAATACCGGGTCCTCGCGGGTACCTCGGCCCGCAACAGCGGCGCCGTCGTCTACGTCGGCCTCCCCCGGGACCGCCAGGTCGGCACCGTCGGCAACGCCTTCCGGACCGCGCTGTTCGCCTCGGTGCTCGGCCTGCTCGCCGTCGGCATCGGCGGCGCCTGGCTGGTCACGCGAAACCTGCGCCCGCTGACCCGGGTCGCCGACACCGCCACCCGCGTCTCGCAGTTGCACCTGTCGTCCGGGCAGGTCGCGCTCGCCGAACGGGTCCCCGAGGAGGACACCGACCCGCGCACGGAGGTCGGCCGGGTCGGCCTCGCCCTCAACGAGTTGCTCGACCACGTCGACTCCGCCCTCAACGCGCGTCACGAGAGTGAGCAGCGGGTGCGCCAGTTCGTCGCCGACGCCTCGCATGAGCTACGGACCCCGCTCGCCTCCATCAGAGGGTATGCCGAGTTGACCCGGAAGGAGCGCGAGCCCGTCCCCGCGGGGGTGGTCCACGCGATCAGCCGGGTCGAGTCCGAGGCCAAGCGGATGTCGACGCTCGTCGACGACCTCCTCCTGCTGGCCCGGCTGGACGCCGGCCGCCCCCTCGACCAGGAAGACGTCGACCTCACCGAGATCGTCGTCAACGCCGTCAGCGACGCCCACGCCGCCTCGCCGCAGCACAAGTGGCGCCTGGACCTGCCCGACGAGCCGGTGCTTGTGCGCGGAGACAGCGCCCGCCTGCATCAGATCGTCGCCAACCTCCTGGGCAACGCCCGCGTGCACACCCTGCCCGGCACGACGGTGCTCACGAGCATCAGCCGCGAGCCAGGCACCGTGCGGTTGTCAGTACACGACGACGGGCCTGGGGTTCCCGAGGCCCAGCAGGCCAAGGTCTTCCAACGCTTCGCTCGCGGCGACTCGGCCCGCTCTCGCACCGGCGGGAGCACTGGTTTGGGCTTGTCGATCGTGGCCGCTGTTGCCAGTGCCCACGGCGGGTCGGTGCAGTTGACGAGCACGCCGGGCGACACCGTCTTCTCCGTGGTGCTGCCTGCGCCCGACGACGCCTCCTCGACCCCGCGTTGGGCCGGTCGGGTCACCCCCTGATCGATCCACCAATCCGGGCCGACGCATCCGGTGCCACGTCTCCCCCCGCGCGAGGTGTGGCACCGGTGGCCTCGTCCTCACGGACCAGTCCTGGCAGCCACACAGGTAGCCCATAGCGGCGACGACCACCGTGGTCGAATGACCGAGCTCGCCATGGCCCCCACCTCGACCACCGGGCCCGACCAGACCACCGCCACCACTGCGGCAACCTCCTCACGTGACCCGTCCTGGGTCCGCCCCGCCCTGCTCGGCCTCCTCGCGGCGACCGCCGTCTTCTATCTGTGGAACCTCACCTCCAGCGGTTACGCGAACGCGTTCTACTCCGCCGCAGCCCAGGCCGGAGCCGACTCGTGGAAGGCGTTCTTCTTCGGCAGTTCCGACGCCGCCAACGCGATCACCGTCGACAAACCGCCCGCCTCGCTGTGGTTCATGGCCCTGTCGGTGCGGATCTTCGGCCTCAGCTCCTTCGCGATTCTGCTGCCTGAAGTGCTCATGGGGGTCGCCACTGTCGGCGTCGTCTACGCCACCGTGAAGCGCCAATTCGGCGCTGCCGCAGGGCTGCTCGCTGGGGGGATCCTCGCCCTCACCCCGGTTGCGGTGTTGATGTTCCGCTTCAACAACCCCGACGCGCTGCTGGTCTTGGCCATGGCACTAGCCGCGTGGGCGACGGTGCGTTCGATCGATGAGTCGTCCCCGAGGTGGTTCGCCCTCGTCGGCGTCTTCATCGGCCTGGCCTTCCTCACCAAGACCCTCCAAGCCTTCCTCGTCGTCCCCGGCTTCGCCCTGGCCTACCTCGTCGCCGCCCGACCCCCGTTGCTGCGCCGGATCTGGCACACCGTCATCGGGGGCCTCGCGATCGTCGCGTCAGCTGGCTGGTGGGTCGCGGTCGTCGAGCTCCTTCCCGCAAGCGTGCGCCCCTACATCGGTGGCTCCCAGACCAATTCGTTCCTCGAGTTGACCTTCGGCTACAACGGACTCGGTCGGATCAACGGCGAGGAGACCGGCTCGGTCGGCAACGCCTCGGCCCGCCTGACCCAGATCGGCCTGGGCCGCATGTTCAACTCCGAGAACGGCGGCCAGATCTCGTGGCTGCTCCCCGCGGCGCTCATCCTCCTGCTCGTCGGGCTGGCCTACCGCGCGCGTATGCCGCGCACCGACGCTCGCCGCGCGGCATACCTCGTCTGGGGCTCGTGGCTCGTCATCACCACCCTCGTCTTCTCGCTGATGGCCGGCATTTATCACGCCTACTACACCGTCGCGCTAGCTCCAGCGATCGCGGCCCTTGTGGCGATGGGCGGCGCCGAGGCGTGGGAGCGCCGCGACCGGTGGATCGGTTCGGTGCCGTTGGCTGCGGTCACGGTGATCACCGGCGTCTGGAGCTTTGTCCTGCTCTCGCGGGTCACCTCGTGGAACGGCTGGCTTCGTGTCGTCGTCCTGACGCTCGGCCTGGCCGCCGCCGCGGGCTTCCTGCTCGCAGATCGACTGCCCGCCAAGGCAGTTCCCGCCGTGCTGGGAGTGGCCCTCGCGGCCGGGTTGCTCGGCCCCGCGGCATACAGCGTGGCGACCGTGGCCACTCCCCACACCGGCTCGATCGTCCTCGCCGGCCCCGCCACCTCCGGCGGTGCGGGACGAGCACCAGGGGGTATGCCGCCCGGCGGCACCTCCCGGGGCGGTGCGGGCGGTGGGCTGCTCAACGCCTCGACGCCCTCGGCCGCGGTCGTCCAGGCTCTGTCGGCCGACGCGTCGTCCTACACGTGGGTCGCAGCGGCCGTCGGCTCACAGAACGCCGCGGGCCTGCAGTTGGGCACCCAACTCCCGGTCATGGCCATCGGCGGCTTCAACGGGTCGGACCCGAGCCCGACGTTGGCGCAGTTCCAGGAGTATGTGGCGGCGAAACAGATCCACTACTTCGCGGCGGGGGGCGGGTTCGGGCGGCAGAACGGCGGCAGCCGCGAATCCTCGTCGATCGCCTCGTGGGTGTCGGCCAACTTCCGTGCGGTGACAATCGGCGGCTCGACGCTCTACGACCTCACCCAACCGGCCTCCGGGGGCGTCGGCAGCACGCCTGCCGCGACCCGGACGGCCTAAGGGTCGGCGTGCGCACCATGGCCACCGAACCCGCCCTGGCAGTGGCGGCCCCGCCTGCCGTGACCGGAGACGCGCAGATTGGGCTCGCGAGCCAACTGGGCCGATTCGCGGTGGTCGGGGCGGTGAGCACGGTCGTACACCTGGGCCTGTTCGCGCTGCTGCACCTCGCCTGGCCGAGCCAGGTCGCCAACCTCGCCGCGCTCGTCGTCGCGACGGTGGTCAACACGGCCCTCAACCGGCGGTGGACCTTCCGCGTGACCGGTGGTCGGGCGTGGCGCCAGCACGCGCAGGGTTTCGTGGTCTTCCTGCTCACCTGGGGGGCGACGAGCGGGGGGCTGGCGCTCCTCGACCTCGGGTGGCCGACGGCAGGGACTCCCATCAAGCTGCTGGCCCTCGTCGCCGCCACCGGGATCTCGACAGTCGTGCGCTTCGTCGCCATGCGTGCCTGGATCTTCCGCATCCCGGCGGGTGATGCGTCCTCGCTTGGATGAGGTTGGTGGCACTTGCATGAGGCTGTAACGGCATACAAGCGTCACTAGCCTCATGCAAGCGGGGCCAGGCCGCCACCCGTAGCGCGACAAAGCCGCGGCCCGAACCCTTGAGGGCTCGGGCTGCGGCCGAGGTCTGACGAACATCACACTGGCGGAGGCGGCGGGATTTGAACCCGCGAGGGGTTTTACCCCCAACCCACTTAGCAGGCGGGCGCACTAGGCCACTATGCGACGCCTCCGTGCTTCCGTACGCGACGGGAGCCGTCACAGGTTACCGGGGCGAGGGTGCGTCGACCAACTGCGGGTTACCAGACCGACGGGGGCGCCGTCGCCGCCCCTCAGGGTGACAGTGCACAATGGACCGAGCCCGGCGGCATACCCCGCCCCCTGCGTCCGTGACCGAACGAGGTGAGATGAGCGACCTGGACGGCTACGCCTCGCCCCGTGGCGAGCGCTCTCGCCGCCGCGAGATCGCCGAACGAGCCACCCGCCGATCCGCGACGCTCACCCTGGCCACCACCATCTTCCCCGGGCTGGGGCTGCTGAGGACCCGCTACAAGCGGCTGGGTGTCCTCGTGGTGATCGGGGTCGTTCTGTTCGCGATGGCCGTCATCGCTCGGGTAGTCATGCTTGGGCCCACTAAGGCCGCGCTCTCGGTCGCGGTGAACCCCAACGCTCTGCTCGCAGCGGCGGCCTTCGCGCTCGTCGCCGGGCTCATCTGGGTCTTCACCATCATTCTCGCCAGCCTCGGCACGCGTGACCCGTCGATGACCCGTCGCCAACGCGGCGGGCTGAGCGCGCTCACCGCCCTGTTGTGCATGGCGGTCATCGTTCCGATGGGCACTGTCGTGAACTACTCACTCATCCAGCGAGACGTCGTGGCCTCGCTCTTTGGTGTTCAGCAGGGGACGCCGGAGGAGGAAGAGACCAACGCCCAGCCCGGCACCGGGGTCGACCCGTGGGAGGGGGTGAGCCGGGTCAACATGCTGTTGCTTGGCTCGGATGCCGGCGACGACCGGATCGGGACCCGCACCGACTCGATGATCGTCGCGAGCATCAACCCGCAGACAGGCGACACCCTGCTGTTCAGCCTGCCCCGCAACCTTGAGAACGTCCCGTTCCCCAAGACAAACCCGCTTTCCAAGATCTATCCCCAGGGCTACAACTGCGGCCCGCCGGACTGTCTGCTCAACGGCGTCTGGACCCTCGCCGAAGCCAACAAGAAACTGTTCGGCAGTGACCCCAACCCCGGTTTGACGACCGTTCGTGGCGTCATCCAGGAGATCACCGGCCTGCGCCTGCACTACACGACGGTCATCAACCTCGATGGTTTCGAGTCGCTCGTGGACGCGATGGGTGGCGTCACAGTGACGATCAACGAGAAACTCCCCATCGGCGGCCACCTCAACTCCGCGGGTCAGCTTGTCGGCGTCGACGCGTGGATCCAACCGGGAACCCAACACCTCGACGGCTATCACGCGTTGTGGTTCGCCCGCTCCCGCCTAGCCAGCGATGACTACAACCGGATGCGCCGCCAGCGCTGCCTCGTCGGCAAGATCCTCGACCAGGTCAACCCGGTCTCGATGCTCCAGAAGTACCCCGCGCTGGCCCAGGTCGCCAAGGACAACATCACGACCAACATCGCCGCCGACGATCTGCCCGCGTGGATGGAGTTGGTCCGGCGGATCCAGGGCGCGAGCATCAGATCGCTGACGTTCACGACCCAAAACATCAACCCCGGCAACCCGAATTTCAGGTTGATCCGCACGATGATTCAGGATGCACTCCACCCCGCGCCCGCGACGGCGAGCGCCAGCCCGACGACCTCGACCAAGACCACCACCGGGCCCACGAAGTCGACGTCCACCAAGTCGACCAAGACCTCCACTGGCCCGACCAAGTCGACGACCACCAGTTCGAGCATCACCACCGACGAGCTCGTCGACCTCCGCGAGGCGTGCTGACACGGTCGGATCGCTCGGGGACCGACCGTCAGCCCGTCAGCCGCCCGCCGGCCGCTTGGTCAGTCAGTGACGCTGTATGCCGTGATCGACCCCTTCACGGGCGAGGTGCCTCTGGAGATGCTCGCCTTGCAGACCGACCCCGCGGGGACGTCGTTGAGGTTGACCGTCTCGCTGCTCGTGGCACCCGACCCCGCGGCATACCAAGGCCCGAGGAGCGGGTAGGTCTCATAGGAGTCCGCCGGCCCCGCGAACCGCCCGCCGAACCAGCAGCGGTTCTCCAGCGAGAAGTCGTAAGGCACGATCGGGTAGACGCCGTAAAGGGTCACCTGGACCGCCAACGGCACCCCGGCCGTAGGAGTCCCAGTCACCACGGTGGTCCCGTTGACCGGAGGAGCGGCGTATGCCGTGCCCCCCGGCCCCGCGACCAGGGCCGCCGCGGTGAGAAGGGCGGCACCGGCATACAGGAATCGACGCATGGGAGTAGTCCTTTCGCAAGCCGCGGCAGCCGGGTGAGCCGACGCGGAGGTCACTGGCAGTAGTCGGTGGTGGAGGCCTCGCCGTAGCCGAGCTTCCACTTCAAGGGCGTCGTCCCGGGGTCGATGGTGTCGGCCTCCCAGATGGCATCGGCGATGCATTGATGGCCGTCCGCGTCGGGATAGACCCCCATGCCCTTGGTCGTCTGGCTCCACTCGATGAGCACGCCAGGGGTAGCCGGCAGCAGGTAGTTGGGCTTGGCCGTGCCGTCCGAGCCCTCGACGAACCAACTCTCCGAGCATCCGAAGTTGACCTCCGGCGAGTCGTGCTGGTGCACAGCGCCGGACTCCTCGGGATGCTCGACCTTGGTCTTGATCGCCACCTTCATCGTCATGCAGTGGTCCTCGAACTTCGGGTTGATGTCGACGAAGACATATCGCCACCCGTTCGGACCGGCCTGGAACGGGCCCAGCGCGGCCTTGATCGTCGAGTTGAGCTTGGTGAAGGCGCTGTCGATCGCCGCGAGCGCGGCCGGTAGTTGCGCCCAACGCACCGTGCAGGTGAGCGCCGTGTCGATGAGCGGGACGCACAACTGCGCGATCTCGTCGACGACGTCGGCGGCCCGGGGATAGGGGTTGGGATACCCCGTCACCGCGACGACCAGGCCGGGGCGCTGCGACGCCATGATCTTGTCCTGGCTGAGGATCGTCGTGTAGTTGTTCGTCAGGCTGGTCCACAGCGTCGTATTCGACTGCACCGTCTGGGCGCACGTGAGGGCGCCGAGGAAGTCGTGGTCCTTGACCTTGTCGAAGCAACTCTTGATGAGGTTGACGATGGTCGAGTTCTGCTCACCCAGAGTGATGGTGTGCAGGTCCGGGCGCATGTTGTAGGCCGACGCCGCCAGGCCCCCCGAGAGGTAGCCCGACGAGGTCGTCCCGTTCTTGCCCTGGTTGTAGAGACACCACCCCGGCGCGACCAGGTGGTCGGCCAGCAGTTGCTCCGGGAAGCGGGATGGGTTGTCGTTCAACGCATTTCCTGCGGGGTAGTCGTCGCCGCTGGCGACGTAGATCCGGCAGCCGGCCGCCGCCTCGGCGGCGGGGGTGCCCGAGAGCACCCCCGCACACACGAGGGGAAGGATGGCCAGCATCGCTGCGCGGGCGGCATACCGCCGGGTATGCCGTGTGCTCAGCGTGCGCATGTCAGTCTCCTTCGTGTCTGTTCGTCAGTCACGCCGGTCACGGAGCCACAACGTCGATCTGCAGACCACCGTTGTTGTTGGCGTTGGTGTCCTCCCCGACGACGTCACCCGGGTCGATCGCCACGTCGAAGTCGACGAAACTCGGCCCACCCGTGTTGACGTTGGTGACGATGGTGATCAGCGACCCCTGACCAGCGTTGAGCCCACTCGCGGAGGCAACGCAGAGCACCTCCGGGGCTGCGGGGTTTCCGGGGAACGCCGGGTTCGCCCCACAGGTGAAGCCGTTGGTGCCACTGCCCGACACGAACGACGACTCGTTGAACGTCGTGTCGAGGTTGATCGCTACGACGAGCGGGTCGGGATCTGTCGCTGTCGTACCGTCGCCGATGTTGGTCACCGCGAACTCGTAGGTGACCTGGGCCCCGTCGACCCCAGGGTTGGGGTCGGCGGAGATCTGGCCCAGGATCAGATCGATGCACCCGGTGCAGGCGACGCTGCTGACGGTGGTCTTCTCGGTCGCCACGTTGTCCGTCTCGCTGGTCTCGGTGATCGCGTTCGCCGGGTCGGCGGTGACGGTCACGTCGAGCTGAGGCGGCGTGGTGGAGGTCGTGATGATCCTGATCGACAACGTGGTCGACTCGCCTCCGTTGAGATCTCCGGTGCACGTGACGATCGAGTCACCGGCGGTGGCCACGCAGATGAAACCCTGCGTGCCGACGGTGGTGCCGAGGGTCACCCCGACGGTCGGGACGTTGACCCGCACAACGACCTCATGGCCGTCGACGGCGAGTGCGTCCTGGGTGCCGCCGTTGGTGACGACGACCGTGTAGGTCACGGCGTCGCCCTGCTCGGCGGGGTCGGGCAGATCGGTGATGTCCCCGACGACCAGGTTGATCGACGGGCCACCGGCGCTGACCGTGACGGAGTCGCTGTTGTTGGCGACGCTCGTCTCCGGACCACAGGTGCTCGAGATGCACGGCTCGGCCGCTGCGTCGGAGTCGACCGCCCCGGAGACGCTCGCCGTGTTGGTGAACGCCGTTGTGGCCGTCGAGTTGGCGCGCACCTCGATGGTGTAGGTCTCCTGCTCTCCGGGCGCGAGCGCCGTCGGGGTGCAGGTGACCGTGCCGCCGGAGGCGGAGCCGTCGTGGACACAGGTGCCGCCGTTGTTGCCGTTGGCCGACACGAAGTCGACCTCGCTGGGCAGGACGTCTTCGACGGTCCAGCCCGCGGCAGCCGTGGCGTCACCGATGTTCGAGGCGGTGACGGTGTAGGAGAACGTCTGCCCGATCGTCGCCGAGCCGACGGATGCCGACTTGTGGACCGCGATGTTCGGCCGGAAGACGTCGACCACGCTGGACTTGGTGTCGCAGTTGTTGGTCTCGATCGACTCGACGATGGTGTTGGCCGGGTCGACGCACGCCTCGTTGTCCAGCGTGCCGCCGTCCTTGGTGACGAAGACCTGCACCGTGATGGTGACGACGGCCGTGGCACTGCCGTCGGCGCCCATGTCGCCGGTGCACCGGACGAAGTTGACCGGGTTCTCGAACACCTGGCAGGTGAAGTTCGACGGGGTCGCCGTCGCACCCAGGACGATGAGGCCGGTCGGCAGCGCGTCCTCGACGACCACATCGGTCACCGCGGCTCCGTTGTTGGTCACCGTGATCGTGTAGTCCTCGGTGTTGTTCTGGTGGGCCGTCGTCGGGCCCTCCTTCTCGAGGGTCACGTCGAAGGGCGAGATCACGATCGAGGTGTCCACTGCATAGTTGTTGGTCTCGTTCGACTCGGCGATGGTGTTGGCCGGGTCGACGAAGGCCTGGTTGGTGATGACCAGCCCGTGCTCCTGCGGAGGCAGCACCGTGATGAGCACGACGCGCTCGGTGGGCACCCCGGCGATGAGGTCGAGGCTGCCGTCCAGGGTGGCACCGGTACACGTGACGACGCCATCGCTGTAGCCGCACAGGAAGCTCCCGTTACCGCCGAGCTGGTCGACCGCCGACACGAACGTGGCACCCGCCGGCAGGATGTCGCGCAGCGACACCTGGAAGGCCGGGTCGGTGCCGCTGTTGGTCACCGTCACCGTGTAGGTGATGTTCTCGTTCATCGGCACCGGGTTGGCGTTGGTCGGGCAGGGCCCGCCGTCACACTTCGTGACGGACAGGTCGATGAAGCCCGCTCCCACAGTCACCACCGTGAACGCCGAGGCCGCGTTGTCGGTCTCGTCACCCTCGGGGATGGTGTTGTCCGGGTCGACGTATGCCGTGTTCGTCACGATCATCGGCCGGTTGGGCGCGAAGGCCGTGATGACGATGGTGCGGGTCGCCGGAGCACCTGGCAGCACCGTGGCGGTGCCGCTGAGGGTTGCCCCGGAGCAGGTGATCACCTGACCGCTCACCGCACAGGTGAACTGGGTGGCGCCCGGGGCCTGGTCGTCCGCCGAGATGAAGGTCGTCCCGGCCGGCAGGGTGTCGCGGACGGCGACCCCGAAGGCCGGGTCGGTGCCGAGGTTAGCCACGGACAGCGTGTAGGTGATGATGCTGCTCGTCGCAACGGTCGGCGTGGCCGACTTGCCGATGGTCAGTTGGTGGAAGGAGTTGGCGCCACCGTTGCCGGCCGTCGTGACCGTCGTGCTCGCCTGGGCCTCGTTGTCGAACTCGTTGCCCTCGGGGACGAGGTTGTCCGGGTCGACCTTGGCGACGTTGGTGTAGGTGCCGGGGGTGCCGGGCGCATACACGGTGATGAGGATCTGACGGCTGGTCGGCACGTCCCCGACGCCTCCGGAGTCGGGAATCGTGTTGACCGTCCCGGAGAGGTCACCGCCGATGCAGGTGATGACGCCGCCCGTTGCTGCCCCGTCGTGGGTGCAGAAGAAAGCGTCCGCCGTGCCGAGTCCTGAGTCGGTGTCGGCAGCCGCTATGAACCGGGAGCCCGACGGCAGGAAGTCCTTGACGACGACGTTGCTCACCGGATCGGTGCCGTCGTTGCCGACGGTCAACGTGTAGCGCAGGATGCCGTTCGTGGCGACCGTGGCGGGCGGGACCGGGTCGGTCTGCGCCTTGGCGATGGTCAACTGGTTGAAGGCGCTCAGGCCGGCGCCACCGGTCTCCACGACCGTGTTCTGGGTGGCGATGTTGTTGCCCTCGTTGATCTCGGCGATGGCGCCGAGCGGGTCCACCCGCACCTCGTTGTGCATGACGGGCTGGACGAACGGGGTCGCGAACGCCTTGATGATGATCGTCGCGAACTGTGTGTTGGCCGGGTTGATGACGCCGCCGTGGCCGGGGTAGAACTCGGCTTCGGTGCCCAGCAGGCTGCCGCCGACACAGGTGACGACGCCGCCGGTGGCGGACCCGTCGTGCGTGCAGGTGAAGCCGGCGTCACTGGTGGCCGAGAGGAACTTCGTCCCCGCGGGCAACGTGTCAACGACTCGGACGTCGGTCGCGTTCTGCGGGCCGAGGTTGTCGACGTAGATCGTGTAGGTCTGGGTGCCGCTGGTCGCAATCGGGTCGAAGCCGGTCGCCGGGCTCGGGTAGTTAGGGATGCTGCCGGCGGGGTCGGCTGTCGCGCCGGGCTCGTCGAACTTGAAGATCGTCAGGTCGATGCCGGTGGAGATCTGGCTGGTCACCGAGGCACTGTTGTTGGTCTCGTCGGCCTCGAAGATCGCGTTGCCCGGGTCGACGGTGACCGAGTTGGTCAGCGGGCCAACCGAGTCCGGCGCCACGAGGGTGACGGTGAAGGACTCGATGGACTCAGGGGCGATGCTGGGGTTGGTGCAGGTGAGGACGCCACCGCTCTCTGAGCACGAGAAGTCGGCTCCACCCACGTTGGCGAACTCGTCGTAGATCGTCCCCGCAGGGAGCACGTCCCGCACGACGACGTTGGACGCAGACTGTATGCCGCTGTTCCCGACGACGAAGGTGTAGACCAGCCCGCCGGTGCACAGGTCGTCGGGGTTGGCGTGCGGCCAGGAGCGGGCGCAGACCGGGTCGGGTGACGCGCTCTTGGTCACGGTGAGGTCGACGGCGGGCTTGACCGTCGTCTTCTCCGTGGCGGTCGCGGTGACGCCGGTGTTGCGGACGTTGCCGGTCACAGTCGCCGTGTTGATGAGGGTCGCACCGGCGGGAGCGATGACCGTGCCGGTGATGGTGATGGTGAGCGTGCCGCCCGCATTGAGGGTACGGATCTTGCAGCGCACCTCCGGCGCCGACACGAAGCAGCCGTTGCCATTGCCCACGGTGCCGTTGACGACGGCCTGCGTGGCGACGATGCTCGCGGCCTCCAGGCCTTGAGTGCCATCAACGACGACGACGTCGTCGGCGCGCAGCGTGCCGACGTTGGTGACTCGCACCTTGTAGACGAGCACGCCACCGGGGGACACCGGATCGGGTCCGGCACCGGCGATGACGGCTGGGTCGTCGGTCTTGATGATCGACAGCGGCGGGACCGCGGTGGCGCCGGTGACGCTCGTGTTGACGGTGGCCGAGGTGTTGTTGAGTTCGTTGCTCTCGGCGATCGTGTTGTCAGGGTCGACCGATGCCGTGTTCGTCAGCGGCCCGGTGGCCGGGGCGGTGACGTGCAAGGTGATCGTCGCGTTCTGACCGGCGTTGACCGAACCGCCCGTACACACGACGGTGACGCCGGTGCCGTTCGTCGGGGAGCAGACGAACAGGCTCGTCGTCGTGATCGAGGTGAGAGCCACGCCAGCGGGCAGGGTGTCGGTGACGGCGACGTTGGACGTCGCGACGGTCCCGACGTTGTTGACGGTCAGGACATAGTCGAAGGCGGCCCCCGCGACGACGGTGGTCGGACCGGTCTTGTTGATCGTCAGATCGGGCAGGCTACCTCCGCCGGTGCCGCCCTGGACGAGCGTCTGAACGCTCGCGTTGGTCGTGAAGTTCTGCGCCGACCGGGTCCCGGTGATCGACGCCGTGTTGTTGATCGTCACCCCGTTGGCCGCCATGACCACCCCGCGGATAGTGACGGTCCAGCTCGCGCCGCCCGCCAACGTCCCGCCGTTGCAGGTGACCAACTGGCCGCTTTGGGTGCAGGTGCCCTGGGTGGAGGTCACGGCATACTGCGGCGTCCCCGGTGGGGACTGCAGGGTGCCGACCCCGTTGAGCTGATCAGCGAGGACGAGGTTGGAGACCTTGGAGCCCCCGGTATTGACGATGGTGATCGTGTAGGTGAGCTCGGCGCCGGAGGCGACCGGGCTGGGGTTGGCGACGTTCGTCACCGTGAGCGGACTCGTTGGATCAGCCAGAGCCATCGGAGCGGACACGAGGCCGAGGGTGAGGAGTCCAAAGGTCGCCAGGACGCTTACCGTCCGACGAATCGTGCTGCGTAGGGAAATCCGGGCAGGGGACGGTAAGGCAACCTGTGACATGTTCAACCGGTCCTTAAGGGGAGAGTCAGGACCCCCGAGTGTGAACATCGCCAACCAAGTCCTCACGACCTGGTATGTCAATGGCCCTGCGAGTAGTCACTGGACTAGTCATCCTCCAGAGCAGGCTCGCCTGGTACCTGGGAGGAGTGTGCTCGGGGTCGCCAGATACCTGCAGGAACCGGTGATCTTCCAGCCTGAGAACACACGTGCCCCCCGGACCGACGTCCGGGGGGCGCGTGTCGCTGACCGGGGTCAGCTGCGAGGAACTCGCGTGATTACAGCGGGCGGACGGCGTCCGCCTGCGGGCCCTTGGGGCCCTGGGTCACTTCGAACTCGACGCGCTGTGCCTCGTCGAGCGAGCGGTAACCCTGAGTCTGGATTGCTGAGTAGTGAACGAAAACGTCGGGGCCGCCGCCGTCCTGGGCGATGAAACCAAAGCCCTTCTCAGCGTTGAACCACTTGACGACTCCCTGTGCCATGGGGACAACTCTCTCTATAACTGGACACTGGAGCCCGCACCTCACGAACTCCCGTGCTGCTGCCACAACCCACCGCTCGCGAGCCTGCGCCCGAGTGCTTGAACACGACGTCCGCTGCCCAAAGGCGATGGGCGTCGTGTCCGTCTTGCGAGGAACTGCAACTGCAACCGGCGCCGACGTTAGCACGCAGTGATCGGCACTACACCTGCTCAGACCCACCATTTTTTTGGGCTACCGACGGGTAGTCTCACGGGTCGACCAGCGCCCCTCCCCCGACCTACGAAAAGGTCTGCGTCAGAACCTTTTTGGGTGCATCGCTCAGGGCGTTGCGCCGTCCGCCGGACGGCTGTGCGGGCCGATACCGCGCAGACTCACGAGGGGCGCCCGATCACCTCGGATCGAGGCCACCATGTCGACCACCCGACGGGTCGCGCCGACGTCGTGGGCGCGGAATACCGTCGCCCCGAGCCAGGCCGCGACGGCCGTTGCGGCCAGGCTGCCTTCAAGGCGTTCGTCGGCCGGCAGGTCGAGGGTCTCGCCGACGAAGTCCTTGCGGGACAACGCCTGCAACACCGGGAAGCCCAGGGCCGTCACCGCCTCGGTATGCCGCAGCACCCTCAGCGAGTGAGTCGTCGTCTTGCCGAAGTCCAAAGTGGGGTCGACGAGAACCCGCTCGCGCGGCATACCGGCAGCGACGGCCCGCGCCGCGCCCGACCGCAGCGTCGACACGACATCATCGACCACGTCGAGCTCGCCGGGACCGTAGGTGACGTCCACCGGATCGGTGCGCGGCGGGTAGCCGCCCGTGTGCGAGATGACGTATCCGGCACCGATCTCCACCGCCGTCGCCAACAGGTCCGGGTCGTAGCCGGCCCAGGTGTCGTTGACCAGGTCGACCCCCGCGTGGGCCGCCGCACGGGCCACCTCGGACCGCCAGGTGTCGAGGGAGAGGATGAGATCGGGGTATGCCGCGCGCGCCCGTTCGAGGAACGGCATCACCCGATCAATCTCCATCCCAGGCGTGACCGCTTCGCCCTCCTGCCCGGCGCGGACCCCGCCGATGTCGACGATTTCAGCGCCCAAGGCGACCGCAGAGTCGAGGGCCGCCAGAGCGCTATCGAGGTCGGCGTGCCGGTTGCCCACGTAGAAGGAATCCGTCGTCCGATTGACGATGGCCATCACCGCAGGACGGGCCGCGTCGAAGGTCTGACCCCGCAGGACGAGAGGTGCGGGGGTGTTGCCGGGAGGCTCGGTGCTCACGGCGTCATCGTCGCACGCCAGGGTATTCCCCAGGGTCCGCGTGTGCTTCGGCATGCTCCGCCGATTGGCCAGCAGCATGCTCGAAATGGTATGATAGACAACGAGTCTCCGATATGGAGGCGCGTAACCCATTGATACGAAACGAAGTTCACACGATGCCCAGCTGGATTTTCTACCTTCCGATGTTTGGCCGCACCACCTCGCACGCGGGGGCCTACCACTACGACCGTCGCAACATGGTCATGGGACGTCAGGTCTGACCCACAACTCGCGGCAGTTCCGTTTCGCCCCCGGCATTGGCGCCGGGGGCGTTTTGGTGTCCTGACACGGTTCGGCCGTAGTGGGCGACGAGCAGCCCTCCTGCAAGCGCGGTGAGCAGATGCCAGAGGGCGTGGCCCTGCAGCCAGGAGCCCGGCTCACACCACAGACCCCGATCGTCGGCCAGCCACGCGGCATACGCGATGCCGAGGGCGAGCACCGCGATGGCGAGGGGGCGCGAGCGGGGGGCCAGCCGCCACTCGAGGACGATCCCGGGGAGCAGGACGAGCGCGAACAGCCAGCGCCGCGCATCCGGGAAGATCGCTTGGGTGAGCAGAAGCGCGAGCAGGAGGGCCGCCGCCCAGGCTGCCGCGCGGGAGGCGTCGAGGGCGCCGCGCCGCCACAGGGCACCAACGACGAGCAGGGTTCCCAGGAGGTACATGCCCTGCACGTCGAGCACCTGCCCGGCGAAGGTCAACTGCGCGTGATAGGCCAGACTGCCCGCCCCGAGCGCGACGAGGGTCAGCGCGACAACGGGGGCGAGGACCCGCTCAGGGGTATGCCGCCCCAGTCGCCTTCCGCGCGCGGCCGTCGTGACGGCTGCGACGCAGAAGGCAAGGCTGGACAGGGAATTGGCCGGTTGGCGCAGCAGGCCTGTGCCGACGGCCTCGCAGAAGCAGCGCGCGCCCGACGTGGTGAGGCAGGTCGCCGGTCGCTCGCCGAGCGTCGCCGGGGAGAGCCACGCAACGAGCGCGGCCAGGGTGACGAGTAGCGCGGCGCCGCCGACGAGGACGCCGAGGGCGCCCGCCGGGGCGGGTGTGCTCTGCGTGCGACGACGGTCAGGTGCCGACGGTCCTGGCGCGGGCGATCCTGGCGCGGGCGGCATACCCAGGAGTCTGTCGCATGACCGCGCGAGGAGTTAGGCCTCGCGGCGACCGTTGAGCCAGCTGACCATCGCGGGGTCACGGTGGTCAAAGAAGACGGACGCGCCGGTGTCGAGCGTGGCGATCCGGCTCATGTCGTCGGCGGTGAGCTCGAAGCCGAAGACGTCGAGGTTCTCGGCCAGTCGCTCGGGGCGCACCGACTTGGGAATGACGACGACCTCGCGCTGGATCAGCCAACGGAGCACGACCTGAGCGACCGACTTGCCGCGGGCCGCCGCGATCTCGCTCAACTCGGGGTTGGTGAAGAGGCCGTTGCGGCCCTCGGCGAATGGTCCCCACGACTCAATCTGCACGCCGCGCTCGCGCATGACGTCCTGGTCGATCTGACGCTGGAAGAACGGGTGGGTCTCGATCTGGTTGACCGCCGGCGCGATCTCGTTGTGCTCAATGAGGTCGACGAGCCGGTCGGGCTGGAAGTTGGAGACGCCGATCGCGCGAGCCAGACCCTCACCAAGGGCGGTCTGCATGGCCCGCCACGAGCCGTAGTAGTCACCGAACGGCTGGTGGATGAGGTAGAGGTCGACAGCGTCGAGGCCGAGGCGTTCGAGCGACTTCTCGAGGGCCGCGCGGGCTTTGGTCTGGGTCGGGTTGCTCTGGATCCACAACTTCGTCGTGACGAAGATGTCCGATCGCGCGATGCCGCTGGCCACGATCGCCCGCCCCACGGCCTCCTCGTTCCCGTAAGACGCCGCCGTGTCGAGGTGTCGGTAGCCCGCGGCGAGCGCGGCCTCCACCGCCGCCTGGGTCTCGTCGTCGGGGATCTGGAAGACGCCGAAGCCGAGGATCGGCATCTCGACGCCGTTGTTCAGGATGACGTTGTGCATGGCAGGCCTCTCGCCGGATCTTCGGGTGTGGTGGTCGCGCGCCACCTTGCGTGCAGGGTCTAATGTAAGAGACTCTTACATTGATGGTCAACCGGGCTGCGCGGGAGGTGACGTGAGCGAGCGAGCGACCTACCACCATGGCGATCTTCGTCAGGCGCTCATTGCCGCTGCCGTCGACCTGATCTCGGCGAAGGGCGTCGCCGGCCTCTCCGTTGCGGAGGCTGCGCGCAAGGCAGGGGTGAGCGGGGCCGCCCCGTACCGGCACTTTGCCAGCCGCACCGCGCTGCTGTCGGCCGCCGCGACCGCGTTGGCGACGGACCTGCTGGAGCATCTGCAAATGACGGCTGCCGGGGGTCCTGCCCGTGGCGTCCCCACTGTTGCCCGCGGCGTCCCCCTTGCCCCTGCCCTTGCCGTCCCCCATGCTGCTGATCCCACGGATGTCGCCGCCGCGATCGACTCACTGGCGCAGCTCACCCGCGCGCGGATCGACTTCGCCCTGGGGCGTGGGGTCGGCCTTGAACTCGTCTATGCGGAGGAATTGCGAACCTTCGACGACCCGCAGCGGCGGGACGTCACCCGCCGCCTGTTCGAGCTCTATCTCTGGCCTGCCATGACGGTGACGGGCGACGCCGTCGCTGCTGGACGGCTGTTGCGTCAGGCTGCGGCGTTGGCCCAGGGCTACCTCGACATTGCACGAAGCAACAACGCCGTCGCCGGCACGACCGAAGCCGCGGAGTTGGCCGACGAGGCAGCAGCCGCGGTCCGGGTCCTAGCCCACGCCGCTCAGGACCGGCGGGGCACGGTGGCGAGCGATCCGCCGACGTAGGGATCGACGAAGGGGATCGGCGCAGGGATCGACGTAGGGATCGGCGTCGCGAGCGATACGCCGGGCGAGCAACCGGCAGGGGGGCTGAAGAGTCTGAGTGCCTCAGGTACGCAGTGCGTGCCTGAGGTACGGGTTCTTCACGGGGGTCCTGGCAGGTCGGGAACCAGGCGAGCGCCAGCGAGCGGAGGGCGTGGTGGGTCCTACGGCCACCGCGAGCGCCAGCGAGCGGAGGGCGTGGTGGGTCCTACGGCCACCGCGAGCGCCAGCGAGCGGAGGGCGTGGTGGGTCCTACGGCCACCGCGAGCGCCAGCGAGCGGAGGGCGTGGTGGGTCCTACGGCCACCGCGAACGCCAGCGAGCGGAGGGCGTGGTGGGTCCTACGGCCACCGCGAGCGCCAGCGAGC
>ERZ724516.260-NODE-260-length-33846-cov-8.816401_pt1 | contig 33846 bp, 30 predicted proteins | sample MGYA00376049_ERZ724516 | MGnify/ENA primary metagenome ERZ724516 (study PRJEB28724, sample SAMN07190886) | activated sludge metagenome | isolation source: activated sludge of sewage treatment plant in Hong Hong | place: USA: Christiansburg, Virginia | collected... | reverse complement strand
GAAGTGGAAGTTTCTTGGATTCTCTTAAATGTCCATTCCGTATAAGAAAATGTAACACAGAGATTCACAAAGGTTTGGGTGTATTTCAATATGAAAATAGCTATATATTTATTGCATAATTGATATAATTTAATGTTTTTGAGTTGCACAGAGGGATTTTAATCGGTGATTAAAATTTGCGCGCAGATGAAACAGATCCTATAATTTTAGACTTTTTGATTACTGATTACTGATTACTGATTACTGATTACACTGATTACTGATTACCGATTACCGATTACTGATCACTGATTACTGATTACAGATCACTGATTACCGATTACTGATTACTGATTACTGATTACTGATTACCCTATCACCCTATCAACGCCTTCGCTCCATTTATCACCTCTTCAATAAAATAATTCCAAAGTCCCGGTTTGAGCATCAAAGTAAAGACAAAGCCAAAGACCGCTCCGGTCAAATGCGCCATATGATTGACATTATCATTGGCTTTTTTGTCCTGATATATGCTGTATATCACATAGAGTAAAGCTGCGACTATAGTATATATTGGAATGATGCCATACAAATATATTTTAGCCCAAGGATTGAATAAAACATAGGAGAATAGCACGGCAGAGACCGCACCAGAAGCTCCTAAACTTCTATATTCAGGATGGTCTTTATGTATAAAATAATCGATCAGATCTGGTACAGCGATGCCAAGTAAAAGCAATAAGGCATAATATACTCGACCCTGGTCACTGAAAACTTCAATGAATGTCATCTCGACAATTGTACCAAATTGGTACAAGACGAATAGATTAATGATGAGGTGTATGTAATCCGCATGCACAAAACCACTAGACAATAAACGATAGTACTCATTATTGTTTTTCATTCTGTATGGCCAACCGATCCATTTGCTAAGCATTTGAGGTCTGGAAAAAGCCATGACTGAGACAATCCCACAGGCGATTATAAATATGAGCGTAATAGATAAATTCATTGAAATATATTATTCGTTGTGATATGGATGATTATTAATAATCGCAAAAGCACGGTAAAGTTGTTCCATAAAGATTAATCGGATCAACTGATGTGAGAAAGTCATTTCTGAAAGCGCTATTTTGCCATCAGCTCTATCGTAGACAGAAGAATGGAAACCAAATGCCCCACCAACAAGAAAGATTATTCTTTTTGATCCGCTTATATTTAAAAGCTTTTGAATACTCTCTGCAAAAGCTCTACTTGTATAAGATTTGCCCTTCTCATCCAGTAATATCAAATGATCTTCTTTTTTCAATTTTGAAAGGATTTTTTTACTTTCTTCCAATTTTATTATTTCTGCATCTTTCAAATGCTTTATATTATCAATTGTCTCAACGTTAAAGTTTATAAAACTATTGAGCCTTTTTGAAAAATCATTCTCCCAATCTTTAAATTCTAATGAATTCGTCTTTCCGACCATCCAAAAACTGAAATTCATAATGTGCGATTATAGATATGAAAAACTTCTCAGACTTTTGATCAAACTTTTTCGATTACCATAATTTGATAATACGTATTCCATTATTTCTTCAATTTCGTCATTAAGCATAGCTTTTGACAGATCTTTTATTATGTCTTCCAACATTTGATTTGACTGACTACCTACATGTGCATCCAGATATTGCCCCAATTTTTCTTTCAGAAGATCAAGAGCTGTTTCAGCATTATTTTGGAACAGAGCAACCATTATCGGCATTACAGCTTCAAGATCACCGTATTTTTGAAGATAACTCATCAATTCTTTCAACTTTCCCGCATTGAATAAGATCTTCGAAAATAATTGAACCTGCTCCCCTTTGTCCTTTTTGAAATATTTTGATAGAGAAATTTGTTTAGCGATTTTGGGATTGTCTGCAGCGATACTGATCAAAATTTTTGAATTTAATTCGTTTTCATCCATTGTATCTTTATAAATATGTTCGAACAACATTCCGTACAATTGATCCTTACTAGCAGAAATCAGATAAGCTGCTAGTTTTAGTATTAGTTCAGATGACTCATCCCCTGTCATTTTGAGGATCTTTATCTCCAGAATTCTATCCACATTGGCATCCTGAAAATTATTTCGTTCAATAATTTCTAAGAAGCCGGTGATATTATCTTCATTGTCTATGTAGTCGCTATAAAATTCAACCAGATTAAAGTTTTTGGTAGAGGTTAAAAATGAATATAATTGGAACAGCCATTGGGCCTTTTCTTCGCCGTCACTCACAGATATCTTCTCTTCCAACAAATTTTTTACGATTTCAAAGTTCTGTTCCAGATTTATGCGTGCAAGCTCTACCGCATTGTCATGTTTGAAGTAGTTGTAGTTGCGCAATGAAATAAGTTCAATAGAAATTTTAGTGATTTTCCTCCTCAGTAAAGGCGCAATCGTTTGACTGGCTATAGCCATTAAATTGTTATGTGATTTTTCTACTATAAATTCAATATTTTTAGCTGGTTCTTTAAAGTCCAATTGATAAATTCTGTTAATAATCACTTCGATGATGTCGAGCGCACCTGACCAGTCATTATTTCTAAGCAAATGATCCGTTCTAAATAAATGTAATTCAAATATTTGGCAAATCAGTTTTTTGGACTTTATGCTGTATTTACCTCTTACATCCATATGTGACTGGATGATCTGATTGAAATAATCATTAAAACTCAGGCCATACTGAATGAATTTATAGCTAAAATATTGCTTAAATAATTTGTTGAATGCTAGATTATTGGATGCGTAGAATTTTAGAAATCCTCCCAGTTCGTCGGCATTCAGTACATCAAAAAGTTCTTCGAAACCAACCTTCCGTTGTTCGTTTACAGGTTTTAACCTTACAGTCTTAATTTGTCCTATATACAGCAATCCGGTGATGTGTTTACATCCCTTATTTGTCTTAAAATGAGTACAGTCGCAATGAAAATTTAAAACTAAATGTTTGGTTTTGTTTAATGTGACATGAATAGGCTTTAATCCAATTACGTTATAGGTCGCCTTTGTAACCCCTTTATTCTCATCGATGTCCCAGTCACTTCTCTTTTGACTGAGATCAAATCCTTCTTCAAGCATAGTTGCTGAAAAATATGATTCAAATTCTGAAATTTTAAATTTATTAGTCAAATTATTGATTGAAATTAATTAAAAACTCTATTTCTTAAGATTTATAGTTCCTTTGATTAAATTAATGGATGACAATGAAATAAAGAAATACCCACTTTAGTTTAAAATTTATACTTTTTATTGGTTCTCAATAAATACCTTTACTCCATATTTAATCAGGCAAGTTAAGAAACATCTCTGTATGAAAACCATTTATTTGATTCGTCACGCTAAATCATCATGGGAAGACCTCAATTTGGATGACCATGAAAGGCCTCTTAATGAAAGAGGAAAAAAAGACGCCGGACGCATGGCTCGTTATCTAGAAGGTATTGGCATCCAACCTGAAATATGTCTATGTAGCACTAGTAAAAGAACGAAAGAAACATATTCTTATTTTACACCTATTTTTATGGGTCTTCCTTTAAGTCTTCTTCGAAAGCTGTATCATGCATCTGTGGATAATATTGTCGATGAGATCAAAAGTATTGATAATAATTATGATAAATCATTTCTGTTTGGACATAATAATGGCATAAGTGAGTTTGTTTCTATTATTCAGAATAAACAAGTGTCACTATCAACATGTTCTTTCACTGAGATTCTATTTGATGTCGATGATTGGAAAGAAATAGACCTTTTGAATGCAAGAATTAATGCTGCAAAGGCCCCAAAGGATTTACCGGTATGAAGCAAATTACTTTCTTTTTCTTTAGTATTTTGTTTTTGACTTCCTGTTCTAAGTCTACTCCGGAATTATCAAAATCTGATTTAAAATTTGCTGATATACTTGCCGAAGTATACTTAGTAAACGGATTAGCAAATCAAGTACAAACCGGAAGTAAAGACAGTTTAAGAACACAACTTACCATACAATTATTAAAAGCACACGAAATTGACACCACTGAATTTTATAAAAAATTATATCAGATGGAGAAGAATCCGGCGAAATTTAAATTAACCTATGATACTATAGTAGCGCGATTAGAGAGCATGAAAAACAAAATGAACTAAAGATTTTGAGGTAATTAAAGTGCTATTAATTAAGTAATTATAATCTGATTTTCAAAGACTCCCTCTTGGCCCCCTCAAAAGCGAGAAATCTACTCAATGGCATTTGTGTTTAACTTTTAAAATTTTATAATTCTGTTTATCTTTTTTATTTTGGAAGCAAAGGGTTACAGCTTAAATTACTTCTAATTTCTAACTTCTCATTTCTAACTTCTTACTTCTAACCCCGAAACCTGAATAAAAGTACTTAAAAACTAAAGTGCAGCCTGGCAGTAAGTATATTGTCCTTAAGATCTGAGCTTATAGCTTTTATTGCTTCATTTTTGATCCAATCATAATAGATAACTAGTTTGCAATGTCTATTCATGTAGTAACAATACCCAAATCCCCATGTATCATATCTCAAATCACTTAAATTGTAGTTTGAAGGATCCATCGATGAATTACTACCAAAGGTGGTATTAGGATCATAAATATCATATTTTATCATGACCTGATGTTTAGTATTGATGATATTTTGCAGGAATATAAAATATGCACCTGCAAATGGTCTTATGTACACAGGTTCTGAAGATGAAGATATAGCAGTAAAGGTAGAGTTTTTATTCGCTGGTTGCACTCCTTTTATAAACTCTCCTCTTATTTCAGATGCACCCCAAGCATGCTTAAGTTTAAGCTGGATGTCAGCTCCGTAATATTTTCTATCTATACGTTTGCCTATATTTGATGTTTCATTTGTCGAACTCAAGCCAGTATTTTTAAACTTGTAGACTTGCTCATTATTACTTCTTATTGCACCAAGATATCCTGATGCCGCAGCTGACAGTGACAATTTTGGTGATAATTTTAATTGCAAATACTGAATCCTGGTGATGATGTCTTTATAATTATCTTGTTCTGAAGTAGTGTAAAGACCAGAACCATTAAATAATCCAACAGAGACTTTTATTTTATCATACCAGGCTCCTTGATTAAGTAAAGAATGATAATTGAGCATAACTCCCATATCACGTTCTCTTGGAAAGAGAATTTGATTCATTCTACCTCTTTCAGGTGATTCTCTCGAACCTGAACTTAGATTAGTTTCAAAGCCAAAAGGTTTGGCAAATAAACCCATAAATAAGGAGATTTTTTTCCATTTATGGTCTATCAATTGTCCATACATATCTCTCACCACTACTCCTCGCTCAGTGGCATCTACTTGCAGTGCAAAAAAGACAATTGGCATCTTATCTCCAGAATATAAATAATCAATTTTAAAGCGAGCTCTACGCAACATAATTCTGTTGTCAGAATATTCACTAAAGTCTCCACCGGAAAAGTTTTTTACTCCTTCAGAGGATGCCTTTTGGTATTGGGCTTGAATATATCCTGATAGGTTGAGGTTGCCAAACTTAGTAAATAGAATTTTTGTAGAATCACTTTTGAATAATATAGTATCTATATCTGTCAAGTTTTGTGCTGATAGATCAGTATTTAAAATTGATATTAGTACGAATAAAACTCGATAACATTTTTTCATTCTACGCTTTTTTTCATCAATAAGTTAATACTGCTCTAGGGCCGCTTGTCGAATAATCGATTTATATACCAATTTTTAGAAACACATCTATTTTCTTTATAAACTCAAGCTGAATTATTTTAAGGAGAAATAATTGTCAGCCTTTTCGATTGAATTATCTTGCCTGTTCCGTCAACCAATGCATAAATGTAGATTCCTGGTTTCAAATCTGATATATCGACAATATCAAATTTTGAATTATTGATGTAGTACGGAGTAGATTTCTCTAATTTACCGATAAGCGAATACATCTTAAACGTATACCGGCCTGCTGGTATATTAGAGAATTCTACTTTGATGTTCTTTGTATATGCCGGGTTGGGAAATAGCGTAATGTCAGGTAGTCCGGCGGGTTTGTCTTTAAGTAATGCAGTTTTATCAGGAACCATATATTCCGCTCGTAAGACAGTTTCGTGACTAGCATCTGTAGATAACTTTAAAACAGGAAATATATACTTTGGTGAATAAAACAAAATGTCCACTTTAGATGAAGGGAGATCATTTATGTTGTCAGCAAATAATGTAGAAGCATCCACCCACTTGTAGTTACCGGTTTTAGTATCTATCGTATAATCATATGACTCTTCTCTTGTGATCCTTGTGCAGGGAGACAAGGTAATATCTGGAAGAAAAAGTTTTCCTACACCATCTACCCGGTTCTTTCTGGTGATGAGCACATTCAACCTTATACTATCAGGCAATACTGGCAGTTTTTTTAAAAATGCATCTTTCAAATTATCAATCCCAAATTCGATATAAGTTTCGGATACTTCAGTCAAAAGCTTACCCATTTTCAGACCTGAAAGATTTTCTTTAAAAGAGTTTGTGTATTCTATGTTAGATCTATAACCTATTTCGAAGAAGTCACTCCCAGCGTATCCTGTCAAACCAAGGTTGGTCTTAGTTATGTTATAAAAATAACTTTGATCATTTGAAGATTTGAAAACTAAACTGCTTCCTTTTGGGATAAAACTTTCTTTGGAAGGTGAACTAGTTTTATAGTTGATTATATACGGAGATGCCAAAAGGCCATAGTCCCAAAATTTGACATTTCCTTTGGCCGGTAGCGTCTTTTTATCGGGAGACTTGTCCATTTGATAATAATAAGATGCGCCAATAACAGGCATTTTAACCTGGGCTCCAATAATGTTTGGTAAGAAGAATAGAAATAACAGGAGTTTTAATGCGTTCAAATTTAACTATTCAGATTAACAATGATATTATTTGTGAAGAATATTACAAATCTAAACATTCTTTGATAATTGTTCGAATACATTAGTGACTATATTTTCTGATGTACTTGAAGAATAACGTGTCCTATGGAAGGATCCATTTTCAGGATTGAGACCACATACATAGACGTGATAATGTGAATTATGATCGACAACGCAGTATACGGCCAATGATTTCCACCCTTTATTCGACAAATCAGTTTGTATTGTTCTTTCAATGTTTGTGGCTTGTGACACCTCTGATACATGTATCTTGGACAGCAATTTTCTAAGTTCCCCATCTGCCCTGTTAATCAAATACGCAGTTACGTTTTGTGCTGCACTTGGGATAAATTCCTTTGGATGAAATTGAAATGAGGCAAAATGATTCAAATTCTTCCCTATTATTGCTTCATGCTCATTTGGCAAGATAATACCATCATATATTGACATTAATCGCTCTAAGTCCACAATTTCAGTATCGATAATCGTGATATTCCACTCGGGAAATAATGACTTTGCAAGAAGTTCAGCTCTTTCATCAATAACACATACACGTGCATTATCATTTAGTTTGATATGAATATTATTGTTATTTATTTCTTCTTTATAAATAAGAATATCAAACTTTGTATCTCTATGTGATAATGCAGCAATAACAATTTCATCCTTTGGTTGGCCATTAATACCAGAAAGGTCTAAGCAAAAGACATCACATTTTCCACTTAATAAAGCTTCTTCAGCTATTTCCATTGCATTTTCGCTAGGTGAAAGTTGGAATGCTAATAAATCTGATTCCTTATCAAAAAATGCAATTTTGGATTGTAAAGTTTGGCTTTCTTGAATTGCTCTTGTGCCTGGTAAATGTCCTATTGTATACAAAAGATGAATTTTATGCTATTATGAATTAATTTGGTTGCCCTCGAAATCATAGATTTTAACAGGGTTGGGCTTTGCGATTTCCGCTAATTGATCAATGACTTCTTCTTCATTCCCAACTACAATAATATGCAAATTGTCAGGTTGAAGGTATTTACGTGCCATATTATAGATATCTTCAATAGATACTGAGGCTATTTTTTGAAGGTGTGTGGTGAAATAGTCATCCGGTAATCCAAATTTCTTGATTGCCAGGGCAAACTTAGCAATTGTCTTTGGATCCTCAATTGATCTGGAAAAATTTCCACTGATCACATTTTTAACCTGCAAAAGTTCTTCCTCAGATATATTAACTTCTGTTAGTTTCCTTATTTCGCCTATAATTTCCTTTATTGCCTGCCCTGTCACCTCGTTTCTCACATTTACTGATGTGAAAAATGAACCTATATTTTCATCATTTTGTAATTTTGAATTGATCCCATAGGTAAATCCTTTTTGCTCACGTAAGTTTAGATTCAACCTACTAGAGAAATATCCACCCAGAATACTATTCAAAAGATTAGCGGCAACCATATCGCTATTATATGGCTGAAAATTAACAGCGTATGTGATCGCAATTAGCGACTGGACTGCACCTTTTTTATTGACAAAATTTACATCTTGTTGGATTTGTGGAAAGGAATTGTCAAAGATCTGTTTTACAAAGCTGGAAGATTTCCAACTTCCAAAATGGGTGTTCGCCATAATTACTGCCTCATCCAATGTAATGTTACCTTCAAATATCAGGTAAGAGCAATTTGGAACAAAGTTGACTTTATGATAATTAATACAATCTTCAAGTAATATATTTTTGAGGGATGATTCAGTCACGACCTCGCTATAGGGATGATCATGAAAAAATGTAACTTTTTTTGAAACATTTGAGGCTATTGCATCGGCTTCTTCCTTTTGAGCTGCAATATTTGATTGATACTGTCTGACAATGTTATCAAATTCACTTTGAGGAAATGATGGATTTAAAATAGCATCAGCAAAGAGTCCTATTACTGAACTAAAATGTTTCTTTAATGATGAAGCATAACCACCTATTGGCGTTGTGGCAACGCTAGCTCCATAGAAATCAACTTGCTCATCCCACGATGATTTGTTCATTGAAGATGTCCCCGTTGATAGCATTTGGCCGGTTATCTCAACCACTCCTGCTTTAGTCCACTGCTTTGTCAGACCATGGTCAATAAACAATTGTAGATTAACTCTTGGTAATTTATTATTTTCGACTACTATTAACTGCAGACCGTTAGGTAATGACGCATACTCAGCTTCTTTAAATTTAATTTGAGGCGCTGTGGTTGGCTTTGGTTGTATCTTTCTAAATTCGTGTATATCTACTATATTCATATTCTTTTAAATGGCAGCTTCTTCTTCTAATTTAGGCAACCAGTGAAGGGCTACCCTATTCTCTTTTTTGAAATATTTTTTTGCAACTTTTTGGATGTCCTCTCTTGTCACTGCTGTAAAATGCTGCAGCTGTTCATTGTACATTGAAGTATTCTTAAAATAAGTATAGTAAGTTGACAGGCCTTCAGCTATTTCCAGAAGGGAAGACTTTTCATAAACCAGTTGGGTCTCTGTCTGATTCATCAATTTCTGAAATTCTCTTTCATCCATTAATTGATTCTGAATACTTATCACCTCATCATCCATAGCTTTCTCTAGTTCGTCAACCGAAATCCCCATATTCCCAATAGCAAATTGGAGAACAACTCCGGGATGTTCAAGGTCGAAAGGAAAAGAGCCTGTATAAACAGCTTTCTGTTGCTCATCAACCAAAGCTTTATGCAATCTTGAACTTGCACCTCCGGAAAGCATATCTGAAAGAAGTTTTACAGCGAAATAATCACCTATTGCATAACCAGGTATTCGATAAATGTGAACGACTGCCGGCAGTTGAACATTATCGAATATAGTATCTCTGAGTTCATTTTCTAAATCAGGTTCTATTATATCGGGTCTATAAACTTCGTTTTCTCCTTTCGGAATTAACCCAAAATATTTATGTATGAGCTCTTTAGTTTCATTTACCTCAAAATCACCTGATATGCATAATACAGCATTGTTAGGGACATAATAAGTGTCATAAAAATGCTTGTAATCATGTTCCTGAGCTGCGTCAATATGATCCATTGATCCAATGACAGACCAATTATAAGGATGACTTTTAAATACGCGTTTCATGCCTTCTTCTACCAAGGTTCCGTATGGCCTGTTGTCATATCGTTGTCTTCTTTCCTCTTTCACCACAGATCTTTGGGTTTCTATGCCGGTTTGATCTACTTTGGCGTGCAGTAAACGCTCAGATTCCAACCATAAACCTGTTTCAAGATGATTTGATGGAAATAATTCGTAATAGAAAGTTCTGTCGTTTGAAGTGTTGGCATTCATAGTACCACCTGCATTCTGAACAATATTAAAAAATTGACCTCTTGGAATATTCTCTGAACCTTCGAATAATAAATGTTCAAAAAAGTGTGCAAATCCAGTCATTTCCGGATTTTCATTTTTCGAACCCACATGATACATCATTGAAACTGCTACCAGAGGTGCTGTATTGTCTCTATGAAGAATTACATGAAGACCGTTCTCGAGATCATATTCTTCGAAAGGAATGATTATATCATTTATTGTATCAGTATATTTGATCATGTCTAATAGTGTTCGATTGATTGCCTTATTAATGAAGGAAAATCAATTTAGTTCAAATTGAATCTTAATATGGCTGGGCAAAAGTAGAATAATTACTTATTTTATATATAAATATTTGATATATCATACAAGTTACATAACATTGCAATGCGTTTAAAGAATATTAACTATCTATGAAGTTTAACGTTGTTATAACCGCATGCTATTCTAAGTCTTTAAAAAATGACTGAATTTTTTGTTTTATTTGCACTTAAATAGAAACCTAATACAGGCTTGAAGACCATTGACAAAATGATTATCAGAGGATTTATTCCTCCATTCATCGTAACATTCTTTATTGCGTTGTTTGTGTTGACTATGCAATTTCTTTGGGTTTGGGTGGATGAACTTGTCGGAAAGGGTGTAGGAGTATTGATCATACTCGAATTGCTGTTCTATCTTCTACTATCATTTTTTCCAATAGCTTTTCCAATTGCGGTATTGCTGAGTTCCGTTATGTTGATGGGTGGATATGCAGAGCGATATGAGTTGTCAAGTATGACTTCTGCAGGAATCTCTTTGATGCGCATCATGAGGCCATTGGTGATCATGGCCAGTTTAATCGGAGTACTTAGTTTTGCATGTTCAAACTTTCTTTGGCCTGTGGCTAACTTAAAATACAGGTCCCGTTTACTCGACATTAAAAATCAAAGGCCTACACTTAGTATTCAAAAAGGAGTTTTCAACCATGATTTTACAGGGTTTGTCATTAAAGTGACAGACAAAGCGAAAGACGACAGGAATGTAAGTGGAATTATGATTTATGACAACCAAAAGCAATTGGATAAACTAAATCTGATTACAGCCAAGAAAGGTGAAATGTACACAGAGGCTGCGGAGGGTCTTTTTGTAATAAAAATGTATGATGGGCATCAATATCAGGAGGTTGCCAGTCAAGGTGGGTCTAATGCTTCCTATCCATTTGTTAGGACTAATTTTAAGGAGTACACCAAGATATTTGACATGAGTCAGTTCGACTTTACTCAGACTGATCCTAATTTATATAAGACACATCAAACGATGTTGAGTATTCCCCAACTTGCTACTGCAGTTGATTCTATAGATGCTAGGATGCGCACTGCATCATCCCTTATGATGGCAAGTGCTACATCTACATTAAAGACAAAGATGTCATCCAACTATACTAGTTTTGATCAGGGCAGGAATAATATTGACAGGCAATATTTTCCTTCAGTAGATACATCTGAGCAATATCTGAAAAGAATTGGCAGGATTCAAAAAAATCTTCAGAAAGATAATTCAAATATTAAATCAACTTCTTCAGTTGGAAAGGAAGCGATATCTACTCCTGCTATAAAGATAAATTCTATTACGGCACAAGATCTTTTAAAAGCACCCACCATTCAGAATGGCACTCCTTTGATAAGTCAAGTCAATGAAAAATATAAATTAGCTAGTTTGAGCTATTCAGTCTCATTAGCTAAAAGTGCACAGAGCACTATCGAATTACAAAACAATATTTATGATGCTGAAAATGAATCCAGGATCAGACATATTTTTGAAATGAATGTAAAATTTGCATTTGCTGCCATCTGCATTGTATTTTTATTTATAGGAGCACCGATGGGAGCAATCGTAAGAAAGGGAGGATTTGGGTATCCATTACTAGTTGCCATCCTATTTTACATGGTTTACCAGGTCTTATATACAGCCATGAAGAAGTCGGCAGATAGTCAAGTTGTAGCAGCTTGGGCAGCTCCATGGATTCCTGTTTTTGTGATGGGTGTATTCGGTTTTGTTCTCACCAGAAGAGCAATGAGCGATAGTAATCTCAATCTTGATAATGTAACAAAGCTATTTGTGACTTTTTTCAACAAAGTATCAGAAAGTTACTATCAACTAATTGATTTTGTGCTAAAGAAATTTGATCGAACTAGTAGATAAAATTGTTTTTAATTTTATTGTTTCTGCTTAGTTTAAAAAAAACATGGTAATATGATGATCTCTGGCAATTTTAAGCCAATTTTAGTTCTCTATTTAATAGTGGTATTTTTGCCTATGCTGGCTTTCACTCAAAAGATCATTCCGATGTATGATCCAATGCCTATTCCACCTTCAAATAAAAACATGTTATTTTATTTGCAAAGGACAATGGATAAAAATACAGTCATATATGAAGTGAATTACGATGAAAATGGCAAAATTAATATTAAGGACCCAATAAAAATTTATTGGATTGATTATGAAGAAGGTGGCAAGATATCTCAGCTGACAAATGTGCAGAGAAAGTTTGCCTATGGAATTAAATCAAAATTGGTAGATAAAAGAAGAGGAATATTTAAGATCATCATTGTTTCCTATAAAAATTTGGATCTGTATCTAATGCCTGGCGAAGATAATAGGTATATAATACGGACAAAAATCAATGGACAAGAATCTGTATTAAACAATATATTAGTATACATTACAGGAGGCACCTACCTCAAACCTGATGTCAAATATGTTGAGATCACCGGGAATGAAATCTCCGATAAAAAACTTATTAAGGAAAGATTCCAACCTTAATATACTCTGCGGAAATAGGGTTGACTATCTTATTTGAGTTTATTTAAAAATTATATTGCCCAAATGTATTTACAAACAGCAAAGAGCAAACATTGTGAAAAATTCAGTTCCAAAGTGGTCACATCTATTTCCAATTAGTATATCTATGATTTTGGATCAATTATATCTGAAGGTAAGAAGGGTCTTTTCTTGATTAAATGAAATATTTTATTGAAACCTATTGTAACCATCAGTGCAATAAGACAGCCAATTATGACACATGATAGCCTTCCAAGTGCAAGTCTCCAATCGTGAACATGACTACTGTCTACCATTAGGACGACTATTGCTGCCAAGGCACTTCTGATTGAACCTTGAAGTTGAAGAGATAACCCGGCAATTATAGTCAGAACAATACCGATGCATAGCATAATGAGATTTGGTGCATGGACAAAAAATAAACCAAAACCTATCGCACATCCTAATAGATTGGCCTTCATCCTGTCCACAGCGAGTTGTGGACTATTATCCGGAGAAATCGCCACTACTACAGAAACTACTGACCATTGGAATGGAAGTTCCGGAAAATAGATGAAAAGAATATAGCAGATCACAACACCAATTATACAGCGCGTAGCATAAAGGGTATTGTCCCATCGCAATAGTTCTTTGTAATCTATTATTTCTTTATAATTCAATGCTTACCATGTCTGATTTCTGTTCAAAAGTACAAACAATTTACTTTGTTAGATAAATAGATTGATTGGAGTATTTTGAAGAGACTGTTTAAGTTTTCTTTGAACCACAACTTTTTAAATTAAAAACACAGGCCATAATCAAATTGAAACCAAGAATAATCTTTTTTCAGCAAAAGGGCCAAAAGCTAATAGCCACAGGCCAACAGCATTTTCAATATTTATTAAAAACTTGAATTTATAATTGGGATTATTCCATGATTCTTATTGTCTCAGGTGATTGTGGAATGCAACTTTTTAAATTGGTTCGCTCCTACACAATAATAACAAAAGCAAAGTTAGAACTTCCCCTCCTGAGGGGTGGCCAAAGGCCGGGGTGTCATTTGTAAACTGAAATTTGATGTAGACGGGATTATTACATGATCCCTATTGTCTCGGGTTATGGGAGAATGCAAATTTTTAAATTGGTTCGCTCCTGCGTCGCTGTATCCTTTTTCAATTATTAAAATTTAAAAGCGAGCTTTTATTAGGGCAACTTAGTACAAAATTATGCTTTGGGAGATTTAGTGCAGCCGGGATTATTGCATGATCCCTAATGTCTCGGGTAATGGGGAAATGCAATTTTTTAAATTGGTTCGCTCCTAGCGTCGCTGTGTCTTTTTTCAAATATTAAAATTTAAAGCGAGCTTTTATTTTAATAATTGATACGAATGAAATTATTTGGTTTGGGTGGAATGGGATTATTACATGATCCCTATTGTCTCGGGTTATGGGGGAATGCAAATTTTTTAAATTGGTTCGCTCCTGCGTCGCTGTGGATTTTTTCAATTATTAAAATTTAAAAGCGAGCTTTTATTAGGGCAACTTAGTACAAAATTATGCTTTGGGAGATTTAGTGCAGCCGGGATTATTGCATGATCCCTAATGTCTCGGGTAATGGGGAAATGCAATTTTTTAAATTGGTTCGCTCCTAGCGTCGCTGTGTCTTTTTTCAAATATTTAAATTTAAAAGCGAGCTTTTATTTAAATATTTGAAAAAATCCACTTTGAACCAATTTAAAAAATTGCGGAGAGACAGGGATTCGAACCCCGGGACCTGTTACAGTCAACAGTTTTCAAGACTGCCGCATTAAACCACTCTGCCATCTCTCCAATATCTTTACTTTCTTTTCTTCAAAAGAGTTCGCAAAGGTATATTAATATTTTAAATATCCTAATCCTTTAAAAATTATTTTTTAGCATATTGCTCACCAACGAAGTCCCAATTCACTAACTTCCAGAAATTTGCGACATAATCGGGACGCTTATTTTGATATTTAAGGTAATATGCATGTTCCCAAACGTCAAGACCTAATAATGGAGTTCCTTTAAATCCAAGCTTACTCATCAATGGATTGTCTTGATTTGGAGTTGAATAAACGTACAATTTGCCATTAGCTCCTTTTACTAGCCAGGCCCATCCAGAACCAAATCTAGTTTTTGCCTCAGCTTCAAATTTTTCTTTAAACTTATCAAAAGATCCAAAATTGTTATCAATAGCAGTAGCTAACGCTCCTGAAGGTTTGCCTTGTCCATTTGGTGTCATACTTTGCCAAAACATAGAATGATTGAAGTGCCCACCGGCATTATTTCTTGTTGCCATATCTGTGTTATTTGCCATGCTACAGATTTTTTCCAGTGAGTATCCCGCAGCAGGCTTTCCTGCTATGGCGGCATTAAGGTTGTCTACATAACCCTGATGATGCTTAGTGTAATGTATTTCCATGGTTTGAGCATCTATATTTGGCTCAAGAGCATTGAAAGCATAAGGAAGTTTCGGTAATGTAAATTTTCCACCTTCAGGAAAGGTTTCTTCAGATATAGGTCCGTTATCAATATCCTCAATCTCTGAAGCAAACAAAAAGCGTGAAGCCATTAGACTAAAAGACGCAAGTCCTAGTCTTTTAAGGAAAATCCTCTTATCCATGATATATATTTTTTATGAAATAATTATAATATTCCTTTTTAAAAGCACATTAAAATTTAAAAAGTTCAATCAAACATCGAATTAAAAATAAAATGAGGTGTTAATGATTTCAATTTCAATAGTTTGCAAAATTCATATAATGATTTTTTAAAAAATACTTTTCAGGATATAAAATAATTTTATCTTTGCCATCCTTAAAGACGGTGATTGTAGCTCAGTTGGTTAGAGCGTCGGTTTGTGGTACCGAAGGTCGGGGGTTCGAGACCCCTCATTCACCCCAAAGCCGTTGGTTATTTTACCAGCGGCTTTTTTAATTTTTTAAAAAAAGACAGAATCCTAAAACTTATTCCACATAATTTAGACTTAGATTTGTCAATTGTGTTAAAAAGTCTATTTTTGGGCTATATATAAATTTGAAATGGCTGAAGTAATAATGATGCCCCGCCTTAGTGATACTATGGAAGAGGGAAATATAGTTGGTTGGTTGAAAAAAGTTGGTGATAAAGTTAGTCCCGGCGATATCTTGGCAGAAGTAGAGACAGATAAAGCTACGATGGAGTTAGAGAGCTTTTATGAGGGTACATTATTGCATATTGGTGTTCCTGAAGGAACAATTGCTGTCGGCGCATTGCTTGCCATAATCGGAAAAGATGGAGAAGATATTTCCGGATTACTCTCCGGTAATGGTGCAAGTAATATGCCAGCTACTGAGCAGACTAAAGCGGATACAGCGTCTGCACAAGAAAAGCCTGACTCTGCAGAAGAAACTCAGCCAAAAGAAGAAGATAAAAAGAATGAAACCCCTTCATCCGCAGATAGCCGTGTCAAAGCAAGTCCTTTAGCTAAAGCCATTGCAAGTGACAAAGGAATAGACATATCTAAAGTTCATGGCTCTGGAGATGGTGGCAGAATCATTAAGCATGATATTGAAACATACTCTGAACAACCATCAGCAGCTTCTGTTCCTAGTCGCACCATAAATACATCCGGTGAAGCATACAAAGACTATCCACTAACCCAGATCAGAAAAACAATAGCTAGACGACTTGGTGAAAGTATGTTTACAGCACCCCACTTCTATCTTACACTTGAAGTGGATATGGAGGCAGCGATGCAAGCCAGAGAAGCTCTGAATAAGGGAGGAGAAGTCAAAATATCATACAATGATCTAGTTATAAAAGCTGTATCATTAGCACTTGTCAAGCATCCTCAAGTAAATTCTTCATGGATGAATGATTTTATTCGTGAGAATTATGTCGTAAATATTGGTGTGGCGGTTGCAGTAGGTGAAGGTTTGTTAGTTCCTGTGGTTAAAAATGCCAATTTTAAATCACTCTCAGAGATTAATTCAGAAGTTAAGACACTTGCAGGTAAGGCTAAAGACAAAAAACTTGGTTTGGATGAGATGCAAGGCAACACATTCACGATCTCTAATCTTGGTATGTTTGACATTGAAGCATTTACTGCTATTATCAATCCTCCGGATGCTTGTATTCTTGCAGTAGGAACCATTGTTGCGAAACCTGTAGTGAAAAATGGCGCTGTCGTAGCCGGCAACACTATGAAAGTCACCTTGTCGTGTGATCACAGAGTTGTAGATGGCGCTGTAGGAGCAAAATTCTTGCAGACTTTTAAGGGTTATATGGAGAATCCGGTGACGATGTTGTTGTAAGATTAAATTTATCTTATTTAGAAACGATTAATATTTTATCATTTTAAACTTCACACCCATGAAGGATTTAATTTTCAAAGATGAATGTTTCCAAATTATTGGGAATTGTATGACTATTCATAGAATACTTGGTCGAGGTTTTAAGGAAATAGTTTACAAAGACGCTTTAGTAATTGAATTAGAAAAGGCAAAAATCCCTTTCAGCCGAGAGAAAGAGTTTTCAATAAAATACAAAGGAGTGATTTTACCTCATAGTTACTTTGCTGATTTTGTTGTAATGGATAAGATCATTCTTGAAATTAAGAGTGTATCTGAAATAAGAAGTGATTTTTATGCTCAGACAATTAATTATCTAAAAGTTTCTGGTCTTAAGTTGGGTCTTATAGTCAACTTTGGAGAGCCAACATTACAATATAGAAGAGTAGTTCTTTAAAATAAATATTCCGGAGTCTGCTAAATATTGAATGATATTTTTAACAAATATTCATTTGTGAAAATTCGTGTAATTCGTGACAAATAATAGCTTTAAGAATTTATATTTATCCAAGATCTACTTGTAATTTCCTTTTTCTTTTAGCCACTAATTTCACTAATGATGCTTCACATCTTACACGAATTTATAGTCTGTTACAGGATTATTTAGGCTCAATAAGCAAAGTAATGTCCTCCAATTTATGGCTTATTCGTGAAAATTCGTGTAGTTCGTGGCAAAAAAAAACTTTGTGAATTTTATATGTTTACATGATCTACTTGATATTATTCTTTTTTCTTTTGCCACTAATTTCACTAATGATGCTTCGCATCTAACACGAATTTATAGTCTGTTACAGGATTATTTAGGCTCAATAAGCAAAGTAATGTCATCCAATTTATGGCTTATTCGTGAAAATTCGTGTAATTCATGGCAAATAAAAACTTTGTGAATTTTATATGTTTATTTGATCTACTTGCAATTTAATCTTTTTTCTTCTTGCCACTAATTTCACTAATGATGCTTCGCATCTAACACGAATTTTTGGTGTTACTTTATGCTCCATTCTTTCATTTATTCTGTTTTTAATTGTTTCATTTTACAGGTAATTTTAATCCAAACCGCTCATTCATCCCATAAATACCCTGACTACCACCCGTATGCACATAAACGATATTGGAACCTTCAGGAAAGTGATCATTATTTATCTTATCGAATAATCCATAAAGTGCCTTCCCATTGTATATGGGGTCGATCACGATATTGGTATCATCATACCATGTCTTGATAAAATCAATCAACTCAGGTTGAATCTTTGCATAACCTCCAAAATGACAGTCAGGCCAGATCTCTAAATCATCAAAATCTAATTGGTTGAATTTATTTTGTAAATGAGAAACAGCATCCATCTTTAATACCGGAACTGCTATTATTTTTAAATGTTTATTATCGTTGGTTATCATTCCGGCTATCGTTCCTCCAGTGCCTAAGGGACATACTATGTGAGAAACACCAGGCAATTGCAATATAATTTCAGTAACAATTTCTGAAGTTCCTTTCAGCGCTTCCTCATTAGAACCGCCTTCAGGAAGAAAGTAGGAATTATTTTCAATCCCTCTACCCTCTTCCAACATCTTTTTAAAAGTTACTTTGTCGAAATATCTCAACTCCATGCCATTATCAGCACAAGCTTTTAAAGTATGATTATTGGGATCTGCATAAGCAGCATTTACATAACCGATCGTAGGAATATTAATATATTTTCCTGCCTGACTGACTGCCAAAAGGTGGTTGGAATAGGCTCCACCAAAGGTTTCAATGACTTTAAATTGTCCTTTTATTATTTCCTCTATATTGTATTTAAGCTTTCTAAATTTGTTGCCTTCGATGACCGGATGAATCAGATCGTCGCGTTTGATAAATATGTTAACCCTTTTCTTCGTAAATAATTGGTTAGAAATTCTTTCGAGCGGACTGGCTAATACATCTAAATTCATCTTAATCGACAACAATCTCATCACAGAATAACCAGGCTTCATTTCCTGCTCCTTGCAAACCATCTTTAATGATACCGTGCCTTTTGGCCAATATTTTTATATATCGATAAGATGATCCATTGAGATAGATCTTAGCTTTTATGATTTTATCATTTTCAGTTTGCTCAGCAGACTTTTCAATTTTTACCCATTGGTCTTTTTCGTTTGCTCCAAATACTTCAATTGATCGAGGTCCATAGACCCATTGACCATTTGCATTGTAAAATCTCAGTTCTACATGATGTAAAGCATTACTTTCGTTCAAATCTATAATTGCTTCCAGATCTTTTCCTAAAAAGCCCAACCATTCATCACCACCATAATTATCATTCGCTCCAATCATGCCATTTACTAAGGCTGACTTACCTCCTGAATTATATTTTTCATTAGGTTCATTTGTTAGTTGAATTTCCTTTCCACTTGCCAGATTAATATTGAATTCTTTCCTTATTGTAGAATAAATTTGATCATTTGTAGTATCAACTAATCTCGCCTCAATAGTGCCGGATTCAGATAACCCAGCAGGTTCAGTGAATGGTAACCATGCTGTATTCGATTTGTTCTTACTTATCCTATACTGCAGCATATTTTTTGGGGCATCTGATGTGATATTGGCTAATAAATTACCTGCATTTTGAATGGTATTAATATCCAGTGAAAAGAAATGTTTTGCATAATTTATTTCCCATGCATCCAGCCTGGAAATTTGCCGGGTCAATTTTGACAGAAAATTATTGTAATTTTTGGTTGACTCTTGCGACCACAAGGCCTCTGCAAGTGCAAAGGATCTGGGATAAGCCATGTATTGCAAGTGTTCAGGAGTAGCAATATATTCGGCCCATAGATTTGCTTGGCCTCCTAAAATGTATTTTTGCTTTTCAATTGGCAACTTAGAAGGGATTGGATCAAATGTATACACTTTCTTTAATGTCAGGAATCCACCGATAGCAATTGGCTCTCCGGCATTCTTTGATTGATATTGATCAAAGTAACAATGTGAACCCGGAGTCATCACCACTTCATGATTCTGATTAGCTGCTTCCATTCCTCCAGCTGTACCTCTCCAAGACATTACCACAGCATTTGGAGCCAATCCCCCTTCCAGGATTTCATCCCAGCCGATCATGATTCTTCCTCTTGAATTGATATGCTTTTCGATTCTTTTGATGAAATATGATTGAAGCCCATGTTCGTCTTTCAACTTTTCTTTTTTTATCAAATCTTGACAAAACTTGCTTTCTTTCCATTGCTTTTTTGGAACTTCATCCCCACCTACATGGATCATTTTAGATGGAAATATCGCCATGATCTCATCCAGTACATTATTCAGAAAAGTAAATGTTTCCTCCTTTGGGCAGAAAATATCTTCAAATACACCCCATGTCGTAGACGCCTCGATTGTTTTCCCTGTACATCCATATTCCGGATAAGCAGATAAGGCAGCTGTGGCATGTCCCGGCATTTCTATCTCCGGAACGACAGTGATAAACCTCTCTGAAGCGTATCGAACTATCTCTTTGGCCTCTTCTTGCGTATAGAAATGACAATATTTTTTACCATCATATTCTATTGGCCTGTCACTGTAATGCCCTATTCTGGTTTCCTTCCTGCAGTTTGCAATTGTCGTTAATTTAGGGTATTTTTTGATCTCGATCCTCCATCCCTGATCATCTGTAAGGTGCCAATGAAAATAATTCATTTTTTGAAAGGCAAGCATATCTATGTATTTTTTGACTGCGGCAAGACCGAAAAAGTGCCTTGATTCATCCATGTGCATTCCACGGTAAGAGAATCTGGGGTAATCATAAATTTCACCGCAAGGTATTTCAAGCTTGACATTTCTGTTTTTGCTAATATCTTTATTTTCTATTGGAAAGAGTTGCTTTAATGTTTGGGTTGCGTAAAATGCCCCCCGCTCTTCTTTGTAAATAATGGTAATTTTTTCTTTGGATATGATCAGGTGATAAGCATCTGCGTGAGTGAACGTATCAGATTGAATAAATTGGATAGGATTTTGATTACCAGTAGACTTTAATAATTTTATCTCAAAATACTTTTCTAACCACTTATTGAAATCCAGCATTGGATCTATCTTCGGTGTTTTAGAAAAGGTAAAATTTTGAACAGTCCTAAAATCATAAACTCCTGACCCTGCAGAAATCCTGACTGGCTGTGGTATAATATTAAAATCCTTTATTGCATTTGCCCTCGAATTTGAAACAACGACAAATAAAGCAAAAAGAATAATTGTATATCTGAATTTTAAGCCAACTAAAAACTTCATAGAGTCATTTTAAATATGAAATAATGCATCGTAAAGTTATATAATTATACCTGCCTAACCTAAAAAGAAAAACTCCGAATAATTTCGAAGCCTTTCTTATTTCTAGCTCTGTAAGAGCGTGTCCCGCAAGGGTTGGTCGAAAGGCCAACCCTATTAAATTATAGAGTAAATTTTAATCCAACATAAAATCGCCTTCCCGCTTGTGGAAAATATCCAACAGCGCTAAAATAGTCACCACCTTCTTTCTGAACCGTAGGATCCCCTTCGGATGCATCATATCCACCTGCTTTAAATCTGTAAATCCATCCATTATTGACAAATATTTTATCAAATGCATTATCCAATCGGAAATCAAGAGTTAATCCCGTCTTTTTAAATTTGAAAGGCACTTGAATTGAAAAACCATGCAAGGTATAACCATCCAATTGTGCAAATTCATTAGAAGTGTTGTCTAAATACTGGCTGCTGACATATTTGTAATTATAAGATAAAGCTGCTCTTTTGAATAAATTTTGAGTTGTGGAGAAAGGATTAAAACTAATTTGTCCAAAAAAGATAGCCTTCGGACTAAATGAAATATCAGTTGTTCCAAGAGATCTAGCTTCCTGATCGAGATATTCAAATTCACCATTTACAATGGCACTTGCATCGATAAATTCTGTAAAGTCAGGGATCTTGTTTTTACTCAATGCGAGATTTGAATTCAATGACACCCAATCAGAAATTTTATATTTAAAATCCAACTCAACGCCTATTCGATAGCTTTCGTCCACATTAAACCTTGTATATGCGCCTACATCATTGATCTTACCGGTAAGCACCAATTGGTCTTTGTACCACATAGTATATTGATTGAACGTAAGTTGGAATTTATTTGCAGTATATCTGTATCCAATTTCTGAATTGATCAATCTTTCAGGATTTGGCAACTTTCCGGGCGCAGCATCTGTAAAATCATCTCTATTTGGTTCTTTATGTGCAACACCGCCATATAAATAAAAGCTACTGATCTCATTCAAGTAATATGATAACCCTAATTTTGGGTTAAAAAAGGTATAGCTTTTACTCAATTGAGTAAGGTCATTGGTAGTATTTAAACCTTCGTATTCATATTTAATATTTCGGCCCTGAAAATCTGCTAAAACACTAATATTATTAAATCTCTTTTCCCCTTTTAGGAAGACACTACTCTCAAATTTATTTGCTTCATTCGAATAGTATTCTCTTGGCTTCCAAACATTTATTTGTTCGATGGTCTTAATTATTCCATAATGTTTTCCGGCATAATTTTGGGCATTTCCGCCTATTTGTATATTCCATTTATTTGCTTTAAAACCATATAATAAATTGATACCCAATAAATCATTGTCCAACCATCGCTCTCTGACCAGGCTTACATCCTGAAATTCCACATCCTCAAAATAGTCATTGATGTTTTCTTCCCGATATTGATTGTAGTAGCCTTTACCCAGTGTATTGTAAAAAGTTAATTTTAAGGAAGATTTTTTAAAATCGTATGTTCCAATGATTCTGCTGTACAATTGGCTATAATTGTCTGTTTCATCATCAAAAAAGGTACCATTACTCTTCAATCCTGCTGAGTTGTAAGTTGATTTATTATCTGTGAGATAATATTGTATAGGCATGCCATTCCATGCCTGATAAGTCCGCTCTTTTCCCCAATAAATATTGGCAGCAAGCGTCAATTTGTCTTTTTTAAACTGGGTTTGAACAGAACCTGCCCATAGATCAGACGTGGCTCTGTCAATATAACCATCGCTGGTGATCCTGCTTCCTCTTAATTTCATATTGAAATATTTGCCGAATCTGCCGGTACTATAAGCAAGACCATATTTTTGGCTGTTAAAGGAGCCATAACCGGCATTGGCAGATACACCCATGTCATCAGATAGCTTGCCTGTCTGCAGATTAATATTGGCACCAAATGCTCCCGGACCGGAAGTTGACACTCCCACACCGCGTTGTACTTGCACCATTTCAACATCTTCAATAAGATCAGGAAGATCCACCCAGAAAACATTTTGAGATTCTGCATCATTCACAGGAACGCCATCGATCATGACATTGATCCTCGATTGGTCACTTCCTCGGATGCGAATACCGGAATAACCGATGCCATTTCCAGCATCAGATGTAGAAACTGATCCGGGTAAATTCTCAAGTAATGCAGGCATGTCACTCGGAGAATTTAAATAGAAATCGGTTTTCTTAATCGTTTTTTGCGTAACGCTTCCATTGTCAGGCGCCCAGGAGGCTATAACCAATGAATTTTCAAGCATTGTGGAACTTTCCCTTAGTCGAAATCTAACTTCGGAAACTATACCGGATAGCGTGGTATCAATGGATATAAACCCAACATAGGAAACCATAAGTTTAGCCGGATATTCAACCTTGTTAAAGATAATTTGACCACTTTGATCCGTGATAGCTTTTTTATTGGAAATACTGACTGAAGCAGCCGGCAATGGTTTACCTTCAGCATCTCTTACAATCACCTTTAATTCCTGAGCGTAAGATGAATTCCAAAATAAGAAAGTTACCATGAGCAACATTGCTCTGATGTACAAAAATTTAAAATTTAACATTGAAAAATAATTTATGAAAACTGCCATAAGGGGTTCACAGCAGCATCTATTCACAAATTTCCATCCCTTCCCGGCATTACCCTGGCAGGTTCAATGGGTATTATCTCAGCCGACAGAAGGTCAGCACCCCAATAAGATGACACGAAGGTAGTGGTTAATTGTTAATTGTTAAATATTTTTTTTATCAGGAGCAAAATTCAAACTGTCTAACTGTAGATTTTGAATAAGAATCATTGAGAAATGAGGAATGGATAATCGGTAATCGGAAATCGGTAATAACCTATGGAGCGTCATTCTAACTTCTAATTTCTACCTTCTAATTTTTTATCCCATAAATATTAAGTCAGATTATTAAAAAGATCGCTGCAAGTTTAAATTATGCTATTCCGCCAGCTCTCACTGTTCGCCACTCGCTTCTCCCTGTTCGCTTTGCCTTCCTTCTCACCTTCTCAGTTCTTCACACTCTCACCTTCTTTAAATCAACTCCACCAGCACCTTCTGCTTCTTCCCATTTTCCACAAATACATATTTATTTGCAAAGATCTGATCAGATGAAGTTACCGAACTTAGCTCTGAAATTCTAACTCTATTGATTTGAAGTGCATTGCCCTGTATAGCGCGTTTGGCGTCACCTTTAGAAGCAAATATTTTGGCATCTTCTGTTAGAATGTCAACAATTAAACTACCTGAATTCCATTTTTCCATCGGTAATTGAACTACTTGTAATTCTCCCTTCAGCAAATTGATGGTTGAAATATCCAGTGACTTAACAGCAGTCTCGTCAAATCCTTTTCCAAATAACAAGGAGGAAACCTTTTTTACTGAATCCATATCCTCTGCACTATGCACTCTTGCAGTCAATTCTTCGGCAAGTGTTCTTTTGGCTTCATTTGGATCTGTCTGCAGCAATTGATCAAGCGCTTCTATTTCCTCTTTTGTTTTATAAGAAAAGTATCTCAGTAACTTAGGAACATCCGCATCATTACTATTCAACCAAAACTGATAAAACTGATAAGCGTTGGTCATTTCAGGATCCAACCATATATTTCCAGTTTCAGATTTACCAAATTTCTGTCCATCTGCCTTGGTAAGCAAAGGTGTGGTGGCAGCATAGGCTTTTCCACCTACATTTCTACGGATAAATTCTGTTCCGGCAGTGATATTGCCCCATTGATCTGATCCACCCATCTGTATCTTGCAGCCATATTTATCATATAAGACCTGATAGTCATAACCCTGAAGCAACTGATAGCTGAACTCTGTAAAGCTAATCCCCGTCTCCATGCGCTTTTTTACAGATTCCTTGCTCGCCATATAATTGACAGTCAGTGTCTTTCCTACATCACGTAAGAAAGTCAACACATTCATTTCTTTATAAAAGTCGTAATTGTTGACAAAAACGGCTCCGTTAGGTCCATCAAAATTCAATAACTTCCTAAACTGAAGCATTTGCTTATCAATATTAATTTGCACTTCTTCGGCTGTCTTGAGCACTCTTTCATTGTCTTTAAAAGAAGGATCCCCGATTAGGCCTGTAGCACCACCCATGAGGACGATTGGCTTGTTGCCGGTCCTTTGAAAAAATGATAATAACATCACCTGGACAAAATTGCCAATGGTTAGCGAAGCAGCAGTTGGGTCAAAACCAATATATCCCGTCACCGGGCCTTCCTTAAATAAGTCTTCTACACCGGGAGTGCTATCCTGGAGCATACCTCTCCACTTCAGTTCTTCTATAAAATTCATGTTTTTTGTATGGCTTTTGTTGTATTCCCTGAATTTATTTTTACAAAATTCAAAGTATTAATCTTTTGCAAATGTATCAAATTGTAGATTTGCCTGTTAATTATTTAAAAGATTTGAATCTAAGTTACTTTATAGCCTCAAGGATCAATAAGCATGAAAACAGTGCTTTTGCTTCTTTTATTGTTAAATTGGCCATTGTTTCAGTGGCGCTCAGCCTGTCAGTAATGTTGCTCACTACTTGCCTGGTTATGGGCTTTAAGAATCAAATTAAATCCAAAGTATTTGATTTCTGGGGTCATATTCATCTCAATGCTCCTGAGTATAATCAAGCACTTGAACCCAAACCACTAGTCCTTTCACCGGGCCTTATTGATTCTATTTTGCGTATTAAGTCTGTGGCTTATACAGAAGACCGGACTATTTTCGGTGGTCGCGTCTATCTGGGAAAGTCTGAAAGAACTACAGAAGGTGGAGTTAGTCATTTGCAAGGTTTCGTCCAATTGCCTGGCATTTTATCTGCTCAAGATCAAATTGAAGGACTAGTGCTCAAAGGTGTAGCTTCAGATTTTGATACTTCTTTTGTCAATAAATACCTAGTATCAGGCACTGGAAAGCTTATAAATGACTCCACAGGACGAACTATCATCATTAGTCAAACGACCGCAAGCAGGTTAAAACTAGCAACCGGAAATGAAATAGTTGTATATTTTGTGGTTGGAGGTTCACAAATAGGCAGAAAATTTGAAATAGTAGGTGTTTACAAAACAGGTCTTGAAGAATATGACAGAAAGTTTGCCATTTGCGATGCATCTGTCCTCCAGGACTTATTAAATTGGACTCCTGTTCAGTTTTCCGGGTATGAAATATTTGTACAAAACCTCAACGACCTCGAAATTATTAATGATTATCTGTATAATGAGATGTTACCTGCTGACGTCTTTAGTACTACTATCAGAAATAAATTTCCAGGCATATTTGAATGGCTCCAACTGCAAGATTACAATGAAGTGGTTATATTAGGTCTGATGATCGCTGTGTGTCTTATCAATATGGCAACAGTGCTCATTATCTTCATTTTAAACAGGTTGAAGATGATTGGAATTCTAAAGACATTAGGAATGAGAAACGGACCATTAAGGAATATATTTTTACTTCAATCAGCCCGCATAATATTTTTTGGTTTATTGTGGGGTAATATTGTCGGATTAGGATTGGCTTGGATTCAATACCATTTTAAAGTTATTAAGCTTAATGAGGCAGATTATTATTTATCAATAGCGCCTATAGAATTTTCAATACAAAGTATATTGTTGATTAATATCTGCACCTTACTCATAATCATGTTATTCCTGGTTATACCCTCTTCCTTAGTGGCAAGGATTTCTCCTGTCAAATCAATTTCTTACAATTAAATAAATTGAAACAGCTGCTTCAGAAAATAATATTGCTCGGGCATCGACTTTTGTATTTGCTAACCTCCTACCCTCTTAGAATTTGGAGGTTTTTTAAACATTTTATAGTCTTATTTCAGCTCTTGTTTAATAAGCATGAATTATTAGTTCACTATCGTTATTCAGGTATTGGAGTAATTGTTTGGTCCTATGAATTTGTATTCTACATTCTGGATATACTGGCAATTCCTGAATTATTTCAAACGATAATTGACTTCATTCATTGGAAAAACAGACCATTAAATCATGAAGAAAAGAATATTATCAAAAGTGTCTTTAATGATTCCATTAATTTAAATACTATTTCACTTGATCTTTATAAACATTATTTTAGTGATGTTGCAATGGCATTCGTTGGGTTTAATACCATTTTTTTTAATAGAAAAATCACTGGAGAACTCTTGATACATGAAGCTTCACATTGTTGGCAATACCAGCGATTTGGTTCAGTTTATATCATAAGGGCACTTCTTGCTCAGAATAGTAATCCAGGATATAACTATGGCGGAGTCCATTCACTAGAGAACATCGTTATGTCGAGACAAATTAAGAGAATTAACTATGAACAACAGGCTGAAATAATTACCGATTATTATTCTTTATCAAATACAAAATTCGCTGATCCCGGAGAAATAAAAATCTATAAAAACTATTTAAATTTATTGAAAATCCCCCAAATAATAATTAATAAATAACAACTAACAATTATTCCTCAATCTTCCGGCTCAACAGATACTTTCTCCACTTATCTATTAATTGTTCAAAATCATCAGGTATCGGACATTCAAAGTTCAATCGTTTTCCGGTAACTGGATGCTCAAAACCCAATGTTCTTGCATGTAATGCTTGTCGTGGGCATATTTTGAAGCAATTATCCACAAACTGCTTGTATTTTGTAAAGATTGTTCCTTTTAAAATCTTATCGCCACCATAGCGTGCATCTGAGAACAAAGGATGTCCCAAATATGTCATGTGGGCTCTGATCTGATGAGTTCTACCTGTTTCAAGAATGCAATTCACAAGACTTGTATAGTAGAATGACTCCATCGTCTTGTAATTTGTCACAGCTTCCTTACCGGTGATACCATCTTCAAAAACGATCATTTGCATTCTGTTAGAAGGGTTTCGTGCAAGGTTCCCTTCTATTCTTCCTTCGGCTGGTTCTAAATCTCCCCATACTAAAGCAGTATATTCTCTTGTAACAGAATGATCGAAGAATTGCTTAGCCAAATGTGTCATTGCGTATTCATTTTTTGCTATGACTAAAAGGCCTGTTGTGTCTTTGTCTATGCGGTGCACAAGTCCAGGTCTGTCATTATTATTCCCTGCTTTGATAGGAAGCACATGTTGAAAATAATGAGCGAGGCCATTTACTAAGGTTCCTGATTTGTTTCCAAGTCCCGGATGAACCACCAACCCTGCCGGTTTATTTATCACCATTACATCAGCATCTTCGTAGACAATATTAAGATCCATTTCTTCAGGTTCTACCCTATAAGCATCTGTTGGGGCTTGTGGAAGAACAATTTCAATGACTTCCAGAGGTCTTACTTTATAATTTGGCTTTATTGTTTTGCCGTCTACTAGCACACTTCCGGCTCTTATTCCGTTCTGAAGTTTGTTCCTGGTGACTTGTTGCATTTTATCCATCAGAAACTTATCTATCCTGATAGGACCTTGCTTTTTGTCAACAGTAAATGAATAATGCAGGTATAATTCTTCTCCTTGCTCCGCTTCACTGTCTATATATTCTTGCTCTTCGCTCATGTATTTTTGTTTCTCATAGCAGATAAATATCTACCTTTAAAAATATTTTAAGTTAAAATAAAGTACAAATGTCATCAAAAAAATCCAAAGTGAAGTTTTCGAATGAATCATATGCTGTAGCAGAAATGTATAAAGTGCCATCTGATAAGCCTCATACATTGCCAATATATGCTACTTCCTCTTATGAGATGGAGTCATTGGAGCATAGTATAGATATTTTTGAAGGCAAAAAGGAAGGCTTTGTTTATTCCAGGTATGGCAATCCTACAGTGCAAGCTTTGGAAGAAAAGATAGCATTGTTAGAAAAAGGTTCATTAAAAAAAGACGTCAAGGCAATTATGACCTCTTCCGGAATGTCTGCGATCTCAACATTGATGATCGAACTATTAAACTCTGGAGATGTTCTTGTGACACCTGATGGGCTTTATGGTGGCAGTACAGAATTGCTGGTTTCAATCAGCAAAAAGATTGGATTTACGCTGCTTTATGCAGATCTTAATGATACGGATGCACTGAATGAATTGCAATTGAAAAGTAAAATTACAGCAGTTTATTTTGAAACTCCTGGAAATCCCCTTTTGAATTGTGTTGATATTAAAAAACTTGCAAGTTTTTGTAAAAAAAATAAGATTATCACAGTGTGCGATAATACGATTAGTACGCCTTATTTGCAACAACCCTTAAGCCTGGGTGTGGATTATGTGATTTATAGTACAACTAAATATCTAGCCGGTCATGGAAATAGCATAGCAGGGTGTATAGTGAGTACACATACTTCAAAGATGAATGGTGACATTTTGAAGAATATGCGCTTACTGGGTACGAATTGCTCACCATTCGAAGCATGGCTTACTTATATAGGCTTGAAAACATTGCATTTAAGGATGGAAAGACAATGCAGCAATGCAAATGCTCTGGCAGAATTTTTATCGCAACACCCCAAAGTAAAAAGGGTGAATCATACTTCACTCTCAGATCATCCATTTCATAAATTGGCTATTGATCAAATGTCGAACCATGCACCATTAATGAGCTTCGAGGTGAAGGGAGGTCTCAAGGGAGCCAAAAAATTTATGAATGCGCTGCAATTAATAACTCACGCTCCTACTTTAGGCGATTTGGATACACTAATATTGCATCCTGATTCATCCTCACACAGAAATATTCCAATTCACAAAAGAAAAGAAATAGGAATTACTCCCGGTTTAGTCAGAATGTCTACAGGCATCGAAAATCTCAACGACTTAAAGGCAGATATACTGCAAGCTTTGGATAAATAGCCTGGTAATTTATTTATGAAATTTTTAAAGTTTTTCTGCTCCATCAGGCTTGTATAAATAGCTCAAATACGCCTAATTATTTCTACTATTTTAGAAATTTATTAATAGTTATTGAACTAATAAATTATTTTATTAGTTTGAAATAGTATGCATGCAAATTTTGCATTTTTTAAAAAGTAAGGATCCATTATTTTTTAATTCCCTTTCAAGTTATATTTATATTGATTGAATATTAATTTATTTAATCCACACTATTAATAACGAATTAAAAATAATTAACGATGAGAAGCATATTATATATCATTGCAGTGATCATGATCATTGGTTGGGCAATTGGATTTATTGGATATCAAGCCGGAGCTATTATTCACTTACTTTTAGTGATAGCAGCCATATCCATATTATTGAGTGTGATTAGAGGAAACAAACCTTAAATCATATATTTTTAAATGATAATTTATATTTAATTTAAAATTAAACAGAATTGAAAATGAAACAATTTATTTTTGCGATATTAGTGATAACAGTATTTAATGCCAACATCTTTGCTCAGGATTCGAATGAGGATTTAAGAGAAAGGTTTTCTATCGGCATCAAAGCAGGTGGTAATTTATCTAATGTTTATGATGAACAAGGTGATAATTTTGTAGCTGATCCAAAACTTGGTTTTGTAGGCGGAGTGTTCTTGAATATGCCATTAGGAGCTTTGATTGGGATACAGCCAGCTTTACTATACTCTCAAAAAGGATTTAAGGGTGATGGTTCTTTTTTAGGAACTAAATATTCTTTTACAAGGACTTCTACTTTTCTAGATGTACCAATTTTATTGGCCATTAAGCCAACAAATTTTATTACAATTCTTGGAGGACCACAATATTCATATCTTCTTAAACAAAAGGATGAATTTAATGGTCCTGGAGTCAGCGTAGATCAGGAAGACGAGTTCAAAAACGATGATATTAAGAAAAACATCTTTGGGCTGACTGGTGGCGTTGACATCAATGTGAATAATATAGTTATCGGGGCAAGAGCAGCATGGGATGTCTCCAAAAATGGTGAACCCGGTTCTAATACTCCTAGATACAAAAATGTGCTTTATCAGGCAACCATTGGTTTGAGATTTTAAGATTGGTCATTGAATAAGTTTCATGCAACATAATATAAGGCAGTAGAAGAGAAATTCTTCTACTGTTTTTTTTTGCACTATTTGGTAAATTGAATTTATAAACTCAATTTTATACGAATTTAAATATAAGTAATGAAAATATGTGTTTACTGTGCTTCAAGTGCATTAATAGATCAAAGTTTTTTTAAAGCTACAGAAGAAATGACCATCGATCTACTCAATAATGGTGTAGATTTTGTATTTGGTGGTGGCTCTACCGGTCTGATGGGTCATCTGGCTGATACAGTTTTAAATCATGGAGGCAAAATAAAAGGCATAATGCCAAACTTTATGAATGATGTAGAATGGGGACATAAGATGGTTACTGACTTTGAATATGTAGATACGATGCATGAGCGGAAAGCAAAGTTTCTCTTGAATATTGATGGTCTTATTGCTTTGCCGGGAGGCAGTGGTACTTTGGAAGAATTATTGGAAGCCATTACCTTAAAAAGGCTCGGCATTCTTAATGTGCCAATAGTCATTTTGAATACAAATAACTACTATGATCCTTTGAAATTAATGCTGGAAAGATGTGTTTCTGAAAAATTTATGAACGAAAAACATACGGAAATGTGGACTTTCGTGAATGAACCAAAGGAGGTGTGGCCAGCAATAAACAATGCCAAAGTTTGGGAAAATTACTCTATAAATTTTGCAAGAAATGAATTTCATCCAAAATAAAACCTCTGAAAAATTAAACTTTTAGAAAAGCTTCTCCGGATAATCTCCTCTCTCCCCCATTTCCGCAAATTTATCCACCGTCGGCTGACGATCCTCCTGATATGTGACACCTATCCATGTGCTGTTGGATGGAATAACTTCAAATTCAGAGCGGCCTGATTTAATCAAATAATCTACAACCAAAGGAATAAAATACTCCTGTTTTTCAGTCGGTCGGCTGTAATTGACAAAGTCTAAGAAACCCTTTCTAAACATTGGGAAAAGGTCAGGATGGAATCCCCAAAAGTTCATTGAAACATAACTTTCCTCTGATAGTGGGTATTTTTGATCACCATCATGATAATAAATCGTCCCATTCTCCCGTGCTATCTTGGTTCGTTCATTGACTTCTACTAATTGAAGTTCATCATTGACCTGACAAACACCTCTTGATACATGACCATTCTCAGAAAGTGTATTACCTAATTTATACCCAATTAGAGAATTTTTATTTTCAGAGATCCTATTGTCAAGAAAATCTGCCATTTGGACAAATGCTTCTTTTCCATAATAATCATCTGCATTTATAACTGCAAATGGCTCATGGATCACTGACTCACACACTAAAACTGCATGTCCTGTGCCCCAAGGCTTCTCTCTCTCTGGAAAAGTATCAATACCCGCTATCGGAGAATCAACTTCCTGATGTACATGAACTACTTCCGCAAGTGAAGTATATTTTGAAGAAACTTTTGATTTGAATTCTTCCTCAAAATGTGGTCTGATCACAAATACCAGTTTATCGAAACCTGCCTGAATGGCATCATACACAGAATAATCTATGATCGTCTCACCATTTGGTCCAAGACCATCAAGTTGTTTAAGGCCTCCGTATCGGGATCCCATGCCGGCTGCGAGAATGAGTAGTGTTTTTTTGGACATCTTTTAAATTAGAAATTAGAAGTTAGAAATTAGAATGATTCACTTCGATTGAAATTTACTTATTTAATTTTTTCATTTGTTCTTTATAATTTAATTTTCTAAGTGATGTAACAAAGATTGCTGTTAATTCATTGGATTCCTTTAGATTTAATTCCAATTCTTCTGATTGAAAGTAATTTTTAGCTTTTATTATTTCTAACCAATAACAAACCTCATCTACTTCTTCTAGCACAATATTTAGTTTTGAGATCATTTCTCTATCACTTCTTGATCTTAAGGCAGCTCTGTAATTTGCTCCAACAGAGGTCCCGGATTTCATAAGTTGATATGCTATAATTTTACAAGGTATAGAAAAAGGAAGTTTTTCTACAATTCCAATAATTGAAATTGAGAAATCCTTAGTACGGATTTTTAAGTCTGAATACATGATGAATTGTTTGGGTTATTTGATAAGTAAAAATAATACTTTTATTTATTTTGACCAAACAATTAATATTTTTCTTCGGTGCTAACCATTCATCATTTTAGATACTTTTGGATCTAGTCGCTCATTCTAACTTCTAACTTCTAATTTCTAA
>ERZ724516.257-NODE-257-length-34117-cov-5.312577_pt1 | contig 34117 bp, 30 predicted proteins | sample MGYA00376049_ERZ724516 | MGnify/ENA primary metagenome ERZ724516 (study PRJEB28724, sample SAMN07190886) | activated sludge metagenome | isolation source: activated sludge of sewage treatment plant in Hong Hong | place: USA: Christiansburg, Virginia | collected... | reverse complement strand
TTGAAGTCTTTTCGGAAGGCCTGGCTCAGCGACGAAAAGAGTGCCGCCTTTTCCTTGCTAGCCTCCTTTGAGGAACTCACAGTAAGCGTGAAGGCATCACGAACCACGTCAAAAGCAGTGTGCGCGTCGTCCAAGATGACTGCGCCGACTTTCACCGGGCTGGGGGTTCCGCGCAGGCCGAACTTGCTTCTGCCGTTGAACAGAGCGCTGTAAGTGGCGACCATGACCGCGTTGCCGTTGCGAAATTCGTCGTTGAGGTCAACCCCTTTCAGGTACGGCACCGCGTTTATGCCGTACAGCTTCGCCTTTTCGAGGGTCTGGTTGACTAACTGAGTCGTCGGAGTCAGGTACAGGACGGGCTCCCTCAACTCGTTGAGCGTTGATTGGGCCATCAACAAGCCCACCAGTGTTTTGCCGCCTCCGGTATGCAGCTTCAGAACTATGTCGTGTTCCTGTCTGCGTTCGTACCATCCCTTTAGCACTTCGGCTTGGCTGGTGTACAAATCGTTGATGCCAGTCGATTTCGGCAGCCGCCGAAAAATCTCGACTGGGTCCACGATCTTTGGCTTAGCCGCACTGGCCCGGAGCTTGTTGAAATCGACCATCAATCCCCCTACTTTTGTATCGTTGTACAGTACCGCATCGCCAAGATTTGGACAGCAGTTCTAGCAGCTATTTGTAGCGGCTCGCGTTTGAAACCGCCCCAACTTGCAATCAGCGGCTCTACCGACTCAGATTATTTGCAACTGACCGCACGGTCAGACTCACATTACTTGCAATTGAACTTGCAATTGAACTTGCAATCGTAGCGGCCGACTTGCATTCGAACGGCACCGGCTCACATTATTTGCAAATTAGGATTTGCCATGTTGTGGTGCATATATCTACAAACCCGCAGCGTAGCAAGGCAACCAAAGGGATGGCGGGAGTGCGAACGCAAATCTCCGATTGGCTGAAAGATCGAAGGTGGGACACTCCACCATTACGGGCTTGCCACACGATCAAACGAGATCACTTTGGGTGACCGCTTCATGGTTACAAAGTCCGTCGAATAAGCAAGTGGATCGGTGCATTTAGCGGATGGGAGGGGCCCGGCGACTCTGTAGGTAATGACGATTTCATTTGCCTCCTCTCTCGTTCCAGCGATAAACACGGAACTGCAAGGAGGGGCCTTCTTCCCAAGCACGACGCCGATAACCATCTGATTTTCCCAGTTGATCATGAGCTGTGGTCCTGAGGGCAAATCGATTTGTTTGCTTACTTGTTCCGCGAAAGCCTCAGCACTCAAAAATACGAAGGTTTGCTCCGCGTCAGCCTTGATCCTTGCTCTGGGGATCAACTGCTCAAATTGAGGGGGGCAGCCGCCCAGTCGTGGCACCAGTCCGCATCTGAACTGCTCCATCGGACCAATCAACTTCAGTTCATTCCCTGTTGATGGACCTGACATGTACACGTTGTAATTGGCGACGGCCAACATATTCCCATTCGCATACTTCCGGTACACATATGTGTCGTTGGCAATGGTCGACGGATGCCCTGGAAATACTTTGGGAAAAGCGTTTTGAGCCCTCTCGAACATAAGCTCTTCAAAACGAAGGGGGGGTGCCGCCGCCACACTTGTCAGTAGCAACAAGGAGGTGACGGTTACCCCCCATTTTTTGATCTGCATTCGAACTCCCAGCGCCTTAGTCGCAATACCATTTGTAGTAGCCGGCCCCGCCATAGTAGATGTACGCCCCCCATGAAGAATTGAACCCGTAGTAGGCGTCGTAACAATAAGCCTTGCTCACATAAGAGATCGTATTTGAAGAACTGAGATAGTTCAGCGAAAAGTCGAGACCTTGGTAACCAACGTTTCTGATGTACGCAGCACTGGTATTCAACACCACGGGTTGTAGTCCGCCACCGGTCCATGGCCGTTGTCCATTACCCATCTGGGTCGTTGTATGAGGCTGTTCTGAAACTTTGCCATAAACTTCCCCACCAGCCTGCAGGCGTTCGGCGCTCTTGCTCATTGGCCCTGTGCCAAACAAAGACGCAGGATAGTAGCCAATCATGGTGTATGTGCCAGTCGTGTTACTAATGTTTGCGTCACTCTTTTGATAGAGAACCCAGTTTTTAGTAGACGGGTCAAACACAACTCCCGCGGTAAATTCGCTATTCACGGACAGTGCATTCCTATAATGCAACGCTGTTGGGCTGACCCGAACGAACCCACATGTGTCGTTGTAGCAATAGGAGTTGTAATTGTTTGCTGTGTAAAACGAAAAGAAATGTGGGCTCGAGTCGTTGTTCACTCGATAACTCACAATCCATCCCCATTCAATCGTCTGCAAAGCGGTATAGCTACCACCACTCAACCAAACTTGACCGATTGACTGCTCATTGATATTTTCGACGTACGGCTTGGAGACTTTGAAGGTTGCTTGAGCCCCTATTGCTCTAAAGGAAGAGTAGGCGGTATGGAATTCGGCATATTGCCTGTTGTATGGTTCGCCCAGTTCGGGTGCTGGCGGATTGTCCAAGCTATTGGCGGAACGCGAGCTTCGCTGGTCATTGTTAGCGGGACGTTTGAGGCCGTTGATACTCAGGAAGTTATCGACGCTACCTGCCTTTGCGATTGCCAATCGGGTCGGCAGAACCATGTCAACCGTGCCTTCGGGACAGTCGGTGTGTGCGGAGCTCTTCACCCATGTTCCCGGCATTTTGGCCAACAATTCTTGCGACGGTTCAGTCTGAACAACGTGTGTTCTACCTATGAGTGGATGGTTCAAGGAGGGTTGATGGTTAATATCTACGCAGCTAATCGTCTGCCCGATCTCGAAAAATTCCTTCTTGACCACGACACCGGACATTAGGGTGTTCAAATAACTGTCTATCTTCGATAGTTCTATTGCAGGGACCGCCGACAGCACTTGATGTTCGGACAAGTCGGATGCACTTACTGCGAAACTGGCGATAACCAACGAAAGCAGCGTGCACGTCGGCCCGCTGAATCTAACGCAAAAATTCATAATAATCTTTCTAGTGGATTAGTGCTCGTTGTCGCTCTCAAAATGAAAGCTCTAACGATCAGCGTTGGAAACCGGTTCGACTTGCAATCAGCGGCTATTTCAGTTGCAAAACGGGTATTCGCTCCTAAAACGTCAATTGCTTGCTTCGAGTGTCATTTGGTTTAGGGACCAAATGTAGCAGTCGTCTAAACCAGCGATAGTCCTTTTCTATCCCATGTTTATGGGGGATCGATACAAGTGATACAAATTTCTAGGCCCTTTTGCGCCGCCTACTTGCATTCGCCCACTGCCGATTCGCCTTGTGCGTAGTAGGTCTGAACGAAATTGTGGTGTCATCTTTGGCTATACCCCAATTGGACGTCAAGGCGCGCCTGCAATTGCGTCCAAATAGAGTTGCGATTTACATTTATTGACAGATAACCTCAAAGGTCTGAGCCAATCTTCCTATAAGAAGTTAAGAGACAAAAAGAAAAGGCGAGGTAGTGCGCCCAGCTTTGTTAAGGGTTGTAAATTGCCCGCCCGCGCAGGCACTTAGGGGTAGCCCGAGTCTTTCTCGGGTGGACGTCCTCCAACCCTTTTCACTTCCCGAACTTGGGTTTACTGAAATCAGCGCCACATTGCCACCTTCGCTGTTTACTTGCTAAACGACCGTTCTGGAGCTAAATGCGTGACGGCAGTGTCCTACCACATGTCCGCTTTCACAAAACTTCTTACACCCCAACCAGCCAGCTCACCTTCAGCAATGTCCATTGCCGACAAGACTTGCTGAAGGACAAAACGCGCCCTGGACGCCTTGCCCGCAAGCAACAGTCATTTGGGCCGGGCCTTGCCAGCAACTTTCGTCCGATTCTCGGCGGACCATCATTTCAACCGTAACGAAAATGAATACGCGATCCATCGGCAGTCACACAATGCCCCGCCGGAGAACCGCCGGAACGCCATAGGGCGAAGCATCGCAAGGTCGCGCCACTGCCGGCACGCAACACGGGCTGCGCTGAATACAGGTAGTGGTCCGTATCCATTCCGGAAAATATCTGGTCGTAATGCTTTCCGGGGCCATAGTGTCGCCGCAGTTCCGCAAGGTTCTGATTGCGCTCTATGGCGAAGCCCCGCGCTTCAAAACGGACACCCCGAAACTCCAGAACCATTGCCGTGCCCTCCGGCCCTTCGTGCTGAAACGTTCCGACCGTGATGTCCCGGTCGCTCTGGTCCTGAATCAGACTGTGCGTATGCCCGGCGCAGCCTCCCAAGGTGAACGTAATCAGACACGCCAGCATCGTATTCCTTGCATTCATGATGTCTCCTTTCTATTCCACATCCATCAAAACGACGCCCAGAGCAATCGCGCCTGAATCAACAAGCGATAGCGCGCACGCAAAGCATCCGCGCGCGCGGCAACCGCTGCATTGGTTGCGTCCACCGACTGGCGCCGCACCAGGATCAGCGTCTGCAAATCCGCCTCACCCAGGCTGAAGGCCCGCTGGGTCAGGCGGGCGCTGTCCCGTGCCGCGGCGGCCGATTGTTCGGCCGACTGCCAGCTCGCAAAATTGCTGGTCGCGTCACTCACCAGGGTTGCGATTTGCACGTCCAGGTCGCGGATTTGCTTCTCCATCCCTGCACGTGTCACTTCGACTTGTTGCAGCGCCTCCTTGGCGCTTTGGTTCCGGTAGGTGCCGCCCAATGGAATGCTCAGGCTTAAGCCCACAATGCGCTCGGTGCCAGCCCCTTCCGATGCAGTGAAAACGCCAACCGTCGGGTCCGGCATGCGATCCGCCCGTGCGCGTGCTGCCGTAAGCTCTGCCTTTTTCAGTGCCAGTTGCGCCGCTTGCAGCATGTCGCTGCTGTCCTTGATCAGCGTTCGCCACTGCGCTTCGTCGCGCTCCAGCAGTACGGGCTCCGACAGAGGTCGGGCTTCCAAAGGGAGCTGGGGGAAGCGCACGCGCAATGTGGCCTGGGCCTTGGCCTCGGTGGCCGCTGCCGTGTTGGCCTGGCGTTGCACTTCAGCCAGGTCACCTTTGGCCACATTCAGGTCCAGCAGGGACGCGTCACCGGCCTTGCGGCGCTTGTCCACCGCCCCGGCATTGGTTTCTGCAAACTTCACCTGTTCGGCCAACAACTCCTTGGCCTGTCGGGCCGTGAGCCAGTCCAGCCACAGGTCCAGCAATTGGCGTGCTGACTCATTGCGCGCTGCGCCCAGCTGGGCTTTCGCGTGCTGCAAGCCGACATCCCCCAAGTCTCGGTCCAAGCCCGCTTTACCGCCTATGCGTATGGTGCGTTCAAGTAGCAGATTCCATTCGTCTGAGGTGCCACCACCATCGATGCGGCGCCGCTGGGCGGTCGCGCCCGCGGTCCATGCGTAGGGCGACGCAGCCAACATGGCCGCAGAATAGGTAGCGGCCTGTACGGCATGCCGCGCCTGGTTGACGCCAGGGTCTTGTTCAATCGCCACCTGGGCCTGCTCCGCGCTGGGCAGATCAGCAGGAAGGGTCAAACCCTGGGCATAAAGGGGTGCGGCAATCAAAAGACTAGCCGCTGCAATCCAGTGCTTCATTCAATTTCTCCTTCGGCCGCCAAAGGCAAGGCCCAATACCGCAAGCCGGTGCCAGCGAGGGATGTGCGCAAAGCCTGTAGCAGCTTGGCCATTTCCTCTTCGGTCACCAGAATTTCAACCCGCACCGAACGGGCGCGGCCCATGACTTGCTCCAGACTCGCCATGTCGCCATGGGCCGTGCCGTGGCTAAAGGTCGGCGTGCTGGTGAAGACTTCATCACCGGCTATCACCAACAGCGTGTCGAGCAGTTTTTCTTCTATCTCCGGCGGGCACACCAGTACCAAGCAAAAGTTAGACATGTTTCACCTCCAGCGCCGCAGTGGGCGTAGTGACTTTTGGATGGGCAAAGCGCAAGTACAGAATCGGCAGCAGGATCAAGGTCAGTGCCGTGGCGGTGATCAAGCCGCCGATGACCACGATGGCCAGGGGCCGTTGAATCTCGGAGCCCGGCCCACTTGCAAACAGCAAAGGGATCAGGCCAAAGGCCGTGATGGCCGCCGTCATCATCACCGGGCGCAAACGCCGTCGCGCACCTTGGGTTACGCACTCCAACAATGACAAGCCCTCGGCATGCAACTGGTTGAAGTAGCTGACCAACACCACCCCATTGAGCACGGCAATGCCCAGTAAGGCGATGAAGCCGACCGATGCAGGCACCGACAGGTATTCGCCGGTGGCCCACAGCGCGACGATGCCACCCACCATGGCGAAGGGAATATTGGACAACACCAACAAGGCCTGGCGCACCGAGCCAAAGGTGGAGAACAGGATGATGAAGATAAAGCCCAGCGACATGGGAACCACCAACGCAAGCCGAGCCGCCGCTCTTTGCTGGTTTTCAAACTGCCCGCCCCAGGCGACCCGATAACCAGTGGGCAGCTTGATCGTTTGCGCCACCTTGGCCCGTGCCTCGTCCACAAAACCAACCAGGTCGCGGCCGGTCACATTGGTCATCACCACGCTGTAGCGGCTGCCCAGCTCCCGCTCGATCTTCACCGGGCCACTCTCACGCTCCAGCTTGGCCAGCGACTCCAGCGGCACACTGCGGCCATCCGCCGTTGCAATGCGCAGCGCCGCAAAGTCAGCCGGAGAGACGCGCACCGAGTCGGGTCCGCGCAACAGGATCGGTATGCGACGGCCACCGTCGACCACCGTGCCCGCACGCTGACCCTCAATTTGCACGCGCAATGCGTCTTGCACATCTTCAACGGACAAACCGTAGCGGCCCGCCGCCATGCGGTCCACGACCACACGCAGGTATTGCACACCATCGTTTTCAACGGTGTAGACATCCTGGTTGCCGGGTATCTCTTTGACCAGCGTCACGATCTGGCTGGCCAGGTCGTTGAGGGTGGTCAGATCGGGGCCAAAGACCTTGATGGCCACATCGCCGCGCACGCCGATGATCATCTCGGACACACGCATCTCGATAGGCTGGGTAAAGCTGTAGACCACGCCGGGCATTTCATTGAGCACAGCACGAATCTTGTCCAGCAAGGCCTCCTTGCTCTCCACGCCCCAGCTCTCACGGGGTTTGAGAACGAGAAAGCTGTCCGTCTGGTTCAGCCCCATGGGGTCCAGGCCGATTTCGTCCGACCCGGCGCGGGCAACAACCCCGGTGATCTCTGGAATGTTCTTCATCAACGCTTGGTGGATCTTCAAATCCAGGGCGGCGGTTTCTTCCAGGCTGACAGACGGCAGTTTCTCAATGCCAACAATGATGTCGCCCTCGTCCATGGTGGGCATAAAGGTCTTGCCCACCAGCATGTAGACGCCCGCTGCGATGACCAGCATGGCCCCCGCGACTGCAAACACCACCTTCTGCCGCTTCAGAGCAAACGCCAGCGTGGGCTCGTACAGGCGGAGCATGTGGCGTGGCAGCCAAGGGTCTTCGTGGCTCACCTTCTTCAACAGGTAGGAAGCCAGCACGGGAATGACCGTCAGCGACAGCACCAACGAACTCACCAGCGCAAAGACGATGGTCATCGCAACCGGCACAAAGAACTTACCTTCCAGTCCTTGCAAGGTGAGCAGCGGTAGAAACACCACGATGATGATCAGCATGCCGGCCGAAACCGGCGCTGCGACCTCGCGCACGGCGCGGAACACCACATGCAAACGCGGCAGCTTCTCCGCCGTCTTGTCGTGGCCCAGATGTTGCACCACGTTTTCCACCACCACCACCGCAGCGTCCACCAGCATGCCCAGCGCGATGGCCAGGCCACCCAGGCTCATCAGGTTGGCCGACATGCCGGTTGTGCGCATCAGAATAAAGGTGGCCAACGCGGACATCGGCAGCACCATGGCAACGGTAATGGCTGCGCGCAGGTTGCCGAGGAAGGCCCCTAACAACACCAGCACGAATACGGTCGCTTCCAACAACGCCTTGGATACGGTGCCAACGGCCTTTTCGACCAGGTCGGCCCGGTTGTAGAAGACCTTGATTTCGATTCCCTTTGGCAGGGTGGGCTTGAGATCCTCCAGCTTCTGCGTCACGCCCTGGACCACTTTTTGCGCATTGGCGCCAGCCAGACCGAGGACAATTCCTTCGACCGCTTCACCTTGGCCATCCTTGGTGACGACGCCATAACGCGTGACGCTGCCCTCGCGGATTTGCGCCACGTCACCCAGACGAATCACCATGCCTTTGTCGCTTTTGACGACGATGGCGCGCAGGTCATCCTGGTTGCGAATATTGCCTTCGGTTCGGACCAAGAGCACTTCATCGCCCTCCGCCAATCGTCCCGCGCCGTCGTTGCGGTTGTTGGCCATGACGGCGGCTTTGACCTGGGCCGTTGAAATGCCGACGGCCGCCAGCTTGACCGGATCGGGCAGCACTTCATAGCTGCGCACCTTGCCGCCCAGCGCGTTGACGTCGGCCACGCCCACCACGGAGCGCAACGCGGGTCGGATAACCCAGTCCAACAGGCTACGGCGTTCTTCCAGGCTATAGCCCTCGCCCTCGATGGTGAACTGGAACATTTCACCCAAAGGTGTCGTGATTGGCGCCATGCCTCCGCTGATGCCTTCCGGCAGGTCACCTGTAATCCCCGCGAGCCGCTCGGACACCTGTTGACGCGCCCAATAGATGTCGGTTCCATCATCAAAGTCAATGGACACGTCAACGATGCCGTATTTGGAGACGGATCGCAACATGCGCTGTTTGGGAATGCCCAGCATTTCCACTTCTATCGGCAACGCAATGCGGCTTTCGATTTCCTCAGGCGTCATGCCTGGCGCCTTCATGATGACCTTGACCTGGGTGCTCGCCACGTCAGGGAAGGCGTCGATGGGCAGATTCTGGAACGCCAACCAACCGGCACCCATGAGCAGAAGACCAGCCAGCAGCACAAACAGCCGCTGGGCCAGCGCAAATTGAACAAGACGGGTCAGCATATTATTCGGCCCCGCCTTTGCCCAGCCAAGCCGCTTTGAGCGCAATGACCGAAGTGACCGCAATCTCCTGGCCTGCGCTAAGAGCACCCTTGACCCGCATAGCCTGTCCCGCGCTGTCCAGCACAGTCACAGGCACGGCAACAAAGCCTTTTGCCGAGCGGGCAAAAACATAGGCCTTGTCGTCCTGTCGCACAACGGCTGGCACTGGTACCGCCCAGGCTTCCTCCTTGTTTGCAAAAGGCACGCGGACCTGTACAAATTCGTCCACACGCAGCATCTGGGCACCACTGGTCACGCGGGCGCGCAGCATGATGGTCTGGCTATCGCTAACGGTGGCGCTGAAGCCCATGGGTGTGGCACTCAACTCACGGTCCACGCCGGTAATCTGCGCATCCTTGATCGCAACACGCGCCTGCTGGTCCACGGGGATTTGTACATCGATCCAGAGTTTGCGGGTGTCAGCAATGTGGGCCAGCGACTCGGCGGCCTGCGCACGCTGCCCTAGCTTGGCTTCGAGTTTGGTCACCACGCCTGGTGTGCGTGCGTGCAGTACCAGTGCGTCTTGCAGTGGGCCCCCATCGGCAACGCGCCGGATTGCCGGCGCATCGAGCCCGGCCAGACGCAGCGCGGATTCGGCCTGGCGTTGCCGCGCCATGTCTTCGGCGGCGGCCGATTCGGCCTCCTGCACACGCCGCTCCGGGACGATGCCTTCCGCGAACAGCGAGCGTTCACGCTGCGCGGTCTTTTGCGAGAGGCGGGCTTTGGATGCCGCTTCGCTCAATTTGAGTTGCAACTCGCCAAACTCCGGGCTGACCAGGCGCAACAGCGGCTGGCCGGCTTTGACGTTGTCGTTTTGCTCAACCAGCAGCTGATCAATCAGACCTGCGACGGGCGCACTGATCACGTACTCCTGGCTGGGCGGCAAGATCACGCGTGCAGGGAACGTAAGACCGTTGATGGGTGCGGGCTTGTCCAGCTTTTGTAGCTGTACGCCGAGGGCCTGCATTTGGGCGGGCGTGACGGCAAACTCGTTGGCAGCGTGCGCCGAGAAGGCAGAAAGGGCGAATAGACCGTAAGCGCAACGCAATAGGCTACGTCGGGTAGAGCGATAGGGCATGAAAACTCCAGAGAAAAAAATGGTGCCGCGAAGTGGGCTTTGGCGGTCATCAGGCGATGACGCAGGAATGATTCAGACCGCTATTGCGTGCGCGGTCAGCTAACGGCAGCGGCTAAGCGCTTGCCAACCGAGGGATGTAGTCAGGAAAGACTACCCCGCCGATCAGGCGAGGTCAGCCCAGTTTGGGCGTTCAGGCAGGGAGGGAGGGGGCGAAGAGTTGAGCACCGGATGGGAGCTACCCGTATCCAAAGAAACAGCAACCGGCAGCAACGACATGGGCTCAAAAATCGCCGTCGCGCAACCTGCATGGCATATGCCACAGTCCGCATCAATGGCGCCAACGGCTTTGGGATTGCCGCCGTCAGCGCGCCCGGCATCTGCCTTGTGCTGGTGTTCGTGATGTCCAAGATGCTGCACGGCAGCGCCGCTTTCATGCTGGCAATAGCTGGCCACTGCAGCCCAACTGAGCTGCATCGGCAACAAAACCACGAGAAAGATGAGGAGCCAGCGACGCATTGCGGCCCGAGTGTAGCAGCCGGGTTTTAATGACCCTGACCGGACTGTGCCTTTCATGCTGTAGCGCGAATGCGCTCCACATTGCGGTTCATGCCGCGCCGGATGATGTACGCAAAACCAACGTTTGAGCCCGCGTCGCCAAACGGCGAACTGGTCTAGCGCAATTGAATCGAAATCCGGGAACGCGTGGGGCGCAGCAGCGCTTTGCAATTGGTGCACTCGTAAAAGAACTGGCAGGCATCCGTCGGCATGGTTTCCTGCTTGGCTAAGCCGCAATGCGGGCAGGTCAGCACAGATTCAAGAACTACGCTCTTCATGTTGACCCTATTTCTGCACCGTGGATGGAAAACCTGCGTTCGTCGTCGCCATGGTCAGCGTCTCCGGTTGGACCTTGTCGGGGTCATAGGTGACAGTCGCCGCCTTCTTGGCGAAATCGACCTTGACAACATCAACGCCCGCCACTTTCTCCAGCGACTTCCTCACCACAATCGGACACGTCCCGCAGCTCATGTTCTGCACATCCAGCGTGACAGTTTTCGGGGTGGCGGCCAAGGTGGCCAATGGAATGACAACGAGGGCGGCAATCAGTAATTTGCGCATGGGTATTTCCTTTCAGTAAAACAGGGGGGCAAACCACGGCACGGCCAGCAGGCCGAATAACAGCGCGGCAACGATCCAGAACGTCAACCGCGGCCGTTTAAGCGTCCGTCGATCGGCGCAGGGCGTGTCAGGCGCGCAGACTTGCGGCACCAGGTAGAGCTGACGGAAGGCCAATCCGAGAAACAGCAGCGTCAAAACCATGAAGACGGGCCGGTACGGCTCCATCGCGGTCAGATTGCCAACCCATGTGCCACCGATGCCAAGCGCCAGCAACACCAGCGGGCCGACACAGCACACCGACGCGCCTATGGCGGTTAGTACGCCCGCCATCAGCGAACCTTTTCCGGTAAGTTGTGCCACGCCTACTTCCTTCGATCTGTTTGCCCAGGTGATACTATAAATTCCGTACCCAAGTACGGTGTCAAGGGGTATTTGATGGAATCAGAACTGAGCATTGGCAAGCTGGCGGAAGCTGCCGGGGTAAACATCGAAACCATCCGCTATTACCAGCGGCGTGGGCTGCTGGATGAGCCGACCAAGCCACACAGCGGCCACAGGCGCTACTCGGGGGAGGCCACCAAGCGCGTCCGATTCATCAAACGAGCCCAGGCGCTGGGCTTTACGTTGATCGAAGTCGGCGGCTTGCTGACGCTGGATGCAGCCTGCGCCTGCACGGAAACGCGGGCGCTGGCCGCCCGCAAGCTGGCACTGATCGAACAGAAGATGGCTGACCTGGTAGCCATGCGGCAAGCATTAGGCGGATTGGTGCAGCAATGTGACGCAGGCACTGGCGGTGCCGACTGCCCGATCATTGATGCGCTGGGCGGGGCGTGATGCGAAGCCCTTGTGTAGCACTGCCTATATGCCAAATAGGCCGCTAGCCCACGCAAAATATGCCTCACTGATTATGAATGTCATAGCGATTCGGGGCCTCTTGGCGGGCATTTCAATTTGAGAAAACACATCTCACTGACTGCGGCTTTGTGTCTATGATGGGAAGAATCCGCCGGGTGCCATGTTTAAGGAAAATCCCTGCCAACGTCTACGTCCCATGTCTTGCATCGCAACAACGTCAACGTCAACGTCAACGTCGGCGGCGGTGTGATACCCAGGGCAGATTCAAACAGCTTGGCAGTCATCAAACTACCCGTCCAGGCTGATCAAAATGGTGTCAGCATACCCACTCAGACTTCAAGCGAGGCAATTTCGACCTTCCGAGCTGACAACGCTGGGACACCACTGGAGTGGAATACGAGAGCTAACTTTCAGAGACCATCGCTGCACTACCAGTGGAGAAAAGTCGCGAAGGCGCTATTCCGAACATGGTCCTAAAAACACGGGAGAAATGTGCCGAATCCGAGAAGCCGGCTGTATGTGCTGCCGCCATCAATGTGTCCCCAGCCGCAGCCCTCGTCAGCACACGCCGCAATCGCAGCCAGAGTGAGTAGCGCCGTATCGGAACCCCGACTTGCTGACGAAAGAGGTGTTGAAGCCGCGAACTGGACAGGCAAGCAATCGATTCGAGTTCTTTGCCCGCGCACTGTGCGTCTGGCGTTTGATCCAGCTTCGCAAGTACTCTGGCAATTCTTGGGTCAATTGCCGCCTTAACAGTCAGTTGAATGCCGAAAAAAGACAGCATGCGATCGCTCAGTTGGTGTGCGTCGGGCAAGGTGCAGCCTTGCCCTGCGTTTACAAGTGACTCCAGCAAAGACGCGTCCAGATCGGCCTTCAGAACGCACATCTCTGTAGATGAAATGTATTGGAGCGACGCTCGATAGTCGCCGAATTCGCGTTCAAGATAAAGGAACGCCATGGCGGTCTGCTGGCTGCTGATTTGGTGCGTCACCTCTGATCCCACAAGCGCCCCACGGGCTTCATGCCACAGTTCGCCCCTGCCCAATGAAATGCGGAACGCGCCATTAACACCAACGCACATCTGGACGGCGTGGTGGCGATGCGCATCGGGGTCAAAACTGGGGCCCAAATAGAGCGCTCGATCAGGCCACATGAAGAATTGGGGTGCGCTGTTCATACCTGTGCTGGGCCCTGTTCAAAAACCATGCCTGTCAACCGGAATAGGGGCTCTTGACCACCCGTTTGACCCATCGGAAGGCCCCAAAGATAGCAGATTCGTTCAAGGTGAATTTGCTGAGAAGGCTTAGATTACCCGTTTGACGATTGAAAACCCCTTTGGAGAATGTTCGCTACATGAAAACTCTTTTGCAAATCGCCTACTTCCCGCTATTTTTTGGAGGCTTCATCGGCACTGGTATCTATTTCACACAGGCTCAGTTCGGCTTTTACGCCATCGTGTTGCTGATGGCGGCAGCGATAGCTGTCTCTTTCGGCGCTGAACGACTCGTACCCTATAACCCGGACTGGAACATATCCAAGAGCGACCGGTTGCGCGATGTGATCCATGGTGTCGTGAACGAAACCGTGAACTATGCAGGCATCTTCCTGCTTGCATTCTTGCCGGCCATGGCGCTTTCCGCGACGTTGTGGCCAACGCACTTGCCATTTGGATTGCAAGTGTTGATGGCGCTAGTCATTTTCGACATCTGCTCAACGCTGTTTCACTACCTCAGCCACAAGAACGCCTTCTTCTGGCGCTTTCACGCGGTTCATCATGCCCAAAAGCGCTTGTATGGGTTCAATGGGATCATGAAACACCCGGTGTTTCAACTTTTCGATTCGGTGGTGGCGGTTGGCCCCTTGCTTCTACTGGGTATTCCACACGACGTGGCACTCATGCTGGTGTACAGCATATTCATTCAACTGTTGATTCAGCATTCCAACGTCGACATGAAGACAGGTGTTTTACGCGACCTGTTCGCTACCGCCGAGGTCCATCGGTTTCACCATCTGAAGGGTAAGGCTGGCGATGTCAACTTCGGATTGTTTCTGAGCATTTGGGACAAATTCCTGGGCACCTCCTACTTCGAACGTAGAACGACCCCCCTGGCAGACGCCGATGTGGGCATTGGCAGCGAGCCCAACTATCCCGTTCAGTACCTGCCGCAAATGCTTCGACCCTTTCAGGCGCAGTATCCAGCGGAGTTTGCGCAACGGGACGTAGTTTCCCACCGAGGGTTCTAATATGCCGCCAAAGACCGTTAAGGCCACCTGCAAAGTCGGGGCCTGCGAGCCGCAATGTGGTTTGGAGCTTGACATTGAAGAGGGTGTCATTACCGCTGCACGGCCTGACAAAAGTCACCCGATCAGCAAGGGCTACGCCTGCATCAAGGGGCTTGCCCTTCCTGAGTACCAAAACGACACGGATCGGCTTCTCGATCCCATCAAAAGGGTTGGGGGAAATTGGACATCCATCACCTGGGATCAAGCGACCACTGAGATAGGTGAGAAGCTGCGCCGGATCGCCGATCAGTACGGCCCCAATGCCATTGCGACCTACTGGGGCAATGCCGCAGACACGACTGGAATGATCTGCGCCAACAGCATTTGTTCGGCACTGGGGTCGCCCAATTCCTTCAATGTACTGTCACTTGAATACACCGATCGCGGCGCCGTGGCCCAACGCGTACTGGGCGATCAAACCCTTATTCTTCAGCCAGACGCGGACAACGCACACTTTGCGCTGCTGCTGGGCACCAATCCGTTGGTCACACAAGGCATGACCCTTTTGCAGCGGCGGCCCCGCGTTGGGGGTGACCTGATGGCCATCAGCAAGCGCGGAGGCAAGGTGGTGGTGGTTGATCCCCGCGTGACTGAAACCACTCGTATTGCGGATCAGCACCTGCCGATCATTCCAGGAACTGATCTCTTTCTGTTGCTTGGCATGATTCGTCGAATTCTGCTAACCCACACCGAGGATCAACTGTTTCTTTCTAAGAACGCCAGGGGACAAGAACAGTGGATGCAGATCGTCAAAGATTACGACATCGTCTGGGCGGCCAGTGTGACCGGCATTGATGAGTCAACCATCAACCAGTTGGCGGACGAATTTGCGCAGGCTGAGTCAGGCTTTGTTACCACCCGGGTGGGCGTGCAAACGGGGCCGAACACCACGCTTACTGAATGGGCGGTGTTGACACTCAATGCCATCACGGGAAATATAGACCGGCCCGGCGGGGTCTACTACCACGGCGGCGCTATAGACAATACAGAACTCATTCACAAATTCACCCGCCGGAAGAACCCCGCTTCGTCTCGCGTCGGGAAGTACCCGCAAGTTTTCGGTGGACCGCCATGCACGGTCTTCTCCGATGATGTTCTTTCCGATGACCCAGACCGGATCAGGGCGCTGATTGTCATCGCGGGGAACCCCGTGATTTCATTTCCAAGTACAAAAAAGATCGAACAGGCGCTGGGGAAATTGGACCTTCTGGTTTGTATTGATCTTTACAAGAACGACACCGGTACGTTCGCGCACTACAACCTTCCCGCGACCACAATTTACGAAAAGGGTGGCTTGCACATTTTGACGCAACCGTTTGAGCCCTATCCCTTTGCAGAATGGCGACCCAAAGTGGTGGAGCCCAAAGGCCAAGCCCGTGCTGAATGGGACATTACGCGTGACATTTGCCGCGCAGCCCGAATCCGTTTTCTGAACCACCCGATCATCGACACGCTGGACAAACTGATGGGGTTCTTTGGTTCGAAGTTCGAAGAAAAACACTTGGCGCAGTACTTGTTACTGAGCGGCATGTCCAGAAAGAAAATGTCTGTGAAGAAGTTGATGCGCGCTGAAGGCGGCATCAAGTTCGGCGATGTTGAGTGGGGTAAGTTCCTCCAATCGGGACTCATGACAGCCGATCGAAAGATACAGCTTTGCCCCACGGAGTTCGCCGACGAACTGGCGAGGGTGCTGAGTAGTCAAGCTTGCGCCAATGAAGATTTCCCTTTTCTTCTGATATCGGGCGGTCGACGACTGGCAAGCTTCAACACCTGGACACACAACATGCCAAGCATGATGGAGCGATTGAGAGGAAACTATGCCGCGATCAATGAGGAGGATGGCAAGCGACTGGGTATTGCGAATGGACGAACGATCAGGGTGACTTCTGCGACGGGCACGCTTGATATCCCCGTCGCGCTGAGCAACGACGTTCGACAGGGTGTCATTGTGATTCAGCAGTTTTGGGGCCATCACTACAACAGCGGGCAGAGATTGGCCAACAGACATCCGGGGGTCAACGTCAACTTACTGCATGACGATCGCGTCCGCGACGCTTTCTGCGGCATGCCTGTGTTCAATGGGACACCATGCAAGGTAGAGCTCGCTAGGACGAATATGGAGATAGACGCCTTAGTCGCCTCGCTTACCAAAGTGAACTGATTCGCTCGCTTTTGGCGGGCCGACAAACAACTCCAACCCACACGCTGCTACCGGATTAGCGGGCCCAATTTTTTGACAACTTTCTTAGAATGGCATATCCATGAAACTGATAAAACTAGCGAACAGCATTGCTTCCTCGCTTGAAAAGAGTTAACTGTTGACCAACAAGTGGTGCCGACCATCAGTCTCGAGGAGTCGGTAGCCAACCCTCAATGAGGGGTTCGCCCAATTTTCTATTTGTTTGAATCGGTACTCTCGCTTACCGCACCGCGCTCTTTCACTGCCGGAACTGGAGCAGTTTTCACTCGACTTCCCTCTTCGAGAGGGGCGACTTTTTGAACGGGAATCTCATGTCCCGATAGCCCCATGTGTCCATGCCCTGATCCAATCATTAGAGCGATAGCGAGAATCATCATTACCAACATACACAGTCCTTTCTTTTGGCCAAAATAGCCGTTCTTTCCACAGTTGAATGAATTGATGCAAAGCTGAATATTTGTGAATTCACCAATGCCTACAGAGTGACGTTGATGACCCCCATCATGCCCTGAGCCTCATGTTCCAGGATGTGGCAATGGAACATGCGCCGCCCAGGCGTGTCGATGCGCAGTCGGATTCTGATCTGCTCCCCAGACTTCAGGTTCACAATGTCCATGAAGGCGTTGAGTCTCGGATCAGATGCAATATTGGCTCGGTTTGAAGCGACCAATTGGAAAGTTGTCCCATGTATATGGAGCGGGTGGTCCATCATGCCGTCGTTTCGAACCCGCCACTCTTGCGCCACGCCCGCCTTCATGGTGATGTCGTCGCGTGCCGGATCGAACACTTTGCCATTGATCGTAAAACGCCCATTGGCACCACCACCCATGCCTCCCCCCATCACCATTCCCATGTCTGAAAGCACGATAGTCTGGGTTACGGCAAGGTTTTCCGGAAGCGCGGGCAGTGCTGGCAAAGTGAGTGGAATCGCGAAAGGTGCAATTGCGCCCGCGCTGCTGGTGGAAATTTCTAACAATTTCACCGCAGGGCTGATGGGAACCATGGCACCGCGGTCATAGCCCACCGTTCGCAGGACAAGCTTTTGATTGGCCGTTGCGGGGGCACGGACCAGTAGTTCGGCACGTTGGCCCGGCGCCAACAGCAATTCAGGCACAGTTATCGGGCTGGCCAGTGCACACCCATCCAGCGCCGCCACGACCATTGGTGCCCCGTCCAAGACAAGCCGTGTATAGCGTCCGTTTGTAGCGTCAAATATCCGCCACCGCTCCGTGGTGCCTGGCGCAATAGCGTCGACTGGCTGAAATGCGCCATTCACCAATACCTGATCGCCCTCTCGTCCATTGGCCAGATCAGCAGCCGTGTCGGCCGCGATCTGCCCATTCAAGTCGAGTCTCAGATCAGTGATGAAGACGAGACGTTCAGGCAGTGTGCCCAAGGGATCCGTACGGCTGCGCACAATAAAGATGCCCGCGAGGCCACGGTAGACCTGTTCGTGGGTATTTCCGTGCGGATGCGGATGGTACCAATAGGTGCCAGCACTTCCCACAGGCAGCGTAAAGGCGTAGTCACGCGACATGCCTGTTGGAACCGGGTCCATCGGATTGCCGTCCTGATCAGCGGGTATGGGAAGCCCGTGCCAATGAACTGTCGTGTCCTGACCCAGATTGTTACTAAAGGTGATACGCACGGCATCTCCTTCATACCCATCAATGACCGGGCCGGGCGTGCCCCCGTTATAGGCGAAGATCTTCGTCGCAATTCCTGGTAGAAATCCCACTGCCGCAGGGGCTGCTGTCAAGGTCGCCGTAAAACGACCTGGCGCTGTTGTACTCTGTAACCTCGGCATTGCAGGCCAGGCGGCGACGGCCGAAACCAGCGCGTCTGAGGCCGCTGCCGGAGTAGCGGACATTGATGCGGCTGTGGGCATTGTTGACGAACCGCCTCCGCAGCTCGCAAGGCCCACGGATGCGAGGCCCGTCAAGACCAACCGACGCCTGTTGCGGTCCACGTCGTGAGGCAGACTCGGCTGCGGATCAGAATCTGCCATTGGAAGTGTTCAGTTTTTGAGTGAGCCCACTCATGTCCGTTGCGGTCACCCCAGACATATTTCCCGCAGAGTTAGCAAAGGTCGTCATCGCGGATGCCAGACCGCTCGTACCCGCGTTGGAGGCCATTGCACTGGTCCCCATCATTCCACCCATGGACATCGAAACTGGAGCGCTGCCTTTTTTGCCATCCATCATGCCGTCTGAGGCGTCACTCAAAAGCGCTGTAACCATTGCTGAGGAACCCGCCATATTGAGATTCTTGGCGTACTGGGACATAGCGGCCAGTGTCATGCCATAGTTGCGTGCGTCCTGGCTTGCACCGGTTCCAGACCCGGGAACCAAAGGATTCATGGGCGCAACGCGTAGAACGTCACTGACCGAGAAATAGCTGCCCATGGCTGCGTTGGCGGAGGCAATGTTGGCATCGGTCATGCCGCCTGTCATGCTTTGGGCCAGTGTCTGAGCCATACCTGTGACAGGGGTTACCTGAATACCCGCAGTATTGGAGTTTGCAGCAACGGTTGGCATGATGGCAGTCATCACATCGCCTTGGGCCATAGACATGGTGGTGCCGGTTGCCTCGTCCTTGTAACTGCCTCCGCTGACCTGCAACATCACTGGGCCGGCATAGCTGCCGATGCCCATGCTGAAATTCCCGTTGGTATCGGTCATCGTTGACCCAATCGTTGCGCCCATCTGTCCGCCGGAAATACTGTAGGCGGTTACGTTGGCGTTTCCTAAGGGCCCCTTGGTGACAACACCGCTGACAAAGCCCGTGCCGCCCGAACCGACGTTGCTGGCGACGCTCGTCCCGCCGCCGCCGCATGCGGTCGTGAGAAGTGCACCGGCGGTCATAGCCGCAATTAGCTGGATCCGAAGAAAGGAATGGTTTGACATATGAAACTCCTTGGAAAATGAAAGAAACCTGAACAATCGCTTTATGTCTTTTGGTTGGGGCCGCCATAAAAGTACATTCCGATGCGAAGGCGTTGATTTGCATCGGAATGTCCACGGTCCTGCTTACTTAATACATTGGCATCACGCACAATTTCATGGAACGCAGTGGACCAAATTTGCCGTGCGAGGGCGTGCATGGCTGCAATCGAATCCGCACTCAGGCTATCTGCATAAACACTTTGTTCCAGCATGGGCGCACTGTTTCCAGACAGGTTGCGTGCCGCTGCAGCAAGGTGATCACCTACGTTGTCCGAAAACAGCTGCAGCATTTCCTCAGCCCCGTCATGGGGAACGAATGCATCAACACACAAGCTGACTTTGTCGTCTTCATCCCTGGACGCGGTTTCGACTCGGCGAGCGACGCCCAAGCGAATAAGCTCCCGCAGCAAGGTATGGGGGTGCACGTCGTTTGACACCGAAGTAGCTAGTGCCTCAAATGTTCCAGGACCTCCGGTGCGATTCAGGGCCAATGGACGGCCCTGCTCATCACAGTAGGCAGGGTCGTTTGCCCATTTGGTGAATACCTCCATGACCGCACTGAAGGCCTTGGCCTGAGGAAGAGGTTGTCCAACTGAACGCCACTCCCGTACGTCTTTGCGGTGAATACCGGTCAATGTGCTGACACTCGAATCGTTGACCCGCGTGGAGCTTTTCTCAAGAACACTTGGGGCCACTTCAAGAAAGGTCGCTTTGAGCGCGTTGGCAAACCGGGTGTAAGTCACACCTTCGTGCAACAACAGCTCAACCAGAGGCGCCATCACCCGTAGGGCCGCAGAAAGGGTGAGATCTGAACGTGTTTCGGTCATGGCCTGGGGCAGTATTGATTCTAAATAATGGGAATATATCCCATATATAGAAAAAAACAAGCACTTTCGTCGCTTACAGGCCTGGTTGGCCTCAACGGCCCACTGCACTAAGGCCCTTGATGGCAAAAACGATATCTGTCGCGGACCCAACTCGCTTAGGCAACAGAGTTTGAAAAGGCAGATTGAGGTACTCAAAGTGCGATCGATGCATCGCCCAGCCAAGCAATTCACAGTAGACCAATCGCCTAGCCAATCACAAAATTCGGTGAGTTCGTTGGCCGAGCATTTCCGGCACGATCAACGTCACGCCGTTTTTAGTCACATGAAAGCCCCGTTTGTGGTCATGCGCAGCATCCAGCCCGGCTTCAAAACCATCAGGCAAACAACAGTGTTTGTCGACAATGGTGCGACGCAGTCGAACCTCTTTGCCGATGCGTACGTCCGGCAGTACGACGGAATCCTCAATCAGACTACCTTTGCCTATCGTCACTTTGGAAAACAGGATTGACTGCTGCACGCTAGCGCCACTGACTATGCAGCCGCTGGACGCCAGTGAGTTGTAAGTGCCTCCCTTGCGACCCTCGTCGTCCACCACAAACTTGGCTGGCGGAAGCTGCCGCTGCAGACTGAGAATTGGCCATGCATCGTCGTACAAGTTGAGTTCAGGAACGACAGCCGTGAGGTCCATATTCGCTTCCCAATATGCGTCCACTGTGCCGACATCACGCCAGTAAGGGGCGGTGTTGACCGTGTTAACGCAACTGGCTGAAAAACCGTGGGCGAATACGCGGTGGCGAGCCAGCAGGGAGGGAATGATGTCTTTGCCAAAGTCGTGGTTTGAATTCGGATCACCTGCATCTCGTGTCAATTCGGAGACCAGCAGTTCTGTTTCAAAAATGTAGATTCCCATACTCGCCAGCGCGTGCGTCGGCCGGTGCGACAGCGCCGCTGGATGTACAGGCTTCTCAGTAAATGCCACGATACGCTGCTCCGCATCTACCGACATCACGCCGAACTCGCTGGCGTGCTCGATGGGAACTTCCAGACAAGCGATGGTCACTTCTGAGCCGCGATCTACGTGTTCTGCCAACATGATTGAGTAATCCATCTTGTAAATGTGGTCTCCGCCAAGTATCAGCACCCTGTCAGGTCTTGTCTCTTCCAGGATCCGCAGGTTCTGATAGACAGCGTTGGCCGTGCCGCTGTACCACGACTCGCCATGCTGTTGTTGCGCGGGCATGACATCGACGTACTCGCCCAGGCTGGCAGCAAGGAAACTCCACCCGCGTTCAATGTGGCGAATCAGGCTCTGTGCTTTGTACTGGGTCAGCACACCAATGTGACGGACACCGGAGTTGACGCAGTTGCTCAGTGCAAAATCGATGATTTTCAAGTTACCAGCGAAAGGGACGGCAGGCTTGGCTCGCCAGTCGGTCAACTGGTGCAGCCGGCCGCCACGTCCACCAGCCAACACGAACGTATAAGTTCGATCAGTCACGTGGGCTTCGGGGTTCAATTTCATAGAGGGATTGCCCATTTCATTGTTTTTGCCTTGTGCCGGTCACTAGCATCGAAAAGACAAGCATGTCTGGCTCGCTCTCCAGGACGCACTGTGACCACAACCCCGTGTCGGTTGCCGTAAGTTGGCGGTATGGGAGTGTTGCAAGCAGATGACATGTGTTTGTTCCGAGAGCGTCAAAAATTTGGTCTCTCAGCGCTATGGCTTGCTCGTATCAAAAGGGACCGTCTCAACAGGTATGTAAGGATATTTCCTGCCAAACAATGCCGGATCCTCATAGCGCATGTCCTGGAGTGAAAACCGCTGGGTATTGAGTGGACCCAAATGCAAATTCAAGCGACCGATGTAGCTGGCCGTGCCCGGTCAATCGCTTGTCAAGATTGCCACTTTGCAACGTAAAAGTCTGCTGTCGAAGAGACGCATGGTACGGCCTCACGACAGCAAATTCTTCACCTGCTGACGCAATCTCCCTGAGTCGAAATCTGAATGCCGAAATCCTGTCCAAACGCCTTCCGCTCAGTGTCAGGGAACCGATCAGTAGACCTTCCGGTTGACTCGCATCCAGCACATACGTGGACGGCAAATCTGGTGCAGCTGCACAGCCGACCAGTCCAATAACTGCAACTACGCAATAGCACAGTGATTTCATGATGTCTTTCCTTCGGTTGACACTTCTGGGCGGCCGCTATGCTCGACAACGCTATAAGCTGCTGTCATCAGAAAAGGTGGGGCAGAAGCTTGCGTTCCCAAGCTTCCTTTTCAATATCAGCACGGAAGTCCGGATGGGCAACTTCCATCAGTTCGCGCACTCGCTGTCGCAAAGTCTTGCCATATAGCTGAGCAATGCCGTACTCCGTCACCACATAGTGGACATCGGCACGGGTTGTCACCACCCCCGCTCCTGGCTTCAGCATTGGCACGATGCGCGACACCGTCCCACCCGCAGCGGTTGACGGCAGGGCGATGATCGGCATCCCGCCTTTGCTCATCGCTGCGCCACGGATGAAATCCAGTTGTTCGCCAAATCCAGAAAAAATCTGCTTCCCGACCGACTCTGCACAGACTTGCCCAGTGATGTCCACTTCTAACGCGGAATTGACAGCGACCATCTTGTCGTTTTGCGCAATGATGAACGGGTTATTGGTGTAGTCGGCAGGCCGCATCTCGAACAGCGGATTGTTTCCGATGTAGTCGTATAGGGCACGGCTTCCCATGGCAAACGTTGCTATTACCTTGCCCGGATGCAGGGTCTTGCGCGCCCCGGTGATGACGCCAGCCTCGATCGCGTCCATTACCCGGTCGGAAACCATCTCAGTATGAACACCCAAGTCCCGTTTTCCGCTGAGTGCTGCGACCACAGCGTCGGGAATAGCGCCAATTCCCAATTGCAACGTTGCTCCGTCTTCGATGAGTGATGCCACCCATTTGCCAATACTTGCGTGGACCGGAGTAGGCTTCTCGATCTTCAGTTCAGGCAGTGGGAAAGAGGCCTCCACAACCGCAGTCAGTTTGTGGGCGGGTATGAAACAGTCACCCAAAGTACGCGGCATTTGATCATTGACGACAGCAATGACTACATCGGCCACCTCGACTGCTGCCAAACTGGCCAGGCATTCCACGCCTAGAGACAGAAAACCGTGTTCATCGGGCGGTGCGGTTGAAACGATGGCGACCCGAATCGGAAGAGCTCGACTCTTAAAAAGTTGCGGGATATCGTGCAAGTGCACCGGCAGGTAGGCAGCGCGTCCTTCTTGTACCGCCACCCGATCGGAGCCTCCGACAAACAGTACAGTATGCCGAAAATGCCCCGCCATCTCGGGCGCAGCGAGCGGATCCTCTCCGGCAAACAGCAGATGCAGTAGTTCAACTTGTTCCAAACTGCTGGCCCGGTCTCTCAACGCATACAGCAACGGCATGGGAGATGCGGCATTGCCTCCGACAAAAACCCGATCGTGCGATCGCACGAGCTTGGCGGCGTCATTCGCATGCATGCGACGACTACTGTAGTGTGCATTCCAAGTCACTTTGGAGTTCCCATCGTTACACTAGATTTTCAAAACGTTTTGAATCGCCTTTCTGGGGCGACAGAACCTGGTACCACTACAGCCGGAGTCACTCGGAGACTTCCACCTCGTCACCCTGATGTTGATACAAGGTTGCAAACAGCGTTTCGTTGGAAGCGTCACGTTTGCGGCGCCAGTCGTCGAACAGCCCGCTCAAGACGTCCATTGACCGGGCTTCTGCCACTGCCCATGGGTTGTCCGCGGAAACCGGAGCGCGTCGGTTGCCAGCCCACGCAGCAGCCAGGTCGACACCATTGGCAAACGGGTTGAAGGCATGCGCCCATCCCAGTCTGGACGTGCGCATCGGATGCGCCCACTTCAGCGCGGAGGCCAGTAGAGGCCCCCCAACCAAGCGGGCCCATGGACCCAGGGTGTGGCGATAGAGAGCGTCGATTTGCTCAGATTGTTCACGCACGCGCTCGAACGCCGCAGTTTTGCTGGTCGTGGGCAAGTCCTCGACGCGTCGACTCTCGAAGCTGACCGAATACTGAGGCTGCGGGCACTCTGCCCCGTCAATCGACTCTCCGATACACATTTCGTACAGTCCAGGGGACAGCTTTTCAAGCGCATCCAGATTTTCGAGAATGGCGCGGTGCTCACGTCGTGCCACATCCGCAGAGACAAAGATACCGAGATGACCAACAGTCGGATTGAGGAGGTAAATGATGCGCTGACCGCCAGCAATGAGCGCCTCGGTGGTCGGCCATACCGCTGGCACCCATCCCAGCGCCTGATGCGGCGGTGTAATGTTGTCACCACTGGATGCGAAGACGAGCACGGGAGACTTCAGCTGCCTCAGGTCTGCATGGCAACAATCGCAGATACGAAAACCTCCCTCTTCCAGGCGATTCCCAATGAACAGATTCTCGACTATGGCGACAATTTCGTCCCGTGTGAGAAAGCAGTATTCACCCCACCAGCGCTCAAACTCAACAAAACGTTCTTGCTCAGCCTCTGGATGCGCAAACAGGGCCTTGTACTTCCCGAAATAGGCGTGACCTGGGTCCAATTGCTCGAAGTTGTGCGCAAGCCAAGCACCGTCAAACTGGCCACCGGAGAGATCGGCCAGCAATCGGGCGGCCCAGACGCCACCCGTCAGTCCACCCGCCAAGCGCATCGGGTTGACGCCCGTGTCACCTCCCCAATATGACAGTGGCGCGCCATTGAGTACCGTGGGACCCGTTACACCTGCACAGTCGGCAGCAAGCAATGCTACCGCCCAGCCGGCCTGGCAGTTGCCATAGAGCGTTGGGCGCTCGCCAGGGTGGCGATCAATGACTTCAGCAACAAAGCGGCGTAGCGCATGGTGAACGCGTGCCAGTGTTTGCTCGGGGCAGGGTTGCATGTGGTGAGCCACGAAATACACGGGGTGGCCCTGATGCAGGGCCATGCCTACTTCCGAATCACGCTTGAAACCGCCAATGCCCGGGCCATGCCCGGCGCGGGGGTCGAAAACGATGACTGGTCGACTGTTGCGTCCTTCACAGCGCTCAAAGCAGTCGTCTCCGTCTGGCAGTATTCGAAGCAGCGAATATCCGGCAGGTTCATCAAAATCGCAGGCGTCCAGGATCACCTCGTACGGAAATTTAAGTCGCAGTGGCAAGCCGGCACGTTCATCTTCCAGCAGCCTATCGCCACGTTCGACCAGCGCATGCGCGAAGAGTGCCCCTCGCTGCGATACGTCGACTACATAGCTAAACCACGACGACATGGCGTTGAAAGGAGATGTATTCCTCGCGTTCGAAACCGATGGCGGCAACCCAACGGCGACGACCCCCGACAACGCATCAGATGCACTGCGCTGTGACTTTACTGGGCGTGATTCTTTGACTCGCATGTATGTTCTCACTTTGGGGTTTCTATGGTTCATATGTCACATTGGGGGCATGCGTAATTCACAATACGATCACGGATCGTTGCGAACGCCGGCCGCAGGACCGGACATTGACTGCCCATGTCGACAGTCCACTTGCCAGTGTTTTTGCAACACACGACGACAATATTCGAATGAAATGGAATGCCGATCGCAGCCCATGGCCTGGGCGAGCAGTCTGCAACTGCAGTGTTCTGAATGCTCCGTGCTGAGATGGGGTACTGAACGTTCGGTCATAGGACTTTCGTCAATCTGGGGGGTACGTTGCTCCCGAAGCCGGAAACTGTGAAGAATTGTTTTCAATGTTCAAACCAGCGGTGCAACAACAACTTTATTGAAGAACCTGCGCACCGCGCTGGTGCATTCGAACTATAGGAGGAAGCACCCAACGGGGGGATGACTGATAAATTACAACTTCGTCAGCTGCAGGAAGGTCTTAGAACAAATTGCGCGCCAGAACACCGGAGGTGTTCGCATACAGAATGCAACGCCGGTCAGGCACCCCGGAAAAGACCTGGGCAGGTTGCTCAATAAATACGGCTAGTTGTCGGAGCCCAATCGCTGTTTCCCGCTTGTCTTTGAACAAGCGGAAGAGTTGCTTTTGACACAATCACCTGCCGGGAGTTGCTGATGTATTGGACTTGGCCAGCGTGGGAGCTATCGCGTGCAAGCATCCCGTTGATAACGATTTAGCGCCCCCAATTCGAATGATCACTAAAATCGCCCGATTGGTGAAGGATGTTGGCCGAGTTGGTGGAACGAAATCTTTAGGGGACTGCAACTTCGTCCCACCTAGTGGGTGTCTACTATTTCGCGGTCTTTGCCATTGCGCGATGCTCGGCCGCCAGCGCATCGAAAGACGCAGCGTTGGCGTCGTCTTGTGTGGAAAGAGTTTTGTGATACGCAGGGGCGTTGCCGGTGGCGGCGTTGCCACCGTGTTGCGCGCGCCCTGATACCGCCTGATAGATTTTCACCAGCTTGAGATGGTCAGCGGATTGTGCGCGTGACTTTGCAGCCTCAGCTTCGTAGTACTTCGCAATCGCCTCGTGATCTGCGACCGTTTGGGCGCTCTCGATCTGCTGCACTAGCTGTGAAGAGGGTGAATTCGAACCGGCCGCGCAACCACCAAGCGCGAGGGCGACAAGCAAAACGGCAGTGGTTGGCAATAACTTTTTGATCATGATTTTCTCCAGTGGGGTTGAGGAACTATTGCACCTCCATTGTGTGCAAACCAACCTGTCAAAAAGATGTTGTGACGATGACATTCGAGTCATCTTCGCGTTACTTTCATAGTGTTGGTTGACTATTTGCCGCAATAGTCATGCCAGGCCTGTGAATAGGACGCCCACGAAAGGTTGCGTTGCAATAGCAGCGCACGGCTGTCAAAGAGCGTTTGGCACTCAAGTGATTAGAAAGCCAGTCCGTAGAACTGATCTGCTGCGGATGTAGTTGGGCCAACGGGACAGTTCATCTGTACCTTCTTGATCATGTGCATGGTTTCAATTCCGCGGCCGATGATGATCCCGGCGCTCCAAAGAGATTTGAAGCCCATCATCGGTCGGGTTATTCGTTTGACTGCCCGGTGATCCTGCTCAACCATGATGTTCAGGTATTTGGACTGGCGCATCAGGATGTCGACACAGGCGTCAGTCTTCACACTTTCAATGGCAGCCGTGTTGGCACCGCTCTTGTCGATGGATATTTTTGCGGGCACATCGTGCAGATTGATGGCGCGCTCCAGAAACCTCGGGGCTGCTGCCAAATCACGCTTGGAAGTGAGCAAGAAATCGACGGTATCGCCCGTCCGGTCAACAGCGCGGTAGAGATACTTCCATTGACCAGACACCTTGAAGGTCTCGTCAAGCCGCCAACTCCGACCAACTGGTCGCTTGCGTGTTCGAAATACAGCCGCCAGAACCGATAGCGCCTTGATGGCCCAGCGATGAACCGCAACGTGGTCCACGAATACACCGCGCTCCTGCATCATCTCCTCGATGTGGCGCAAGCTCAGCTGGTACGCCGCATACTAGCGCACGCAGATGAACATCACCTCAAGCGGATAGTGCAACCTTTTCAGAACCTTGCGAAGTGCGCTGCTGATCAGACTTTGGCGGAAATCAAGCATGGCGCCGATTGTCGTTTAGGCTAACTGCAACACAACCCCGTGGACGACCCGGCGGTAGGGGCGCAGGGGATTTCGCAGTGCGCAGAGGTCAGTGAGCTGGTGCCAATTCGCGGAGTTGAGCAACTTCCCTGTATCTCTTCAGATCGGTATGCAATTCATCTTTCAAGGGGTTGAGCTTGTGCCGCAAGATCCTGTTGACTTGATAGACCACCACGCCGATGTTCGACAACAGGCTCAGCATAGAGACTGTCCACATCGCTGAGGGTTCATAGGAGACTTTCACGGTGAATAACGAGTCCGTGAACAGATAGGGGAAGGTCATCATGAACATCGCCCAAAAAGCCAAGGTGTGTGCCCTGTGCTGGAGCCAAGCGCCCTTGGCCCACCACAGAGCTGGAATGGTGCACGACAGCAACAACGCGACACCCGTGTACAGCACATTGGCTGTCAGGCAGTTGTAGATGTAGGCGAAGTTCCACAAGTCATAAGCAATGATCCAGAACCAGAGCATGTCGGGCCAAATCATGTCGCGCGAGTTTTTTCGCGTTACGGCATAGATTCCAACCCAGCCGCAAATGGTCACGATATTGAGAATGCCGGCGAAGGCGTTGACGTAGTTCCATGTGCCGCCCATAAGGAGCAAGCCGTCGCTGACCCCGTTGATGCTGGCCACCTGAACTTCGCGCAGTACCGCCTCAAGGATGTTGACGGCCAGAATGAGGGGTGGAAAGGCCAGGAACCACTTGTTTCGGTCGGCAAAGGTGGTAAAGCGGATCACCATGAAGCCTATGGAGCCCGCCAGTGCCGAGTACACCTTGACCCAGACAAACCAGTTTGAAACCTCGTTGCCCATGTAAAGCCAGTAGGGCGTAAGCAGTACCGGCACTGCGACAAACAGAAGCAACGACCAATTCTTGCTGCGTCTGGATAACTCATTCAAACCCATGAGTCCGCCCAATACGGCGGCAAACATCAACCAAGAGTACCAAGGAATCGTACCGGCGAAAAACATGGTTCATCCTCCTGATAGTTGTGCGTCAGACCGCATCCGAACCCGCTCGCAAGGTAGCAGATCAGCCTGCAGTGGTGCCGGCCGGTCGCCGCATGGCGGCTCGCCGGTTGGGCTGCTTTTCATCTGTTTGAAATACCACCACGCAAATGGAATGTGCAGGACCAGATTCAGTACACCCCAGAAATACAGGACGTTGTCGTTGGCCCAACTGGTGGAATCCATGACTGGAGTGAAAATGTCCGAATTGGCGCGAATCAAAATGTGGAACGCCAGGGTGTACACCCGCGCTGTGAGATAGAGCTCCGGCCGCTTTTTGATGATGGGGTACAGTTCGGCCGCCATCAGGATGCAGAAAGAGCTTGCGAAATACCCAGGGTTCTCGCCGTAAACAAAGGCAAGATTCCATGTGGTGTAAAGAAAATTCCAGGCTGCGGTTGAGTAGAACAGGAGGTCATTGGGCTGGTCGCGGCCAATCAGCCAATACTGGCGCACGCCGCGTTTGTAGCGAGGGAACGGAATCGTTGCACACAAAATACAGCCGCAGATGGCGTTGAAGTAGTTGGCGGTTGCAAAGTCTTTCGCTGTGGCTTCCGCAATGTTCAAAAAGAGCACCAAATATAGTACCTTGAGCACCCAGTCGCCTCGAAAGAAGGCGAGTATCTGATTCGGGTTCTCGCGATAGAGCCAGGCAATGCGTGCACCGCCGACAACAATCGCTGTGGGTATGAGTACGCTGACGGTTTTTGCCCAGCGGAACCAGCCGACCACATTCTCAGCCCACAAGGGGGCGGTCAGCAGGGAGAGCAGCCAGAACGCGCCCGTCAAACGCGGCGTGCGCCGCATGCCTTCCACCAGGAGCAAGAGGAATACGATGTAAGTAGTCATCGACACGGCATACTGCCAAGCAGAAATATTCATGATGGTCTCCGTCGCAAAGTAGCATTGAATGATTAGTCACTCAGCGAATTGAACACTTCTCTTGGAACTTGCGTGTTGATGAAACTCAAGGGTATATCAGCGGCCATCACCCGACAGACCACCAAGGTAGTGTTTTCAGGAAACTCCCCCCATCTATCCTTTGCCGCCAGATTTCCGCGCGTATAGAAAGACTGTTTCGTCCCTGCTTCGCAATTGGATGAACCACGACTTCAACCGGGTCTGGTCTCATACGTGGGCCCCACCAGACTTGCATTTTTTTGCAACAGCACCGCGACGCTGGCATTGGCCTCAATCTGTCCAAAGTGCCCTTCAAGACCCGCCGCCCGAAGGCTCTCGCGCACAGGTCCTCGTGCGTCTGCAAGCTCAAAGGCGATACCCTGTTGCGCCAATTCTTCGCGTAGGTGCAACAACATCTCGGCCCCGGCCAGATCGACATCGGCCACCGTCGACAAGCTCCAAATCGCAAGTCTGACCGGTGCATCCTGTTGTTCAAGGGAGTGGAGGAAACGATCGCGCAAGTAAGCACAATTGAAGTACAGGATAGCGGAGTCGGCGCGAAATACATACACACCGCCCGCAATCAGGTTCTCAGGGTTTTGCACCACATCTCCATACAGTTCGGTGCCAGGTATGCGCCCCAGCACGGCAACATGGGGAGTGGATGCGCGGTGCAACAGCAGAACGAGAGAAATCACCGCGCCGATCAGTACCCCGTGCAGCAATCCAGACCAGAGCACGCACGTGAAGGCAGCTGCAGCGATAGCAAACTCGCTACGATCAAACCGCCACAATCGCTTCATATCTGCGAGCCTGAAAAGACCCGCCACCGCAACCAACACAACTGCCGCCAGAACCGGTTGTGGCAAATTTCGCAGCAAGTCGGAAAAGAACAGGACGACGGCCAGAATCGTGAGAGATGAGAAAAAGCCGGAAAGTGCCGTCCGCGCACCCACACTTTCGTTCACCAGGGACTGCGACATTCCTCCCGCCACCGGGAAACCTTGACCCAGTCCAGCACCCAGATTGGCCATGGCCAAGCCCAAAAACTCTTGATTGGGATCGAGTCGATAACCGTGCTTGAGCGAAAACATGCGCCCGATGGCGATAGTCTCTACCGCTGCGAGCATGAAGCAGGCCATTGCCAGGGGGAGCAACTCGTTGACGTCTGCCCAATGCACCGTCGGTAGCCCAACCTGTGGCAGGCCCTGCGGGATAGAGCCTAAAAGTTTGACACCGTGAGCGCCAGCGTCCAAGAAAGTTGCTCCGACAACGCCACCGACCACGACCAACAGCGTTATTGGCTTGTCCTTCAAAAATACTTTGCCCAACAACAATATCCCCAATGCGGTGGTGCCAATGGCAAGAGCTGTTGCATTGGTCTGGTCCAGTTGCGAAACAAAATTGCCCATGCGCTCCCAGAAGTCACCATGTCCGCCTGTTATGCCGAACAAACTAGGAAGTTGTGTGGCACCTATGAATACCGCAACTCCGGCCTTGAAGCCTGTGAGTACGGTCTCGGAAATGAAGTTAACAATGACCCCGGCGTGCACCACCCAAGCGATAAATGCAAGGGCAGCAACTAACAGTGCCGTGCAGATGGCGAGTGCGCCAAAGCGCGACGGGTCTCCACCTGCCATTCCACTGAGCGACGACCCCACAAGCACGGAGATCGCGGACGTGACCGTGATCGAGGTATGGCGCGAACTGCAGAATAGCCAAAAAAAGAGGCCTGAAAACAGACAAGCATACAAGCCTGCTTCCGGTGGCAATCCGGCCAGTGATGCATCACCCAATCCCGCGGGTACCAGGTACGCCGCCAACGTGACACCAGCAGCCATGTCACTGCGCAAGGTGGGCACAGTGACGGAGCGCAGCCAGGAAGCAGCCGGTATCCACCCGATGGGTCGGGTCAGATTCAATGGGAATGGCCGGAGCTGGATCTACCGGGAGCGCGTCCTTCGGAGTAATCCGCTCCGGCACAACCTGTGAGCAGAGCGGCAATTACCGTGATGGCAACGATCAACAATTGTTTTGTCATGTGATATTCCTTGTAGTGGGTTGAGAGATTAGTTTGGTGCAGCACAACGGCACCCGTCTGCAGTTGCGGCTAAGGTGTCAATATGCGTATGGCCTTCGTAAATACAGCATGCAAGGCTACTAATAGCATAGCAAGTCAGTACATAGATGCGACTCCGCTCGAACGGGCATTGCCAGTAACGAATCGATCGCGGCAGTGACCGGATGGCGCATCAGAGCAAGTGCTCCGGAATCAACGCGCCGAGCAAGTCGCGCCAGATTTTTCGCCATGGGCTTGCCATTGGTTCCTCTTCGTACTCCACGACTTTGCCGTCGTCTTGCGAGCGCCAAGTCAAACCCCCAATACCATCGGTTTCCCGAGTGCCCAGTTTGAATGCATGTTGCAAGTCGATGCCCTCCTCAAACAAAGTGACCAAATCCGCCGATAGTTCGGGGCTTTCGATTGCGATCCACGCCTCGGTGTTGTGCAGGCGTGAACGGGGATCCTGGTTCAAGGATCCAACAATGGCGCGCGAGCGATCCTGCACGGTTACCTTGGCGTGCAGACTGGACTCCGAAGCATGGCCCCAGCGGTGCTTGAACGGGTGGTGCAAACGCGACTCGGGACGAACTTCATACAGTTCTACCCCCTCACTCAGCAGCGCCCACCGGTAACGCGCATAGGCTGCATGGGCGGCAGTCGAATCTGTTGAAATCAGCGAGTTGGTCAGGACCGCTATGCGAACGCCGCGCCTGCGCATATCACGCAGGTGTTGCCTCCCCATTTCACTGGGAATGAAGTAGGGTGACATGATGAGTAGTTCGGACGCGGTGCGCACTCCACCGGGGTTGTCGTCGATGGAGCCGTGCTCGATACCGGTGGCGATGTCGGACTTATCCTGGTCCGGTTGGTCGTAGAACAGCTGGGCCTTGGCCCAGGTCAACGGTACGGTAGCAGATCGCAGTTTGACCAATAGGTCAACATGATCCAGCCAGTGACACGCTGGCGCACCGTCGCAGTCGGCTGTGCGCGCGTGCAAACCGAGCATAAGGACCTCCGCTTCGTCGGCGTCAGGCAGTGTTGCAAGTGCTTCAATTGGAATTGCTGCCATGCTGTTCCAATAGGTGTCAAAGGCGCGTGACAGCTCGCTGACTATGGGTCCGGCGGCCAGAAGATCTATATCATAGAAATTGAAAGACGCGTTGGCACTGAAGTATTCGTCTGCAAGGTTACGACTTCCCGTGATCGCGGCCGCATTGTCCGTTACCCAAAGCTTGTTGTGCATGCGCCTGTTTAATCGACCACCATCGAAGATGAATTCGCCCAGGCGCGCCAGGCTGGACGTTCCACCGAAGAGAAATGCATTGAACATTCGCACCTGAATGCCGGAATGGGACGCGACGGCGCGTCGAGCGAAGTTGCGAGCAGAGGGGTGCACGTCGTCGAGCAAAATTCTCACTCGGACCCCGCGCTTTGCGGCCTGCACTATTCTTGCTAGCAGCAGATCCGTGGTCAGATCTTCGCCCACGCTGTAGTACTGGAGGTCAAGTGTGCGTTCGGCCCCATCGGCTAGTGCTACCCGGGCCTCAAACGCCGCCTGGCCACTGAGCAAGAGTTGAAAACCGGACAGGCCCGGATATGGTGCTGCTTGCGCCGAAAGCGCCCGGCCCAGGCCGGTGCGGCCTGCTTCGCCTTGGGTGATTGCTTGCGACTGCTGGCGTGGTATGGCTGGCCCCAGGGAGGCACAACCACTTGCCAGGAGCAGCATGCACGCCAGTAGGGGGAGCAGGAGCCACCTCGGCCTGTGCGACGTCACCTTACCCCTAGCTACGGTGCTTCGCATGGGGTTCCCCGAAAACGCAACCATTTACCAGCAGGTGGTTGTGCACCAAAATTGGCTCTTCATCAAACTCAGAACTTATAGCGGATGCCCAAGGCCAAGGCCTGTGGATCGGCGCCGACGCCTGCGGCAGGAGCGCCCGACACACCAAAGTTATAGGCAGCGGCCGCCTCGTTGGTGACACTGCTCCAGAACGCGTAAAGGTTTGTGCTGCTGTCTAAAGTGTAGTCGTAACCCAAGGCCCATTGCCTGGCGCCAAGGCCAATGGTCGAGCATGAGCCACCTGCCGCCAGCGCACAACTTCCCGCCGCAGCCTGGGCGTAGCTTGCGATCGCGCGATGCGCACCGAAGCGATGGGACAGGGACGCAACCCACGCGTTGCGCTCATAAGCGGAGACGGCACCAATATTGGTTTCGTACTTCAG
>ERZ724516.255-NODE-255-length-34327-cov-6.460551_pt1 | contig 34327 bp, 22 predicted proteins | sample MGYA00376049_ERZ724516 | MGnify/ENA primary metagenome ERZ724516 (study PRJEB28724, sample SAMN07190886) | activated sludge metagenome | isolation source: activated sludge of sewage treatment plant in Hong Hong | place: USA: Christiansburg, Virginia | collected... | reverse complement strand
CCAATTGGTGTGGTAGAAAAATTAGTGCCTTTCTTGCCTTCACATACAATTGTTAACACAAGTGGAGATAAAGGGATTACCGCAGTTTCTGCAGCTCCTTATGGAAGTGCCTTAATTTTATTAATCTCTTACGGTTATATTAAAATGTTAGGTGGCGAAGGTTTAAAACAAGCAACTGAGATAGCTATTTTAAATGCGAACTACATGAAAGAGTTGTTATCAGCTTCTTACAAAATTTTATATACTGGTAAAAACGGACGTTGTGCGCATGAGATGATTTTAGATTGTAACGAATTTAAAATGGCATCAGGTGTTGAGGTGGCTGATATGGCAAAACGTTTAATGGATTACGGTTTCCATGCACCAACGGTTGCTTTCCCAGTTGTAAATACCTTAATGGTAGAACCAACAGAATCTGAATCAAAAGCAGAATTAGATCGTTTTTGTGAAGCGATGATTTCTATTCGTAAAGAAATACAAGAAATTATTGACGGCAAATATGATAAAACAGATAACGTTATTAAAAATGCACCGCACACTTGTAAATTAGTGGTGGCTGATGATTGGAAAAAACCATACTCTCGTCAAAAAGCAGCATATCCATTACAATGGGTTGTAGCTAATAAATTTTGGCCAAGTGTTGCTAAAGTTGATAGTGCTTATGGCGATAGAAATTTAGTATGTTCTTGTGCGCCAATTGAATCTTATATGGAAGAAGCAGTAAACGCTTAGTTCGTTTATTAATAAATTAAAAGTCTCGCATAAATGCGGGACTTTTTTTATTATATTTAGTTAGCTTTATTTTACTATTTAAATTGTATGAAATTTAAACACTATATTTTCTTTTTTTTAGTTTTCATTCTTTCGCAAGGATTAATATCGCAAGATAGAAAATTGGATAGTTTACTTAAGGTTGTGAGATCTCATCAAAATGATACCATTGGAGCAAAGATTTATAATAAAATTGGCGATTTGTATTTTTCAAAAGGCATTATTGATTCTGGATATTTTTACACAAAAAAGGCTTATGCTATTTCTAGAACTTATAAGTTTACAAAGGGTCTTGCTTCATCATGTAACTATATAGGAAAGTATTTTAATTACGAGGGACAACAAGATTCTGCTATACACTATTTTTCGAAGGCGAAAGATTATTATGTATTACTAAAAGATTCTGCTTTAGTTGCAGGCATGTATAATAACATGGGAGTGGTTTATAAATCTCATGGTAATATTCCAAAAACATTAGAATATTTTTTTCTTTCTTTAAAAATTAAAGAAAGGCTTCATGATACGATGGGAATTGCTAATTCATGCACAAATTTAGGCCAGCTATATAGTGATGCTAATGATACAGTTAATGAAATAAAGTACCTTAAAAAGGCTCTTCATTTAAGAGAATTGATAAATGATGTTCCTGGCATTGCTATTTCCAATATGGGCATTGGCTTATATTATCAAAAATTAAATCGACTTGATTTGGCATTGTCTTATTTAGAGAAAGGACTAAAGCTAAGTGAAGAGATGGGAGATGAGGAGTCTATTGCTATTGGTTGTTATAATTTGGCAAATGTATACTATAAACAAAATAAGATAGATGAAAGTGTGAAGCTGTATAAAAGAGCATTAGATCTTTCAAAAAAATATAATATTAAAGAAGGGATTGCTACTTGTTTACAAATACTTGGCGAGATTAGTTTTGAGAAACACGATACTAAAAAAGCTATTGCTTTATTAGAGGAAGCTTATTCTATTGCTCAAGAAATTGACCTCAAAGAGTTGTTACTTAATATTTCCGAGAAACTGAGTATTGCCTACAATGAAACAGGCGATTATAAAAAAGCGTTGTTATTTCATAAAACCTACACTTCTATTAAAGACAGTTTATTCAATCAAGAAAATATCAGAAAACTAACAAGTGAGGGCTTGAAGTATGAACACGAGAAAGAAAGGATTATTTTAGAAAAAGAACAGGAAAAGAAAGAAGCCATTGCTAAATCAGAATCCTTTAAAAAAGACTTAATCATTTACGCGTCTGTTTTGTTCTTGATAGTTGTTTCAGTATTTAGCTTTATCATTTTTAATCGATTGAAGGAAAATAGGAAACAAAAAAACATCATTGAGCAACAACGTAATGAAATGATTGATTCTATTAACTACGCCAAACGAATCCAGTTCGCGTTATTAGCTCATCAAGATTTACTAAATGCCAATCTGCCTGAACATTTTGTGTTTTTTAAACCTAAAGATATAGTGAGTGGTGATTTTTATTGGGCAACAAAAAAAGATGATTATTTTTATTTGGCGGTTTGTGATAGTACTGGACATGGGGTTCCTGGAGCATTTATGAGTTTGCTCAACATCAGCTTTTTAAATGAAGCCATTAATGAAAAAAATATCACAGCTCCACACGAAGTATTAAATCATGTTCGTAATAGATTAATAGAAAATATAGATGGGGCTCAAGACGGAATGGACGGTATTGTACTGAAATTTAAAATTCCAAAAGGAAACGAGCCTATTTCTTTTATGGAATATGCAGCGGCGCATAATGCGCCAATTTTAGTTCGTAATTCAGAAATACAGACGTTAGGAAAAGATAAAATGCCAGTTGGAAAAGGGGAGCATTTAAATTCATTTACATTACAATCTATTCAACTTGAAAAAGGCGATACACTGTATTTATATACAGATGGTTATGCTGATCAGTTTGGAGGTCCTAAAGGCAAAAAGTTCAAATACAAATCATTGAATCAGTTATTGCTATCAAATGTTGACAATTCTATGCCTAGGCAAAAAGAAGTGTTAGATTCAACTATAAGTAATTGGCAGGGTAATCTAGAACAAATAGATGATGTGTGTGTACTTGGGATTAGAATTTAGTTTGTTACAAAGTTGGGGTTGTTTCTGAAGAGGATATAATAAGTTTATCTAAGTCTAAAGTTCCTTTATTGCATTGAATTATTAATGACATCTTGCGTTTGGAAAAAGTGTTTCCTGTTAGTTTTATTTTATGCCATTTCCATTTTTCAGATTTTAACATTTTTTCTTCTTGTTGAATTGACTTTACATTCTCTTTTTTTAAACTAAAAAAAAATGACCCTTCTCCCTTGTAACGAAGCCAAACATATTTTACAGAATTAATACTATCTCTTTGTGTAAATTGATATACTGAACTTACACTTCTGTTCATAGAAATGTAACTTGTAAAATCGCTGTAATCTGTGCCTCCATTTTTATTAATTGTAAATAGGTGATTGTTTGAAATGGTTGTATCAGCTACTTCTGCTTCAAAATGAAAGTCTTTTGTCCAATGGTCGGGATGTGCATTTTCATGCCATGTATCTAATTGATAAAAGAGTGTTTTGCCTTCAGGTGTTTTTTCATATACATAAACACTTCCTTGTCTTCTCACTTCAAAAGTTAATTCTTGGTTAGCAAATGAAATTGTCACATTTTTCTTTTCAGGAATATCATTTGCTTCGTTCGAAAATGGTTGATAGGTGCCGCAAATAATGTATTTTTCTTTTTGATTGTGTTTACGAATTGTAACTAATACATGTTTGTCGTTTGTTTTGTATGTTATTATTGGATTTTTTTCTTCATCAAATAAAACATTTCCTCCCTTAAGTACATCTTCAAACCTACTCGTAATAGCTTGCGCATAAGCGGGCATGGCAGCTTGCCAAACCCATTTTGCAGGATCTGTAAATGGCTTAGACAAACTAAAATATCCTGTGTAATAAAATTCGGCACCAATCCCCGAAAGACATTTTAATAACCCAAGCCATTGTCCAGGACGAATATCTTCTTCTTGTTTTTTAGACCAACCGGCAGCAATAAAAGGACTAAATAAATAATCGCCATCTTTTATTTCTTTTGTTCTTCCTGTTTCAATCCATTTCCAGCCGTGCCATGGACCGTCCCAATCTTTCCAGTTTTTTGGCCAACGAGGATAAAAATCAGGTGTTGAGTAGTAAGCTCCATTTGTAGGCGACGTGATTTTTTTCATCACATGCCATTCAAAACAATTAATAGGACCTCCTTCAACAGCATAAAAATTAAATTTGGTATTTTTTAATTCAGGAATTTCTTTCATAAAACAATCCGCATACACTTTTCGTAAATGTAATTTTCGCTCAGCCATAAATTCCTCCCAAGTTTCATTTTTTAGTATTTTCTTTAAATGAATCATTACAGGATCTTCTTGTATTTCATCTAATAAATATGGCCCGGGTGGTTCTTCTCCATTTTCATTAATTGCGTCAATGGGTCTTGTTAAATATTTTAAGGCATTATTTAAATAATATTTTTGTGTATGACCATCAATCTGAATAAATGAATCAGGAAAAGTAAAGTTAATTTCTCTTTTAGGTTTACCGTAAAAGTCAAAATTGATGTATAATGAACTATCCAAGTTTTTTGTAATGATAGTAGGTTTTTTATAGGCATATCCAGCTTGCTTTGGACTTAATTGTTGCCAAAAAGTGGTGACGTGTAAAGGCACTTCAGGATGTTTATTTGCTAAATTTATATACAAAGGACAGCCGTTTTCTTTTGGGCCACTTAAGGATGTGCGAACATTATGTAGTATAATGCCATAATGCCAATTGGTAATTAATTCTTCTTGAATAATTGTTCCATTAATAGTCGCAACATTATCATTAATTCCAGTTGTCCCACGGCCACCCATATATGTTGGATCCATCCAGTTAAATAAATGCTGAAGATTATTGGATTTAAAATAGCGGGGAAGGGGATAACTTTGTAGCTGTTGAATGACCGTTTTTGATGGGTTAGGATATCCTTCCGGATATTGAATCGTGTCTGCATCAGAAACGATACCATCTTTTTTTAGCCCTAAACAAAGACTTATAATGATGACTATAACAAATGAATACTTCATGTTTATTACTTATTGTAATAATACAAAGTTATCATTTTTATTTCTGTTTCTTTGCAATATGTCTTTATTCATCACCTCATTAAATTCTGGAAGTAACGGTAATTGTTATTACGTTGGTAATGCTAATGAAGCCGTTTTGGTGGATGTAGGTATTTCTTGTAAAGAAGTAGAGTTACGTATGGCTCGTTTAAGTTTATCTTTGTATAAAGTAAAAGCTATTTTTATTTCACACGAACATGGCGATCATATTAAAGGAGTGCAGACTTTATCAAAAAAATATAATCTACCTGTTTACATTACATCAGCTACATTAAATAATTCACATTTAGTTTTAGAAAATGTTTTAACAAAGTCTTTTAAACCTTATGAAAAAATAATCGTTGGAAATTTAGTTGTTACGCCTTTTCCTAAACGTCATGACGCTTCTGATCCATTTAGTTTTATAGTAGAAGGCAATGGTATTAAAATTGGCGTGTTAACAGATATTGGATCAGCATGTGAACACGTGATTGATAATTTTAAACAATGCCATGCTGCTTTTTTAGAAGCTAATTACGACGAACATTTATTAGAGAAAGGTTCTTACCCATACCATTTAAAAAGCAGAATTAGAAGTGATAAAGGGCATTTATCAAACCGACAAGCTTTAGAATTATTTGTAAATCATAAACATCAATTGATGAGCCATTTGATTCTATCTCATCTCTCTAAGGATAATAATTGCCCTATGTTGGTGAAAGATATATTTACTCAGCATGCACAAAATACTCAAGTATTTGTTGCGTCTCGTTTAAAAGAAACAGACATATTTCATGTGACAGGTAATATATTAGCTGAAAAAAGAAGAACTGTGTTTAGAGGTGTTCAAACTACTTTATTTTTAAACGACTGAGTTTTCGTCTAAAGAAATCGTCCCTTTTTCTGCATCCATGCTGGCTTTTATTCCAATAGGTACCGTTAATTTGTTTTCGATGTGCCCAATCATGGCTCCATAAAATGCCGGAATGCCAAGCGGTTGAATATGTTGTAATAACACCTCATGAAATGTAAAAGATTTTAAGGGCTCTTCGGCTAAACATTTAGCACATTTGCCAAATACAAATCCACTGATAGAATTTAAAATACCACTTAGTTTAAGTTGTGTTAACATTCTATCAATGCTATAAGGCTCTTCTTTTACTTCTTCTAAAAATAGTAGTTTGTTTTTCCAATCAGGTAAATAGCCGCTGCCTATTAATGATGATAGAACGGTTAAGTTGCCGCCAACTAATTCGCCAGTTGCTTTTCCTGGGTTTATAATTACTGGCGCATTTTCAGTAAAGGGATTTTCAGGAAAATGAAAAGAGTTGGTTGTCATGGTTACATTCGTGAAAACAGATTTTGTAAAATCATTCCATCCCGAATTTCCAACTGGTCCGTGAAAAGTGATAAGTCCTGTTTTTGTTGTGATAGCAATTAATAGTGCTGTGATGTCGCTAAAGCCAATTAGTACTTTTGGATTTTTTTCAATTAATGTATAATCTATTTTGTCTAGCAATCTTGCGCAACCCCAGCCACCTTTCATGCAAAAAATTCCTTTTACTGTTTTGTCTGCAAATAACTCATTGAGTTCATTGGAACGTAATTCATCTGTTCCAGCAAAGTAGCCAAATTTTTCAGTTAAGGTTTTTCCATGAATCACATTAAAACCAAAGCTTTTTAAGATAGTAGTAAATGTTTCCACTTGTGTATCGTCCCACACAGCTCCTGCTGGAGAAGTAATTGCTACTGTATCTCCTGCTTTTAAAGCTGGAGGTTTTATTTTTCCTTTTTCAGAAATCAAATTTTGTGATAAAACTTCTGTCGGAGTAAATAAACTAGCCGCAGCTAATAATCCTGTGGATTTGATAAAATGACGGCGTGAATTCATAACAGTTTATATAACATCAATGTATGAATAAATCGAAATCTTAACAAATGTGGAAAGTCTTTATAGTTTTTTATTTAGCTTTGAACCACAAATGTTAAGTCGAACAGTTTCTTTATATAAAACGTCATTTACGGGTCTCTCAAAAGAAACGTGGTTACTATCTTTTATTATGCTCGTTAATAGAAGTGGAACCATGGTATTGCCATTTATGACGCTTTATTTAACCAGCAAAGAAATGCACCGTAGTTTAAGTGAAGCTGGTTTTGTGATGATGTTATTTGGATTTGGTTCTATTGTAGGTGCTTATTTTGGAGGTAAATTTTCTGATAAAATTGGTTTTTATAAAGTACAACTGTTTACCCTATTTGGTGGTGGAATTATGTTTATCATACTAGGACAAATGAAATCATATCCACTCATTTGTGTATTTACATTTTTATTAAGCATGGTTAACGAAGCCTTTCGTCCGGCTAATTCTTCATCCATTGCCTTTTATAGTAATCCTGAAAACAGAACGCGTTCTTATTCCTTAAATCGTTTGGCAATTAATTTAGGATGGGCAGTAGGCGCTTCTATTGGTGGTTTAGTGGCGGCGTTTGATTATGAATTATTGTTTTGGGTAGATGGCTTTACCAATATTATAGCTGCGGGACTATTATTTTATTTTCTAAAACCAACTATTCAATTAAACAAAGAAGAAGTAAAAGTTGAAGAAGTTCCCGAAGTGATGTCGGCTTATAAAGATAAAACCTATTTGTGGTTTTTAGTATTGATGACATTGTTTTCATGTTGTTTTGTGCAACTCTTTACAACCATCCCTAAGTATTTTAGAGATGATATGCATTTGAATGAACGTTATATCGGACTCATTATGGCCATTAATGGGATTATTATAGTAGCCATTGAAATGGTTTTGATTTATACACTCGAAAAAAAGAATAAAAATACTCAGTACATAATTATAGGTTTAGTCATGTGCGCTTTTTCATTTTTATCATTATTGATTCCTGGTAACGCAAAATTAATTTCTTTAATCATGATTTTATTTATTACGGTAGGAGAAATTATGGCAATGCCTTTTATGAATGTGTTTTGGATTGAACGTTCTAATGACAAAAACAGAGGGCAATACGCGGCTTTATATACTATTTCTTGGGGAATAGGAAACACTGTCGGACCATTTTTAATTTCTGCTTTAGTAGATGCAACTAATTTTAAAGTAGGATTTATTGTGTTAGCTTTTATTTTATTGATATCCTGTGTTGGTTTTTATAAGTTAAATTCAAAAAAAGATAGATACTGATTTATATCCTGTTTTGTGTGGATATAAATTTCTAAATTTAAAGGATGCAACAAGCACTCCCCATATTTTCTGCCGAACACACAAAAGCAATTGATGCGTTTACTATTCAAACGGAGCCAATAGCCTCTATTGATTTAATGGAACGAGCTGCTTTAAAATGTTCGCAATGGTTGATGAAACACTATTCAGTAGAAACTATTTTCAAAGTATGCTGTGGATTCGGAAACAATGGAGGAGATGGTTTGGCTATTGCTCGTCAATTATTAGAGCATGGTTATAAAGTAGAAGTATTTATTATTAATTATTCTGATAACTATTCCGAAGATTTTTTGATTAATAAAAAACGATTAGAAACTTTATTTCCTCGTTTCTTGATGGAAGTAAACGATGTAAAGCATTTACCTCATTTTCAAAAATCAGATGTCGTGATAGATGCTTTATTTGGAATTGGTTTGTCTAAATCATTAAATGGTTTAGCAGCTGATTGCGTTAATCAAATAAATAATAGTAATGCTGTTGTTATAGCTATTGATGTTCCTTCTGGATTATTCGTCGATCGGTATACAGATAAAAACTCACTTATCATTAAAGCAGAACATACATTAACCTTTCAAAGTCCTAAATTGGGTTTTATGTTTGCTGAAAACAGCATCTATGTTGGTAACGGTCATGTATTAGATATTGGTTTACGAGTAAGTGAAAAATTAAGAAGTGAAGCAACTACATTTTATTTAACTGAAGAGCATATTCAGCAACTACTAAAACCTCGTGCTAAATTTTCTCACAAAGGAACATTCGGACATAGTTTATTAGTAGTTGGTAGTTATGGTAAAATGGGCGCCGCTATTATGAGTGCGCATGCCTTGTTAAGAAGTGGGGCAGGATTATTGACAGTTTGTGTGCCACATTGTGGTTATGAGATTATTCAAACTTCTGTGCCTGAAGCAATGGCTTTAGTAAATGGTAATGAATTTATTCAGTTTAGTGAATTGGAAGTAAATTCTTATTCAACTATTGGTATTGGCCCTGGCATCGGAACACAAAAAGATACGCAGCAAAGTGTAAAAGTTATATTAGAGTCATTTAGTAAACCATTAGTAATTGATGCAGACGCTTTAAACGCGATTAGCTTAAATAAAGAATGGTTGAAACTCATTCCTCAGAATTCTATTTTAACGCCTCATCCCAAGGAGTTTGAACGTTTAACTAAAAATGTATCAAATAATTTTGAAAGACATCAACTACAAATTGAATTTTCGAAAGAGCATAAAGTTTACCTAGTTTTAAAAGGAGCCCATACTTGCATTACAACTCCAGATGGAAAAAGTTATTTTAATAGTACGGGTAATCCTGGATTAGCAAAGGGCGGAAGCGGAGATGTATTAACTGGTTTAATTACTGGATTACTAGCACAGGGTTATACCTCATTTGAAGCAAGTTTAATCGGTGTTTATGTACACGGTTTAGCTGGCGATATGACTAAAGAAGAAAAAGGAGAAGTGGCGATGATTCCAACAGATGTGATTGAAAATATTCCGAATGCGTTTAAACGCCTAATGAATGTTTAACTGATTATTCTTCCATCTGCCATTTCAATGGTACGATGCGTGCGAGCCGCAAAATCAGGATCGTGAGTTACAATTAATAGTGCTTGATTTCTTTCTTTCACTAAATTATTAAAAATATCAAATACCATATCACTATTTTTTTTATCCAAATTACCAGTTGGCTCATCTCCCATAATAATGATGGGATCATTGATTAAGGCTCGCGCAATAGCGACACGTTGTTTTTGTCCGCCACTTAATTGATTAGGAGATTTTAGCGCTTGGTCAGCCATGTCCAAGGTTCGTAAATGTTCCATAGCACGATGTTCAATTTCTTTTAATGGATATTTGGCTAATTTAATACCTGGTAGCATCACATTACGTAATACATTATATTCAGATAATAAATAATGAAACTGAAACACAAAACCAATATGCTCATTTCTTACAACTGCTAAATCTTTATCTGTTTTTTTTGTAAGGTTTACGTCGTTAATTAATAACTCTCCTTCATAATCTGTATCCATCGTCGATAAGATGTAGAGTAAAGTAGATTTTCCGCAGCCCGATTTTCCAACTACCGAAACAAATTCTCCTTCGTTGATAGACATATTTATATCCGACAATACTCTAAATTTTACAGGATCGTAAAAGTATTTGTTGATATTAATAGTTTCTAGTACTTTCTTCGCCATCTTATTTTCCTCTAATAATTTCTACAGGATCAATTTTGCTTGCTTTCAGTGCTGGAAATAACCCAGCAATGGCAGTTGTGCAAATAGCAAAAGTTAATCCGATAACGTAGTATGTAATTTTATAATCAATCGGGTAGGTTTTAATAGTAGGTAATGACGATGTTTCAAATGGAATCATATCAATTATTTGACTTAAACTAAAACCAAACAGCAAGCCAAAGAGACCTCCTACGATTCCAATGATTAATGCTAACGAAATGAAAATCCATTTTACATCATTACCCGAAAAACCAGTAGCTTTTAAAATAGCAATGGAATCCATTTTTTCATAAATCATCATATTTAAAATATTGTAAATGCCAAAGCCTGCCACAATGAGTAAGGTAATACCTACGGCGTAAGATATTATAGAACGCACTTTACTCCCTGTTTCAAATTGAGAATTGGCCGTTTGCGCATCTATCACATCTATTTTAAATTTGTCTTTATATTCTTTAGCAACTTCTGGAGCCATTAATACATCGGTGAGTTTAACTTGTATATCGGTGATGTAACTCGCCGATTCTCCTAATAACATTTGAGCAGTTCTTAAAGATGTATAACTCATGGTATTATCAATTTCAGCAATACCAATTTGCATAATCCCCACTACTTTTAAACTTACCAAGCCACCCTTGATAGTGGTAATTTTAATCACGTCGCCAATCTTCACTAACATTTTTTCTGCTAAGCCTTTACCAATAATGATAGTATTATTTTCATTATTTAAATCAAATACATTGCCTTCAATAATATAGTCGCTTACTTTAAATAAATGTTCTTCAGCAGGCACATCAATGCCATTTACAACACCTGTAATTTCAATAGATCCTGTATTAAAAAACACAGGCGCTGTTACTTTTGGAGCAACGTCAATCACACGCTTATCTTGTTTTAAAATATTAATAATAGCTTTGCTGTTATAAATTTCTCTGCCTCTGTCTTTTGGTTTAATGGATTGAATAAAGTTGGTATTTCCTTTGTAATCTTTTGAAATTAAAACAGGTCGATCAACACTTGGCTTTACTTCATTATATAATCTAACATGAGGTGTGCGATTCAACATTAATCCATCTAATAGATTATTTAATCCATTCATGAAACCTAGTAATGTGATAAACATGGCAATACCAAACGTAACGCCAACTGCAGCAATGATAGATTGCTTTAATCTGGCACGAATTAAGTTAATGGCAATATTTAAAATTAATCTGTAATTCAAGGGATTAAGGTTTGTAAATCGTTTCGCTTTCTTTTAATCCTTCTAATACTTCGGTTTTTTGGTAGTCATTTAATCCCAATTTCACTTCTCTTTTTTCGTCGGTGTTCACTAAAACATATTTTCCGTCAATAATGTAATTGTTAGGAATGGTGATAATGTTCTTCTTAGTTTGAATAATAATATTGGCTTCTGCAGATAAGTTAGGGAATAATTTTTTTGGAGGATTAATGAAATGAGCTTCCACAACAAAGGTTCTGGTTCTTTCATTCATTATGGGATAGATTTTATCTACGATAGCTTCTAAAACTTGCCCTTTATAACTATCCATAGTTACTAATGCTTTTTGTCCAGTACTTATTTTAATAATGTCATTTTCGTCAACCGCTAATTCCAATAAAAAGGTATCGGCTTTTCCAATCACGGCTAATGGAGTTTGTGGAGTCACTAATTCGCCACGTTCTTTTAAAATATCATATACTTTTCCGTTTATACTACTTTTAATGGAGTAGTCGCTAGATAGTTTTTGATTGATATCATAATTGATGTTTGCACGTTTTAATTCGTTTTGTAATTGTGTTTTCAGTTGAGCCAACCTTCTTTTGGCCGTTTGGTAATTAGCTTGTGAATTATTGTAAGAAAGTTGCTTTTGTTCTAAATCTAATTTAGATCCAATGTTTTGTTCCCATAATTTTTTTTGACGGAAAAATAAGGAGGAATCTAATTCTAGTTTTTCGAGCGCTAGGTTTACGTTCAGTTCAATTTCTTCTAATTTATCAGAACCTTTGCGGTTATTTTCAGCACTTAAATCTAACGCAACTCTCGCATTTTGTGTATTTAATTCAGAAGTTATATTGTCAATTTCTAAAAGAGTTTGTCCTTTAGTGATATTGTCGCCAACATTAACCACTATGTTTTGTAACACGCCATTTACCGTAGAGTAAACATTATATTGATCAATGGCTTTTACTTTACCAGATGCATATACAGATTCTGTTATATCGCCACTACTTACTTGAATTGACTCTTTTTCTTTTTTACAAGAAATGAGTAATGATAAAGTACTGAACGTAAATATGAATAGTTTTTTCATGGCCTAAAGATAATCAATAATGTGCATCGCAATTTGATGATTATCATAAAATAAAGGCTATTTAGTGACTTTACTCATAGAATTTTTTGAAATTAGGTCAGATGGCATTTTTTCATTTGCCAAATATGTTGTACTTTCAATTGATTAATATTTTAATGAAGCTAATTAAATTGTTTTTACTGGGTTGTTTATGTCTCCTGAGTTTTGAAATACAGGCTCAGGTTGATAAAATCTTGTCTTCCGATTCGTTACTATTTAGAGCTCATTTAGTTTATCAAAACAATCCTGATCAAGCTTTTACATATTCTAAAAGAGCTATTGAAAGGGCTAAACTTGAAAATTCGGAATTAAATTTAGGTAAAGCATATGACATGTTAGGAGTGTCATTAGATTATTTGGGCGAATTGGATTCAGCACTGTTTTATTTCGATTTGGCTATAGATATTTTTAAAACGCAAAAAGACCCTTCCTATTTAGCCAAAGTATACACCTCTAAAGCTAATAGTCTTTGCCTTTTAAATAAAAATAAAGAGGCTCTCAGTTATTATGTAAAATCATATGATATTTTTAAATCGGTTAAAAGCGGAAAACAATCTGCCGCCGCTTTAATGGGTATTGGAAATGTGTATTCTACCATGAAATCATATGATTTATGTTTAAAATATTACGACCAAGCTTTATCCTATTTTCTTGAAGTAAAAGATTCAACATTTATATCTTATATATATACAAATATTTCGGAAGTATATGCTTCTGTGAATGATGTCAATAAGGAATTGGAATTTCAAAGGAAATCTTTAAGTATCAAAGAAAAACTAAATGATGATTATGGATTAGTTTATTCATATTCCAATATGTCAGGTTTAATGGCTAAACAGAGTAAAGAAGATTCCGCGTTATACTTTGCCAATAAATCTATTGAAAAGTCTATTAAAATCAATAATCAAGAATTTTTAACAACCTCTTACAAAGCTTTAGCAGATGTTTATTTTCATTTTAAAAACTATAAGCAAGCTGTTGATGTTTATGGTCAAGCATTAAATATAGCTAGGAAATTAAAAAATTCTAAATCAGAATCTACTATTTTGAAATTGTTGGCAAATGCCCAGTTGTTGTCTGGAGATTATGTGAATGGATCTAATTCCTTATTAGAATTTATTGATCTGAACGATAGTATTAATAATATCGAAACACTAAAATCATTTAATGAATTACAAACACAATATGAGACTGATAAAAAAGAAAAGGAAATTTCTTTATTAAATGAACGCGATAAAAAACGCGAAATAGTAATATATTCTATTATTGGTTTAAGTTTATTGTTAGGTCTATTATCGTTTGTATTATTCAATCGTTTCAGATTAAAAAAACGTACAGCAAATGAATTGGAAATTAGAAACAACGAAATTTCAAATCAAAAACATATTATTGAGGAGAAACAAAAAGAGATAACGGATAGTATTCATTACGCCAAACGTATACAAAACACATTACTAGCGCATAAGGATTTTATTGATAAGTTTATTCCTCAAAACTTTATTTTATTTAAGCCTAAGGATATTGTTAGTGGTGATTTTTATTGGGCAACCGAACATAATAATAAATTTTATTTAGCCGTATGCGATAGCACTGGTCACGGAGTGCCTGGTGCTTTTATGAGCTTATTGAATATCGGATTTTTAAGTGAAGCAATTAAAGAAAAAAATATTTCACTGCCTAACGAGATATTTAACTACGTTAGAAAACGATTAACAGAAAGTATAGGAAGTGATGGGCAAAAAGACGGTATGGATGCTATCCTTATTTGTATTGAAGCTTTAACAGATAATACAAAAAAAATTACATACGCTGCCGCTAATAATGAACCTATTTTAATTAAAAATAATTCGATTATAAAATTAGCTAAAGATAAAATGCCTGTCGGTCATGGTGAATTGATTGCAGATTTTACATTACACACAATAGATTATGAAACTGGTGATACGTTATATCTTTATACTGATGGCTATGCAGACCAGTTTGGAGGACCAAAAGGCAAAAAATTTAAGTATAAAGCTTTAAATGACTTATTAGAATCAATTCATCATTTGCCTATGCAGGAGCAGCATCACCAACTCAATCAAACAATTGCTAATTGGATGGGTGATTTGGAACAAGTTGATGATATCTGTATTGTTGGAATTCGTCTTTAATGATGATGTGTTTTTTTAGTTTAAATCCTTTAAAATTAAAGGTAAACCGTTATATTTGGTGAAACTCCAAATTTATGTTTAGGATCTTTATTATTGTGTTTTTGGTTTTTAGCTGCTTTTTTTCAAAAGCACAAAACAAACCTAAATTCAATAGTTTATTTGATTCTGCCAGCAAGTATGAAAACCGAGACTGGAGTCTGGCATTTTTTTATGCAAAGATGGCCATGGAAAACCAAGATGCGGCTACCTCCTACGACGATATCATTAGGTTAAACGTGATTTATGATAATCACTATGAAAAACTAAATATGCTGGATTCTTCCTTTACAGTTACAAAAAGGTCACTCAGGTTGGCAACAGAAAATCATGATACAACGCTCATAGCCTATAGTCTTATTAATATGGCTAATATATACGTGTCAGCAGGAAACTATGAATCCGCAATTCAAATGTTTAAAAAAGCTCTCAATATTTTAATTAAGCAAAATGATGTGATACAGGTTGCAAATACATACTATAATCTAACGACGCCTTATACAGAATTACATATGCTAGACTCATCTGCTTACTACATAGAGAAAGCTTTTACTAGTTATAAAAAAATAAATGATTATTCCGGCATGGCACTTTGTTATGATGTGTATGGGACTGAAGCAGACCGTGTTGGAAACTACAAGGAAGCCGTACGATTTTACGATTTGGAAATACAAAATTTTAAACTGGCAAAAGAAGAAGCCAACCTGATCATACCATATCAGAATATTGCGTCTACTTATTTGAAATGGAAAGATTACATCAATTGTAAAAAATACCTTGACCTTGGGATGAACCTTGCAATATCTCTGGGATCAAAAGCAGACATTTATGAAATATCGCTTATTTATAGTGAGTATTTTGAAGAGATTGGAGATTACAAGCAAGCAAATGTTTACATGAAACGCTATTATCAGGGGAAGGATACAATTGTAAATAATCAGCTGAAAATTGAAATGTCTGATCAAAAAAGTGAGTTTGATAGAGAAAATGCGAAAGCACTTTTAACGATTCAAAAAATGGAAGCCGATAAGCAGTTAAAATCTAAGCAAGCTATTACTTGGGGCTTAATTTTGTCATCTATTTTTTTTATAATCGTATTAATTTTATTAATTAATCGCTATCGCATCAAACAAAACTCTTATCTAAAATTAAATGAGTATAAAAATCAACTAATAGTACAGAAAGAAAAAATTGAACTCTCACAAAAAGAAATTATTGATAGTATTAATTATGCTAAACGCATTCAAAGCAGTGTTTTAACACCTAAAGCGTTTATTGAAGATTTTATACAATCTACTTTTATATTGTTTAAACCTAAAGATATTGTAAGTGGGGATTTTTATTGGGCTACTCAAAAAGATAATTATTTTTATTTAGCCGTTTGTGATAGTACAGGACATGGAGTACCTGGCGCCTTTATTAGTTTACTAAATGTAGCTTTTTTAAGTGAAGCTATTAATGAGAAAAATATTATGGAGCCTAACTTAGTTTTTAATTATGTAAGAGAACGATTAAAAGGGAGTGTTAGTAAGGAAGGACAAAGCGATGGGTTTGATGGTATCTTAATGAGAATGGATTGCAGAACTAAAGAAGTTGATTATGCGGCTGCTAATACTGGGCCAGTTTTAATTTCAGATCATACGCTTGTTGAACTCCCAAAAGATAAAATGCCTGTTGGTCAGTACGCGCAAATGAGTTCGTTTAATTTGTTTAAAATCGAGAATCATCATAATAAAATGTTGTATTTATATACAGATGGGTACGCTGATCAATTTGGTGGTTCAAAAGGAAAAAAACTAAAACGTAAACAATTGAATAATTATTTAAATAGTATTCATCAATTGCCATTATCTGAACAACATCATAAATTAGATGATTTTTTTATTAGTTGGAAAGGCGATTTGGAACAAGTAGATGATATCTGTATTATCGGAATAAAAATATAATTATTGTTTCTCTGCAATCATTTCGCTCACAATTTTAGCACTTAATAATCCTAAAGGAATTCCGCCACCGGGATGAACACTGCCTCCACAGAAATACATGTTTTTTATTTTGCTGCTATTATTGGCATGACGTAAAAACGCTGCATATTTATTGTTTGATGAATTCCCATATAACGAACCACCAGCAGAGCTTGTTCTTTGTTCAATCAAATATGGATCTAAATGTTCTTCAATTTCAATATATTGCTCTATATCTGTTTTTAAAATACGGTTGATTTTTGCTACTATGTTTTTTCTCATTTCCTCAATATAAGTGACTGGTTGTCCAGATTCGTTATGAGGGACATTCACCATAACAAACCAATTCTCACAACCTTCCGGCGCATCTGTTGGAGTTACTTTTGATGTGATATTGATATAGATAGAAGGATCGTTATAAGGTTTTTTTTCTTTAAAAAAACTATTGAATTCAGCTTCTCCATTATTACTGAATAAAATATTATGCAAACTTAATTCTTTAAATTCTTTTTTTATTCCCCAATAAAATATTAAGCCAGATAATGATTTTTCTTGCTCCATAATTTTTGTTGGATAATATTTTTTATCCAACAGTTTTGTATAAAGATGTTTAATGTCCACATCACTCACAACAATGTCAGCCTTTATTTCTCCATTATTGGTTACAACGGAGGTAGCAATATCATTTTCTGTTTTTATTTGTAAAGCACGTGAATTCATTTTATACTCTACACCTAAATTCACACTTAAATTGTATAAGTGCATTGTAATATCATGCATGCCTCCTTTTGGTGCAAAAGCACCAATGTTATGTTCTAAGTGAGAAATGATATTGATGAGAGCAGGTGCTTGAAATGGGTTAGAACCATTGTATGTTGCGAAACGATTAAATAACTGAACTGTTTTTTTGTTTTTAAAACGAGCACTATTTACCTCGTTCATGGTTTTATTCAATTTTAATTTCCCAATATTAATAATTGCCTTAGCTGTTTTTAAGTTTAAAAAATTAGTGAGTTTATGTAAGGATTGTTCCATAAACAATTCTCCAATTAAGTCATATGCCGTAGCGCTATATTTTAATTGCTCATAAACTGATTCTTTGGTTTCACCTAGTTTATTTTGAACTTCAGTTGCAAACTTTTCTTTGTCGGGATAAGCAGAGAGAGTAGTTCCATCTTCATAAAAATAATTGCAAATTTTATCTAAAATTAAGTAGTCAAATTTCACATCTTGCTTACTGATTTTAGTCAGTTCTTCAATTAAATGTGGCATGGTAAATACGGAAGGACCTAAATCAAAGCGATATCTTCCAATCATTTTTGCGGTTAATTTCCCGCCAACGTAATCGTTTGCTTCAACAACTGTTACTTTATGCCCTGCGGCTCCAAGTCGCACAGCTGCTGCTAAACCTGCTACTCCTGAGCCAATAATAACAATGTGCTTTTGCATAAAATTTTAATCTGTTTTCGGGTATTGAATTATTCCGTAAGTTTAAACAATATTTTACAGTTTTTGTTAATGATATATGTCTAAAAAAGTTACAATTATAGGGTCAGGTTTTTCAGGATTATCTGCAGCATGTTATTTAGCAAAACAAGGTTGCGAGGTTACTGTTTTAGAAAAACACAATCAAGTTGGAGGAAGAGCAAGAAAATTTGAGCAAGATGGTTTTACCTACGATATGGGACCAAGTTGGTATTGGATGCCTGATGTTTTCGATAAATTTTTTGCTGATTTTGGTAAAAAAGTCTCTGATTATTATACTTTAGAGCGTTTATCTCCGTCATATCGTATTGTATATAAAGATGGACCGTTGGATATTCCTAGTAATACAGATGATTTGTATGCCATGTTTGAAAACATCGAAAAAGGAAGTGCTGATAAGTTAAGAAAGTTTCTAAAGGAGGCTGAATACAAGTATAATATTGGAATGAATGATTTGGTTTATAAGCCAGGCTTATCCTTAATGGAATTTATGAATCTTCGTTTTTTTAAAGGCATTTTTAAATTAGATGTCTTTAATTCCATTGCATCACACATTCGTAAATCTTTTACAAATCCTAAGTTAATTCAATTGTTAGAGTTTCCTGTTTTATTTTTAGGAGCTTTGCCGAAAAACACACCTGCATTATATAGTTTGATGAACTATTCTGATATGATTGGTGGAACTTGGTATCCAAAAGGAGGCATGGTGAGTGTGGTAAATGGAATGCATCAACTTGCTTTAGAATTGGGGGTAAAGTTTGTGTTAAATGCTGATGTTTCTAAGATTAATGTCAACAACAATAAAGCTTCCGAAATTATTTACGCTGATTCTCATAAAGGATTTGATGCTTTGGTGTCGAGTGCTGATTACAATTTTACTGAACAAAAATTATTAGATGAGCAATATCGAAACTATTCTGTTAAGTATTGGGAAACACGTAAACTAGCGCCCTCAAGTTTGATATTTTATATTGGCGTCAATAAAAAACTACCCAATTTATTGCATCATACTTTGTTTTTTGATGAGGATTTCGCTAAACACTCTGATGAAATTTACACGGATCCAAAATGGCCTACTAATCCATTATTATATTTAAGTTGTACTTCTCAAACCGATAGTCATGTTGCACCAAAGGGTTGCGAAAATTTAATGGTGTTAATTCCTATTGCGCCCAATTTAAAAGACAATCAAAAGATCAACGATTCCTATTTTGATATGGTGATTTCTCGTATCGAAAAACAGATTGGCGTTTCTTTTAGAGACAATATTGTGTTAAGAAGGGATTATGCAACTTCCGATTTTATAAAAGATTATAATTCTTTTAAAGGAAATGCCTATGGTTTAGCTAATACCTTAAGTCAAACAGCCATTTTAAAGCCTACTTTAATCAATAAAAAGGTTAAAAATTTATTTTATACTGGGCAGTTAACTGTGCCTGGACCAGGTGTTCCACCATGTTTAATCTCAGGAAAGCTTGTGGCAGAGCAGGTTTTAAAATATTTAAACAAAAATTAAAAAACGTTAAACAAAATGCTATTTAGGTTGTTTTACTGATAACTAGTATTATTTTATTATCTTAGCCAACGCCTATAAATAAGCATGAAACAATTATTTGATAACGTCAGCATAAAAACCAGTAAAATGGTGACTAATAGCTACAGCACTTCGTTTTCGTTGGGCATCAAGTTTTTGCATAAACAATTTCAAGATCCTATTTACAGCATTTATGGATTTGTTCGTTTTGCAGACGAAATTGTGGATACATTTCATGATTTTAATAAAAAGGAATTGTTAGATGAGTTTAAGATAGAAACGTATCGTGCTATCGAACGCGTCATTAGCTTAAATCCTGTATTAAATAGCTTTCAAAAAGTAGTTAATGACTTTAAAATAGATCACAAACTTATTGATACATTTCTTAGAAGTATGGAAATGGATTTAGAGAAGAAGGAATATAGTGAAGAAGCTTACAAAGATTATATTTTAGGAAGTGCCGAAGTTGTTGGATTAATGTGTTTGCGAGTGTTTGTAAAGGGTAATCAAAAAATGTATGAGGACTTAACGCCTTATGCAATGGCATTAGGTTCAGCTTTTCAAAAAATTAATTTTTTACGTGATTTACATGCCGATTATTTAGGAATGGGACGTGTTTATTTTCCAAATGTAGAATTAAAAGAATTAGATCCTCAGACTAAGGCAGCTTTAGAAGACGATATTGAAATTGATTTTAATAAAGGGTTAGAAGGAATTAAATTATTACCAAAGGATTCCCGCTTTGGTGTTTATGTGGCTTACATATATTATCGTAAACTTTTTAATAAAATAAAATCGCTTCATCCTGAGCGTATTTTGGAAGAACGTATTCGTATCCCAAATTCTCAAAAAATGGCGTTATTTGCTAGTTCGTACGTTCGTCATAGTTTAAATTTATTATAATTTTCTTTTCTTGTTATGGTAAATGAGTACGTCATACTAGTTGATGAACAAGATAATGATATTGGTGTGATGGAAAAAATGCAGGCACATCAAGAAGGATTATTACATCGTGCCTTCTCTATTTTTATTTTTAATGATAAAAAAGAATTGTTGTTGCAGCAACGTGCTTTATCAAAATACCATAGCGCTGGTTTATGGACAAACACTTGCTGTTCTCATCCTCGCCCCAACGAAACTATAAAAGATGCAGCTAATCGCCGTTTATTTGAAGAAATGGGTTTGAGTTGCGATTTAAAAATTGAAACTAATTTTATTTATAAAACTCCTTTTGATAATGGTTTAACCGAGCACGAGTTGGATTATGTTTTAATGGGTGCTACAAATCAAAATCCAACAATTAATAAAGAGGAAGTTGAAAACTACAAATGGATGTTGATGACAGATATCAAAAAAGATATTATTTCAAATCCAAATCAATATACATCTTGGTTTAAAATTGCTTTAGAAAAAGTCTTTTAATCGAAAATTCTTCATTTTAAATTATTGCCCACTTCATTTGTCTTTATTTTAACAAAATATTTTTCAAATGACTGATAATCAATAAATTAATTATTTTCTTATTTCAGATAATTCCTTATTTTTGCACCCTTAATTTTAATAAAACATATGAACGATTTAGTAATTTACATGATTCCGTTATTAGGAGTCCTAGGATTAGTGGTAATGGCAATTAAATCTGCTTGGGTTAGTAAGCAAGATGCCGGAGATAAAAACATGCAAGAGTTAGCTGGTTATATAGCTGATGGTGCTATGGCTTTCTTAAAAGCCGAATGGAAAGTGTTAAGTATATTCGTTGTATTTGCAGCGGCTTTATTAGCATATTCTGGAACAATTCATGAAGTAAATGGTAAAGAAATCCACTCAAGTGCGATTATCTCAATTGCTTTTATTATAGGAGCGGTATTCTCTGCAACAGCAGGATACATTGGTATGAAAGTAGCTACAAAAGCTAACGTTCGTACTACTCAAGCAGCTCGTACAAGTTTAAAACAAGCTTTAAAAGTATCTTTTACTGGCGGTACAGTAATGGGCTTAGGTGTTGCTGGTTTAGCAGTGCTTGGGTTAGGTGGTTTATTTATAGTATTTATAAAATATTTTGGTGCATGGAATGGTGTTGAAATGAATGCTGACCATATGAAAACAGCAATCGAAGTCTTAACTGGTTTCTCTTTAGGAGCAGAGTCAATTGCTTTATTTGCGCGTGTTGGTGGTGGTATTTATACTAAAGCAGCTGACGTTGGTGCTGACTTAGTTGGTAAAGTAGAAGCTGGTATTCCTGAAGATGACGTTCGTAACCCTGCAACTATTGCAGATAACGTAGGTGATAACGTAGGTGACGTTGCAGGTATGGGTGCCGATTTATTTGGTTCATACGTAGCAACTATTTTAGCTACAATGGTATTAGGTCAAGAAATTGATGCATCTGCTGATAAATTTGGTGGAATGTCTCCAATTTTATTACCAATGGTAATTTGTGGTTTAGGTATTATTTTCTCTATCGTTGGTACTTGGTTTGTTACTATTAAAGATGATAAATCAAACGTGCAAAATGCATTAAATTTAGGTAACTGGGCATCTATGTTAATTACAGTGATTGCTTCTTACTTCATCGTAATGTATATGTTACCTGAAAAATTAAGTTTACGTGGTTATGAATTCACAAACTTAAATGTATTCTTAGCAATTGTAGTTGGTACGGTGGTTGGTGCTATTATGAGTATTGTAACTGAGTATTACACAGCAATGGGTAAAGCTCCTGTTTTATCTATCATTCAACAATCTTCTACAGGTCACGCAACTAACATTATTGGTGGTTTATCAGTAGGTATGAAATCAACGGTTATTCCTATCTTAACATTAGCAGCAGGTATTATGGGTTCATATTACTTTGCAGGTTTATATGGTGTAGCTATCGCTGCAGCAGGTATGATGGCAACTACAGCTATGCAATTAGCAATTGATGCTTTTGGTCCAATTGCTGATAACGCAGGTGGTATTGCAGAAATGAGTCAATTACCTCCAGAAGTTCGTGAGCGTACAGATAACTTAGATGCAGTTGGTAACACAACAGCAGCTACGGGAAAAGGATTTGCTATTGCTTCAGCAGCATTAACATCATTAGCATTATTTGCAGCTTTCGTAGGAATTGCAGGTATTGATGCGATTGATATTTACAAAGCGCCAGTTTTAGCTGGTTTATTTGTAGGTGGTATGATTCCATTTATTTTCTCAGCATTATGTATTCAAGCGGTTGGTAAAGCGGCTATGGACATGGTACAAGAAGTTCGTCGTCAGTTCCGCGAAATTCCAGGAATTATGGAATACAAAGCAAAACCTGAATACGAAAAATGTGTAGCTATTTCTACTAAAGCATCTATCCGCGAAATGATGATGCCAGGTGCTATTGCTTTAATTACTCCTTTAATTGTGGGTTTCGTATTCGGACCAGAAGTATTAGGTGGTTTATTAGCAGGTGTAACTGTTTCAGGTGTGTTAATGGGTATTTTCCAGTCTAACGCTGGTGGTGCTTGGGATAACGCTAAAAAATCTTTTGAGAAAGGTGTTTTAATTAATGGTGAGATGTTTTACAAAAAATCTGAACCACATAAAGCGTCAGTTACTGGTGATACTGTTGGAGATCCTTTCAAAGATACATCAGGTCCTTCAATGAACATCTTAATTAAATTAATGTCAATCGTTTCATTAGTAATTGCACCTTATATCGCAGTTAACATGAATGAAACAAAAGCATGTTGCGTAACTGAAGAAGTTATTAAATGTAACATTAACGGACAAGAATATACTTGCACTAGCAAAGCACAATGCGATAGCATTATGAATGCTAACAAAAAAGATGTTTCTGAATTAAAAGGTTTATTTAATGTAGATGGTGCTCACAGTTCATTAGGGTTTAGCATCGAACATACAATTGTAGATACTAAAGGAACTATTACTATTGATAGTGGTTCTGTAAATTTAGATGCGACTACAGGAGCTAAAATATATATTAAATTAGATATGACTTCATTAAATACTCAGAACAGTATGCGTGATGGACATTTAAAAGATAAAGAAAATTTATTTAATGTAGCTAAATTTAAAACAGCAACTTTTGAGGCAACTGAAGTAGTTAAAAATGCAGAGGCTGGCGAATATGCTTATATAGCTAAAGGTAAACTAACGATTAAAGGAGTTGCTAAAGATGTAGATTTAATGTTTAATTATGCTGGTAAAAAAGAAGCAACTGAATATGACGCTGCTGGAAATGAAGTCAAAGTTAATGTTTCAGGATTTGAAGGGGAGTTTAACGTAATTTGTAAAGATTACAGTATTGATATGGACGGAACAGCTGAAGTTGAATTTACAATTGAAGCTTCTCAGATTATTAAATAAAATATGATTTTTTAAAATTAAAAGCCTGTTTACGAAAGTAGACAGGCTTTTTTTAGTTAAATTATGATTATAAAATAGAAACTTTGTTAAAGTGAAATAGCTATTTGATTAATGTGGTTTACTTTTATTCGATATTTAAATAAGCAATGAAAAAACATCTTCTATTCGTAATCATTTTATCAGTATTTATAACTGTTACAGGGAAAGCTCAATTAGGTGGTCCAGTTGGTCATGCGCAATGGAAGCTATCATCTAAAAAAATAAGTGAATGTGAATATGACTTGATATTCACCGTCATTTTAGATAAAGGATGGCATACTTTTTCTGTTAATAAAATTAAGGATGTTGACTTAGAAGTTTTTCCTACCCAAATTATTTTTAAACCTAATAGTAGTTATTCTTTAGTTGGTAATCTTTCGGAAACAAAGCCCACTCCAGAATATGATCCAACAATAAAAAAAACGGTTTTATTACATTATAATAAAGTGGTTTTTACCCAAAGAATTAAATTAAACTCAAGTAGTAAAGTTAAAATTTCAGGCAAGTACGAATATCAAATATGTAAAGACGCTTGTGAACAGCCTCCTTATGAGACATTTGATTTTGATTTACAAGGGACAGCGTCATGTAAGTAATTTAGTAATTTTAAAATCGGGGATATCTATATTCAAGAAACGTTGTCTAAAATTTAATCTCATTCCTATTTATTAAAGCTTAGCTTTACGTATGAGCGATGAAGCAAAAGGTCCCAGACGTGTAAGGTATAATGGCACGCATCCAAAATCTTTTAAAGACAAATACAAAGAATTAAATCCTGAAAATTATTTGGAGGATGTAGAAAAAATTATGCAGCAAGGTAAAACACCGGCTGGTATGCATCGCTCTATTTGTGTAAAAGAAATTATGGAGTTTTTAAAAGTTGTACCAGGACAAGTTGGTTTGGATGCTACATTGGGTTACGGCGGACATAGTTTAGAGATATTGAAACGATTATCGCCTAATGGAATGTTATACGCCATGGATGTTGATCCATTTGAGTTACCTAGAACACAAGAGCGTTTGTTAGCTTTAGGTTATGGAGAAAAAGAAGTTGTTTTTAAAAAAATGAATTTCTCTGAGATTGAAATAGTAGCTTTGGAATCTGGACCGTTAAATTTTGTGTTAGCCGATTTAGGTGTATCGTCTATGCAAATAGATAATCCCGAAAGAGGATTCTCCTTTAAAATTGATGGACCCTTGGATTTAAGATTAAATCCTAAAGTAGGAAAATCTGCGGCTTCTCTTTTAAAGACCATTGCACCGCGAGAATTGGCAGGTGTGTTTTTTGAAAATTCGGACGAGCCGCATTATGAACCTATTACGTTAGCGATTATGGCAAAAATTAATGGAGGCTTTGCTATTACCACTACCACTCATTTACAAGAAACCATTGCCGAAGCTTTGCTGTTTTTACCCGAAGCTACTCGTAAGGATGAAATAAAAAAAGCTTGTCAACGTTGTTTTCAAGCCTTGCGCATTGAAGTGAATAATGAATTTGGGGTAGTAGATTCTTTTTTAGAAAAACTACCTTATGTATTGGCTCCAAATGCGAGAGTAGCCATTCTTTCCTTTCATTCTGGGGAAGATAGACGTGTAAAAAAATCATTTCAATCATTATCTCGTGCTGGTATTTATTCGGAAGTCGCGCCTGATATTATTCGTGCATCAGCCGACGAATGTTATACCAATCCACGTGCACGTTCAGCTAAGTTACGTTGGGCTATAAAGAGTTAAATTAATTTTAGATCAAATGCCTGATATTCTCAAAAAATCGTTATATTTAATTAAGCGAAATAACTTTGCGAATAAAATATCTATATCGTTTCTTGTTCTTATGCTGCTGTATGTTGATACAGTTGAGTGTTTATGCTCAAAAAGCAAGCCGCATTGATTCCATTCAAAAATCTATAAAAACTCAGAAACAAGAACTCACCAAAGCTAAATTGCTTAACCAGCTAAGTGTTGAGTATAAAAATAAAAACGAATACAGAGACGTTATAAAGTATAGTAACGAAGCAAGATTATTATTGGAAAATTATATTTCTAATATTAGAAACGCCGACGAAATATTAGAAATTAAAAAAGTATTATCTGAATCATACACGAATTTAGGTGATGCTTATTTAAATAGAGGAGACTATGATATAGCGTTAACTAATTTTAATAGGTCGTTGCAAATACATGAATTACTGAAGGATAAGCAGGCTGTTGGAAGAGACTATAATAGTATAGGCTATGCTTATCAGAAAAAAGGAGATTTTTCTTTGGCTTTACAAATGCTAGAAGAAGCGATCATTATTCATGAGGAAAATAATGATAAGGAAGGTTTAGCGATCGCATATAATAATATAGGCTTGGTATATTGGAATCAAAGTGATTTTGCAAGTGCCTTAAAACAATTTTTAAAAGCATTAAAGCTATTTGAGGAAATTGGGAATAAAACTCGATTAGCTAAATGCTACAATAATATAGGGAACATCAATGTAAGTCAAGGTAATTACCCCGAGGCATTGAAGTATTATTTTTTATCTATTAAAATTGCGGAGCAATTGCAAAATAAAACTGATTTGGGGTTTACGTACAATAATATTGGGATGGTGTATGTGCAACAAAACAAAACCGATGAAGCCATTCAATTTTTTGAAAAATCATTAGCCATTTGTCAGAGTATTGGTGATAAAGAAGGAATAGGAACGTCTTATTTAAATATGGGCGCAATCTACCAGGATAAGAAACAATTTTATGATGCCAATGCAAATTATTTCAAAGCATTAGAAATTTATGAAACTATTGGAGATGATGCGGGGGCCATCTATGCTCATCTTGCAGTCGGTGATATCGCTAATATCAATAATGATTTATCTCAAGCCTTGATTCATTTTGAGCAGGCTTTAGAACTCACTAAAAAAACAGGAAATAGGGAAGAAGAAAAAAACATCTACCAACGCTTAACTAAAATCTACGCTAAACAAAAAAACTTTGAAAAGGCCTATGGTTATCAGCAGTTGTATGTAAATTTAAATGATAGTTTATATAATTTGGAGAAGAGCTCATTAATTACTGAAATGAGTACAAAGTATGAAACTGAAAAAAAGGATAAAGAAATTGGGTTATTAAGTAAGGATAGAGCATTACAAGAAGTTAAACTAAGTCAGCAGCGTACTATTCGAAATTTTTTGATAATTTCAATGATTATGTTGTTGCTATTGGCTGCGATGATATATAATCGTTATTCAGTGAAGTTGAAAACCAATTTAATCATTGAAGAAAAAAACAGAGAATTAAAGAAAGCGAAAGAAACAGCCGAGCAAAGTCTGCAAATTCAAGAACAGTTTTTAGCAAATACGAGTCACGAAATTAGAACTCCAATGAATGGTATTTTAGGAATGACTCGTCAGCTTCTGGAAACACCTTTAAATACGGAACAAAGCGAATATCTAAACGCCATTAAAGAATCATCTAATAATTTATTGCATGTGGTGAATGATATTTTAGATATTTCTAAAATACGAGCAGGAAAAATTGTATTTGAAAAAAATGAATTTAGACTTGAACAATTATTTAAGTCTTTGCAATTTATGCTACAACACAAAGTAGATGTAAAACATATTGTATTAGAACTTAATATTGACGCAGAAATACCAGCTGTTTTGCTAGGTGATGCGGTACGACTCAATCAAATTTTATTGAATTTGGCTGGTAATGCAATTAAATTTACTGAGAAAGGAAAAGTGACAATCTCCGCTGAATTAATAAGCGATTTGAGTGATGGCGTAACAATTAAATTTAGTGTTAAAGATACTGGTTTAGGAATTCCAGAAGATAAGTTAGAATATGTATTTGAATCTTTTGCTCAAGCAGAAGTGCACACAACAAGGAAGTATGGTGGAACAGGATTAGGATTAAGTATTTCTAAGTTTCTGGTTGAAAAACAAGGCGGTAATATCACTGTGACAAGTAAAATTGACGAAGGCTCATCTTTTTCTTTTTATTTACAGTTTCGAAAAGGCGATAGTGATTCTTCAACTACTTCGATAAATCAAATTACTGAAATTCCGGATTCGGTGGATTTAAGTAAATTGAGAGTGTTGTTAGTTGAAGATAATATCATAAACCAACGTGTGGCATTATTTGAATTGAACAAATGGAAAGTAAACACTGATATTGCTGAGGACGCTCTTTCTGCTATTGAAAAATTAAAAACAAATATTTATACCATTATTTTGATGGATATATCTATGCCAGGCATGGATGGAATAGAAGCAACAAAATACATTAGAACTCAGTTGTTTGAGCCAGCAAAAAGTACTCCTATTATTGCTATGACGGCTTCAGCATTATCAGGCGAAAAAGAAAAATGTTTTAAGGCTGGCATGAACGATTATATTTCAAAACCATTTAATCCGTTAACTTTTTATAAAAAAATTGTGAAATGGAGTGGTAATGATAATAATAATGGTGTTGACGATATTGAATCGAAATTGATCTTGAGAACAGAAAGCAATAAATTAGTTGATTTATTAATGATTCGAGAAAGGGCAAGTGGAGATGTAGAGTACATCAAAGATATGATTAAAATGTTTATTGATTTGATGCCTGAATATTTTGATGAATTGAAAGGCTATTATGATACTAAAAATTGGGAAGAATTAGGGAAGCAAGCACACAAGATGAAAACTCCCGTGGCCTATTTTGGTGTAGAAGAATTAAGAGAATTACTTTCTAATATAGAACTTCAGGTGATGGATGGAAACATAAATGATGTCGCAACTCAACAGATCGTAACAAGGATTAATGAGTTGATAACTGATTCCATTATCGAGTTAAATGTCGAATTGGATAGAATTAGTTAAAATTTGTTTACCATGTAATTCGGTTTCCTCCAACAATAATAATGGCTTTTATTTTCGGGATTCTAGTTCTAAATAAAGTGCGTTGTTCTACAGCTAAACTAAAACCATATTTATCAAAGCCGTTGTTTAAGATTTTAAAATTACCTTCGTCGCTTACAAATTGTTTGGCAATTAAATCGGCTAATTCTAGGTAAGTATATAGTTTAACAGGATTAGTTTTAAACTTTTCATCTTCTTTTTCCTTTTTAGATGGCTTTTTCCCTACAAATAGATGTGTATTGGTTTCGGTATCTTCTTTGTCGAAATAAAACACCTTTCCTTTAAAATTCATGCAATCAATGGAGGTGATGTGGTAATCTATAAAAGCATTTTTATAGCCATTAATTTTACATGACTTTTTAACTTTTTTATTGATTCTTGTTTTGTTTTTAGTGTTTGATTCGAGTTTGTTAGCTCTTAACATTTGAGTGTAATTATCAGATGTTAATTGAAGGGCGTCGTTATTCTTTAAATTGTTTTTTGCTTTTCTTTCCCTCTTGCTATTGATTTTATCAAGCACTAATTGTTTTAGTAAGTCATAATCAGGATTAACAGGATCAAAATCTTGTGCTGATAATGATATTGAATAGATAAATGCTGCTATGACTATTATTATTTTCAGAACTAATTATTTGAGTTAATATATCCACTTAATTCCCCTAATGTTATATTATTTGAAAGTGGAGAAAGTTGTATTTTCATCATGCCACTTCTTGCAGGTAAGTCAAATGTATTTAACTTGCCTACATATACATTAGATTTTTCGGTATTGTATTGGGTATTCATAAATGTTATTATACTATTCTTTGATATTCTTATAGGTCTGGTTCCATAATAACTTACAACGATATTTTCTTTGGGATCAATTACCTGAAACGATGCACTTGAAATTCTTTTTCCTTTTTCATCATAAAATTGAGGCGTGAAGACAATTGGATTTTCAACTATAATTGGTCTATCGCAGTTGTATATACCAAAACCTTGCAATTGTAATACTCTGGTAACGCTATATGCATTTGTATTAACACTACTATTTAATAAATCTGTTATGTTTTTCATTTCATTTTGATTCATAAAAAGCCTAGCATTTGCCATATTTATTTTATAACCTTTATAGGCAGCTTTAAATTTTTCTTTTCTATATTTTGATAATGTTTTTCTTTCTTTTGATGCACTCTCGTAACTGAAATACATTTTTTTAATGAATTTTTGTGTGCGATCAATATTTTTGTTTTGAATAAGAGGATACGCATAGAACGAAACGGTATCAAGCTCGTCATAAAATCTAAACAAGAAACTATCATGTTCTTTATCGGCTATTAGATCAAAATCAATTATTTTTTCCGGTTTTGTTTTTGAATTATGATTTTTATTTCGTCCATTTATAACTACCAAAAGTCTTTTTGTAGTAACATTATTGTTAAATAATTTATTGTTTTTTAAAAAGTCTTTTATTTTACTAGCTGATTTTTCCTCATCTAACTTCCACGTTATTTTTGAAAGTGCTTTTACCTCTGTGAAATATGTTTGATAAGTACTTGTATCATTTTTTTCTTTAGGAGTAGGAAGACTGGAGTATATTTTAAACTCGCCAGTGTATTTGTCTTTTTTATCTACATCCCAATGAATTGTAATATCATGATTGGCATAAAATAAAGGTGGTTGAGGCATAGACGTATTTGAAGTATTGGATATGATAGAGTCATTTTTTGTCACAGTAGAATCAATTGGCTTATTTACTCTTATTTTAGTAATAGTATCTTTTCCCAATTCTTTCCAAGAACGATTTATTGTATCATAAGCATAGTAGTTGTAAGATCTCTCAGCATCATTACTTTTAAATGCCAATTTTATTTCAGCTCCCTTTTTTAATTGAATATTTTTTTCGCCAACTTGAGCATTTATATTAAACATACCCGCCGACGAGAATGGAGCTTCTTCTTCTGAAGTTTTGTAATTCATATTTATTCCAGAGGTGGCAATGTCTGCTAAACTATAGTATGGCGTATAATTAATGGTAACAGGCTCTTTCACTGGTTTTTCATTATCATAAATTAAGCTGTTTTTTGGTATAAATATAGTTGTGCCATTATTCGTTGTAATGATTTGTTCTTCTAATGGAGATATTACAAATTTTTCTGATTTCACAACAGCGTTCGATAGCGGAAGTTTTTCATAACTCTGACTGCATATTATATTTGTATTTGGTAATTGTTTTTTTAGTTTTTCTATTTGACTAGATGTTAGATCACAAAAACTAACATCTAACGTCAATAGTTGCTTTAAAGAATATAATTCATTGAAAGCTATTATTTTGTTGCCAGATAGATTTAGATACTCAATGTTTTTTAAGTTACTTATTTGAGATGGCAGATTAGTTAAATTGCAATTACTTAAATTTAGCGTTTTGAGATTTGTTAATTTTGAAATAGAATTTATTAGCTCTGTTTGACAGGTAATTGAATTGAATCGTAAGGAAAGTTCTTTTAATAATGGCAACGAATTCGCTATTTTGAAATTATTAAGCGTATTGCCGTGTAATGTAATTTTAGAGATATTATTTGATAGATTTATATTTTGAAAGCCATTGAATTTATCACCTCCTAATTGTATTTCTTGTAATGTTGGCATGGATAAAATAGGAAGCAAAGTTGAAAAATCTAAGTTATTGCAGTCGTTCGCGTTTAAATGCACTATGTTTGATGGTTCTTTTATTATAGGTAATACTATTGATGAAAATATTCCTTCACTAATATCTATTTTTTCTAGTGAATTTATTTGCCATATGTTTTTTGGTAATTCTTCAGCTCCTTTTACTTCAAGTTGTTTTAGTTCTGATATATTCTTTAAATTTTGATAGGTTGATTCTTTATTAATACATGGGTTATAACTTAAGTTTAAGTCAGTTAAACCGGTTTGAGTTTTTATCTCTTTTGGAAGTTGTGAAATTAAATTACCTGAAACGTTTAATGACTTGAAATTTGTGTGTACAAAGATATATGCTGGTATTTCTTTTATATAATTATTGGCAATAGATAAGTCAGTTAACGTCTTCATTTCCCCAATTTCTAAAGGTAAATACAGCAAATTAGAATTATTTATTGATAAAGATTTTAATTTTAAGTTTTTGATGATTGTAATACTTGATTCTAAATCAAGTATTGGATTAAAATTGATACTTAAATCTCTTAAATATTTTGCGTTTTTTAATTCGTCAGGAATTATTTTTATAGAGTTATAGCCTAAATGCAAACATTCTATATTGTAGTATTCGATGTTTGTTGGGAGCTTGGTTAAATTTTTATGTTGCAAATCAACTGTTAGCAAAGAATCTGGATTACTTTTACAAAACAATTGAATTGGAAGTAGGAGAATGAAAATGAAATTGCGGACCATACGTTTCTGTTTTTGTTATACTGTATAACGCAATTTCTACAGAAAAGGTACAAAATTGGCAAAAACTATTATCCTGTATTTCAGTTGTTTATGATTTTTCGCTTTTGTTAACGTTTACTTGCAGCCATTCTTCACTAGTTCTTCTTTGGCATAAATGTCTCCTAGAGCTTGGGCTTTCTTTAAATCGGTACAAGAGCCAGTTAGGTCGTTCATATATTTTTTAAGTTTTCCTCTATAATAAAATGCTCTGGATGAATTGGGATCAAGTTCAATATATTTATTAAGGTCAGTAAGTGCAGCATTGTCTTTTTCTAGCTGATATGAAGTAACACCTCTTTCTAAAATTGCTAATTTGTATTCGGGATTTATTTTTAAAGATTCGTTAAAATCATCTAAAGCACCTTGGTAATCTTTAAGGTTGTATTTACTAATTCCTCTTTGATAGTAAGTGCTTGCATTTTTTTTAAGCTCTAATGCTTTATTACAATCTTCAATTACGCCTTTGTCATCTAGTTCAAAGTATCTTAATAAAGCTCTATAATAATAAGCAAGTTCAATTTTTGTATCTTTCTGAATAACAATATTAAGGTCTGCAATTGCTAAAGAATATTTTTTGAGATAGTAATAATTGATTCCTCTCCATAAATAATGTTTTGCATCGTTCAATTTTAAATCTATAGCCGCATTAAAGTCAGGTTCGGCTTCCTTATGTTTTCCTGTTTCATATTTTGTGAGCGCTCTGTTATAGTATGCTTCTGGTTTTGATGGATCAATTTCTATTGATTTATTATTGTCTGATAATGATTTTTCGTATTTTTTTAAATCATAATATGCAATACCTCTGTTGTAATAAGCTTTTGCATATTTTGGCTCATGTTTAATAACGGTATCGTAATCCGCTATACATTCTTTATACTTTTTAAGATTGAGGTAGTGTAATCCTCTCCAGAAATATGTTTCGTAATAAGGTTTTATTTCAAGTGATTTATTGCAGTCTTCAACTCCTCCTTCATAATCTTTTAGATAATATTTGGTAATAGCTCTATAATAATATGAATATTGATAATTTGAATTATAGCTGACAGCTTTGTTTAATGCGTCAAGAGCTTCTGTATATTTTTTTAGTTCATTTAAACTAGCGGCTTTAAAGGTTAATGCTTCTATGTAGTTTGGTTTTGCAGAAATTGCGGTATCAAAATCAGCAATAGCTAGTTCGTAGTTTTTTAATTGATAGTTACATAATGCTCTACTATAAAAAGCATCGGCAGTTATTCTTCCTAGAATGATACTTTTCGTGAAATTAACAATGCCATCTTTGTAGTCTTTTAATTCGTATGCACACAGACCTCTGTTATAAGTTGCCGGTGCATCTGTTGGTTTTTTCGCAAGATACGCTGTGTAGTTTATATACGCAGCAGCATAATCTTTCTCCTCAAATTTTTGAAAGGCAGCTGTAAACAATGGATCTGTTTCAGATTTATCTCTTTGCGAAAATAGATGCTTACTCGCGAGTAGAGAAACTAAAGTATAAAAAATAATAAGGTGTCGCATTATTCAGTTTTTTTTAGGCAGATAGTATATCTAAGATTTTTAACATTTCTGGATTTAGTTCTTCAATATGTTTCACCGCATCTTTAAATGGCGTATAACACACTTTTTTATTAACTATTCCAATCATTTCATTACTTCTTCCGTCTTGCAAGGCTTTTACGGCGTAGTAAC
>ERZ724516.254-NODE-254-length-34328-cov-7.571499_pt1 | contig 34328 bp, 27 predicted proteins | sample MGYA00376049_ERZ724516 | MGnify/ENA primary metagenome ERZ724516 (study PRJEB28724, sample SAMN07190886) | activated sludge metagenome | isolation source: activated sludge of sewage treatment plant in Hong Hong | place: USA: Christiansburg, Virginia | collected... | reverse complement strand
AGTAACAAATGGCTTCCATGGATTCGTCGGCAAACTGCACGGCGGTTTCGCTGGCATAGGGAATGCGCAGTTCGTACAGGCTGTCCTGAAAGGCCATCACACCCAGGCCGACCGGGCGATGGCGCAAATTGGAGTCGCGCGCCTTCTTGACCGCGTAGTAGTTGATGTCGATCACGTTGTCCAGCATACGCATGGCAGTGCTGATGGTGCGCTTGAGCTTGTCGTGGTCCAGGACAGAACCGCCGGTCGAGCCGTCGGGTGCCGCCTTCAAGTGCTGGCGCAGGTTGACCGAGCCCAGGTTGCAGACGGCTGTTTCGGTGTCCGAGGTATTGAGGGTGATCTCGGTGCAAAGGTTGCTGGAGTGCACGACGCCGGCATGCTGCTGGGGCGAGCGCACGTTGCAGGCGTCCTTGAACGTGATCCAGGGGTGCCCAGTTTCGAACAGCATGGTCAGCATCTTGCGCCACAGGTCGCTTGCCTGGATGGTGCGGGCGGGTTTGATCTCACCGCGTGCAGCCTTTTCTTCGTAGGCCACATAGGCCTTCTCGAAGTCTGCGCCAAACAGGTCGTGCAGGTCCGGCACGTTGTTCGGTGAGAACAAGGTCCAGGTTCCTTTTTCCATCACGCGGCGCATGAACAGATCGGGGATCCAATTGGCCGTGTTCATGTCGTGGGTGCGGCGGCGGTCGTCGCCAGTGTTCTTGCGCAGCTCCAAGAACTCTTCGATATCCAGATGCCAGGTTTCCAGGTAGGTGCAAACCGCGCCCTTGCGCTTGCCGCCTTGGTTGACCGCGACGGCCGTGTCGTTGACGACCTTCAGGAATGGCACAACACCTTGGGATTCGCCATTGGTGCCCTTGATGTGGGCACCCAGTGCACGTACGCGTGTCCAGTCATTGCCCAGGCCGCCCGCAAATTTGGACAACAAGGCGTTTTCCTTGATGGACTCGTAAATACCGTCCAGATCGTCCGGCACGGTGGTCAGGTAGCAGCTGGAGAGTTGCGAGCGCAGCGTGCCGCTGTTGAACAGCGTCGGTGTGCTGGACATGAAGTCGAAGCGCGATAACACTTCGTAGAACTCGATGGCGCGCGCTTCGCGGTCGATCTCGTTCAGCGACAGGCCCATGGCTACCCGCATGAAGAAGGCCTGGGGCAGCTCGATGCGGGTCTTGCCTTCGTGCAGGAAGTAACGGTCATACAGGGTTTGCAGGCCCAGGTAGTCAAACTGCATGTCGCGTTCTGCTTTCAGGGCGGCGCCCAGGCGGGCCAGGTCGAACTGCATCAGCCGCTCGTCCAGCAACTCGGCGTTCACACCGCGCTTGATGAAGCCAGGGAAGTAGTCGGTATAAGTGCCCGCCATATCTGTAGGTGCCACGTCACGCCCCAGCACTTCGCGGGAAATCGTATGGAACAGCAGGCGTGCTGTGGCGTAGGTGTAATCCGGGTCCTTTTCGATCAGCGTACGGGCCGCGAGGATGGAGGCCTTGTAGACCTCGTCCATCGGAACGCCGTCATACAGGTTGCGCATGGTCTCGGCCAAGATGGGCTCAGCCTTGACATCGGCACCCAGGCCGGAGCAGGCGGTTGTTATCAGGCTCTTTAGCTGGTTCAGGTCCAGCACGATGCGTTGGCCGTTGTCGATGGCGTGCAGCACCGGTGCGGGAGGGGCTACTTCGGCCACGTGTTTGGCGCGCTCCTGGGCACGGCGCTCGCGGTACAACACGTAGGCACGTGCGATTTCGTGGTAGCCGCCGCGCATCAACCCGAGCTCTGCGTGGTCTTGCACGTCTTCAATATGGAAGGTGCCACCGCCCGGACGCGAGCGCACCAGTGCGCGGATGACCTGCTGGGTCAGCGCTTCGACCACGTCACGCACGCTGGCGGACGCGGCGCCTTGGGTGCCATGCACAGCCAGGAAGGCCTTCATCATGGCCACGGCGATCTTGTTGGGCTCGAAGGGCACAACCGCACCGTTGCGGCGAATAATTTGGTAATGGGCCAGGTGGTTGATGCTGCCACCTTCGGTCGACGTGTCGCTGTGCGAGGACAGCATGGCGGTGGTGGCGTGTGGGATGGTGCTGGAAACTGATTGCATGGATTCCTCGTCTAAATCGGTATTCTTATGGGCTTGCCTGTTTTTTAAAAATCACCACAATGACCGCGAAGCAGGACAACGGTGATTGGGACAGCGCACACTATATATGGGGTGTTAGCGGTGTGCAAGCCACTACCGGTAGTGTATCGTCTCCAAGCCAACAAACGCGTGGTGGCCCCCAAAAAGTGCGCACCAAGGTGTTTTCTTCCGCTCGCTGCGTCGCTGCTCGAACGACGGGTGGCGCGCAGGCCTTGTCAATCGTTGGTTTGTTATTTGCACATCAGCATTGATGCGGTCTGCAGCGGGAATTGACCGTCCAAGTGGCGTGAAATCAGGGAATCGAACTGCGGGATGGAACAAATCGCGATGGAGTTTTGCCGCTTGGCAGGTGCAGCACGGGGCTGTTCACCGCACCGATTTCTACAAAACCCCTGCGGGAAAACACTGAGCCGGTAGCCCCAACATTTTTTGTAACAAAGTCCACTGCAGACCCGGGCCCGGGTCCGACTTGCGCCCCAGGGCAATGTGCTCGTGGCCCGCAATGTGTGCAATCGGGTAGTGCCGTATCAACACGAGACACAGTTCGGCCAGTGCTTCATATTGGGCGGTTTCAAAAAATTCGCCTTCCAGACCTTCGAGTTCGATGCCGATGGAGTCATCGTTGCAATTGTCGCGTCCACGGTACCGTGATGTGCCAGCGTGCCAAGCACGGTCATTGCAACTCACAAATTGCCAAATTTCACCGGTGCGCCGAATGTAGAAGTGCGAAGACACCTTGATGCCTTCAATCTGATGGAAGTAGGGGTGCGCTGCCCAGTCGAGCCGATTGGTAAACAGATCCTGCACGGCATGTCCGCCGTACTGGCCAGGCGGAAGACTGATCGAGTGCAGCACCAACAGATCAATGTGGGCTGAGTCTGGCCTGGGTCCGAAATTGGGTGATGCCAGCCTGTGTGCGGGTGGATACCAACCGTCATGCCATGGCGCTTCATCGAGCGGCCTGCCATCAGTCATCACCGATGTCGTCCTTGGGAACTTCGATTTTCAGTCGCGCGATGCGGTAGCGTATTTGGCGCAGACTCAAGCCCAATCGACTTGCCGCCAGTGTCCGGTTAAATCCAGTTTCCTTGAGTGTTTTGACCAAAATGTCGCGCTCCTGCTGATCGAGATGACCTTGCAGGTCTGTTGGCAAGGACGCCTCCGGCCAGACGGGAGATACATCAGACGTTTGCATGCCTGGCGAAGTGGACCCACTGAATGGGATCTGGATGTCGTCTAGACGCAGGGGACCGCTGTCGCACAAAGCCAATGCCCGGTGCAGCAAGTTCTCCAACTCCCGTACATTGCCATTTAGGGGCAACTGTGAAAGCAGTTCCAGCGTGCCAGGTGCAACGTCGGGCACGGCCATCTGAGCTTCTTCCGCGATGCGTGCCAGGAGCGCCTTGCACAGGGCCGGCAAGTCTTCCGTGCGCTCACGCAGAGGGGGGATCATGATGTCGATCACGTTAAGACGGTAGAAGAGATCCTGGCGAAAGCGACCGGTCAACACTTCTCCTGGCAAATCCCGGTGGGTTGCACTGACAATTCGCACGTCGACGGGAACTTCCTGCGTCGATCCGACCGGGCGCACACACCGTTCCTGAATGGCTCGCAACAGCTTGGATTGCATAGCCAAGGGCAGGTCGCCAATCTCGTCCAGAAACAGGGTTCCTCCTTTTGCGGCTTGAAAGAATCCTTCACGGTCCTGTACCGACCCCGTGTAGGCGCCCTTTTTCGCGCCAAAAAATTCGCTCTCCAACAGGTTCTCGGGAATTGCGCTGCAGTTGACAGCGACCCAAGGGCCGCTGGAGCGGTGGCTGTTGGCGTGTAATGCACAGGCCACCAACTCTTTGCCGGTACCTGATTCGCCGCGGATGAGCACCGGTGCCATGCTGCGTGCCACCTTGACAACGCGTTCCTTTACGTAGCGCATCGCAGCGGATTCACCAGCCAGTTTGGCCAAGGCCAGTTGACCGTTGCCCAGGGAGGTGGACAACTCCGCCGGTCGGGAGTCGGTGGCGCGGCGGGAGGGGCCGGTCTTGGCAGGCGACCCTTGTACGGCAGACGCGATCGCGGTTCGAAACTGCTTCAGATCGACGGGTTTTGTCAAATAATCAAATGCCCCCGCCTTCAACGATTCCACAGCGTTCTCCGCCGAGCCATGTGCGGTGATCACAATACAGCGTTCGCTGCGCTGCGTGACCCGCATGTGGTTGAGGATTTCGATGCCCAGGCCATCGGGCAGACGCATATCGGTAATCACGACGTCAAAGCGCTGTGTGTTGACTGCGTGCAAAGCGTCCTGTAGGTTGCCCGCAGTTTCAACCCGGTAACCCTCGCGCAACAATGTCAGTTCGTACAGGGTGCGCAGATCGGGCTCATCGTCGATCACCAGGATCTGTGCGTTGTTCAGTACAGAGTGGGTTGCCATGGCGTTGTAGATGGTTCAGCTTGGGCCACATTATCAGGCGCGTCTGCCAGCAGCAGCGACAGCACAAACTCATTGCCTTCGGTGGAAACTCCACGCGCGCTGCGCACATTGCGCTGGTACACCAGTGAAGCATCGTGGCGCTCACACAATTCGCGGCAAATAAACAAGCCCAGTCCACTGGAACGGCTGTCGGACGAAAAGAAGGGCTCAAACAAGTGACGCTCGACCGATTGATCCATGGGTGCGGCGTCGCTCCAGATCGCAATGCTGGCGTGTTGGGCGTCGATGGCGCAGGTAAAGACCTGTATTGCGTCGTTGCGTTCTTCCGTATACCGACGTGCGTTGTCCAGCAGATTGACCAGCACACGGCGCAAATGCTCAGTGTCAAAACGTACACCGACTGCAGGGGTTTCGCAGTGCAGTGTCAGGCGTTGTTGACTGCCGCTTTGTGCCGCCCAGTCTTCGCAGGCACGCCATACCGTAGCGTCCAGCGGTACCGTAGGCATCAGGTAGGTCTGGTCATAGGGCTGCACGCGGGAAACGTTCAAGACGTCGTTGACGATTTTTTCAAGGCGTTTTGCGTTCTGGCTCACCATGGCGGTCAATTTTTTGAGCCTGGGGTCACTGACGTCTTCGTCGAGCAAGGCATTGGCCTGCGTGATGGCCGACAACGGGTTGCGGATCTCATGCGCCACTGCGGTTGACAATCTGCCCATGCCCGCCAGCTTTTCGGTTCGCATGCGGGCCTCTAGTTCGCGCTGGTCCTGCAGAAAGAGTACACACAGGCTTTCTCCGGTGACGCCTTGCGGCGCTGCCAATCGGGTTCGTGCGTGCACCCGACGGGGACCTTGGGTGCCGTGGCGAATGGTGACGTCTTCCTCATGGCTCAGCCCGGTGGCAACGCTCAAGCGGGTGAGGTTGAGCAGCGGAAACCAGCCCGCCTCGTCTTTCAGGTCAAACACGGTGGCGTGCAAAGCTTGTTGTGAGCCCAGCAGCGTGCGGGCTGCCGGGTTGGCGGCCCGCACACAGCCGTGTTCGTCGACGATCAGCACACCATCGGGCAGCGACTCAATGACCAACTCATTGACCTGGCGTTGGATATTGGCGGCCAGTTGATTTTGCCGGGCGCGTTGTCCCTCGGTGGCCAGTCGGCTGGACAGCTGGTTGGATAACCACGCGATGGCGAAATAACCGACTCCACTGAGTGCGGGTTGGACCAGATAGGGCGTTGAATCGGTCGCACTTTGCAAAGTGGCCCAAATCGCAATGCCCAGCATCAACACTGTAATGCCGGCGGCCGTACCCAGTGCCAGGCGCATGGATCCCAACACCGATGCGACCAAAACGGGCAGCGCAAACAAGGGCGTGTAGTTGATCGTGCTGTTGCTGCCTGGCCCCCCTTGCAGGATCTGCAATGCGGAAAATGTCAGCAGATCAATGCCGACCAGCGCCCCCCAGACCCGATTGAAGGACTGGCCCAACGGGCGCGGCTGAATAAAGAGCTTGCTGGTCAGCGTGCCCACGAGATAGGCGCCACTGATCGCAATCAGGGTCGTGCTGTGCGAGCTGCCCGTCGCCAGCAGTGCCGTTTGCAAGGCAACGAGGACGAATCCAAGGATCAGACGCGCACTCATGAAGCCCTGCCATTGGCGCGAAATCTCGTAGGACGTGTCTCGCCCTTCGTCGGCGGGCTCAACGGCGCCAGGGTTCAGCCAGGGGTGTGCCGTTGTGGGTTCCACCAGTCAGGGTTCCAGTTGACGTCGGTGGTCCGTGCTGCAGTAACTTCCCAGTCTGCCCAACACCGCTTCATTGGACGGAATGTGCAGCCCACATTGCTTGCAGCTCACCATGTCGGACGCCAATGTGGGGTCTGGCGCGGTGTTTCTTTTTTCCAGTTGCTTCGACTCGCGCCAGGCACGCCAACGCCAGGCGATCACCAGTACCACCAGAAAACCCAGCAAGAACCTCATGGCGTACGCCCCAGAATGATTTCGGTCACAAAACGTGAACCGACATACGCCAACAACAGGAAGGCTGAGCCCGCGTACAAAACGTGGACGGCTCGTTTGCCACGCCAGCCAAAGGCTGTACGCCCGACCAGAAGCAGCGCAAACGTCAACCACGACAAGGTGGAGAAAACGGTCTTGTGGTCCCAGCGCCACCCGTGGCCATGGCCGTAAAGGGCGTCGCCAAACAGGAAACCGGCCAACAAGGTTGCGCTCAGCAACACGAATCCGGCAGCCACAAACCGGTAGGTCAGCCGCTCCAGCGTCAACAACGGCAGTCCGCTGTGCGGGTCTTCTGCGTGGCGAATGCGGGCTTCGGCCCGGGTCATGAACCATGCGTGCACCACGGCGATCCCAAACAAACCGTAACACGCCACACCGAAAGCCAGATGCAATGCCAGCCAGGCAGAGGCTGCCGCTGGCATGGGGTTGCCGGGGAAGAAAAAAGCCGCCAGCACCGCGACGGCACCTACAACGCACAAAGTCCAGCGGGTGGGCAGTTGCGGGTAAATCTGGCTTTCGACCGCATACACAGCGGCCACCAACCAGGCGGTCACGGACATGGCAGGGGCAAAGCCAAAATGGGGTTGTTCGCCCAACAACGTCAAGGCCAATACGCTGCCATGCATGAGCCAGGCAGCTGCCACCCAGACGCGGGCGCCGCTGTCACTCAGATGCGTTGTGCGTACCGCCGGCAACGCATATGCTGCGGCGGCCAATACCGACAGAATCAGACCCAAGGGAGGCGCACTGGCTAAAATCATGGGTACAGTTTAGCGTTTTGCTCTTTGCCGGCCCCTGCTGGCGTTCACACTGGGTTCCGTGCAACGGAATACATCCTCCTATGGCTTCCGCTCTCTCCGACAAACTCTCCCGCCTCGTCAAGGAAATGCGAGGTCAGGCCCGCATCACCGAAACCAATGTCACAGACATGCTCCGCGAGGTGCGCATGGCCTTGCTGGAGGCCGATGTGGCCCTGCCGGTGGTGCGCGACTTCATCGCCCGTGTCAAGGAAAAGGCCCTGGGCCAGGAGGTCATGGGTTCCCTGCAACCTGGCCAAGTGCTGGTCAGCATTGTCAGCAAGGAGTTGGCCGCCACGATGGGCGAGGGTGTCAGCGATATCAACCTGGCCGCCCAGCCACCGGCCGTGATCCTAATGGCTGGTCTGCAAGGAGCCGGTAAAACCACCACCACGGCCAAACTGGCCAAACACCTGATCGAGAAGCGCAAGAAAAAGGTGCTGACGGTATCGGGTGACGTCTACCGTCCCGCCGCCATCGAGCAATTGAAAACCGTCACGGCCCAGGCCGGCGCCGAATGGTTCCCCAGCACACCCGACCAGAAGCCTCTGGACATTGGCCGGGCGGCGCTGGACTACGCCAAGAAACACTTTTTTGATGTGTTACTGGTCGACACGGCCGGCCGTCTGGCCATTGACGAAGTGCTGATGGCCGAGATCAAGGACCTGCACGCGGCGCTGAACCCGGTGGAGACATTGTTTGTGGTGGATGCCATGCAGGGCCAGGACGCGGTCAATACCGCCAAGGCGTTCAAGGAAGCCCTGCCGCTCACCGGCATCATCCTGACCAAGCTCGATGGTGATTCACGCGGTGGTGCGGCCCTGTCGGTGCGCCAGATTACCGGAGCGCCGATCAAGTTTGCCGGTACCAGCGAAAAGCTCGATGGTCTGGAAGTATTTGATGCGGAACGCCACGCCGGCCGTATCCTGGGCATGGGCGACATCCTGGCGCTGGTGGAGCAGGTCACATCGGGTGTGGACATGGCGGCGGCGCAAAAACTGGCGGCCAAGGTCAAGAGTGGTGCCGGGTTTGATTTGAACGACTTCCTAGCCCAGATTCAGCAGATGAAACAAATGGGTGGCCTGTCCAGCCTGATGGACAAGCTGCCTGCTGCGATGTCTGCCAAAGCTGGCACTATGAACATGGACCAGGCCGAGAAAGACATCAAGCGCAAGGAAGGCATCATCCACAGCATGACGCCGCTGGAGCGCCGCAAGCCCGACCTGATCAAGGCCACCCGCAAACGCCGCATCGCCGCCGGCGCCGGTGTGCAGGTGCAGGAAGTCAACCGCATGCTCAAGGAGTTTGAGCAGATGCAGGACATGATGAAGAAGTTCAAAGGCGGGGGCATGATGAAGATGATGAAACGCCTGGGGGGCATGAAGGGCATGCCCAAGATGCCGTTCTAACCGATCTACGCCGAAAGCGTCAGTAACGTCTCAGGCACCCTTCAACCAGTCGCGAAGCCTCTCTGGTAACGGCACCGACTTCTGTTTGGGAAAATCAAGCCACACCATGGTCTCTCCGCCATTGGCATAAAGCGTGTTGCTGTTGTCGGCACGCAGCAGCTCGTGGTACATGTCGAACGATGACCGGCCAACTGCGCCTACGTAGCTCTTGATGATCACCTGGCCTGGGTACTCCAGCTGGCGGATGAAATTGCAGAAGATGTTGGCAATCACAAATCCTTCTCCAGCCGAATTGATCGAAAATCCATTTTCGTCCATCAACTGGATGCGTGCGGTCTCCATGTAGCGCAAATAGACGGTGTTGTTGACGTGCCCCATGGCATCCATGTCGCCCCAGCGGATGGGTGTGGTCATGGTGTGCAGGAGGCGTTTGGTTTCAGGGACTTCCAGTTTCATTGTGCGCTCTCGATTTGGAATTGGGCTTGTAGTGCACCACTGTAAACCGGCGCAGGAACACAGTTGACGCGGTGCGCAAAGCCAATCACCTGCGAGTTCCAGCGTCCGTTTCGGGCGACACTGCAGCCCCCATTTATCAAAAGTCAGTTCATGTTGGCAGGTGTTGGGTTTGCGCTGGCGGTGGGGGTCATGTGGGGGCTGGTCTTTGATCGCCTGCTGCGCAAAGACTGCCTTTTATCCTATAGTGAGCGTCTGTTTTTCTGTCGGGAGACTCGCATGCGATCCGTCAAGCCCATCTGCGCCACGCGAACAGTAGCCACCCTGCGAACAACGGCCGTGCTGGCCGTGATTGCGGTTCCGCTGTGGTTGACCGGATGCGGCGGCGGTAACCAAAGTACCGGGTCTTCGGTGTCCAATGCCACCGGCGTCGCTGTGGCGACCACCGCAAAAGCGCTGGACCAGACGCCACCCGTGGTGTTTGATGCACGCGTCGATGCGAGCTTGTGCAAGACCAACGGCGCACCCACGGCATCGCCTGACGGTAGCAGCACCGCGCTGATGGATGGCCAATGTATGCGGACCTCGCCGCTGTTGCTGGCGCCGCCCAATGTGGTGAAGGTGACAACCCAACAAGCCAGAACGGCGGGCGCACCCAGCACGCGGGCGACCACGCTCGCCACCGGTACGATCACCAGTACCGCCGTATTTGACTGGGCTGAAGCCACGTTTGCGGGCATCTTCGTTGGGCACAAGACCAACCAGACGGCGGGCGCTTTGGTCTACCGCTTCTACCCGGAATCACAGACTTATATCGCCGTGAACGATGACAAGGTTTATGTGCTCGGGCCTGCCACCAACAACGCAGTGGCCCTGGTGGGTCGACTGGCCGACTTCAACTGCCTGGTATTTCCCGGAAACTGCACCGTGCCGGACAGCCCGGTGATTGGCACCGCAACGGCGGGAGATGGATTGGGTGTCATTGCATTCAGCGGGGCCTCGTCCGGAAGTGGTGCCAGCGTCTCGTTCTACACCGCAACCTGTATCGCGGTGGGGTCCAGCAAATCGGCCAGCGCCACGGCCAGCCCGATCACGGTTTCGGGTCTAACCAACGACACCTTGTACAGTTGCCAGGTCAGCGCCACCAACAACGCGGGCACGTCGAATGCCTCTGGCGTGGTGACGGTAAAACCCGTTGCCAGCAGCACACCCATTACCCCCGGTGCGACGGCGCCCGGTGCCCCCACCATTGGGGCGGCCACGGCGGGCAATGCCAGCGCCAGCATTGCGTTCACCGCTCCTGCCTCCAATGGCGGCGCGACCATCACGCTGTACACCGCCACCTGCACAGCGGCTGGCGTGAGCAAGACCGGCAGCACCACTGCCAGCCCGGCCAGCGTGACCGGCCTGACCAACAGCACCGTCTACAGTTGCTCCGTCACCGCCACCAATAGCGTGGGCACTGGCGCGGCGTCGGGCAGCGTCAGCGTGACACCGGTGGCCAGCACCAGCAGCGGAACGGCCAGCACCGCCAGTGTCTTGTGTTCCTACAGTGCCAGTGTGTTGAATACGTTTCTGAACCTCACCAGCACCAGCGCCATTAGCTGCAGCGGCACACAGCGCACCATCACGGGCAATGGCATTCCGGACCACACACTGGGCGCCTTTCCCAGTTCGGGCAACCCCAACACCATCTCCCTACAAAACGTCCGTTTCACCAACACCACCGCGCCGGCCGTGGTCAGCAGCACCGGCACTGCCGTGGCGCACACCCTGGGTTATGCCAATAACGCCATCAAGTTTGACCCCGCCACGGCCGAGAGTTACCAGAACGCCGGCGTCTGGAATATCGAGGCTTTGAACCAGACCTACTTTTCCGCCGGGGCCGATTCCAGCAACGCCCATGTGCAGCCCAACGGTGCCTACCACTACCACGGCATCCCGGAGGGTTATGTCACCCGTCTGGCCAAAGGTACCGGCATGGCCCTGGTTGGTTTTGCCGTGGACGGCTTCCCCATGTACGCCCGCTACGGTTACAACACGGCGACGGACGCCAACAGTGGCACCAAGGCGATGACACCGAGCTGGCGCAAGAAGACGACCCCCAGCGCCGGTCGGCCGTCCACCAGCATCGCGGCCATGGGAACCTTTACCCAGGACTTTGAATACGTGGCGGGCCTGGGCGATCTGGACGAATGCAATGGCCGCTTTGGTGTGACACCAGAGTTCCCCAACGGCATCTACCACTACTACATCACTGATGCCTTCCCGTACATCCAGCGCTGCGTGAAAGGTACGGCGGCCTCAACCGGGCCGTGACCTTTCGGTGGTGGGCAAGCTGTGCCCTGAGGCTGGGGGCGTGCCTAGCGCTTGGCTGCATCAACCCGGTGGCGGCGCATCTGATGCCACAAGCCCAGGGCGCGGTGCGTGTGGACGGCAACACGGTATATGCCACGGTGTCGCTTCCGGTGGCCGAACTGCGGGGCTTCGATACCAACAGTGACGGGCGTTTGAGCCTGCTGGAGCTGAATCAGCATCGTACCGAATTGCTGGACCAGGCGAACCGCTTGCTCGACTTTCGCAGCAACGGTCAGGCCGGTGAACGGATCTTTGAAGACCTGCTGATCCCCCACCTGCACACACCCGGTGCGCCCACGGCGCCCGATCAAGTCTTCACCGAGCAGTTGATCAGCATGCGCAGGCTGCAGTGGCCAACGGCGATTCAGACACTGAGTTTGCGGGCCGATGTGTTCAAGGCAGCGGGTAGTCCGCAGCAACTGGCGCTGCAGGCCGTCACCATCTCCGCCGCAGACCCCAACACGGCAGCCCTGGCCGAGGCCGTCATCCTGTCATCCCATTACCCCGAACACTTCTTCTTCCAGGGTGCCATGGCGTCGTTCAAGCGGTTTGTGCCCCTGGGCATGGAGCACATGCTGGTGGGGGTGGACCACCTGTTGTTTTTGTTGACCGTGCTGGTGGGTACTGTGGGGTGGCGGCGCATGGTCGGCGTGGTTACAGCGTTCACGGTGGCGCACAGCATCACACTCGTGTTGTCGACCCTCGGCTGGTTGGGTGTGTCGCCCTCCTTGGCCGAGCCTCTGATTGCCGCCAGCATTGTGCTGGTGGCGTTGAACAACTTGCGTACGGACTCTCTGACGAACCGCGGAGCCAAGGCCTGGCGTCATTTAGGTCTGGTTTTTACCTGTGGCCTGATCCATGGCCTGGGCTTTGCCACCGCCCTGGCAGCATTGGGCGGCGTCAGTAGCCAACGCTGGCCGGGCCTGCTGGGCTTCAACCTCGGGGTTGAATTGGGGCAATTGGTGTTTGCAGGTGCCCTGCTTGTGCTGTGGTCCGCAGCACTGCGCCTGGGCCTTGCCCAGCACACCCTGCAACGCAGAGTGTCGATGCTGTCGGCTGCGATGGGCGGAGTGTTGTTGTGGCAGCAGTTGGCCAACAGTGTGCAGATGTGATGCTATATATTAAATAGCAATTTCTGTATATTCTACGAGGGCTGGAGGCCGATTTTACCTAAAGTTTCTAAAGCTAAACCCAGTTGGGCGGGGTTGGGCCAACTTTGCGCACCGCGGCTCCCTTAAGGCCGCACATCGGGTGCTGGCGTTGTCGGTACCCCCTGGTCAATGGCGGCTTGATGCTGCCCGGCCAGCGCGCGTTGAAACGTGGGCCGGGCTTGCAAGCGTGCCCAATAGGCGGCAGTGGAGGGGCTGAACTGGGCATCCAAGCCCAAATGTGCGGCCAGCATCAACGCATAGGCAACTGCAACATCGGCTGCGGTGAAGCGCCCGGCACATAGAAAGTCCTGTTGTTGAACAACGGCGTCGACGGCCCGCAGTCGCGCCAGAAACCAGCGGCTGTAGTCTTCGGCGACCTGGGTTTGTTGGCGCTGTGCCGGCTCGAAGTGCAGGTAGCGCAGCACCAGGGTCTGCGGAAAGGTGAGTGTGGCGTCGCTCATGTGCAACCAGTTCAGGTAAGCGCCATATGCTGGGTCGTTCACCGCCACGCTCAGATGGCCTGGGCTGTGCCGCGCCGCCAGGTATTCACAGATGGCGGCGGACTCGGTCATGCGGGTTTCGTCATCGATTAGCAGCGGCACAGTGCCCAAGGGGTTTTCTTGGAGATACGGCCGCGCCAGTGCGCGGGGCGGGAAGGGCAGCATCTTCAGTTGGTAAGGCAGGCCTAGTTCTTCCAGCAGCCAAAGGGGTCGGAAGGAGCGGGCGCTGACGCAGTGGTAAAGGGTGATCATGCTGGGTTAGCCCCGCTTCTTGTACGGGCGAAGGTCAAACATGCCCGGCAGCGTGCGCGGGTCCTGGCCTTCGGGGAAGATACGGTGCTTCTGGATTTTTTGCGTGCCGGTTGTCGGGATCTCGGAGGCAAACCACAGCCAGCCAGGTGCTTTGTAGTAGGCCAGGTTGGCGTGGCAGAAGTCGAACAGGGTGGTGGCGGTTTGCGCGGTCTCGGTGCCGTTGCGGTCTTTCAGCACCACACAGGCCAGCACCTCTTCTTCGCGCACGTCGTCGGGTAGCGCCATCACGGCCACATTCGCTACCAGCGGATGCGTCAGCAGCAGGGCCTCGACCTCGGCGGCGGCGATGTTTTCCCCCGAGCGGCGAATGATGTTTTTGCGCCGGTCCATGAAGTGCAACATGCCGTCTGGCCCGCGGACCACGATGTCGCCGGTATGGAACCAGCCGCCGCGCCAGGCCTCTGCGGTGGCTTCGGGGTTGTCCAGGTAGCTGTTGAAGAAGTGGCGGCGCGGCGTGGCCTCGCTGTGGCGGATGACGAGTTCGCCTGGCATGTTGTCGGGCACCACGTGGCCGTTCTCATCCATGACGCACGCATCCAAGCCAGGCCGTGCACGGCCAAAGGCGCGGGTGCCGACCTGGCGCGGTGCGTGGTTGTCACACAGCGGTCGCACCATCTCGGTCATGCCCCACAGCTCCAACAGCGGGAAGCCATAACGTTCCTCAAACACGGCATGCAGTTGCGGCTCCACGCCCGCGCCATAACCAAAGCGCACGCAGTGGGCGCGCTCCAAGGGGCTGGCGGGCTGGTTCAGCAACATGGGCACGACAACGCCCAGGTAGTGCACGATGGTGGCGCGGCTCTCCACCACCTCAGTCCACCGCGGCTGGGCTGAAAACGGTCGGTCTGCACCTGGCAGCCACCGCTGAGCAGCATGCAATAGAAGGACAGGATAGACGCGTTCACATGGAACAGCGGCAGCGGGTTGTACAGCCGCTCCTGCCCTTCGCGCACAGTGCCCAGGCCGCCCTGGTGCGCGTACCAGTGGCCGGCGGCCAGCTCGTAGGTGTGGGACAACACACAGCCCTTGGGTTGACCGGTGGTGCCGGAGGTGTAGAGGATGCTGGCGGGGGTGTCGCCCGTCGGCTCACCGAGCTGGGCGGGTGTGGCAGCTGCGGGCAGGGGCTGGTGCGCGATGTCTTCCAATAGCGCTACCGGCGGCTGGTGCCGGGTCAGCGCCAGCGCGGCCTGCACCGCGTCCTGCCGGCTCGTCAGCGTCACGATCAGGTCCACCTTGGCATGGTCCACCACATAAGCTAGTTCCCGTGGGCGGTAATCGGGGTTAATGGGGACGCAGCATACGCCCAATGCGTTGAGTGCCAGCTTGTGCAACATGTGCTCGGGGCGGCTTTCCAGGAACAGGCCGACGCGGTGACCCAGCCCATAACCTGCGGCGCTGTACTGCGCCATCAGGCCACGCACGGTATCCGCAGCTTGGGCGTACGTGATCTCGCGGCCCCCCGGGTCGTAGCTTCGCGACGGATTTGCGGGCACGGCCAGCAGTCTGTTGGCCGAATGGCGTTTCGCGGCGCAGAAGAAGGCGTCACCAATCGTGGTGGAGTCGTTTATGGCAATCATCGTCATGGTTGTCGCAGTCTACAAACAGCAGCGATGCGGTGTGTGCCACGAAAGGGACAAATCACGCCAATGGCAGGGCCTGCTTGCGAAACTCCGCCGGTGACAACCCAGTCCAACTCTTAAATGCTCGGATAAAACTCTTCTCGTTGCGAAAGCCCGCTGCCTCGGCCACCTGTTTGATGGGCCGCGTGGTGCGGTGCAGCAGTTCAACGGCGCGGTCCTGGCGCACCTCGTCTTTCAGTCCCTGTAAGGTAGCACCTTCTTCCTTGAGCTGGCGGTGCAGTGTGCGCGGCGACACATTCAGCAGCGTGGCCAGCGCCTCGGCGCTGTGGGTTTGCTGGGCGTGGCTGGCCAGGGTCTGGCGCACGCGCTGCACTAGCAGCCGGTCGCGGCGGTACTGCAGCACGGTCAGGGGCAGGGCGTGTTGCAGCATCTGCTGCAAGGCCCTTTCGTCGCGGCGCAGTGGCAAGTTCAAATACTGTGCATCGAACTGAATGCAGGCCGGACCGGTGCCAAACACGGTGGGGCCGGAAAACAGAACTGCGTAGGCGCTTTGGTGGGGCGGCGGCGGAAAGGGAAACTGCGCCCCAAGCAGCGCAATGCGTGAATCCACCAGCCAACAGGCCAAGCCGTGGATATTGCGCAGCACGGAAACCAGACAGAACTCACGCATGGGTGCAGGAAGACTGTGTGGCTGGGGATTTTGCTCCGTGTCCCCCGCCCGCGTTGCGGGCTCCTCCTTGACCTGCGCAAAATCCACCGCCACCGCACTCCCCTCGGGTGTTTGCTCGGAATGCTCCTTGATGCGGATCGTCGCCAGGTCACCCGCCACGCTCAGCTCCAGCGCAATATCGGGTGTTATCAAGCCATGGTGCCGGCACCAGCGTGCCAGGGCCAATTGCAGCGTGGGTGCGCTGATGGACGCGCGCGCCAGCATGCCGTAGCTACCCCAGGGCAGGCGCCGGCTGAACCAGCCTAGCGCTTCGTCGTCCAGCTCCTGCATGGCCGCGCCGGACAGCGTTTCCATCTGCCAAGCAGTAATACGGGCGTCCGGCTTGGCCACCTGCTCTGGCGCAATCTGTGCCTGGCGTAGGGCTTGGGCGGGGTCCTTGCCATAGCGCCGGTAGGCGGCCACAATGGCACGCACAAAAGCCATGGGCGTAGCGGCGACGGGGGAGGATGCAACCATAGGCCGTTAGTGTGCAGCAGATTTCAACCCGTGGCGCAATTTGCAACCTTTATGACCTACACGACCCGCCTCGCCCGGCTGAAAATGCAAGCTGAATTCTGAAACCCTCTTTCTCTTCTACCGGAACCCGCCCATGTCCATTCTGGAGACCCAACTCAACGCCCGCTCGGCCGATTTTGTTGCCAACGCCAACGCCATGCGCGCACTGGTGGCCGACCTGAACGCCCAGACCGACAAGGCCGCCATGGGTGGCGGTAACGCCGCCCGCGCCAAACACACGGCCCGTGGCAAGCTGCTGCCGCGTGACCGCGTGCACAACCTGCTGGACGCCGGAACGCCCTTCCTCGAACTCTCGCCGCTGGCGGCGATGGGCATGTACCCGGACCGCGACGGCACCGACAGCGCGCCCTGCGCCGGTGTGATTGCCGGCATCGGCCGTGTGTCGGGTGTGGACTGCATGATTGTGTGCAACGACGCTACCGTGAAGGGCGGCACTTACTACCCCGTCACCGTCAAGAAACATTTGCGCGCGCAGGAGATTGCCCAGCAAAACCGCCTGCCCTGCATTTATTTGGTGGACTCGGGCGGTGCCAATCTGCCGAACCAGGACGAGGTCTTCCCCGACCGCGACCACTTTGGCCGCATCTTCTTCAACCAGGCCAACATGAGCGCCGAGGGCATCGCCCAGATCGCCGTCGTCATGGGCTCGTGTACGGCCGGTGGCGCCTATGTGCCCGCCATGAGCGACGAGACCATCATCGTCAAGAACCAGGGCACCATCTTTTTGGGCGGCCCGCCTCTGGTGAAGGCGGCCACGGGCGAAGTGGTGACGGCAGAAGATCTGGGTGGCGGCGATGTGCACACGCGCCTCTCCGGCGTGGCCGACCATCTGGCGCAAAACGATCTGCATGCGCTGTCCATCGCCCGCACGGCGGTGGCCAACCTCAACCAAAAAAAGCCTCTAGCCCCCGCACTCAAAGCGCCGGTTGCTCCTAAATTTGCAGCAGAAGAGTTGTACGGAGTGATTCCCACCGACACGCGCAAGCCCTTTGATGTGCGCGAGATCATCGCCCGCATCGTCGATGGCTCTGAGTTCCATGAATTCAAGCCCCGTTTCGGCACCACACTGGTGACCGGCTTTGCACACATCGAAGGCATGCCGGTCGGCATCATCGCCAACAACGGCATTTTGTTCAGCGAATCCGCACTGAAGGGCGCGCACTTCATCGAACTCTGCTGCCAGCGCAAAATACCGCTGATCTTCTTGCAGAACATCACCGGCTTCATGGTGGGCCGCAAATACGAGAACGAAGGCATCGCCCGCAACGGCGCCAAGATGGTCACGGCGGTGGCCACGGCCAATGTGCCCAAGTTCACCATCATCATCGGCGGCAGCTTTGGCGCCGGCAACTACGGCATGTGCGGCCGGGCCTACTCACCCCGCTTCCTGTGGATGTGGCCGAATGCGCGCATCAGCGTCATGGGCGGCGAGCAGGCGGCCAGTGTGCTGGCCACGGTGCGCCGCGACGGCATTGAGGCCAAGGGTGGCGCCTGGTCCAAGGACGAAGAAGAGGCCTTCAAGGCGCCGATTCGCCAGCAGTACGAGGTGCAGGGCCACCCTTACTACGCCACGGCGCGCTTGTGGGACGACGGCATCATCGACCCGGCGGATACGCGCCGCGTGCTGGCGCTGGGCCTATCGACCACGCTGAATGCGCCGATCCCGGATGTGAAGTTCGGTGTGTTCCGGATGTGATGGATGGACGTACTGTGGTCCTCGCTGGTCCAGTGGCTGCACTCCGTCGGATGGGCGTCGGGGGGAGCGGTGCACGTGAGCGACAAGCTGGACTTGCCCAGTCTGCTGGCGCTGGCGGCCGTTCTGGGGTGGGCCAGCGGTTTTCGGCTGTATGCGGTGGTGTTCATCACCGGTCTGGCGGGTGTTATGGGATGGCTTGTGCTGCCCCCGGGGCTTCAACTGCTGCAGCACCCGGCCATGTTGGTTGCCAGCGGTTGCATGTTGTTCGTGGAATTTTTTGCCGACAAAATCCCGGGGCTGGATTCGCTGTGGGACATCGTGCACAGCGTTGTCCGCATTCCGGCCGGCGCTGCACTCGCGGCGGGCGCCCTGGGTGCGGACAGTGGAACGATGACTCTGGTGGCCGCGTTGTTGGGCGGCTCGTTGGCCGCTACCAGCCAAGCTGCCAAGACCACCACACGTGCTGCCATCAACACCTCGCCCGAGCCGTTCTCCAATGTGGTGGCCAGCCTGTTCGAGGATGGTCTGGTCGTTGCGGCCCTGTGGTTGGCCACGACCAACCCTTTGGTTTTTGGCCTGGTGCTGTGCGTGGTGGTGGTTCTGATGTGGATCGTCACCTGGCTGCTCTTCCAGTTTCTCAAGGCGGTGTTTAACCGCGTGTCCCGGTTCTCTTCCGGTTTTCAAAAGGCTGCCTAAATGTTCACCAAAATACTCATTGCAAATCGCGGGGAGATCGCCTGCCGCGTAGCCGCCACCGCCCGCCGTCTCGCTGTCAAAACGGTCGCCGTGTATTCCGATGCCGACGCCGGCGCCAAACACGTGGCCGCCTGCGACGAGGCCATCCACATTGGCGGCAGCGCTCCCAAGGACAGCTACCTGCGCTGGGAAAAAATCATTGCTGCGGCCAAGGCCACCGGCGCCCAGGCCATCCACCCCGGCTACGGCTTCCTGAGTGAAAACGAAGAGTTCGCGCAGGCCTGTGCCGATGCCGGTCTGGTCTTCATCGGCCCGCCACCCTCGGCCATCAAGGACATGGGCCTGAAGGCCGAATCCAAGCAACTGATGGAAAAGGCCGGTGTACCCCTCGTGCCCGGCTACCACGGCGCCAACCAGGACCCGGCGCTGCTGCAGGCCGAGGCCGATCGCATTGGTTACCCGGTGCTCATCAAGGCCAGCGCCGGTGGCGGTGGCAAGGGCATGCGTGCGGTGGACAAGTCCGCGGATTTTGCGGCTGCGCTGGCCAGTTGCAAGCGCGAGGCCATCAACAGCTTTGGTGATGACGCGGTGCTGATCGAAAAGTACGTGCAGCGCCCCCGCCACATCGAGATCCAGGTGTTTGGCGACACCCTGGGCAACTACGTCTACCTGTTCGAGCGCGACTGCTCAGTGCAGCGCCGCCACCAGAAGGTATTGGAAGAAGCCCCTGCGCCCGGAATGACGCCCGAGATGCGCGCCCAGATGGGCCTGGCCGCTGTGGCCGCCGCCCGTGCCGTGAACTACGTGGGTGCCGGCACGGTGGAGTTCATCGTGGAGCAGCGCGACGCACCGAGCGCCGCGCCGGGCCGCCCCAAGCAAGCGAGCACCTCCTCGGGGGGCAGCGAACCACACGAAGTGGGGAGCGTGGGGGCAACACCCGAGATGAACTTCTTCTTCATGGAGATGAACACCCGCCTGCAGGTGGAGCACCCGGTCACCGAGGCCATCACCGGCCAGGATCTGGTGGAGTGGCAACTGCGCGTGGCGTCCGGCGAGCCCTTGCCTCTGCGCCAGGACGAACTGCGCATCCACGGCCACGCCATCGAGGCCCGCATCTGCGCCGAGAACCCCGACAACAACTTCCTGCCCGCCACCGGCACGCTGCACGTCTATGGCCTGCCGGCGTGCACCACGTTCGAGCGTGCCGACAATGCCGTTCGCGTGGATGCCGGTGTGCGCGAGGGTGACACCATCAGCCCGTTCTACGACTCCATGGTGGCCAAGCTCATCGTGCACGGCGCCACCCGCGAACAGGCCCTGGCGCGGCTGGACACTGCGCTGGCACAAACCCACATCGTGGGCCTGGCGACCAACGTGCAGTTTCTGCGCCATGTGACAACCAGTCCATCGTTCGCCCAGGCGCAGTTGGACACGGCGCTGATCCCACGCGAATCCGCCGTGCTGTTCAATCAGGAGAAGGTCGGGCTGCACATGGCCACCGCAGCCATGGTGGCCGACATGCTGGTCAGCGAACAGGCGCTGGCCCAGCAAGCCAATGTCCACGGCTGGATTGACCCCTGGGCGCAGCGCGACGGCTGGCGCTCACACGGCGCGTCCAACCGCGAGTTCATGCTGGAGTTCCATGGCGAGCCGCACACCGCGCTGTTCACCCGCCTGCATGATGGCGGCCTGCAGTTGACGATTGACGGCAACACCGCTGCCCTGCGCTACACGGCTGTGGCCGGTGGTGCGCTGGATGTGCGCTATGGTGACCTGCGTTCCACGGTGCACTTGTATAAAAAAGGCGAGGTAGCCCACGTATTCACTGCACAAGGCGCTACACAAATCATAGCAATCGACGCGCTGGCCCACGCCGGTGAGGTGCATGCCGAAGTGGGCCGCCTGACCGCACCCATGCCCGGCAAGGTCGTGTCGTTTGCCGTCAAGGCCGGTGACGCCGTCAAGAAAGGGCAGGCACTGGCCGTCATGGAGGCCATGAAGATCGAGCACACCATTGCCGCCCCGGCGGATGGCACGGTGGCCGAGTTGCTGTTTGCACCTGGCGACCAGGTGACCGAGGGCGCTGAGTTGCTCAAGCTGGAAGTCACTGGCTGACATGCTGTGCCAGCCGTACTTGTGGAGCCCGTCAGGTCCGTGAGGCCGCGGGTAAAAGCGCAGTCTAGAATCCGGGTGCCCCGTCGTGCAGGGCACGATCCAAACTGGAGTATGTTCGCGTGGCCATTGCAACCATCAACCGTTTGATCACCCTGTTTGACGGGGCATTTAAGGCGCTTGCTGCACCGGTGTGTATGGCCGAGTCCGAGCGATTGGCCATGATTGTGCAGTTCGCCATGGACTCCCGGGTGCGGGCCTACCACACCTCGGCCCATATCTTTGACCTGGTGGATGGCATGAACCCCCATCAGGTGCTGGCAGCGCTGTTTCATGACTTGGTCTATTTCCAACTGGACGACGGTTTCCCCGAGTCCACGGTCGAAATCTTGCGCGATGTTGTTTGCGTGCGCGAGGGCACCCTGATTTTGCAGCCCATAGCGCCGGATGACCCAGCGTTGGGGCTTTGCGCAGTCGTGTTTGACTTTCAGCCCGGACAAGAGCTGCCCCTGTATGCAGGCATGAACGAATTCTTGAGTGCGGTGGCCGCAGCGCGTTTGTTGCAATCGCGTCTCGACAACATGGATTTATTGGCTGTGGTGGCTTGTATTGAGGCCAGCATTCCGTTTCGTTCGACTGCCATGGACGGCACCTCCAGTGCCGACATTTTGGCTGGGCGGCTGGACCGGCTGTGTCAACGCCTGCAGCCCGTTTGGCCTGAAACTGTGCGTAAGGTGTACGTTGACCGGGTGGTTACCGATGCGGTGCAATTTGCCAACCGCGATGTGGGCAGTTTTGCGAACGACGACCCGGGCTTGTTTTTCTCGAGCACCTGGCTACTGATTGACGAGTCGAATGCGCCCCTGAAACGCGTGGGCGTCTACACCCTGCGCCAGTACCGTGATGTACTCATGCGCATGGAAAGCTTCCTGGGCATGCTCAACCCCGAGTCAGTGTTTCAGCGTTACAAGGGCACGCCCTCAAAGCAGGAGTGGTCGAACTTGATCGCCGCTGCCACGCGCAACATTGCTTTTGCCTGTGATTTTCTGGAGGCCAAGATAGCCTCGGTGGCCATCATTGAAGCCCTGGCCATGGCAACCGGTGCCGATTGCCCGGTCTCCATGTTTTTAGGCGATATTCGCAGCACCCAGGGGCGCCCGGACCGCGTACACGACTACTTGCCCGACGTGCTTCATAGCGCTAGTGTGGACGCAGACCTGCTGGAAATTTTTGAGAAGGGCCGCAACCTCGGATCCCAAAACGATCTGGGGGCTTCGCCACTCACGGCCTTTGTGTACCGTTACCTGGGATTTCACGGTACCCGCACGACTCTGCGCCACGCCCGTGACATGTTTGCCGGCATCACCACCCCACTGGCGTTTTTGCAAACACAAAACCGTGACATGGTAGGGGCGATCATTCAGGCGTGTGTCCATATAGCGCTGTCGCGTGCGCAGGCATTGCAAGAGTTGCAGCGCGCGCTACGTGTTGATAACGTATGTCCCAATCAGGACGCCAATGCTTTGCTGATGCCATGATTGCCATGCTGAAGCTGGAAGTGGCAGCCTGATGCGGATTGCATTTTGCTGCACGGATACCGCGTCCGAGCCCTGGCTGCTGGGCCTGCGCGCGGCATTGCCTGGCGCTGAACTGTCCCTCTGGGAGCCCGGTGCGCCTCCAGCCGACTATGCCGTGGTGTGGGCCCCGCCCCAGCAGTTTTTTGACGAGCAGGCGCAACTCAAAGCGGTGTTCAACATTGGCGCTGGAGTGGATGCGCTGCTCAAACTCAAGCTTCCACCCCAGGCCCAGATCGTGCGGCTGGACGATGCTGGCATGTCGGTGCAGATGGCCGAGTACGTGTGCCACGCCGTCATCCGCCATTTCCGCGAGTTCGATGCTTATGAGGCCGATACAGGCCAAGGCAAGTGGTCGTTTCGCAAACCGCGAGCCCGCGGCGATTTTCCGGTGGGCATCATGGGGTTGGGGGTGCTGGGCACACGCGTAGCGCGGTCGCTGGCGCAGTTTGAATTTGCTGTGAATGGCTGGAGCCGCAGCCCCAAGGTGCTAGGTGACTGGGTGACAGAGCGTTCTGCTCCGTGTCCCCCGCCCGCCTTGCGGGCTCCTCCTTTACCTACGCAGAACGCTCTGTCACCCAGTCACCTGGAGGGCGTGAAGTGCTTTTCGGGTGCCGATGGATTCAAGGACTTTCTAGCCGCCAGTCGTGTGCTGGTCTGCCTGCTGCCGCTGACCCCGGATACGCGCGACATCATGAACCGTGACAGCCTGTCACGCCTGCAGGCCGGTGGCTATGTTATCAATGTGGCACGCGGCGCCCATCTGGTGGAAGACGACCTGCTGGCCCTGCTGGACAGCGGCCACCTGGCCGGCGCCACGCTGGATGTGTTTCGCACGGAGCCGTTACCGGCTGGTCATCCGTTCTGGATACACCCGAAGATCACGGTCACGCCCCACACCTCGGCCCGCACGCTGCGCAGCGAGAGCATCGCACAGATTGCCGGCAAGATCGCGGCACTGCAGCGCGGAGAGCCTGTGGCCGGTGTGGTGGATCGAGGGCAGGGGTATTGAGTGAGGACGTGTGCTCGGTCGCCGGAGCCAGTCGTGTTAGATTGTTGTACGGTGGTGAAGTCGCTCATATGGCTGCGGAACCAAAAGCACTAGAGCAGACGGTAGGCAAAGGCGAAACTGTCTGCGGTCGAGTGGCATATCGCCTGGTACTACTGTCTATATCGTCGCTTAGACTCACAAAATTTCGGGAGACGGTTTGTGAGAATTAAGCTGTTCGGGTCGTCAATCGCAGTTTTGATTTCGACGCTCTTTTGTATGGGTGTCTCAAGTGAGGAGATCGCTCGGCCATCCATCATGTCCGAGCGGCTGTACACGGTCCGTAGCGGTGAATCCCCCACGACAGACAAATTGTGGTCCAGAGCTTTGTTGGAGCTGAATATTCCTGGCTATACCCCGCGAGAAGATGACACGTACTCCCAAAGGTGCAACTACAGCAGCGCACTGAATACGCTCAGAAAAATTCGTCAAGAGCGAGGCAATGGAACAAACTACCAGATAGTCTGGGCGCAGAATCAAGACAGAGTCTTTTCGGCATGTGACAAGCGATCTGCCAGTCCAACTCCACCATTGGAGCCAAAGGAAAAGGGATTGCCATCGCGTGCGCATGGTGACTACTTGTACCAGCTTGCCAGTTGGAATTTCTATCAAGGCAAATATGAAATTGCGCTGCCCAACTATGTGCGGGTGGAGAAGAATCGGCACGCTTCGCAGCGGCCCAACGCTGCCTATATGGTTGTGCGCACCCTAGCCAATTTGAAACAATTTGATGAGGCTTACGCGAAGATTGGAGGGATTCTTGCTGACCGCTCGTTGCAAGAGGTCCATGCGATCGCGAGCAACTATCGCTTTGTCATCATGAGCAATAGCAACTATCTGGGGGGATTTGGTGGAAGTTCCATTTCGCCAGAACTTGCCTTGCAGCACTTGCGCTGGCTACATGGGTTGATCCGAATCGATCCAGAAAAGACTGCTGACAGTCCCCAGGCTGTTGCCGACTACAACGATGCCAAAGAACAGCTGGCAATGTATTTTCCGCTGTACGACAAAGACTCGCGGGCGGTCGATTGGTGGTTGACGGAGCCACTGCTGGATTCGCCGGAAGATACCCCGCGCATGAGCGCCGTGAAGACGCTTGCACCCGAGCTCAAGCTGATTGATTGGATGCAGGCGTCTTGGGCTTACAACATATTCGATTCCGATTGGCTCTGGGCTCTGCATGACGCGAGAAATGCCTATTGGAATCAAAACAGGCGGATCGTGGCCCACGCGTGGGGGCGGTGGCGTACGGAGCATGATGGCGTATGGCTGGATATTGCGATGCGGCGCGTGCATCCACGCGACCCCTTGGCAAGTGATATTCTGAGTGCGGCACAACCGTGGCTTCTCAAACTTTGGGATGTGAAAGCACTGGAGCAGGAAACTCCAGAATATCGTGCTTGGTTGCATTCGATTTGGGAAAACGCCATCCGCATCCACCTGGGCGCAGGAGATGCCCAAAAGGCGGTTGATTTGATAGCCAGTCAACCCAACGCTCAATTTCTTTTGAACTACCGGGATCGCATCTTCTTTTCAAATCTTGCGCCCTCTACCCGTGGCCTTGAAAACACAATCCGATGGTTGGTCTACACCGGTGACTATGACCATGCGCGCCTCGCACTGGCGGCAATTGGCAAGCAGTACCCGCGTGGTTTCAAAAAGTGGGTCAGTTTACTGGCCACTAACTTGCCCCAAGCGCATGCCGCTGGCATGCCAACCTATGGTGGTTACGGCTGGGGCGATGCCGTCGCGAACGACACATCCGTATGGATGGCAATGGTTGATACCCTGTCAAGTGAAGCGCTGTATGCAATGGCCTTGGACACGGGGATCGCACAACCTTATAGAGCACTCATATCGCGAACGACGCTAACGCGAGCACTTTTGCTCGAAGCTGGCGCGGAAGTTGTGAACAAGTATGCTGCCTTGGCTGCGAAGTTGAACCCCTACCTGCGTGAACAGATACTGACAAGCCTTGATGAACACAACAAAAGTAGCTACGTCACTTTTCTGCTGAAGATGCCACGCTTTCGGCCAATGGCCTTCCTAGAATACGCAACCGACATTAGCAGTGAAACAGGTGACCTGAAGAAGGACGCACTGGGCATGGAGGCGATAGACCGGTTTAACCACAACGACAATAACTGGTGGTGCCGATTTGACAGTAAGTCAGCCCAAGATCGCGTATTTAATCTGGCAAAAGTCACACCTTTTACTGGCCGCTTGTTCGACTCGCCAACCTTGAACGCCGAGTTTCAGCCTTACCTTGACAAGCAAAAGGAGTTTCTTTCAACCCATCCTTATCGGGCACTGGACAATACCAAGGAGGTGGAGGCGCTTGAAGGCACTCCTTCTGGACCAAAGTATCTCAGTGAAGCGGTGATTGCAAGCGAACTTGGTGGGCCGGCTGTTTCTGATCCTCATCAGCGGAATGGGCGGGCTGCTGATTTGCATAGAGCGGTGCGAACCACGCGATACGGATGCAACCGGAACGGAACGCACGAAGACTATTCGCAGGATGCATTCAAACTGCTTCACGGTCGATACGACGACACGCCGTGGGCGAAGGCCACACCGTACTGGTTCAGATAGTCTCCATCCGACCGAACTATGCTCATGGGGACAATGGCAATCGCTTACAACCAGGCGCGTCGTGGGCGGCTGAAACTTGCAAAAAGTATCCAATTGGATACAATTCAATTACATGAACACTTTTGAGCGTTCCGACGAGTTTGACTCTTGGCTCGCTACGCTGAAAGATAAAGTGGGTCGCGCCCGAATCATCCTGCGCATTCGGTCTGCAGAGCATGGCAATTTTGGTGACTGCGAGCCGGTGGGCGAGGGCGTTTCGGAAATGCGCATTCACGTTGGACCGGGATATCGGGTGTACTTCACGCGGCGTGGGGATGTGGTCTATCTGTTGCTGTTGGGCGGTGACAAGTCTTCGCAGAAGCGGGATATCAAGCGAGCCATTGAAATGGCACGTGTTTTGAATAAGGAGTGAGCCATGGTGAAATTTTCCCCATTCGATGCGGCCGATTATCTGGATGATGAGGAAACCATCGCGGAGTACATCAGTGCTGCGCTGGAGGACCCCAACCCCGATGTGTTCCTGAGCGCAGTGCGTGATGTGGCGCGCGCGCGCGGCATGGCGCAACTCGCCAAAGATACCGGGCTTGGCCGCGAGAGCCTCTACAAGGCACTGACGCCAGGCGCAAAGCCACGCTATGACACGGTGCTCAAGTTGCTGCATGCTTTGGGCGTCAAGCTCTCTGCGTCACCCGTACATTTGTGAATCTTTTGGTTTGAACGTTTTTCTTTGAAGCGCTATTTATGACTATTCCCTCCCGCGTCAAACTGGTTGAAGTCGGCCCCCGCGACGGCCTGCAGAATGAAAAGCAGCCAGTGCCGGCCTCCGTCAAGATCGAGCTGGTGCACCGCCTGCAGGATGCGGGTCTGAAAGAGATCGAGGTCACCAGCTTTGTGTCGCCCAAATGGGTGCCGCAAATGGCCGACAACGCTGAGGTCATGGCCGGCATCCAGCGCCAACCTGGCATCCGCTACTCCGTGCTGACGCCCAACCTGCAGGGTTATGAGGCTGCGGTGAAGACACAGCCCGACGAAATTGTGGTGTTTGGCGCGGCCAGCGAGGCCTTTAGTCAGAAGAATATCAACTGTTCTATTGCTGAGAGCATTGAGCGCTTCCGACCGGTAGTGCAGGCCGCGCTGGAGGTCGGCCTTACCGTGCGCGGCGCCATCTCCTGCGCGGTCGGTTGCCCGTACGAGGGCGAGATTGCGCCCGAGCGCGTGGCCCTGGTGGCGCGGCTGATGCATGAGATCGGCGTGCAACACGTGGGCGTGGCCGACACCATTGGCGTTGGCACACCGTTGAAGGTGCAGCGGGCGCTGGAGGCGGCTCTGAGCGTCTACGCAATCGACCAGATTTCGGGCCACTTCCACGACACCTACGGCATGGCGCTGGCTAATACGCTGGCAAGCCTGCAGATGGGCGTGTGGCAGTTCGACACCTCGGTGGCCGGGCTGGGCGGCTGCCCCTATGCCAAGGGTGCGACCGGCAATGTGGCCTCCGAAGACGTGGTCTACCTGCTCCACGGCATGGGCATAGAGACCGGCATTGACCTGGACAAGCTGGTCGATGCTGGCAAGTTCATCAGCGACTTTTTGCAGCGCAAGCCCAACTCGCGCGCGGCCGCCGCGTTGCTCAACAAGCGTGTCGAGTAAGAGGTAGCATGGACAACCAGAATTTCCCAGAAGGCGTACAGCGGGTTGCGGCCGCCCTGAAAGCCAAGAACCACCCCCACGCCCCAGTGATGCTGGATGACGCGGCGCGCACCGCCCAGCAGGCCGCCGACGCGCTGGGCATTGCACTGGGCCAGATTGCCAAGAGTATCATCTTTCGCCGCAAGGAGGATGACGTGGCCGTGCTGGTCATCACCTCCGGCGACCGGCGCGTGGACGAGAAAAAGGTGGAGGCCCTGGTGGGCAAGCTGGGCCGCGCCGACGCCGATTTCGTCAAGGCCAAGACCGGTTTCAGTATTGGCGGTGTGTCGCCATTGGCCCATGTCCAACCGCCGGTGACGCTGGTCGATGAAGATCTGTTCCGCTTCGAGGAAATCTGGGCCGCGGCCGGCCACCCGCACGGCGTGTTCAAGCTGCGCCCGCACGACCTGGCGCTGCTTGCCGATGCACCAACGGCCAATGTCACTCAAGTTCCCAAACCCTGATAAGCCCATGACTGCTATTGAAATGCTAGCTGCACGCGCAGTATTGGCGAGGACTAGCGCCGAAAATGTGCCTTCACCCTGTGTCTCGGTGTGCCGCATGGATGCGCAGCGTGCCTTCTGTGAAGGCTGCCTGCGCAGCATCGACGAAATCCGGCTCTGGAGCACCGCCAGCGACCTGGAGAAAAAGGCCGTCTGGGCGCTGATTGCGCAGCGCATCACTGCACTGGAACCCACTGCACCATGAAACACATCACCTGCTACCTGGACTTTATCTCCCCCTACGCATGGCTGGCGTTCGAGGAGCTGCCCCAAGCCCTGATGGGCCTAAGCTACTCGGTCACCTACAAGCCGATGTTGTTTGCGGCCCTGCTCAAGCACCACGGCCAGTTGGGTCCGGCGGAGATTCCCGCCAAACGCGACTGGACCTACCGCCAGGTCCAGTGGCTGGCCCACAGCAAGGGTCGCACGTTGGACATGCCCGCTGCCCACCCGTTCAACCCGCTGGGCCTGCTGCGCCTGGCTATTGCCACCGACCCGAATGGCCAGCCCAACCGTTATGTCTGCGAGACCGTATTCCGCCACGTCTGGGTCGGCGGCCAGGATGCGGCCGATGCCACCCGGCTGGCCGTACTCACGCAACAGCTCGCTCCGGCGCGCGACCCGGATGATGCGTCGGTCAAGGCCCAGTTGCGGGCCCATGCCGAAGAGGCCATAACCAAGGGTGTCTTTGGTGTGCCGGCATTTGAAGTTGATGGCAAGGTGTTCTGGGGGCTGGACGGCTTGCCCATGCTGCGCGCCTACCTGCAGGGCGACGCCTGGTTTGATGGCCCGCAGTGGGACGCCGTCGCCAGCCTGCCTGTGGGAGTCGTCCGGCAGTAGAAAGAAGCGGTAGGGCGCGTCAGCTAAGCGCAGGGCAGTGAGAGGAAAATGCCCGCATGCCCAGCGCCTTCAACTTTTCTGCCTCCCCCTTTGACTGCCTGACGCCGGAGCAACGCCGGCTGGTGCAGAACAGTGTGGATATCGCCTACTTCCCGCAGGGCGAGACCATTCTGGACCTGGGCTCCCAACCGAGCCACCTGTTTGTCATCATCAAGGGTTATGTCCAGCAGTTTGATGGCAACGAAGTCATCACCACCTATGGCCCCGACGATTGTTTTGATGGCCGCGGCCTGGTGGCCGGCAAGGTCAGCAGCCGCTTTGTGGCCGCCGAGGAGGTGGTGGCCTACCAGTTGGCCAAACAGGCGGTCAGTGACCTGATTGCCGATAACGCCACCTTTGGCGCGCTGCTGTTCTCAGACCTGTCCAACAAGCTCAATGCCCTGTCGGAGCGGCAAAGCCAGCATGAGCTGCAGTCGCTGGCCATGGCCAGGGTTGACGCGGCATTTATCCATCCCCCGCATTTTGTGGATGCCGACACCAGCATTCTGGAAGTCGTCAAGAAGTTCCAGGCCCTGCGCATCGGCGCCGTGCTGGTGCGCGATGCACGCGCAACCCCGCCCGCGTTGGGCATTTTCACAACAACCGGGTTGCAAAAAGCCATTCTCCATGGCGTTCCACTGGACCAGTTACCCGTGGGCGAGCTGGCCAATTTCGCGCTTGTCACGGTGCGCCCCAGTGATCTGATCGGCGATGCGCTGGCAACCCTGATCAAGCACAAAGTGCATCGGGTGCTGGTGGTCGAAGGTGAGCACATCCAAGGGATTCTGGAAGCGCTCGATTTGTTTGGTTTCTTGTCCAACCAGTCCTACCAGATCAACGAGCAAATCATTGCTGCGCAGGATGTGGACGCCCTGAAGGTGGCCGCCGGTCAGATCACGCGGTTGATTGCGTTGCTGCACCGCAGTGGCACCAAGGTCAACATGATTGCCCGCCTGGTGCAGGAGCTCAACTTGCGCCTGTTCGAGCGAGCCTGGCACTTGATTGCCCCTCCGGATCTGGTGGCCAATAGCTGCCTGTTTGTGATGGGCAGTGAGGGGCGCGGCGAGCAGTTGCTCAAGACCGATCAGGACAACGGCCTAGTGTTGCGCGACGGTTATGAGTGCTCGGTCGATCTGGCCGAGGTGTGCCAACGTTTCTCGACCGCGCTGGCGGATTTTGGCTACCCCCCGTGCCCCGGCGACATCATGGTCAGCAACCCGCACTGGCGCCAGAGTGTGTCGGACTTCAGCCAGATGGTGCGCCTGTGGTCGGTCACCGCCAATCCGGATAGCCTGATGGAACTGGCGATTTTTCTGGATGCCCATGCCGTGTGCGGCGATACCACACTGCTGGAGCAGGTGCGCTCCGCCGTGTTTGATCTGACCAGCGGCAACGATGCCATGCTGGCGCGGTTTGCGTCAGCCATCAATTTCTTTGGCAGCAGCCAGGGCTGGTGGAACCGCCTGCTGGCCCTGGGCGACAAGGATGGCGAACAGCTCGACCTGAAAAAGGTTGGCACCTTCCCTCTGGTGCACGGCATCCGCAGCCTGGCGCTGGCCCATCACCTGACCGAGGTCACCACCTCCGGCCGCATTGAGGCCCTGGCCGCCGCCGGCAAGCTGCCGCACAAACTCGCCGCCGACCTGATCGACAGCCTGCATTTCTTCATGGGGCTCAAACTCAAGGTCGGTTTGCAGGAACTGGACACTGGGCACCCGGTGTCGGGCGGTATCCAGATGGAGAAACTCAGCAGTCTGGACCGCGACCTGCTGAAGGACACGCTGAGCGTGGTCAAGCTCTTCAAGCTGCTGCTCCACCAGCGCTTCCACCTGGAAGCCCTGTAATGGCGGCCGATTTTCCACTGGCGCAATGGGCCGCCACCCTTAAGCGCGCGTGGTTGCTCTACCACCTGGGCGATCCCCGCTTTCGCTTCATGTGGGACGCGCCGCCCCGGGACGAATGGGTGGCGCTGGACTGTGAAACCACCGGCCTGAACACCAAGACCGATGACATCATCGCCATTGGCGCCGTGCGCATCCGCGGCAACCGCGTGATGGCCAGCGAGCGCCTGGAACTGCTGGTGCGCCCGGACAAGCAGCGCGTTACCGCCGACAGCGCACGCGTGCACCGCCTGCGCCAGCAGGACGTGGCCCAGGGCGTCAGCGCCGACGAGGCCATGATGCAACTGATGCACTTCATTGGCAGCCGCCCGCTGGTGGGCTACTACCTGGAGTTCGATGTGGCCATGATCAACCGTGTGTTGTTTCCCATATTGGGCATGGGCCTGCCGCAGGAGAAGATCGAGGTCTCTGGCCTGTACTACGACTACAAGTACCAGCAGTTGCCATCTTCAGCGCGTGACCACCCGGCGATTGATCTCCGTTTTGACACGCTGATGCGCGACCTGGGTCTGCCGCTGTGGCCGGCACACGATGCGTTGAACGATGCGGTGATGGCGGCGCTGGCCTTTTTGAAGCTGCGGGAATTGCAGCGCTGACGCGCGACTCGCGAAAATTTGGGGCTAAACTGCGACTCGCCTTAGCGCTTTGACTCTTCTGGCGGCATGGTTTGGGCCATTGGCTCCCGCCTCATACTGTCAAAGGCCCAGAAATCGGCGGGAACCAACGGCCCAAACCATGCGGGTAGGTGGTTGGTTGGCTTGGCACTGGAAGTCAGTTCAGGGGTGTTTGCGGGTATTGGTGAACGACAGCTATGTGGCAGCCCAGTGCACAGCCAATCAGGAGCCTCTCGCAAAATTCGGGATCGTGCCCATTGCCGCCATTGACGATGAACGCCTGTCAGTCTGCAGTGGGCCAAGAGCAGCCGCTGGGTCAACTTAGAGAGGCTTGTACACCGGGGGGCGCGCAGTTAGACTGGGCGCGCGGCTCAGCCGAGTCGGTCAGGAGGCTCAATGCCGGTTCATTCGATCGAACATCTCACATCCGCGCTGCCCGGTGACCAGGCACTGCTGAAAATCGCGCACAACCTGGCGCAGGAGCCAGCGGGCATTGTCCTGGCGACGGGCCAGGCGACCAGTGGCAAGCAGACGATTCTGCTGGCGCTGGCGCTGATGCTGGCCAGGCCCGGGCAAGAGGTTGTACTGCTCTGTGCCGCTGACCGGCCTCGCGAATTCGATATGTTCCAGCCGTTGCCCGAGCGCTGGCGCACGATGATGGTCTCGGGCGGCCGTGACGGTTGGGCCGCAGCGCTCAAGGGCGTGAGCGAGTCGGCATTGCTGGTGCTCGTTTTCCTCGATCGCGAATCCGCTAACGCCTTCTGGGCAGTTCCGGGCGATAGATGGCTTCTTGCAACGCTCGAAACCCCATTGCTTGGCCACGACGTGGCCTACGCGCTGAGCGAAATGGGTGTGGACCGAGAGGACTTCCTGGCGCGCACGCGCTGCGTTTGGTCGCAATTCCTGGTGCATCGCATCTGCGAGTCTTGTGCACGGCCTGCCGATTTGAGTGCCGCCGAACTTGAATACTTGTTCCCTGGTGCGCCTGCCCCCGCGGTGCTGCGCAACGCGCCGGGCTGCACAGCCTGCTCAGGGCGCGGTGTAGATGGCAGGCTCGCAGCAAGCGAGGTCCTGTTGATCTGCGACGCTTCGCGGGCCCAGGTCGGCATGGCGATGGAAGACGGAACTGCTCTTAAGGGCGACCCGACCTGGCATCTCACGGTCCACGAACAAGCCCGACGGCTGATCGACGAGGGCGGTGTCTCCGTGGACACCTACCGCGACGCCGTGCGCCGCAACCCGCTGCTACGCGCCCAGAACCTGCTGGAGCGCGAACAGGCGCATTCGCTCCGGCTTGGCAACGTCTTCGAGAAGTTCGTGTCGCCGCAAGTCAAGAGACGACTGATGGACAGCCGCACGATCCAGTCCGTCGTCAACGGCGAATCGCGCGACGTGACCTGCCTGTTTTGCGACATCCGCGGCTTCACGGCGCGCGCCGAGACGCTCGCGCCGGAAGCCCTCTTCGTGGAACTTAATCGCTATTTCGCCGAAGTTGTCGATTGCGTGCTGGCGAACGACGGGACGATCGACAAGTTCATTGGCGACGCCGTGATGGTGGTTTTCGGCGCGCCTCTGGCGCAGCCCGACCAGGCGCAGCGAGCGCTTTCGTGTGCGATCGCGATCCGCGAGCGCGTCACGGCTTTCAATTTGGCCAACCCCGACCGGCCGGCGATCGCCGTGGGCATGGGCATCAATTCGGGCCCGGCCATCGCAGGCTGCATCGGTTCGGACCGACGCATGGAGTACACCGTGCTTGGCGATGCGGTCAACATCGCGGCGCGGCTCGAGTCGCGCGCGAAACCCGGCCAGGTGTTGGTGAGTCACACCACGCGTGCGTTGGCGGGCGACGCGTTCGTGTTTGGCGTCGCGCGCTCCTTCGAATTGAAGGGCAAGGCGGCCGACGTCGAGGCCTCGGAGCTGCTCGGCGTCGCTTGACACCGCATCACCTATCTCGCCGGCACAAGCCTCACGTGGAGCGCGTTAGGGCTTCCACTGCCCGCTGCACGCCGCCTTGGCCGAAATGGGCGCCGAAAACAGACCAATGTATGCTGGTTTGACCGGCCAGTTTGGAGCCAGCAGATCAATGAGTGGACGGTCGGCTGTGCGTCTGCAAGCGACTTTAGTCACGAAGCCCATCACAGTCCCTACGGGGAAGGCGAAGTTCGACACCGATGAGCAGCAGATGAAACTAGACAGAAAAAAAAGGCCGGGATGACCCGGCCTTCAGCATGGAGCCCGCTGGCTTAGTGGCCAGACGCGCCGGAGGCGCCCAGGCCGGTTTCGGAGCGAACCTGCTGAACTTTGAACATTTCGCGTTCTTTCTGGGCTTGCGGGCTGCGGTCCAGAATGGAGAACAGCCACACACCCACAAAACCGATGGTCATGGAGAACAGGGCCGGTGACGAGTAGGGGAACAGCGCGGACCCCTTGGCGTTGCCCAGCACGGCTTCCCACACCGATGGTGACAACACGGTCAGGCCCACGGAGGAGATCAGCCCCAGGAAGCCACCAATCACGGCACCCTTGGTGGTGCAGTCTTTCCACAGCACGGACATGAACAACACCGGGAAGTTGGCCGATGCGGCAATCGCAAACGCCAGCGACACCATGAAGGCAATGTTCTGCTTCTCGAACGCAATGCCCA
>ERZ724516.250-NODE-250-length-34595-cov-9.051390_pt1 | contig 34595 bp, 36 predicted proteins | sample MGYA00376049_ERZ724516 | MGnify/ENA primary metagenome ERZ724516 (study PRJEB28724, sample SAMN07190886) | activated sludge metagenome | isolation source: activated sludge of sewage treatment plant in Hong Hong | place: USA: Christiansburg, Virginia | collected... | reverse complement strand
GGCCGTATCCGGACGGATGGTTTGACTCGAAGCGAATATCAACCCAAAGCTTACGTAGCCTTGTGCCCTCGCTCCCGGCACATACGCTGAGTCGTCTGCGGGATTGCTGAATGCCGATTTAAGTGGGTTGTAAGCAGACGCGTAGCTGTTGAAATTGGAATAGTACGGTCCAAACATGCCGCCATCGCTTAGCGTTACGCTCATCTGTCCGAGCAGGAGAGCGGCACCTGCCGTGGCAATTTCTCCAGCACGTGCTGACGCCGAGAAAACAAGGCCGGCGCTTAGGGCGACAGCGATTAGATGCGAACGACAGGAGATCATTTGGGGTCCATCAGAAAGGTTCATCTAACGCGGCGCATTAGTTGGATAACTTTCCTGAGTATACATCGTGGATATGACCGTTCCCAGAGCAACAACGAGCTTCTTAGGCCTAGAGTTCACTCGTTTTTCATGAAACCGGAATTGTTTGGCAAGTTGGCCAAAACAATTCCCCGTGGCAATCTTCTCCGGCCACAACTTGGTCGAAACCAATCAACCAACAGCAAGTTCATTCGCGACTGACTTAGCATCACAAGGTGATCCCCACGGACTTACCTTTACATACCCGTTTGCCGACTGACGAAGAAGAGGCGAGCGGAAGCGAGTCCGAACCAGTCAAAGTGGCATCTGTTGCCTGTCACTGTGGCATATGGCTATGAATGAGCGGAGCGAGTGAATGACTATTGCCAATGTGCTGTAAATATCCTTCCTTCTGCCCTTATATATTGCGTAATGAGTGCGTATACAGTAGTTATTAGGAGAAGGCTGGCATTTTCGGATGGAATAACAGATTTATGCGGGTTCCGGGGGCACTGATTGGTCAAAACGTTAATTTTTAGTCCGCTTTTCCGTGTGAAAATTGGAATTAAGCACCTTGAAATTCCGAGTTACGCGATCATTCATATCCTTCGTTTGCTTGCTCATTAAGGTGTGACTGGATGCCTTACGCGAGTCGCTCTTACGAATCTTGCCGTTCGCGTACCTCAATCCCCGCCCCCGACCGCCAGTAAGGCAAACTGCTCTTCGGTCGTAACTCGACTCGACAATCCATCTTAGTTTGCCCTCGTTCTCTGCAATGATTTGGTCGAGGGTCTTCAATCCGCGAAACCGGATGTACGTTGCCAGTCGCTTGAAATCGAATATCTTAAGGTCACTCAGCGACTTGATTCCCTCTGCGGCCAGCGTCGAACCACACAGCGTAAACTCTGATCTGGCGCAATGCTTGGCCGGGTTTTCGATTACCAGCTTCCGGTTTACAGTCTTCAAATAGACTTGATAGCTGAGGTCATCCCACCTGTTACCCACCCTGAGATTCCAGCGTGGATCAAGCTGCAACTCTGGCTTGTCAGAGAGCGTCACGTTATCGCCCTTGATCCATTTCAGCGGATCGTACTGCCGCACGTTGTTTTTTGCCGCGTTGAGTCGTTCCATCATCCATAGGCTCATTCCGCAAAGATCATCATTGCTATGCGAGAGGCTGTACGCATCAAAAGCTATTTCGATGCCGGTAATCTTCGGCTCAGTGATTAACGGGTACTTCTTCTGAAGGAGCGCGAAGAGGCCGGCCAATTTTTGGTAATTGTTGGCGTATTGGTCGTATACCTTCAAGTTGAACACTGTCGTGGTGCCGCCCCCGTCGGTCTTCCGCTCGCCGGTTTCGAGGTTAATCGGTTCGATAAATGGCTTCGATCCGATCCCTTCCACCAAGTGCGCTTGAATATATCGAAATTGTGTCGGCTCGACTGTCTCGATCTGGAAAGATATCCAGTCGACTACAACTTCGAATCGATAAACAGAGGTGTCGATATAGTCCAAGTCACCGCGAGATGACGGGTTAGCGACCACTAACTTTGTGGTACAATTGCTGCTCATATTTGCTTTTCTACCCGCTCCGGAGTTCCAGCTCCTCGGCGGGTTTGTTTTTGGTGCTGCTAGTGCCGCGTCGCTGACGTGGTGCTACTCTTGAAGGTCGGCGTCAGTAGGCCGGTCATCTTGTAACGAATTCTGGTCTTTCGACAAAATGGTGCAACATCGCCGGACTTGAGCGATTGCGCCTCAATGCCCGGTAAGGCGTCCGGGTTAACCTCCGTTATCCTAAATATTCCCGTAAGGCCCACCCCCGTTGCAGTTCGTCTGATTGAAAATTGATTTATTTATTACACCGTTTCAGGTAGTGTGAACACACATTAAACGAACGTCTTGTTCGGTGTTCAACGGAGGAAAGCCAAATGGCTAACGGTAAATTCGTCGTGTATCTGCGAGTCTCAACTCAACGCCAGGGGCAATCCGGCCTTGGTCTTGAGGCTCAACGCGAAGCCGTCCGGGTGTTCCTCAATGGTGGCACCCACGAAACCATAGCCGAGTTCGTGGAGGTCGAAACCGGTAAGGGTGCCGATGCCCTGGTAAAGCGTCCGCAACTCCGAGCTGCTCTTAATGCTTGCAAGGAGAGCAAGGCAACGCTTTTAATCGCCAAGCTCGACCGACTGGCCCGGAATGTTCATTTCGTCAGCGGGCTGATGGAAAGTAGCGTCGACTTCGTGGCTGTCGACTTCCCCCAAGCCAACAGACTCACGGTTCATATTCTGGCCGCTGTCGCTGAACACGAACGCGAGATGATCTCTCAGCGTACAAAGGCTGCTCTGGCTGCAGCCAAGGCCCGTGGCATCGTGCTCGGGAAGGCTGGCCCATCAAACCTTCGCCCAAACTTGGAAGCTCGCCACAAGGCCGCTCAGGAGTTCGCCGAGTCGGTCCGTTCACTGTTCGATGGCTTCAAAGCTAGAAAAGTGCCCCAGCGTCAAATAGCTGACGATCTGAATGCTGCCAACGTCCCCGCTCATGCAGGCGGTCGTTGGACTCAGACGCAGGTTAGCCGGATTGCTCTTCGACTTGGCGCCACTTAGCAGGCGGATCACCTTGTAAAATACCATTTCGCCCTTGCGTATATGTATGAATGACATATGGCCTTATGAAGAACGTTAGCCGTTGTATAAGCCCACTGAAAAGCTTTATTAAAACTATTAATATCGCATTCTTCTATATAGACATAATACTTTACGAAATTTTTTAGATCAGCAACAACTTCCAAAAGCTCATAAGGATTTGGTCGCGCTTGAAGCTCTTTTATTATTTCTGATCGTCGTCGATACGTAGTGCCCAAAACTGCATTTATATTATCTATCCGGATAGCATTTACAAGCTCTTCAATAGAAATATCTCTGCCATTTTTTGCTAGCCCGGCCTGAATAGCTAAGTGCGCCATTGCGTAATGCTTATCGCCCGGCTCAACAAACAATACCTTTTCAAATTTCTTGTCATACCAGTTGAGATAGAACTCAATGACTGGAGAGTCATATCGATTTAATAGATCACCTCTATAAACCCAGTCATTTGAGGTTAAAAAACCACAAAAAAGCAGGCGTAGCGACGAATCAATATCTAGCTCATCAATCGCCTTCAAATGAAGTTTGTATTCATCTCTTGCAGATATGGATATGTTTTTAATTTCTTTCTGATATTGACCACGTAGGGTCTCCATACGCGCCAGATAAAAATTAATATTTTCGTCAAAATATTTCTTAACTTCGATACATTCGATTTGATGAAGCACCATGAATTTTATAAGCTCACTAGTGGGACCGGACCTTCCCTCTGAGAGCAGTGATCTATTATTCCCTTGATAAAGAAGCGACTGAAAGCGAATTGCAGTTGATTCATTGCAGTTCAGAGTTAAATTAAATTTCTCATCCGGTGTAATGCACCAGCCATCGGGAATTTTTATTGGGGCAGTAGGGTTTTTTATTAATGGCTCTGGCTGCTTAAAATTTGTAGGTTGCGATGAATCCTCAACTTTCCAGAGTTCGGTTTCAGATAAGCAAAAAACATTTCTTATAGTGTCGTCTAATAATCTTATAACCCTACCCAGGGTTTTCTCACCTAACAATGAATTAATACGACAAGCATAGATACCAAGTTCGGTCAACTCCCATCCCAATCCATTTAACAAAGTAAGCTTATTATTAGAAAGCTGCAACGATTTTGACAAAAGTTTATTACTTACCGCTTCGCATACAATATCTTCACCATCAACATAAAAACTAACCCAATATGAATTTTCACAATTGTGTGAAATAACAAAAAAATATTCACAACCTGAATCCAGCTCCAAGCCTTTAAAATAGTCTAACAAATATGAAAATGCGTCTTTCGCCGTCATAATCAACATATTATCTAATGAACCAGATTGTTTCATCACTTATCTTTTCTTATATTGGCCACTAAATTGAACGAGAGGTGAACGCTAGGCGCAGCAGCGAAGTAACATCAATTGACTGATTTCAGTGCGGTCTGTGGAATTTAATACCATAATCGAGCTGGTTCAGTAACTCGGCCCTATCGCCCAAAGGGCTTGTTAGCGAAAGGTCGATATATCCCTTACCCGCTCCCGTTGCTCTAATCGGTGTTTCATCTTGGGCGTGGCCGGTAATGCAGAACAAGCTCAACGGCGGCTTCTGTGTGGCGCCGTACGTCAACAAAGTGTGTCGAAACGCGTGCATTCCCAAGATCGTCGCCCCCTGCGTTTCATCTCGAAGGCCGGTATCTCGCAGGAACTGCCGGAACCATTTTTCAGCTTCGCCGCTCGCACGTCGATTGATCGGTGACCATTCAGGGAATAGCCGCTTGCATCCCTTTGCTTTGAGACGGTCGACATACTTCAGAATACCCATTTCAATTAACTTCTGATGAATCGGCACCTTGCGAGAATCGCCTGTCTTCACTGACTTTCGGATGTGTGGGTCAGCCTCGGTATCGGCCGTTATCCAGAAATACCAAGCGCCGGACTCCTCGTCTTTCAAAATATCCGTCTGAGGGTTGAGCTGGCAAATCTCGTTGACCCGTGCCCCGCTGAAAAGTCCGATATGTGGCAACCAATAACAATGGGACTTGGCTCCGTCTGCGGCATACAGTCGCATTTCTTCACCCTCAAATAGCCGTTGCAGCTCTGGCCACTTGAAGGCTCGCTGCTTGCTCTCGCCCTCTTGGCGGTCACCACGATACTCAATGCCCTCAATCGTTAATCCTATTGGGAATCCTTGATCGTGCCATTCTCTCCTTGCGGCCTTCAGAAACGGACGAATCGACGCCATATATGTATCGTCGAAGCTCTTTGGTGAGAGTTTGGTTTCAAATTCAAGCTCCGCCAGTTCGCGCACGGTCAATTTTCGCTTCCGGCACTCGTCAGCCCAACGTGGTGGCAATCGGCGCACTAATTTGAAATACGCGGTAATGTCAGCTTGCTTCAGTTGGTCGACAGGCTTATCGCCGACAACATCAAGGAACATCTTCAGAACCGGCTGGTGCTTCTTGTACATTGCCGGCTGGTTCTCCTTGTCGTACTGCTCAAGAAAGTCTTCAATAACAATCTTTAGAGTCGGCGTGGACGTAGCCACAGGCGCCGCTAGCACGCTTTGAGGAGTAGGCGAAACCCAAACTAAGGGCTGAGCAAGAGAACCCGCCCTGTCACTGCGTAGATGCTTATTTTCAAGCTCAAGCTTCATCATTTTCATTTCTTGACGATGCTTATTACTTAGCTGATTTAGTTCTTCTTCGTGCTCATCCTGCTGGATGAGAACCCGCATCTCATGTTTCTGCTGCAGGAGATGTTTCATTAGTTTGTTTTTATCAATCGGCACAGCATCGCTCCTGAGTTCGCAGAACATTCGCTTGGCGAAAGCCGCACACTCTAATGCAATTGGCAATGCATCACGCTTAGATAAATGGCCGAGAGATCGTGTAATTTCACGAGTACCGATAAGAAGCCGGAGATCTTTCGGGACTCCAATTCGAAAAAAAAGGGTTTCTTTTCGACGTTGCAGGTATGGTGCCAAGAATGGCATAACACTTCCGTAGGCCGAGAGCTTTTGTAGCACTCTTTTGTAGTAATTTACAAATACCTACAAAAAAACAAAGCCTTGACTATAAAATCAAGGCTTTAGACGCTCTGGCGGAGAGGGTGTCCTTTGTCCGTCGAACTCAGACTATCTCACGTCATATCAGTATGCTAGGTTAAATAGCATACAAACAGAGGCTTAAAGCCAAATTCACGTTTCACCTTGACTCATCCAATATCACCCAATAAGATGAACCAAAGGGGGGTAGATTGGGGGGTTTAAATTGCTGCGCCGCAGCATTGATGACAATGTAATTCGTCAATTCCAACCTCCTGATTATTCGATGGTTTATTTTTTGAGTTCGACGGAGAGTTTTAATGGCACGCGAAACCAAAGAACTTTCGGCACTGGAAGTTGGCAGGTTATCAAAGGTTGGCTATCACCATGTTGGTGGCGTTTCTGGATTGGTGATGCAAGTTTCCAAGACAGGAACCAAGTCGTGGCTGATGCGTGTTGCCGTTGGCGGCAAACGTCGTGAAATTGGCGTTGGCGGATTCCCGGACGTAACACTTGCCGGCGCCCGTGAAGCTGCTCGTGTCATTAGAGAAAAGATCAAATCAGGCATTGACCCAGTGGCCGAGAGGGCAGCAGCACGCAGCACCCTTGCCGCCGCTGTTGCCAGTGCCGTTACTTTCAAGACAGCAGCCGAAAAATACATCGAGGCCAACGAAGCCGGCTGGAAGAATGCAAAGCACGCAGCGCAATGGACGGCAACATTGGAGACATACGCTTATCCAACAATCGGCAATCTCCAAGTAGCGCACATTGAAACATCCCACGTAGTCAGCATCCTTGAAACCATCTGGAACACGAAAACGGAGACGGCAAGCCGCCTGCGTGGCCGTATTGAGGCGGTGCTGGATTGGGCTAAAGTACGCGGATACCGCAAGACTGAGAATCCTGCACGATGGAAGGGGCATCTTGACCATATCCTTCCAGCCAGAAACAAGGTGCAGAAAGCGACGCACCACGCGGCTCTCGACTATCGCAACATTGGCGAATTCATGGCAGCACTCAAGGCAGTCGACGGCATGGGCGCTCGAGCGCTTGAGTTTGCCATCCTCACCGCCACCAGATCAGGCGAGGTACGGGGTGCTGCCTGGGCAGAGATTGATCAGAAGGCTGGTGTCTGGATCATCCCTGCCGAGCGAATGAAAGCCGAAAGGGAACACCGCGTACCGCTATCACCTGCCGCCCTTGCCATGCTGGAATCCCTTCCGCGAATGCTCGGAACCACCCTGATATTCCCCAGCGCGAAAAATGATGTCTTGTCGGACATGACCCTGACCGCCGTCATTCGACGGATGCACGACGCCAGCACTAAGGCGGGTGATGCTGGCTGGTGTGACAACGCCGGCAAGGTCGTCACAGCACACGGATTCCGCAGCACTTTCCGCGATTGGGCCGGTGAGACGACTGCCTATCCGCGAGAAGTCATTGAACACGCCCTCGCCCACCAGTTGAAAGACAAGGCCGAGGCTGCGTACCAGCGCGGCGACCTACTCGATAAGCGCCGTCGATTGATGGCTGACTGGGCAAAGCATTGCTCTACGATAGAGAAGTCGGCAAACGTTACGCCAATTCGCAGCACCATTCATGCGTAGGCAAACTTTCACCCGTTATGAAGACTTGAGATTCGCGTTAGAACAGCGGTCACCAGTAGACATTGCTGCCATCACAAATACGATTTCTCGTTTTTGCCGTGGTCGTGATATTGGCCACCCTGGACTATTCCAGCTCATGTCAGAAATAATCAAAGTCTGCACATCAAGCGAAAAACTTGGGCTGGCAATCAGGAATCTTGAAGTAATTGCCAAAGCCAAAATTGCCGCACTTGAACATGGCAGTCGACAGAAGGGTTACCGTCATTTAAAAGTTTGTTTGAGCGTTGGAAGAATCGAAAAAATCGTACAGGGCAAATTTGCTGGTCTTCCCCTAGCTGAGTTCGTCACGGATGCCGAGGCTGGAATGCGTCCGACGCCAGCCGGGATTCACGCCGCACAGATTGAGTTATCAAAAATTCGCCGGCAGTTACTGTCAAACACAGGCAAAGGGCGTGAAGCACGTGGAAAAATCATTGGAACTGGATTTAGAGACATTGGAGATAGTGAATTTCACGAAGAAATTACAGCTGATGTTGAAACATTGATTGCCTCCGGACTCTCCCAAAAAGATGCTTACAACATCGTTGCAGAAAACTCAGGCGAAACATTCGGCAACATCAAGAAAATTTGCCAGCGAATAAACTCCAAGCACGTTCAAGATATTGAGGATGCTGCCAAAGCTGCATCTGTTTGGCCGATTGATATAAACAGAGCGATTAAAGCCAGAGATTTGACCGGATACGTAGAAAAATAGCTGCAAGAGGGGACAAGAACGTCCCCGAAACCCGACCTAACGGCTGATTCAAATGGCGACACCCTGACAAAAGGAGTATCGCCATGACACAAAACCGTTACGACGCAGTAAAGCAATTCGATGACGCACCAGATTCGATGCTGGTCGACATCACGACAGCCGGAACCATTGCCGACCGCAGTCGCGCCTCCATCTACCGCCACTTTAATTCTGGCGACCTAACCCCGGTAAAGGTAGGCAACTCCACCCGCATCCGGGTTGGTGACCTTCGCCGCCTCATTGGGGCAGCAGCATGAGAGCCGCCATCAACCATGAAGGCATTGGCGCAGAGCTGGCCGCTGAATGCCTCGATTCAATTCTGAGCAGCCCCGATCAAGCATCGGCCTGCCGGTATCTACTTGGCCTGCTGAACAACATTTCGGGTTGTGGCGAAATTGATAAGGCTGCACGCCGGGGCGCCGCCTTGGCGCTGGTCAATGTTATCGAGCGCGGCCTTGCTGCAATCCGCGCAGACGAGGGGCAACAATGAAAAACGCCCGCCCCCAAGAATCAGGAACGAGCGCCGGCACAGCGCCATTTTACATCGACAGCCCACGCGAACTGCGCACGCTTGAGGTATTGCTCAAGCACCGCGAAATCAGCCGCCATGACCTCGATCATTTGATTGGTGCCGAGAACTCACCCGATGTTGTGATGAGAATGCGTCGCAAGTACGGCTTTGACATTGATATGGAAAAACGTCCATTCACTGATCGTGACGGCTGCAAGGTTCGCATCGGCTGGTATTCCCTGAGTCCTGCCGACCGCCCGAAGGTGATTGCCGCCTTGAAACGCGAGGCATGAAACATGGCCTACATTCGCACCATCAAGGCGTCGTTCTTTACGTCAGACGACATTGTTTCGCTATCGCCAATTGCGAGGCTTCTGTACATCGCACTTTGGACAGAAGCCGACCGCGAAGGACGCCTGACGTGGCGCCCGGGTAACTTCAAGCTGCGCTTCCTGCCAGGTGATTCCTGCAACATCCAGGAACTGTGCGGTGAATTGGTCGAATCCGGCCTCGTTGTTACTTATTCGGTCGACGGTAAAACATACGCCGAAATCCCGACCTTCAAGCGCCATCAGGTAATCAACAACCGTGAGAGCAAAAGCAAATTACCAGCACGCGTAATGGACGCGACCGGCACACGTGGCAACGCGTCAATGACACGTGACGACGCGACCGGCACGCCACTTATAGGAAAGGAAAGGAAAGGAAGTTCAACCTGCCCTAGCCAGGCAGGGGATGGTGGTTATTTAGTAGACGTAAACAGCGGCAATCCAAGCGGCATAAACTCCAGCGAAGGGGCCGGAAATGACTTTTAATCTCCGCCCGTACCAGCAACACGCCGAACAGGAAGCACGCACTGCCTTGGCTGGGGGTTGTCGTTGTGTGGTTCTGTACCTGCCCACAGGTGGCGGCAAAACATTGACCGCGACCAGCATCATCCAGAAGGCAGTCGCCAAGGGCCGCAAGGTCGTATTCTTGGCGAACCGCAAGCAACTGGTACAGCAAACCAGCGCCGTGCTGACTGGGTACGGCATCGCCCACGGCATCCTGCAAGCCGAAAACACCCGCAGCCTTGATGCTCGCGTACTGGTGGCCAGTATCGACACTGTGCATGTCCGTGGATTGCCTACCGACGTTGGCCTGATCATCATTGACGAATGCCACGCCGTCGCCGGAAGCGAGAAGTTTCAGCAGTTACTCGCCACTTACAATGCAGTGCCTGTTGTTGGCCTGAGCGCTACGCCATTCGCCGTTGGACTTGGCAAGCACTTCGAGCGCCTTGTCGTCGGCGCCACAATCAAGGATCTGATTGAGGCTGGCTATCTTGTCGACTGCGACATATTCGCACCTTCAGAGCCTGATCTGAAGAAAGTTCGCAGCAGCAAGGGCATGGATGGCCTGCTCGATTACAACCAGAGCGATTTGGAAGAGGCATCCGACAAGCCGGAACTGATTGGCGACATTCTGACTCACTGGCGCAAGTTGGCGAGCGAAAAGCAGACGGTCGTATTTGCAACCAGCATTCCGCACAGCAAGCACATTGTTGAAACATTCCAGTCAGCCGGCGTCATTGCGGAACATATCGACTATCACGCTGATGACGACGAACGCGCCGCCATCCTTGGTCGATTCGCCCGTGGCGAAACGATGGTGCTTTCCAATGTGGCGCTGCTGTCGGAAGGGTGGGATTGCCCAGCTTGTGAGGTGATGATTCTTGCCCGACCTACGCGCAGCCTGATTCGTTTCATTCAGATGGTTGGTCGCGTATTACGACCGGCACCGGGAAAAGCCAAGGCGCTGCTGCTGGATCATTCCGGCAGCACGGCACGTCTCGGCCATCCCTGTGATGACCTACCGCTTGAACTCGACGACGGCAAGGCCAAATCTTCCGGCAAGCAACAAGCAGAGCGCCGCGAATCCCTGCCGAAACCCTGCCCTGCCTGCAAGTTCATGAGGCCTGCTGGTGTGCATGAATGCCCGAAATGCGGATTCAAGCCCGAGCGTCAGTCTGATGTGCTGGTTGGTGATGGCGAACTGGTGAAACTGGATCGCAAGAAACCGATCAAGAAGGAAGCCGGCCAGCACGTCTATTCGCAGCTTCTCGGCTATGCCGAGGACAGAGGTTTCAAGACCGGCTGGGCGTACCACAAATACGCGGAATTCTTTGGCGGCAAGCACCCGAACGGATTGCGTCAGGTAGCAGCAGAACCAACGCCGGAAATTCTCGGCTGGATCAAGTCTCGGAATATTGCCCAGGCGAAGGCAAAGCAGAAACAGGAGGACAGCCATGCACGCCGCTGAACTTGCCATTAACCGCTGGCCAAACCTGCTTGCCCATTTCGGCATTGACCAGAAACTACTTAGCGGCAAACACTCTCCATGTCCTGCCTGCGGTGGTCGTGATCGTTTCCGCTTCGATGATAAGGACGGACGCGGCACGTTCTACTGTTCGCATTGCGGCAGCGGTGATGGCTTCGCTCTTCTTGGCAAGGTGAAAGGCTGGTCATTCAAACAGGCAGCCGACGAGGTGGAACGCATTGTCGGCACCATTCCGGACGCGGCACCAATGCGCCAGCCTGCTGAAATCGACAAACTGGCAACCTGTAAGCGCATCTGGGCAGAATCTTTGGCGGTCGTCGCTGGTGATCCGGTTCATACCTACCTGCTTCGCCGTACCGGCATTGAAAACGTGCCGGCCTGCATCCGTTTCCATCCTGATCTGCCTTACCGTGCCGACGATGGCGCCATCACCCGCCACCCGGCGATGGTTTCCAAGGTGCAGGACATTGACGGCAAAGGTGTAGCAATTCATCGCACCTATTTAAGCGGGAGCGGACACAAGGCCAACGTCCCAACCGCCAAGAAAGTTGTCGGGAGCCTGCCGTCTTCGAGCGCCATTCGATTGCTGCCAGCCAATAGCACCCTTGGCATTGCGGAAGGCATCGAAACCGCCTTGTGTGCATCAGTGATGTTCGGCATCCCTGTTTGGGCTGCCATATCAGCAGGAGGTCTTGAGAAGTGGACGCCACCAATCGGGATTGAGTACGTGATCGTATTTGGCGACAACGACACGAACGGCACCGGGCAAGCAGCTTCGTGGTCACTGGCAAAACGCCTCATCGCTTCAGGCATTGCCGTCGAAGTGCAAATTCCAGAAATACCGGGCCATGACTGGAACGACAGTTATGAAGGAAAACTGAAATGACATGGTCGAAAAGGGATGAAGAATTAATTCTCGGGAAAGATTGGCGCAGGAATTCGCCCCAAGAACAATTTCGATGCACTGGCTGTTTCCGTGATTTCTGGCGCGACAAACGGGAAACGTGGAAAGTCCATTGCAATTCATGCTGGCAACACAGCCCACAGGCAAAGCGCGAAACGCGCGACAAACTAACCGCCTTGCTGGCTGAAAGGGAGAGCGTGATTCATCAATTAGCAGCATTAAAGCTTGAACGCGAAGAATTGAAAAAGGAACGCGACGAAATTGAAAAGCAAAAATCGCACATTTTTAGATATTCACAACCTGAACGCGCAGAAATCCCTGATGACATCTTGGCCAGGATGATTCGTCTTTGCCATCCTGACCGGAACGAAAACAGCGAACCCAGCAATCAGGTTACGGCATGGCTTCTGGCGCAGCGCCAACCACGATGATCCGATGATGAAACCACGATCAGAGCGAAGTGCTATCCAAGCGCAACTTCGCCTGATGTAAGCAGACAGAGAGCAGAGAAATATGACCTCAAATAAATTGTTCAAGCCGGGCAAGAGCGGTAATCCGAAAGGACGCCCAAAGGGCATACCCAATCCCCAAGCTCGAATCAGGCAAGCCATCGCCGATGATATTCCCCAAATCCTTGGCGTACTGCGTGAACGGGCGCTTGATGGCGACGTTCAGGCCGCTGCATTGCTGATTTCCCGCTGCTTGCCGCCGCTTCGCCCGGAGTCTGCCGCCCAGGCTGTCGAAGTTGCTGGCGAAAGCCTTGGTGAACGTTCGGAGGCTGTTGTTGCTGCCGCGATTGCCGGCCAGATTGCTCCTGATGCTGCCACCGGATTGATGTCGATATTGACGGCACAGGCCAAGATTTTGGAAACCGTAGAACTTGAGCGACGAATTGCTGTATTGGAAGAAAATCATGCGAAATAACCTGGCCACGAGAATTGAGGCGCTGGAGGCTTTGCCGGCATCGGTCGTGTCATTGAGCGATAACCCGCTGGAAAAAGCACGGCGAGACAAGGCCATGCAGGCATTGGCCGAGCGGATTGCTGACCCGCACAAGGCACAGCGCGAGTATGCGGCCTTGAGTGCAGCAGGCCGTATTGACCACTGGCAAGGGAAAATCACCGAGGCTAAGGCAATCATCGCCCGTGGTGATGCCGGAATCGAGGATACGCCCGGCGTTGTGCCGGGAATTCTCCGGTCAATGCAGCGCCTGACTCTGGTTGGCGCCAAAGATGGCGTCGAAAGCAGTTACCAGTTCGGCCTGATTGCGGCGCAACTCGATAGGCTTGCCGAACTTGGCTATAACGGTGCGAAGCTCAAGGAGTGGAACGAGGTATGCAAGCGCTTCGATGGCATTCCTTGGCAGTGGCGCAAAGATTGTCTGGTTCTTCCGGCTGATGCCTTGGCATTGCTTAAGCAGAAGGAGGCGGCAAAGTGAGTTTTCATTTCCCCGCCCCCGAACTTGCACTGTACGTCGGCCATATTTCGGATGATGTTGCCGAGTTCAATATCGACTCGCCATGCTGCTTCTCCGATGACGGTACGCCGGAAGTTCTGACAGTCCTTGTTGGCACTCTGCCGGGCTGGGAATTCACTTGTACAGAAGCGCCTGGCCGCTGCCCGGTTTGGGATGAAATGCGGCTAGTGCGCGACCTTTGCTGGGAATCCGAAGATTGCGTGATGCAATTGCATCCACCAGCTAGCCGCTACATCAATGAAAGTCCGTTCGCCCTCTGGCAATGGCGACCGGTTGATTGCGAGATACCGCAGCCGCCGCTATGGCGGGAACGCGACAGAGCGTTACAGCAAGCGATTAATAACCATTACGTTGAACCACTAGCTTGACTATTACTGGCTTAGTTTGGGGTCGTTATAGCACTGTACGTATCCATGCTTTCATGAACCAGAATCAACATGGCGGTGCTTTCCCTGAATTGAACCAAGAATGCTGCGCCTAACCCATCGTCAGGAACAGCATAGCGATACTGAAACTGGCTCTCCAATGACTTGCCAGAGCGTGTCAAAATTGGCTTTTTGTTGAGAATATTGAACTTTTCTAGCGGAAAATTAGGGGACATGAATTGGGAATTGGTCATTGCTGTTACCGAAACCACGCCAGACCTTGGAAGAATTTTCCCTGTGTGAAAGTAATACAGTGCCTTGCCGAGCTTTTCTCCATAGCGCTTTGGAACATCCATGAGCGTTTCGGGTACCGTAACGATATACGGCTCCCAAGGGAATGATGTTATCGACACACCCTGCTCTCTGAGGAACCTCCGTGTTTCGATTCGGCTCAATTCGCGCATTCCCTGCATCAGTTCCGGATGACGGTCGCCGATACTCCATACCGCACGGCCAAGTTCTTTTTCTTCATCGGCAGACATATCGCTGAGTTGAATCCTGACCAAAAAGCCCATCACCAACTCGTCGGAGGCCGAGGCGTCATTGCACTCCGCACAGGCTGGGAACACGTACCCCTCGGGCCATTGACGGTCGGTAAAAAGATGTCGGGCCGGTATGTGGTCAATCTCAATTGATGGCACCTCCCCCCCACAGAAGCAACACATTGGGTGATGCTCAAAAAATTGTTGGCGCTTCAGTCGATTGCTTTTGCCCATGACAAATTGTAGCTGCCCATAAACTGGACAGAGATTATCTTTCCAGCAAAACGACCACCTTCAGAAAAAATAACTTCATGGACAAAGTGCAGTTAATCATTTTTCTCGAACCTGAACGCCTTGCCGGTTGGTTGGTTCGGCCACTTTGATTGCCGCTGATTGCTGGCCGGTAAGCAGGCAGATTTGGACTGTTTTTGTCCGTGCAACATGGGCAGAATGGTGTTGTGCCTTGCGCACAAGCGAACGCCCCGAGTGGTGGAACACAAGGGGCGCTCTAACCAAAACTGAAAAGGAGATTTTCAATCATGGCTAAGACAAATTCTACCGCCCGTTTATCCGTCGCCAAGCTGGTTGCAATGCGTGACGACCTGAACAGCGCCGCCAAAATACTCAACGGGGCCACTGGCTTTCTCTTCGCTGCGCAGATGCCCAATGGCGAAATTAAATGGATTGCCGGGGGTGACCTACTCAGCTACGACAGCAAGACAGCCAGCGCAGCGATGCGGTTGTACATTGAGGCTCAACGGCTGGCCCTGAAAGCTGCTTAGTCAAAGTGGGGAGTGCAAACTCCCCGCCTTGTTGAAAATGGCCACATTCATCTATGACCTTCGCCTAGTTGCGAAAACACCACCGCTGGCATATTGTCTTGGCAAAATAAAGACAGGGAGAGCGTCATGGAACACCGGACAAGTCCGGAACGGCGTGGGCGTGACTTAGGGCCACCTCAAGGATGTTTCGAGAGAAGGCGCCGCGCTGAACGTCGGTTGCCCGTCGCAGAAGAGGCTGCACTATCCGACGATGATTTCGCCAAATTTTTCGGCACGAATACTCCGCATGGGGTATCTGCCAATTCAAGGCATTGAACGCTGCCCATTCTGCCAATCCTCACAGACAGTTCTGATTGAGATTGACCGGTTACACAAAAATCTCTACCCACTCTTGTTACAAAATTGAATTTCATGAGGGTAAGCAGTGATACATAGATACAAGCTGGCCAATGGATTGGCTTTGATCCTGACACTTGCTGGCTGCAACGAATTTGCTTTTGGCCCGGAAGCCAAAATCAACGCGGCCATGCCTCTATCTTCCGAAATTGTGTTGCAAAAAAGTGCCTTGCTCAATGACTTGGACTCATCGAAGCGAAGTACTTTTGATACAGAGTGGGGCCGACGGATGAAACTACGCGCCCTCAATTGCGCCAAGGGATTTACGCCACCGTGGTATGCAACATCATCGTCAACTCGGGAAAAATTGACCGACCACGCCTGCTTTAAAGAGCATGACATTGATATTGCGAAATGGATTGGATTTCAACGAATCGGAGTCCTTCTCGCAAAACCGGCTTTAAAACCTATTCCTGCTACTCACACAAAATTTTTAGTGGGCGAAGATAGCATCAAGGGATTTTCGTTCGCCAGTGAAGCCGGTGTCGTCATGTTGGGAGGTCAGAAGGAAAGCGCCCTAATTGTTGATTTGCAAACTGGCCAAGTACTGTATCGCAACAATACAGGGGGAGGCGACATCGGAACCCTTTCACCAAATGGCCGGATAATGACTTTTGCGGACAAGGCACATAGTCACGTCAAGGTCTTCAATACAGAAACCGGCGAAGAAATCGCACAGATCCAGAAAACCCGCGAATGGAAACTCCACTGGCTTGGAAATGAAGGGGCGATATATGTGAAGGATGGTGAATACAAGACATTCTTGATCGACTTTGCATCCGGGACTGAAAGTGAATTGGGAGCTATTAGGGGCGAGGTATATCGCCTGTTTCCAATGCCCAGTGAGAAAAACAAATTCGTGATTGGCACCAACAATACAGTCGCCAAAGTTGAAATATCTCGAAAAGATGGGCAACTAAAATTTGACATACTCAGTGAGAAGAAAATTGAGGGGCGCTCTTGGACTCGTAATATGACCGGTCAGACTTCCAATTACCGTTATCTGTTCAACGGGGAGCAATCTGGACTGGTTATTACCAATGCCGAAACATTGGAGCAGGAAAAAATCGAGTTCGGCCCGGGCGCTTTCATCCATGGCATAACCGCAACCGCAGACCCGGACAAAATTCTGATCAGAACTAATGCAGCCACGCCCCGTGATCCAACCCGACAGACACGAGATAGCATTTATTCGATTTCCGACAAAACCCTTGCTGTACTTGAAATCAAGGACCTTGGGAATTTCCCGATTTTTGCCCCATCCATCAAGGCATTGATGAGTGGATCTGGTCGTCTCGATGTTATTGACCTTCCTTCTGCGGAACCCGCAGTATCAGTCGAGCAGATTGCTGCTGAGCGGCGACAGATTGAAACTGATCGCAAACTAGCCGAAGCTGATCGACAGTTAGGTCTTGTACCGGGTTATCCGGGACTGCCATCTACTCAAAAAGGAAGTATTTATCCAGCCCCTGCTCCGAGTTCAGTAGCACTCTCGTCGCCACTTGGGAGCCTAGTCGGAGACGCACGTCTTGAAGCTGTCGGCGTCTATCAGGCGACAAACCCGAATGCCCACCCTGGTGAGCCGAGAAAAACTGGCATCGTCGAAGTCAAGGTTCGTCGCACAGATAAACCAATCGTACTGGTATTGAGTTCCTATGAACCGGTGCGCTGGATGTTGATTTCCGAGCCGGGTGCGCGTTTGGCGGCAGTACTCTTAAGCGGCTACCATCAGTCATCAGTCGTTGGTGCTGGCTCCAGCCGGATCGTCAATCTCGGCCAAAAATTTGCGTACAACTCCAACTCCAATGAATACAAGACGCTAGACGAGGAAGTGATGCGCATGACCGGACGACGCATTCAAATGATGCAGGGTCGTTATGAGGGGTCTGCCTTCAGCGTTGGTGGGCCACTTTGAAGGAACGAGACGGACGTTTGGACGTTGAGACTCAAAGACAAGCACGGAAAGCTGATTGACCAGCTAAGGGGGGCTGAAGTGGCACCCCGTAAAATGAGACCCGCCTCTTAGGCGGGGTTTTCTTTTCTGCGATGCTGATAACCGATTCTGGTTTTACACTTCTTCAACATTCTCGCCCTACCTCTACCTATCGACATATAGGCAATCCCGGTAAAGTCCTATGTCTCACCTTAAATCAGCCAATCACATTGCAAATATGGGGGTACATTGGGGGGTAAAACAAAAAAGCGCCCCGAAAGGCGCTTGTTTGCTTGTTTACTGGCGGAGAGGGTGGGATTCGAACCCACGGTACCTTGCAGTACGCCTGATTTCGAATCAGGTACATTCGACCACTCTGCCACCTCTCCGCAGCGGCCGGCATAATAGCACAAGAGATGCACTGGATAAAACGTCTATCACTGCTTGCTACCTGTTTTATTGTCGTCAATTGCGGCGATACCGGGTTGCGCTTGGCCCTGCCCTTTCCCACTCCGGGGCAGCATGAGCTTGTGGTACTCACCAGCCCCGGTTTGCTGACTTATCAAGCCGATGAAAGCACTCAGTTTGGCGGACTGGAACGTAACCTGATCGAGGCCTTTGCCCAGGATCTTGGCGTGGCAATCCGCTATGTTGTCGTTTCTCCCGAGGAAATCGAGTCGCAACTGACCAATGACAAGGCGCATCTGGCCGCGGCTTGGTTGGCGCCACCACAAGACGACAAGATCAAGACAACGCCACCTATTCGCTACACCGACGATGTGCTGATCCAGCATGAAGCCTCGCTGCCCATCCTTGATAACGAGGAGTTGCAGGGCAAGACGGTTCATGTCATTGCCGGTTCACGGCAAGCAGCGACGCTGCAAGCGTTGCAGAAGACTGTGCCGACACTGTCAATCGTTGAAGAAAAAGGTCACGATGTTTTCAAGTTGCTGGAAGCCCTGAGTGAGCGAAAAATCAGTTATGTCGCCATCGACTCGGCTTTGATCGACATTGCAACTCAGCTCATTCCCTCCCTGCAAGCCAGCCTCACCCTGAAGAAAGAGCAGCCAGTGGTCTGGTTGCTGGGCGAGAAACCCAATGTCGAACTTGCGGCGCGAGCCAACGCCTTTGTCGAACGGGTTCAGCGTGACGGCACGCTGGCCAAGCTCGATGATCGCTATTTCGGCCATGTACGGCGCCTCAGCCAGGCCGATGTTGTCACTTTTCTGGGCGAAATCGAAACCACACTGCCCAAGCTGCGCAAATACTTTCATGCTGCAGAAACCATTTCCGGCATCGACTGGCGCCTGATCGCCGCCATTGCCTATCACGAGTCACATTGGGACGCCAATGCCACCAGTTATACCAACGTGCGCGGCATCATGATGCTCACCGAGGAAACCGCCGATCGCCTGAAAGTCAGCAATCGCCTCGACCCTAGCGAGAGCATCCTGGCCGGCGCCCGCTACATGAACATCCTCCGTGAAATGCTGCCGGAAGAGGTTGAGGAGCCTGACCGTACCTGGCTGGCTCTGGCGGCCTACAACATTGGTCCCGGCCACATGAACATGGCCCGTACGCTGGCCCGGCAGCTCAAGGCAGACCCCAATGCCTGGTACGAGATGAAACGAATTCTGCCCAAACTATCGCAGCCGCAGTATGTTCATCAATACAAGACGGCGCGCGCCCGCGGTGGTGAGGCGGTCATATTGGTCGAGAACATTCGCAGCTACTACGACATATTGCTGCACCATACGCCGGCGTTTCGTCCGACAGCCGCTGCATCCGAGAACATCAAGCGGCTAATTGCCGAAGTCGACCAGCGCCGCAAGGCCTACGTCCGGCAGATCGCCGTAGCCCGTTCTATTGGTAGCGAAGAGTCGGGCGAGATCAATGAGCCCTCGCTGCGTTTACCGACCATCAACGCTGAGCCGACGCTATCGGTCAGGCTGGGCAGCGAGTAGCTGTATCTTGCCGGAAGCACCCCGGCAAGATACTGAGACATCAGGCTGCGGCTTGCAGCACTTCCAGGCCCCCCATGTAGGGACGCAGTGCCGCAGGAATCGTCACGCTGCCGTCAGCATTCTGGAAGTTCTCGAGAATGGCAACCAAAGTGCGGCCGACCGCCAGGCCGGAACCGTTGAGCGTATGCACCAGCTCCATCTTGTTCTTGTCATTGCGGAAACGGGTCTGCATGCGGCGGGCCTGGAAGGCACCGAAGTTGGAGCAGGAGGAAATTTCGCGGTAGGTGTTCTGTGCCGGTAGCCAGACTTCCAGATCGTAGGTCTTGGCCGCCGAGAAACCCATGTCACCGGAGCAAAGCGCCATACGACGGTAGGGCAGTTCCAGCTTCTCAAGGATGACTTCGGCGTGACGGGTCAGCGCCTCGTGCGCTGCGGCCGACTGTTCGGGATGAACGATCTGCACCAACTCGACCTTGTCGAACTGATGTTGACGGATCATGCCGCGCACATCGCGCCCGCCGGAACCCGCTTCGGAACGGAAGCACGGGGTGTGGCAGACAAACTTGAGCGGCAGGCTTTCGACCGGCAGGATTTCATCGCGCACGATGTTGGTCACCGGCACTTCGGCAGTCGGGATCAGGTAAAGCGGGTCTTGGTCACCGCGCAGGACCTTGAACAGATCTTCCTCGAACTTGGGCAACTGGCCGGTGCCGTAGAGGCTGGCGGCATTGACCAGATACGGCGCGTAAAGCTCGGTGTAGCCGTGATCCGCGCTATGGGTGTCGAGCATGAACTGGGCAAGGGCGCGGTGCAAACGGGCAAGGCCGCCCTTGAGCAGGGAGAAGCGCGAGCCGGAAATCTTGGCAGCCGTGGCGAAATCAAGCTGACCAAGGGCTTCGCCGACATCGGTGTGATCCTTGACTTCAAACTCAAAAGTGCGCGGCGTGCCCCAGCGTTTGACTTCCACATTGCCGCTTTCATCACTGCCTACCGGCACGGATTCGTCCGGAATATTAGGCAGCGCGGCGAGAATGGCGTTGAATTTGTCGAGCAACTCACCGAGACGGACCTCGGAAGCCTTCAATTCGTCGCCGACCGCCCCCACTTGCGCCATTACCTCGGAGGCATCCTTGCCCTGCCCCTTCAACATGCCGATCTGTTTGGACAGCGAATTGCGCTGCGCCTGCAACTCCTGGGTGCGGGTCTGCAGCGTCTTGCGCTCCGCTTCCAGGGCAGAAAATTCGGAAAAGTCGATCGGTTTGCCACGCTTGGCGAGGCCCGCCACCACGGCGTCGAGATTGGAACGAAGTTGTTGGATGTCGAGCATGATTTTTTCCTGATTTATAACGGTCGACCGCAACAAACGGCCGGAAAGCCCAAAATTATACGCGACGCAACAGCCGGCCCACGAAGCCCCAGAGCTTGACCAGCACAAAACCAGCAATCACCAGGAAAATGGCGAGCAGCCCAAGGAAAATTGCCGGCGAGGCCAACATCGTCCATAAACCGCCGAGTACCATGCCCTCCTCGCCAAACGAGGCCAGCCAGTTGGAAAACGGCTCGGGTGAAGTATTGATCGCCAGCCGGCTGCCGGCCTTGGCGAAGTGCGTACCGGCGGTAATCGTGCCGCCGATCAGCCCGGCCGCGACGGTCCATGACGGATCAACATCGCCCATGGCAAAGGCGGCGAGCAAGGCGCCTGCTGGAATACGGATAAAGGTCTGGAAGCTGTCCCAGAGCGAATCGAAGGCCGGAATCTTGTCGGCGATCAGTTCGGCAAAAGCCATCACGCCAGCAACGCCGATCACCAGCGGATTCTGCAAAACCGAGAGGCTGGCCGGCAAATGCAGATAGCCAAAATAGGAGAGCACCCCGGCCAGGAAAACCACCAGATAGAGCCGCAAACCACTCGCCCAGGCAAGGCCGGCGGAGAGCGCGATGGTTTGCAGCATGTCCATTATTTCTTGCGCGCCTTTCTATCCAGCTCGCGCAAATGCGTCAGTTTTTCGCCTATCTTGCCCTCCAGACCACGCGGGGTCGGCTGATACCACCCCGGTTCTGCCATGCCATCCGGCAGATAGGTTTCACCCGCTGCATAGGCATCCGGCTCGTCATGCGCATAGCGATAGGCCTTGCCATGGCCAAGTTCCTTCATCAACTTGGTCGGCGCATTACGCAAATGATTGGGCACAGCCCGCGACCCATCCTTGCTGACAAAGGCGCGCGCTGCGTTGTAGGCGTTGTAGCCGGCATTTGATTTGGCGGCGACCGCCAGATAAATCACCGCCTGGCCCAGCGCCAGCTCCCCTTCCGGCGAGCCAAGACGCTCATAGGTGAGCGCCGCATCGTTGGCGATCTGCATGGCGCGCGGATCGGCCAGGCCGATATCCTCCCAGGCCATGCGCACGATACGCCGCGCGAGGTAGCGCGGGTCGGCGCCGCCATCCAGCATGCGCGTCAGCCAGTACAGCGCACCATCCGGGTTGGAGCCACGCACTGACTTGTGCAGGGCCGAAATCTGGTCGTAAAACGCATCGCCGCCCTTGTCGAAACGGCGCAGACTTTGCGCCACGGTTTCTTCGATAAATTGGCCGTCGACCGCAACAATGCCTGCGGTGCGCGACGCGGTGCGGACTTGTTCCAGCAGGTTGAGCAAACGCCGGGCATCGCCATCGGCCAGACCGATCAGGCGTTCTTGTGCCGACTCATCGAAACTCAAACCGGGCAAGGCCTGCTGGCAAGCACGCGCAAACAGTTGGCCCATCTCCGCCTGATCGAGCGACTTCAATACATAGACCGAGGCCCGCGAGAGCAACGCCGAATTCAACTCGAAGGATGGATTCTCTGTCGTTGCGCCAATGAAAGTCAGCAGGCCGGATTCGACAAAAGGCAAAAAGCCATCCTGTTGCGCCTTGTTGAAGCGATGAATTTCATCGACAAACAGAATGGTGCGCCGCCCCTGCGCACGCCACATCTCGGCCTGTGCCACCGCCTCGCGCACCTCTTTGATGCCGGAAAAAACCGCTGACAGGGCAATGAACTCACATTGAAACTGCGTCGCCATCATCCGCGCCAGCGTCGTTTTGCCAACCCCGGGTGGCCCCCAGAGGATCATCGAGTGTGGCTGACCAGACTCGAACGCCAGGCGCAGTGGCTTGCCCGGCCCCAGCAAATGTTGCTGGCCGATGACCTCATCCGGCGTTTGCGGACGCAACTGTTCGGCGAGTGGGGCACTACGGCCAGCTGTGGTTTGGGAAAACAAATCGCTCAAGAAAATAACCCGTCCGCTCAATAAGCCATCAAAGGGAGACTATTGGCCGAGTGTACCGCCAGATAGCGACACCCCCAAAATTTACGGGTCATTTCCTTGCGGGCCAACGAGAGCCAGAATCAGCTACTGACCAACGCCACTTCAACGGCCAGCGGATCGGACAAGCGTTCCCAAGGCTCCATCAGGACCAGCATCAGCAGTTTGTCGAATTCGCTGGCGAAACGCTCGACGATGCGCTCGGGGTCCGGCACCAGCTTCTTGTCGGTGATCAGACCAAACTGCACCTTGTTGTCGTAAGACAAAATCGAGACGCCCATGCCGATATCGCCGGATTGCGGCACCCAGAACAACGGTTCGCGCAAGCGGGCACCTGCCAGATAGAGCGCCTCCTGCGGCCCCGGCACGTTGGTCATAACGGCGGTGGCCTTGCTGGCCAGCAGGTCGAGCACCTTGTCCTGGGCAAACTTTGGAGCCATGCCGACGGCACCGAGAATCGACAGGGTGAGTGGTGCCTGATAGGAGCCTTTCAGCGCCTCCATGCGCTCGCGTGTGGCATAGAGGCGGGCCAGCGGGTTTTCGATACCAACCGGCAATTCCAGCGCGACCAGCCCGAACCGATTGCCCAACTTGCCCATATCTTTGGGCCGGCGCAGGTTGACCGGCACCATGGCACGAATCTCGACGCCGTCGACCGGATCACCCTGGTCAACCAGATAGGCACGCAGAGCCCCGGCAGCGGCTGAAAGCAGCATGTCATTGACCGAACAGCCAAGCACCTTGCCCACCGCCTTGACTTCCGGCAACGAGATTGGCTCTGACCAGGCAACGCGCTTGCTGGTGCCGGGCTTGCCCTTGAAGCGGGTGGGCGAATCATTGGGCATGATGGCGAGCTTGGCCACCTCAGCCGCAATCCCGCTACCAATACGCGCATACTCAAGCGCCTTTTGCGGGTTGCTGACCATGCCGACATACTTGACCCAGAGATTGCTGGAGATGCGGATCGAGGCCAGCATGGCATCGCTCATCGGGCGCCAGATCAGGCGCCAGAAAAAATCGTCTTGCTCCTCCTGCACCAATTCCAGCAGCGGTTCGCCGCTAAGCAGATCCGGCGACTCATCGGCCATCGACAGAATGACCCCCACCATGGCAATGCCATCGGCAATGCAGTGGTGGACACGCATGATCAGGGCGTCGCCACCGAGCGCAGTTTCCACCAGATGCAACTCCCATAAAGGACGCGCCGGGTTCAGCGGCGTGCTGGCGAGGTCGGCCACAAAGCGCTGCAACTCGGGCTTGCCACGGGCGCCGGGCAACACCGAGCGGCGCAGGTGGTGCTCCAGATCAAAATCGAGATCATCTTCCCAGTAATAAACGCCGTCATCCTGCCGGGCGACCTGACGAAAGCGACGAAAACTCAGCATGCGCCGTTCGATACTGCGTTGCAGGCGCTCAAAGTCCAGTTCACCATCGAACAACATGACGCCAACAATTTGCATCAGATTGTTTGGCCGGTCCATCCGCAACCAGGCAGTGTCGACGTAGGAAATTCGTTGGCGGGCGGGCATAGCCACAGGCTCCGGAGACGATCAAACTTCTATAATAACCAGATTTACATAAGCATTTGCGGGAGACATTGATGAGCGATCTTAAGAGCCGGTTTGAATCTGCTGTAGCCACCACCAAAACGCTGAGCGAACGCCCGGACAACCAGACGCTATTGCGCCTCTATTCACTCTACAAGCAAGGGACAGCAGGCGATGTCACAGGCAAACGCCCGGGTTTTAGCGATCTTGTTGGCCGCGCCAAGTTCGACGCTTGGGCAAGTCAGCAGGGAACGACAGCGGAAGCGGCGATGCAGGCCTACATCGACAAATTGGCCGAACTTCAGGGTTAAGCTGGCAGCGCTAATCAGCTAAAACGTTCGTCAAAATACTCGTGAATTTCGCGCTCAAGCGCTGCCTTGAACGGCAGGTAGAACAAGCCCAGACGAACCTCTACGGTGACTTCCTTTTTCGCCAGCATCAGTTGACCATGGACCCCGGGTCGCTCGAAACGCAACACACCATCCTCGCCCCAAGCGTAGGATAAATCGAACTCTTTTTCGAGGTCGAGCGCAACATGTTCAGCCGCCGCCCGCGCTTTCTTGAGGCTCAGTTTGTGGCTGCGCGTGATGTGAATTTCACTCATGTCGGGCAGTGTAACCAAGGACAGCCAAAACCGATACGGCAGCGCCTGTCCGTTGAATCTGCGGTAGCATTTGTCGCCTGAACTCCCCTCTTGCCTGTGACACCATGACCATTACTAGCGCCAGCCACGCCCTCGCCAAAGACCTGCTCGACTTTATCGATGCCAGCCCCAGCCCCTGGCATGCCGTCGCCAGTTGCGAAACGCGCCTGCAAGCCGCCGGATTTTCGCGCCTTGAAGAAGTTGATCGCTGGCAATTGACGAGCGGCGGCAAGCACTATGTGGTGCGTGGCGGCTCGTCGATCATCGCCTTCATCGTCGGCAGCAGTTCCCCCGCCGAAAGCGGCCTGCGCCTGATTGGCGCCCATACCGATTCGCCCGGCCTGCGCATCAAACCCAAACCGGCTGAAGACGCACAAGGCATGGTCCGCCTTGGTGTTGAAGTTTACGGCGGGCCGATCCTGGCGACCTTTGCCGACCGCGACCTGAGCCTCGCCGGGCGCGTCAATGTGCGCACCGCCGATGGCTTTGCCACCCGTCTGCTGCGCTTTGACCAACCGCTGTTACGCCTGCCCAATCTAGCCATCCACATGAATCGCGAGGTCAATGAAAGCGGCCTCAAGTTCAACAAGCAGAGCGAGCTACCCTTGCTGCTTGGCGTCGCTCAAGATGATCTCAAGGCCGATACCCGCTTCCGCCAGCCAATTGCCGACGCCCTCAAGGTCGCGCCGGAAGATCTGCTGACCTGGGAACTGAATGCCTACGACACGCAAAAAGGTTCCTTCTGGGGCGCCGCTCAGGAATTCATTGCCAACAGCCAACTCGACAATCTCGCCTCCTGTCATGCCGCCCTGAGCGCCCTGCTCGCCACCGGACAACCGACTGCAACCTGCCTCTGCGCCTTTTTCGACCACGAGGAAGTTGGCAGTGAAAGCGCCGCTGGCGCCGGGGGGAGTTTTGTCGCCGATGTGATCCAGCGCCTTGCCGCCAGCGCCACCCTGGATACTGAAGATCAGCGCCGCATGCTGGCGCGCAGCTTCTTTATCAGCGCCGACATGGCGCACGCCTGGAACCCGAATTTCCCGGCTGCTTACGAGCCTTGCCATCGGGTTACGGTCAACGCCGGCCCGGTGATAAAAAGCAATGCCAACCAGCGTTACAGCACCAGCGCCGACACCGCGGCACGCTTCATGGCACTGTGCGAGCAAGCCGGGGTGCCGTGCCAGCAATACGCCCATCGCACCGACCTCGGCTGCGGCAGCACAATCGGCCCCATCGTCGCTGCACGCCTCGGGATTGCCAGTGTCGATGTCGGCTCGCCGCTGTGGGCCATGCACAGTATTCGCGAAAGCGCTGGTGTGCTTGACCACGCTTACATGATCGCTGCCTTGACGGCATCATTTGCCGCCTAAATCGTTCAGCTTTGCCTAAAATACGCCAGGCCAACAATGGAATTGGCCAATTGAACCTCCTGGCGGAATTTACGGTCTATGCCGCAGTCGATTGATGTTTCCAGCAGGAGTTTCACGATGCCCAGCAGCAACCCAGCGCCCCTAAGCCTTGCCAGCATGTCACGGGCGCTGTCCGTCGCACTGGGTGAACGCGACCTGCGCACCCTGGGTCATAGCGAACGCGTCGTCAAACTCTCTACTGAATTGGCTATCCACCTTGAGTTCACCGAGCGAGAAGTGAATCAGTTGATCCTTGGTGCCGAATTCCACGACCTCGGAAAGATCGGCATTCCTGACCATGTACTGCATAAACCCGCCGCTTTCGATCAGAACGAGTGGGACTGCATGAAGCTGCACCCGATCATCGGCGAACGCATCATTCGCGCCATCGGCTGCGAACAATCTGCCGAAATTGCCCTTATCGTTCGCCATCATCATGAACATTTTGATGGCTCGGGCTACCCCGACAAACTGGTCGGCACCGACATCCCGGTTTTTGCCCGCATCATCTCGCTGGCTGATTGTTACGACGCGGTTTCCGAACCGCGCCCCTACCACAAGGCACGCCAACACTCCGACATCATGGATTTACTGGAGAGCGAGAGCGGGAGCAAACATGATCCTGATCTGCTCCACGCCTTCAGTGCGATGATAGAAAAATCAACCCTGCGCACGCCTGATGCTGACTGACCCTGCCTGAGGTTTTAGCCGGCAATTACTCCGGCGCCAGTTTGCTGCCCATCATTTCATTACAGGTCGCGCGCCCGAAACTCTCCGCCTTTTTCGGGCTGGAAATCTGCGGCTCTTCGTAAATGCGCCGGATGATGTGGTTGGTAATGCGCGCCCCGTCGCTACCATCCTCGTCAAACAGCTTCATTTTCTGGCCCCGTTCGCGGTTATAAAACGCCTGCAAGGCGTGATCACGAACCCGCTCGCAAAAGCGGATTTTTTGCGCGTCCGGCATCTTGTCGTCAACTGCTGCCGGCTGGCCGTGAGCCCAGGTCCCTTGCGCAGCCAACAACATGATCATCAATAGTGTAGTGACTTTCATTCTTTGATTTCCCGGAGCGAGCTGAGGTAGGCCAGCACATCCTGTATCTGCTTTTCGTCCAAGGCATTGAGCAGACCGCCAACCGTCTCCTCATCATGCGGCCGGTCACCCTTGCGGAATAAATCAACCTGCCGGTTCAAATAAGTGGTGTATTGGCCGGCAATCATCGGGAACATGCCACGTCCCTTGCCGGCTTTGCCGTGACAGGAGGCGCACTGCTTCTGATAGATGTTTCCACCCGCCTCAATGTCGCCTTCGGCACGCGGAATGATCATCACTTTTTCAACCATCAACAAGCGCGTCAGTGCATCCTCGGTGCCGACGAAGGTCGGCATCTCGGTCGGCAATTCGATGGCCGTCAGGTAGGCGGCGATATCCTTGATATCAGCGTCGGACAACTCGCGTTCCTGCGTGTAGGGATACATCGGAATATTGACACGGGTGCGGGCGCGGAAGCTTTTTAGCTGGTTTTCAATGTAATTGACGCGCTGTCCGGCGATGCGCGGGTACTCACCCTTCTTGCCACCGGCGCCAAACTCGCCGTGACAGGCAGCACAGGTACCATTAATTTCCTTGCCTTTTTCGAGGTCGACCGCAACCGCCCCGCCGGCCAAAGCCAAGGCAGCAAAAAGTCCGGCACAAAGTTGACGCAAGCGCATTCGAAACCACTCCAAAGTAGACCGCGACAAATTGTCGCACGGTGCGAGCGACTGAAAATTGACACAAATCACGCATAATCGCAGCCATGCCATTTATTACGTGCAACACCGAAGGAAGCGACCATTTAGCCAATCTGCAGCGCTTGATTGTCAGTCGCTGGCTGGCACTTTTTATCCTCTGCGGACTGGTCATCTTCGGCCCTGCCCTGCTCGATATCCCGCTACCGCAGCAACCCATGCTCGCCATTCTCGGCGTGACGGGCATCATAAACGGCATTGCCTACTGGCGCTTGCATCAGGCCAGCACAGCCACCCCCTATGAGCTGTTCAGCCAGTTGCTGATCGACATCACGGCGCTCAGCGCCCTGTGTTTTTTCAGTGGCGGTGCCACCAATCCGCTGGTTTCGCTTTTGCTACCCTCGGTCGCCATCGCCGCCCTGACTCTGCCGGTGCGCTGCGTCTTTGCCGTCGGTGCCCTCGCCCTGACGGCCTATTCACTGCTGATGATTTATTACGTCCCGCTGCCGCTGCCGGACGCCACCCGCGCCACCCGCCTGCATCTGATCGGCATGTGGCTGACCTTCGCCGTCTCGGCATTGATGATCGCCTGGTTTGTCGTGCGCATGACGCGGATGATCCGCCAACGCGATGGCGAACTGGCCGCTGCCCGCGAACAGGCCCTGCGCGACGAACGCATCCTCGCTCTCGGCACCCTCGCCGCCGGGGCCGCCCACGAACTTGGCACACCATTAGGCACCATGGCCCTGCTGGCTGGCGAACTGGCGCACGATGCCAGCCTCTCGGACGAGGCGCGCGTCGACATCGCCCTCTTGCGCCAGCAGATTCAAGTTTGCAAGGGCATTATCACCGGCCTGTCACGCCGGGCCGGTGCTGAACGCCTGGAAAACTCGGCCGTCCACCCCGCCGACCGCTGGCTGGATGGCGTCCGCCAGCACTGGCACGCCACCCGCCCACAGGCCGCAAGCCAGCTAACCCTGAACGGCACACACCCCGCCCCGGAGATGGTCGCTGACCCCCGTCTGGAGCAGGCACTGCTCAATCTGCTCAACAATGCCGCGAACGCCAGCAGCAAAAAAATTACCCTGATTTTGGCGTGGACCGCAACCAATCTCAGCATTGAAATCCGCGACCAAGGCCCCGGCTTTCCACCGGCCGTCCTCCAGCATGGTGGTGAGCGCAACTTCCCGGCCCATGACCAAGGCAGCGGCATCGGCCTCATACTCACCCGTTCCGCCATTGAGCAACTTGGCGGCCGACTGACGCTGAGCAATCCTGACACCGGTGGCGCCTGTGCCCGAATCGACCTTACCCAGATGACAAAATGACCGCCCAGACCCTGATCATTGATGACGACCCCAGCTTCAACGCCATACTTGTCAGGACCATGACTCGCCGAGGGTTTCCGGCACAAGGCGCGCTCAACGTCGAAGCCGCCCTGAGCATCGCGCGCGAACTGCGCCCGCAGCAGATTGTTCTCGACCTCAATCTGAATGGCAGCTCCGGTCTGGCCTTGATTCCCGAATTACTGGCGATCAATCCCGATTGCCGCATCGTCGTCCTGACCGGCTATGCCAGCATCGCCACCGCCGTCGATGCGGTCAAACTCGGTGCCGTTCAATATCTCGCCAAACCCGTGGAGATCGACGCCATCCTGGCCGCCTTCGAAGATGACGACGGCCCCGACTTCGGCCTGCCGGTCTCGGAAGAGCCGCTCTCGGTTGACCGCATGGAATGGGAGCACATCCAGCGGATACTGAATGAAAACGAAGGCAACATCTCGGCCACCGCCCGCGCCCTCAAAATGCACCGGCGCACGCTGCAACGAAAACTATCGAAGCGGCCGGTAAAAACCTGAATACAGCAACAGGCACCAGCGAGCGGAACAAAAGCCTGCGTCCACTGTCTGCCACAGGCAATCGTCACCAGCCAGCGATCCACAGCATCAGAAAAAACTTCCACTTTTTTCAGCAAGAGTACTCAGCATGAGGACTACCCAAAGATGCCCGATTCACCCCGCTCCACTCCCGACTCGCTGGCCCATGCTGCCTCGACTTTTTCAGCCATCGCCAAGGTATCGTCGGGCGAGCCTTTTCGCTGGATTGCCTGCGGCATTTGCGATTTGCGTGCAGCCCCGCTGGCCAGCCTGTTCTATGGGGCGGTCTTTGCAGCCATGGGTTGGGCGATCGTCTTCTTCTATGGCAACGCCTACTCACTCACCGTGGCCCTGATGGGCGGCTTCATGTTGCTCGGCCCCGGCCTGGCGATGGGACTCTATGCGCTATCGCGGCAAAAGGAGTTGGGTGAGAAACCGCAACTGCAACCATCGCTCACTATCTGGCGAGCCAACATTTCAAATCTTGCGATCTATGCCCTGGTCAGCGGGGTCGTCTTTCTGATCTGGGCGCGCGCTTCTCTGGTGGTTTTTGCCGTTTTCTACTCCAGCGGTCTGCCCACCGCTGCGGACTTCTTCCGTGAACTCCTGGCTTTTGAAAACATCGAGTTCGTGATTGCCTATCTGATCATCGGCAGTGGATTCGCCAGTTTCATCTTTTCGATCAGCGTCGTCGCCGTGCCGCTGATGCTGGACCGACAAGAGGACGCCATCACCGCCATGTTGCTCAGTCTGGCCACCGTTGCCAAAAACCCCTTGCCCATGCTGATCTGGGCGACGCTGATCGTTACCCTGGCCGGCATTGGCTTCGCCACGGCTTTCCTTGGTCTGATCCTGACCATACCGCTACTCGGGCATGCGACGTGGCATGCCTACCGGGCGCTGATCCCGCCCAGCCAAGGCTGAATTGGGCCAATAGCCGTCAACTGCAAACTGTTGCGGTCAACGGCTAAAAGGCCAGATATTTTTAGTGCTTGTGATCCATCGGCACACCCGCGGCCACCGGCCTGACCACCTTGGCGTCGACCTTCTTGCTGCTGCCATCGTCAAAAGTCAGGGTAATCGGCACTGAGTCACCTTCCTTCAGCGGGGTCAGCAGGTTGATCATCATCACGTGCAGGCCACCCGGCTGCAATACGGCTTCGCCCTTGGCCTTGACGTCGATTGCCGCCACCGGACGCATCCTCATGACACCGCCGTCATTCAGATGAGTATGCAGTTCAGTGACCTTGGAGGCCGGGTTATCGGCCTTTACCACTTTCACATCCTTGTCGCCGTTGTTCTTGATCACCATGAAGGCGCCGGTGGCCGGCGCATTGGGTGGAGCCAGGCGCACATAAGGCTCCTGCACCGTCACGTTATCGGCGGATGCCGCCAGCGCAGCGGCAGAAACCATCAGGCTGGCGAGCAGCAGGGATATATTTTTCATGATCTCTCTCACTTGGATAGGTTAATTCAAACGTTTGCGAATTTCGGCAACCACCTGATCGGGCGGCGCGGCGTGGGCAATCTTGCTCAGCAATTGGCCGTCCGCACCGATCAAATAGGTCTCAGAACTATGGTCAACAACATAACCTTCACCCGCCGTCGCCACCTTTTGCTTGGCATAAAAGACACCGTAACGCTTGGCAATTTCGGCCAGGACTTCCGGTGTGCCGGTCACCCCGACAATAGCGGGATCAAAAAACTCGGCATATTCCTTGAGACGGGCCGGCGTATCGCGCTCGGGGTCTACTGAAATAAACAGCATCGCTACCTTGGCCATTTCTTCAGGCTTGAGCAATTTGAGCCCGGCCGCCGTTGAGGCCAGCGAAGTCGGGCAAATGTCCGGGCAATAGGTATAGCCGAAATAAATCAAAACCACCTTGCCGCGAAAATCCTTGAGCGACACCGGCCCAGTGGCAGACTGCAGAGTAAAGTCGCCACCCGCCGCAATCGGCGCCTTGGGCAAAATACGCTCAGGCAGCTCCGGGTTCCAGAAAAAACCCAGTCCCACCAGGAGGATGAGCAGTGATGCGGCGATTGCCAGCAGTATCCGTTCCGACATATCAGTCGTGCCTTCCGGATGAAAAACGATAAGGAATGGCGATGTGTTGGCTAGCGATTTCCAGCAACACTGTCACCTGCCAGTCCATCAAACCGGTAATACAAACCGGCAACGTCACCTCGGCGGCGTAAACGCCGTCAGACTGCTGGTGCAGGACGGGGCGATTGAGGCCCATATTCATATCAATTCCGGTGAAGTCCACTTCGACCAGTTTGGCCTCGGCCCCGGTCACTTTCACCTCCACCCGGAACGGCTTGACCATCGGAATTGGTCGCGTCGCCATCGACAACTCAACCCGCCCGCCGCTCGGCAGGGCAACCGAACAGGCCTCGCGCTGCAAATCGCAACTGGCATCGGGAAAAACCGAGACGTCGGCCTTGGGCAACAAGATCGGCGACAGCTTATAGCCAATGACCACCACCAGCGCAATCAGCAGGAAGCCGATGGCATCAATCAACAGTTTTTTATTCACCCGCGGGGTTCCAAGCTGGCAGCAAATGACAAGTAGCCATTTTCCTTCAAGTCTCCTGTTTGGATTTAGCAATTATCAATTTTTTCATAAGCAACGAGGAATACAGTGTGCGGCATATTGTCGCAGGGGCATTTTGTCGCAGGCGTCGATTAAGGGTTTGGAAGTTCTACTTCTAGTTTTCATGGGGGAGTTCAAGATGAAAAAATTTGCAGTGAAATCAACCGTTCTGCTCGTTGCAGCCGGTATTGGATTTGGGGCCGCCAGTTCGGCGTGGGCCGCTGAATCCTTGCAGGACGTGATGAAACGTCGCGGCCTGAGCCAGCAGGATCTGCTGGCCGCGTCCAAGACCTATGTACCGACCGGCAAGCGCGACGAATTCGTCGTCTTCAGTTCGGGCGGTCAATCCGGCCAGATCATTGTGTATGGCATTCCGTCCATGCGCATCCTGAAGTACATCGCTGTCTTCACACCGGAACCTTGGCAGGGCTACGGCTTTGACGAGAACTCACGTTCAGTTCTGCGCCAGGGCAATATCGATGGCAAGGAAATCAACTGGGGCGATACGCACCACCCGGCCATTTCCGAAACCGATGGCAAGTACGACGGCCAGTTCCTGTTCATCAACGACAAGGCCAATCCGCGCCTCGCCGTGATCGACCTGCGTGACTTCGAAACCAAGCAGATCGTTGTTAACCCGATCTACAAGTCCGAGCACGGTGGCGCTTTCGTCACGCCGAACACCGACTACATCATCGAAGCGGCTCAGTACGCCACGCCGCTTGAAAACAAGAAGTTCTACCCGCTCGAAGAATTCAACGAGAAGTATCGCGGTGGTGTGACTTACTGGAAGTTCGATCGCAAAGAAGGCCGCATCGATCCGAAGAAGTCCTTCTCCCTCGAACTGCCGCCTTACAGCCAGGATTTGTCCGATGCTGGCAAAGGCCCGTCTGATGGCTGGTCATTCACCAACTCCTTCTGTTCCGAGCGTTACGTTGGCGGCATTGAAAAAGGCCGTCCGCCGTATGAAGCCGGTTGTTCTGCAAAAGACACCGACTACATGCACGTGATCAACTGGAAAAAAGCGGCTGAGCTGGTGGCTGCTGGCAAAACCAAGAAGGTCAACGGCCACGACGTGCTGATGATGGAAACTGCAATCAAGGAAGGCATTCTCTTCCTGATTCCGGAACCGAAATCCCCGCACGGCGTCGACGTCACCCCGGATGGCAAGTTCATCACGGTTGCCGGCAAGCTGGACACCCACGTTTCCGTCTATTCCTTCGAGAAGATTCAGGCCGCCATCAAGGCTGGCAAGTTCGAATCCAAGGATCCGTACGGCATTCCGGTGATCGGCATGAAGGATGCGCTGCACACCCAGGTTCAACTCGGCCTCGGTCCTTTGCACACCCAGTATGACTCCAAGCCCTGTATCGCCTACACCTCCCTCTATGTCGACTCACAAGTCGTCAAATGGAATCACTGTGACGGTAAAGTGCTCGACAAGATCTCCGTGCACTACAACATCGGTCACCTGATGACCATGGAAGGTGACTCGGCTGATCCTAAGGGTCGTTACCTGGTTGCACTGAACAAGCTGGCGATTGATCGTTTCGTGCCGGTTGGCCCGCTGCATCCGCAGAACCATCAGCTGATCGACATCAGCAACGACAAGATGCAACTCCTGTACGACATGCCGCTACCGCTGGGCGAGCCGCACTACGCTGTTGCCATCGACGCGACCAAGCTGAAGCCAGGCGTCCGCTACAAGGTTGGCACCGACTCCCGCACCGACAAGCCGCATCCGGGCATGGTTCGCGCAGGCGAGGAAAAGACCGAGAAGAAGGGCAACAAGATCACGGTTTGGGGCACGCTGATTCGCTCACACATCACACCGGAAACCATCGAAGCTGATGTTGGCGACGAAGTGACCATCCACCTGACCAACCTTGAGCGTGCTCAGGACGAAACCCACGG
>ERZ724516.245-NODE-245-length-34973-cov-5.358841_pt1 | contig 34973 bp, 39 predicted proteins | sample MGYA00376049_ERZ724516 | MGnify/ENA primary metagenome ERZ724516 (study PRJEB28724, sample SAMN07190886) | activated sludge metagenome | isolation source: activated sludge of sewage treatment plant in Hong Hong | place: USA: Christiansburg, Virginia | collected... | reverse complement strand
ACCGCGCGTGGACTACCACGCGAAGGAATGGCTGACATTCACGCTCTCGTATTTGTACGAGCGAGGTCTGGCGGATGGCCAGAAGGAGACTCAGTTCGCGGATGACGTGTCCTATTATCTCCACATGGTCTCGGCCGGTACGGAGTTCCGGCTGCATAAGGAATGGGATCTCGGCTTGACCTATATCCATCGCCGGAAAACATTCACCAGCGGCATCGCCGGCGACACTCACGTCGATCGCTTCGATGCCACGCACCAGGGTATTGCGGAGCTGCGGTACCACATCTCCACGGCCGCGACGGCGATGATGTCGTTTCAGTACGGCAAACGCACCTCGACCAATGTCCTGAGGGACTTTCAAGATTCGATCGTCTCGATCGGTGGCCAGTATCGGTTTTGATGCGTTGGGGATGACCCTTTGTGGCCCTTGGAAAGAATCATGCTAAGTGGTTGATCCTGCGTCGGAAGTGACCGTGTGCTGAATCCTTTCCTTCCCTGGTTACTCATATGGAATGAAAGGAGGCGACCATGAACGTGAACGAGTGGCTCCGGTTGATCGCCGGATTGTTCGTATTGATCGCCGTTGTGCTGGGGGCAACGGTTCATCCCTACTATAATTACTTCGCAGCCTTCGTCGCTGCGAATCTCATCCAGTCGTCCTTCAGCGGCTGGTGTCCGATGATGGCTCTGTTGCGGAGGCTTGGTGTTCACGAGTAACGAAGTACGTTTGAGTATAGGCGGCCTTATTGTCGCGCTGCTTCTCGGGGCGGGTTGCGGGCCCTCTCAGGAACCGGGGAGGCCGGGGGACATGTCCCCCGGCACCGCGGGACAGCAGCCGATCCAGGTGCCGTTGATCAAGGTCACGACCAGCCAGGTTCCGATTTCAGTCGAGGTGACAGGGCAGGTGACGGCGGTGTACCAGGCGACCTTGGCCAGCCGGATTCAGGGCATGATCGACAACCTGCTGGTCCGTGAAGGGAGCGTCGTGCGACAGGGGCAGACCCTGGTGGTGCTCGACAACCGGGACGTGCAGGCGGAATTGTCTCGGGTGACGGCAGAACTCGACAATGCTCAGGCGCATCAAGACCGGATGGAAGAGCTCTATAGAAAAGACGCGGTCTCGAAACAGGAACTGGAGAATGCGACGCGTGCCCTCAGAGTAGCTGAAGCCGGCCGCAAGGCGGTCTTGGCACAATTGAGTTACACCATCGTCAAGGCGCCGTTCGACGGTGTGATCACCGAAAAAAAGGTCGAGCGTGGGGAATTGGCCTCTCCCGGGCAACCGCTCCTGAAGATGGAAGATCCGGGACGCCTTCGTTTGGAAGCCACCGTGGCCGAAAGTGATGTGCGGGTCGTGTCCGTCGGCTCCTCGCTGCCGGTGGTGATCGACGCTTTGGGGACGAATCCCCTCAAAGGCACCGTGTCACAGATTCTTCCTGCCGGTGATCCGCAAACTCATACCTTCACGATCAAAGTCGATCTGCCACAGGCTGCGGGGCTGAAGTCGGGCATGTTTGGCCGGCTCAGGCTTGAAAAGGGGATGAGTACGACGTTGCTCCTGCCAAAATCGGCGTTGATCGAACGGGGTGAACTGGCCAGTTTGTTCGTCGTGGGAGCCGATCAGACGGCTCGCCTTCGATGGGTCAGAATCGGCCGCACGCTGGAGCAAGGAGTCGAAATCCTGTCCGGTGTGAATGCGGGGGAGCGGGTCATCGCTGACGGCAGCAAAGGTCTCGACGGCGTCCTCGTTCAGGATATGACGGCAGTAGCCTTGCCGACGCAGTGACGTTGTCGATGGAGCGAACGGGCCTACAGCAAAACGGATCCGTCGAGATGCTTATGATGGTTCACGCATGACGAATCCACGCCTCGGCGCCAGCGGCCGTCTCGCCGCGCTCTTTGTCGGCAGCAAACTGACTCCGCTGATCATCCTCGCCAGTCTACTCCTCGGCCTGTTCGCGGTGCTGTTGACCCCGCGCGAAGAAGAGCCGCAGATCGTGGTGCCCATGGCCGACGTCTGGCTGCCGTTTCCCGGAGCCTCTGCGAAGGTCGTCGAAGAGCAGGTCACCAAACCCATCGAACGGAAGCTCTCCGAAATCAAATCGGTGGAGTATCTCTATTCAATTTCTCGCCCCGGCGGGGCGCTCATCATCGTGCGGTTTTATGTCGGTGAACCGATGGAGCAGAGCCTGGTGGATCTCTATGACAAGTTGATGTCCAACCAGGATCTGTTGCCCCCCGGCGCGGCGCCGTTTCAAGTGAAACCCCGGGACGTCAATGACGTGCCGATTGTCACCCTGACGCTGTCGAGCGAGCGGTATACGGATTTCCAGCTGCGTCAGCTGGGTGACCAGGTGTTGGAGGATGCGAAGAAAGTGCCCGGCACGGCGAGTGGTTTCGTCGTCGGCGGTCGTGGGCGCGAGCTACGCGTGCAGATTGATCCGACACGGTTGAAGGCCTACGGGTTGACGCCCTTGCGTGTGGCGAGCGTCATTCAGGGAGAGAATCTGGCGCTGCCTGCCGGCCGGTTTGAGAGCCGCAACGAAAGTTTTCTCGTCGAGACCGGCCGCTTCATCCGATCGAAGGACGATCTCGATGGCGTCGTCGTGGGTGTCAACGAGCAACGGCCCGTCTATCTTCGCCAGGTAGCAGAGGTGATCGATGGCCCCAGCGAAACGACTCAGTATGTGTGGTTTGGAGAAGGCTCGCGAGGTTCCACATCTGCAGGAGAAGCGCCGGCCGTAACCGTAGCCATTGCGAAACAAGCCGGGACCAACGCGGTCACCGTCGCGCAGGGGGTCATTCGAAAAGTCGAGGAGATGAAGGGGCGACTGATTCCCGCCGACGTGCAGGTGACCGTGACGCGCGATTACGGAGAGACCGCCGACGAGAAAGCCAACGAACTGCTCTGGCATCTGTTGGTCGCCGTCGTGGCGGTCGTGGTGTTTCTCGGATTGACGCTGGGATTTCGCCCGGCATTCGTCGTCTCCATTGCGATTCCCCTGACCCTGGCGCTCACGCTGTTCATTTCCATGCTGATCGGCTACAGCATCAACCGTGTCACGTTGTTTGCGTTGATCTTCTCCATCGGCATTCTGGTGGACGACGCGATCGTGGTGGTGGAGAATACGTACCGGCATCTCACGCTCCGTGTTCTCCCGCATCGCGAGGCCTCGCTGTTTGCGGTCGATGAAGTCGGCAATCCGACGATTCTGGCCACCATGACGGTCATCGCCGCCCTCCTGCCTATGGCGTTCGTGTCTGGGTTGATGGGGCCCTACATGCGTCCCATTCCCGTGAACGCCTCGATCGCGATGTTTGTGTCGCTTCTGGTCGCCTTCATCGTTATCCCCTGGTTCTGTCAGACCTGCTACCGGCCTGGGGTACACATGGCGGGCGTCGATCACGATTCATTCGAGGGGAGCAGCAGTTATCGGCTGTACCGCCGGTTGCTGGCACCGGTCTTATCCCATCCGGTGATGGCGTATCTGGTGCTGGCCGTTATTGCGCTGCTGCTGGCCGGTTCGGTCCTGCTGTTCTGGACGCGCGATGTGGTGGTCAAAATGCTGCCGTTCGACAACAAGAGCGAATTGCAGCTGGTGATCGACATGCCGGAAGGCACGACATTGGAGGAAACGGCGCGCGCGACCAAGGCCCTGACGCAGTATGTGCGTACCATTCCCGAACTGCGGGATTATCAGGCCTATGTCGGCACCGCCTCGCCCTTTAACTTCAACGGCCTGGTCCGCCACTATTATCTGCGCGACCAGCCCCACGAGGCTGATATTCAGATCAATCTGCTGGCCAAGGACAAGCGGCAGGCGCAGAGCCACGACATTGCGCAGCGGATTCGCCCGTCAGTGCAGGATATCGGGCGGCTGTACGGGGCGAATGTCAAAGTGGTCGAAGTCCCGCCTGGTCCGCCGGTGCAGTCCGTGCTGGTCGCGGAGATTTACGGACCGGAGTATGACCGGCAGATCGAGATCGCCAAGGACGTTCGCCGGATGTTTGAATCGACCGCCGGGGTGGTCGATGTCGATGACTATCTGGAAGCGGACCAGGTCAAGTACGTCTTTACGGTCGACCGCGCCAAGGCCGCATTGGCGGGTATTCCCTCGGAGGAAATCGTGCGGACCCTACGCCTTGCGCTGGAAGGCACCGACGTGGGCCTGGTGCATATTCCCAGAGAACGGCGTCCGGTGCAGGTGAAACTTCGCCTGCCGATCATCGAACGAACCGGGTTGGAACATCTCGGGGAAATCGCGTTGCGCACGACCACGGGCCACATGGTGCCGCTCTCCGAACTCATCCGTGTCGAACAGACCGTACGCGAACAGGCGATCTATCATAAGAATCAGAAGCCGGTCGTATATGTCATTGCGGATGTCGGCGGCATAGGCCCCGACAAGGGCGAGAGCCCGGTCTATGGCGTGATGGGGATCGGGAAGAAATTAGAGCAGTACCGGTTGCCGGAAGGGTATGCGCTGGAGCAACAGTATGCCGTGCAGCCCTGGTCGGAACAGCGGTTTGCGATGAAGTGGGACGGGGAGTGGCACATTACCTATGAAACATTCCGAGACATGGGCATGGCGTTCGCGGCGGCCTTGGTACTGATCTATTTGCTGATCGTCGCGCAGTTTCAGTCGTTCCTCACGCCGATCGTCATCATGGCGCCGATCCCGCTGACCTTGATCGGCATCCTGCCTGGCCACTGGCTCACGGGATCGTATTTTACGGCCACGTCTATGATCGGGTTTATCGCGCTGGCCGGCATCATCGTGCGGAACTCCATTCTCCTGGTGGATTTCATTCAGCATCAGGAAGCCGAGGGCATCGCGCTGGTGGAAGCAGTCATTCGTGCGGGAGCGATTCGAACCCGTCCGATTCTGCTGACCGCGGCGGCGCTGATGGTCGGCGCCTTCGTCATCATTCTCGATCCGATCTTTCAAGGTCTCGCAGTGTCGCTGCTGTTCGGCGTGGGCGCCTCGACGGTATTGACCCTGATCGTCATCCCTGTGCTCTATTACCTCTGGATCGGCGAGCGACGGTCCGTCTCTGCCTGTCCCTTGCCGCAAGTCGGTGATTCGACTGCCCCACGACATGTCGTGGGCAATCAGCCGGGCTAAAGCGGCAGCAGGACCTCGCGCCCTCCCTGTGACTGCCTCACCTGTTCCACTAGACCCTTCTTTAATTCCTACGCAGGCCTGTGCAGAGGAAAAAAACTTCTCAATGAGTGAGCGGGAAATTATACTGATGCCCCTCGCGGCACGCCGTGGTGTCGCCGGATCTGTGATGGAGGGAGTCTCTCGTCATGTCGCGAAGCGGTGAGCAAGTGTCGATGGGCAGTGTAGGACACGAGCAGGAATCAGCGATGCCCTCCTGGTGGGAGGCGGACACGCATCGGTATGTGCAGGTGCTGCTACTGGCTCTCGTGGGCGGCTGGGCCTATTTTGCCAATCTCAACTTGTCGTTACTGGAAGGCAGTGAAGGGCTGTATGCGGGTATTGCCGGAGAGATGGTCCGGCGGGGAGAATTTTTCGACCTCACCTATCAAGGTATTCCTTATTTCAATAAGCCGCCGCTGTTTTTCTGGTTGCTGAATCTCTCGACGTCGGTCTGGGGCGATCACGAAATCGCGTTACGCCTGCCCGGCTCGTTGGCTGCGGTGGGCACCATCCTGCTGACCTACGTATTGGGGACTCAGCTGATGTCGTCTCGGGCCGGGTTCTGGGCTGCGCTGGTCGTCGCCACGAGTCACGTCTTTCTCTGGTATGGCCGCCGCGTGTTGTTCGATTCGACCCTGACGTTTCTGGTCACCCTGGCCCTCTTCGCCTGGATACAGGTGCAGATCCTGGGCCGAAGTTCACGGTGGTATCTGCTCGCCTTCCTCAGTATGGCGCTTGGTGCGATGCTCAAGGAGATGCATGGATTTTTCCTCCCCCTGCTGATCATGGCGCTGTATGCGGTGATTCAGCGCGACGCCCGCATGGTACGGGACAAGTTTTTCTGGATCGGACTGGCAGGAGCCATTGCGTTGCTGGCCTGGTATGCGCAGTTGCTGAGCGTCGGGTATCAGCATCATTTTCTGCTGGGGAGTGCCATCAAATCCGTGTGGAATAGCGGCTTGTCCGGCGCAGCCGGGACCTCCAAAGACGGGCACCCCATCTATTGGTATCTGGGCATGATGTGGGCGGATTTTTTCCCCTGGTGTGCGTTGCTGCCGTCCGCCTTGCTGTTGTTGTGGCGTCAACGGCCGTTGCGCTCGCACCAGACGGAGTTATTATTGCTGGTGTGGGTGCTGGGCCTCTTCACGGCATTCAGCCTGGCCACGCTCAAGCGGGAGCCGTATCTGACGACCCTCGTGCCCGGCATCGGGTTGATCATTGGATATTTCTATCATCGGTCCGGCCTGTCCGCAGAAACCTCTCGGACCATGCCTCCGTTGTTGAGAGGCTTTCTGGTGATCCTGGCCCTTGTCTTCATCGGGGGTATGTTCTTCGGCGCGGCACCGTTGCGCCGTCGTTGGCTGGTCTCTGCGCCGGTCGTGTCGCCCGCATTCATCGTGATCATGGTGTCTCTGGCCGGCACGCTCCTGTATGCCGCCATCACCGCCCGCCTGCAGTTCGCGTTGCGCATGGTCGGCCTGCTTGCGGCGGCCTATGTGGTGCTGGTGGTGAACTATGTGTTTCCCGCCATCGATCAGGCCGCTTCGCCGCGCAAGGCGACGGAGCAGATCAAATCCCTGGCGAAAGAAGCAGGCCCGCCCATGTTTCTCTTCATACCCGGTTGGCCGAAAAATGAGGATGCGGTGTATTACTTGAAGCGGGACACAGTCGTGCGCGATCTCCCTGATGAGGATGCCCTGCATCATGCGGTTCGAGCCCAGGGGCCCATCCGGGTCATTACCGAAGAATCACATATGGCTGCTCTCCAGAAGCAGGCAGGCTTGGTCGTCGAAACGCTGCAAGAGTTCCCGCAACCGGGTCGCAAGCATCTCTATCTGCTATCCGTTCACGCCAAGAGCTAGGTCCCTCCAGTCCAGCGGCTCTGTTGCATTCTGCCACAGAGCCGCAAGCGCCCTCTGTAGCAGACCTCCCCGATCCGGACGTCCATCTCGATCATCCGGGTCTGTCCCCGATACGTAGGAGAAGCGGTTGACCATGCCCGTACCATGGGGTAGGCAGGGCGTCATCCTTGCACTTCTTCTGTCTGTAGCCGGTTTGTCTTGTGAAGCCGGAACCTGTTCCGCACCGGGGGGAAAGGGAACAGGCACGCAGTATCCCGGTGGTTCATCCGGACGGCGCCGGGAGGTTTCTGTCACGAATCGAGGAGGGGGCATGCATCCGATTCATCCGATGGTCGTTCACTTTCCCATTGCGTTTTTGCTGGCAAGCTTGCTCTTCGATCTCATCGCCCTGCGATGGCGTGGACAAGAATGTCGCGCCACCAGCCTGTCCCTGTTGGCGCTCGGAGTCCTGGCTGCCTTGGTGGCCCTGCTCACCGGTCATCTCGCGGAAGAGGCTGTAGAGCATAGCGGGACGATTCCCAAGCAGGCCATCGAAACACATGAGGAATTGGCATTCGCCGCCTTCTGGGTGTTTGCCGGACTGCTGGGCGTGAAACTGTTGTCTTATTGGGGCTGGATGCGGGAGCGTGCGCTCTTCGTCCTGTTCATTGGTGTGGGCGGGTCGGTGTTATTGCTCGTGGCCAGTTATTACGGCGGTGACCTGGTGTATCGCTACGGCGCAGGGGTCTTGCCTCGATGAACATGATCGGCACTCTCACGTGCATGGTTGCCGCGACGGCTGTGCTTCTCGGGACGTCGCCCGTCTCTGCCGAGCAGTCCGATGCTCGTTCACCGCTGGGCGCCAGAGCCGTGTTGCGAGCGGGCCAGGTGGTGCAGGGTGATTATTTTGCGTTTGGTCCGCAGGTGGAAATTTCGGGCATCGTGAATGGTGATCTGTACGCGGCCGGCGGTGAAGTGATTGTGGATGGCGTCGTGAACGGCGATGTGATCGTGGCGGGGGCCAAGGTTATCCTGTCCGGCACGATTGCCCAGGATGCCCGTGTGGCCGGCGCGCATGTGATGGTGAGCGGGACGATCGGGAGAAACGCCACCCTCGCCGGTGTCGACGTGCATGTGACGGAGACGGCGACCGTGCGGGAGAACGTCATCGCCGGCGGCGGCTCTGTGCAACTATCCGGAGCGATCGGCCGGGACGCACGGGTCGGCGCCTGGCACGCGACCTTCTCCAACGAGATCGAACGCGATCTCATTGTGGCGGCTGAATCGGTACGTCTGACCTCGAAGGCCTCGGTCGGTGGCCGGTTGCGATACTGGGGAGAGGTCGCGCCTTCGATTGACGAGGAAGCCGTTGTTCGCGGGCCGATTACGCGTCGCCCTCTGCCGGAGGGGTGGAGCACCGAGCGGGCCCGCCAGGGACTGATCGGGATGCGATTCCTGGCGGCCTTCGTCAGTTTCCTCTCCACGTTGGTCCTGGGATTGATTCTCCTGCGGGTCTGTCCGCGGTTTGTCGGGCAGGTCACGGCGGCGATGCGTGAACGGCCCGCGCCTTCTGCAGGATGGGGGCTTGCCGCATTGGTCGTGACACCGCTGGTGGCGCTCAGTTTCGTGGTGACGATGATCCTGCTGCCGGCAGGAGTGATCCTGCTCGCGCTGTATGGCGTGGCGCTCTATCTGGCGAGAATCTTTGCCATCACCTACGCCGGACAATGGTTCTTTCGCCTCCGGGACGACTCCCCCTCACTTGCCCGGCCCTTTGTCGCAGGGCTGCTGGTGTATTCCCTCCTGACACTCGTTCCGGTCATCGGAGGTCTGTTGACCTTCGTCACCGTGATGATGGGATTGGGCGCGTTGTTAGTGGCTGGAACACAACGACTCGCCGTGACAGAGGACCAGGATACGATGGAAGGCATCCCCTGACGCAGGCCATGGATCGCCCTCATACAACCGAGCCTCAGGGCCAAGCGGCTGCGGTGAGCTTCGTGGAAGGTCGAACCCTGCGTTGTCGCGGCTCGTGGACGATGACCGACCTCGGACCGGTCGAACGGGCCCTGAGGGTGATGGATTGGCCGGCCGGTGGTGCCTTTCGATTTGAAGGAAGCGGAATACAGGCCCTCGATACTGGCGGCGCGGTGGTTCTGTCCCGGGCGGTCAGGGAAGCCCGGCGGCGGGGCTGTGACGTGACCGTCGAAGGGTTGCGCTCCGAACATGCGCAGCTCATGAATCTGGTATCCGTTCATTGGAACGTCATGATGGCGCAGGTGGCGGCACGGCCGAAGGGAACGGCGCGTCTTCACTTCGTGATCAACAATATCCTCAGCCGGTTCCTACGCGGGCTGGAGTTCATCGGCGAGAGTGTGATGGCGCTGCTTCGGGTCTGCTCGTCGCCTGCTCACCTGCGCTGGCGCAGCGCCTTGAACAGTCTTCGGCTCGATGGGGTGAATGCGTTGCCGATCACCGGGCTGCTGACCTTTCTCATCGGCGTCGTCATCGCGTATCAGGGCGCTGAGCAATTGCGAAAGTTCGGCACCAATATTTTTATCGTGGACCTGGTAGGGATTTCACTGCTGCGCGAAATTGCGCCCCTGATCGCCGCCATTTTGATCGCCGGACGGTCGGGATCGGCTTACGCGGCACACATCGGCACGATGAAAGTCACGGAAGAACTGGATGCGTTGCGCACGTTCGGATTGTCGCCCACGGAGTTGCTGGTCTTGCCGCGGATGCTGGCCTTGATCGTGGCGTTGCCGTTGTTGACCGTCTATGCCGATGTGCTGGGTGTGTTCGGTGGGATGTTAATCGCGGCGAATCAGCTCAACGTCAGCTTTACGGCCTTTCTGTCGCGGTTCGAGGAAGCGGTGGCCTTGCGGCATTTCTTAATCGGCATCGGCAAGGCGCCGTTTTTTGCTGTCATTATTGCGATGGTCGGATGTTATCAGGGCTTCCAGATTCGTGGCGGCGTGGACGATGTGGGACGGCACACCACCCTGAGCGTGGTGCAAAGTATTTTTCTCGTCATTATTTTTGACGCCTTATGCAGCATCATGCTGAATTGGTGGGATCTGTAGCCTGGACCACTCATGCATACCTACTGCGGCATTCGATACTCTCGTCCGGCGGGGCTTGTCTCGCTCGGCCTCCTCAACGTCTCGCGGATACGCCTGCGTCGGTCTCGCTTGCGAGAAGCCCCGGCGGACTTCGGCCTCGAATGCCTCGCGACGGTATGGATGAGTGATCCTGGATACAAAATGTTCGACATCCGCTCTTCGGTCCAACATGATCTTGGGGAGTGACAGCTGCCATGTCTATCGCCATGCACACTGAGACGCCTGTGATCGAGGTGAGCCATGTCTCGACGCAATTTGGACCGGCAATTGTGCATCAGGATGTGAGTCTCGCGGTGATGAAGGGCGAGGTGTTCGCCATCGCCGGTGGCAATGGGTGCGGAAAATCCACGCTCTTGCGGGAAATCATCGGGCTGCTGACTCCGACGGCCGGACGTATCCGCCTGCTGGGGGCTGACAGCCGCGACCTTCAACATACTGACGGCGGATCCTTGCATCGCCGCTTCGGCGTGATGTTTCAGCATGGCGCATTGTTCAGTTCGATGACGTTGGCAGAAAATGTCGCCGTGCCCTTGCGGGAGCATACGCCGTTAAGCGCCGGGCTCATCCGGGATATTGTGGCACTAAAAATCGCCTTAGTCGGCTTACCGCCTGACAGCGGCGCGAAATTTCCGCGAGAGCTTAGCGGGGGCATGAGGCGGCGTGCCGCATTGGCTCGTGCGATTGTGATGGACCCGGAGCTCTTGTTCCTCGACGAACCCACGGCCGGCTTGGATCCGATGATTGCCGCCGGCTTTGACGATCTGGTGCTTGATCTGAAGCGGTTACTGGGGCTCACCGTCGTGATGGTCACGCATGATCTGGATTCGTTATGGCGCATTGCGGATCGCGTGGTGGTGCTGGGGGACGGCCATGTCCTGGGAATGGGGACGATGGAACAGCTGGCGGCTTCGGAGGATCCCGCGGTCCGGAGTTATTTTCACGGTTCACGGGGCCGCGCCGCGCAGTTGAATCACAGCGGGGGACAGCCGCATCGCGATTGAGAGGTGACGAATGGAACCGAAGGTCAACTACGTCGTGGTCGGCGCATTCGTCCTCTTGCTGGGCGCCACGGTGCTCGGTGCGGTGCTCTGGCTGGGGAAGACCGTTTACCGCGGCGTCTATGATCGATACTACGTCTACACCAGGGAATCCGTGGCCGGTCTCAGTGTTGATTCGACCGTCAAATACCGCGGGGTCGATGTCGGTCGAGTGAAGGAAGTCATTCTCAACCCCGAGAATTCCGAGGAGGTCCGCGTGACGTTGGACATCGTCGGAGGGACACCCCTCAAAACGGATACGCAGGCGGTGTTGGTCACGCAAGGACTCACGGGATTGGTGACGTTGAATCTGACGGGAGGAACCAGAGACGCGCCGCCGTTGACGCCCGTTGCAGGGCAGGCGTATCCGGTGATCCAGAGCGTGCCCTCCTTGTTCGGCCGCTTGGACGGAACCTTGGCGAAACTCTTGTCCGACCAGGGCCTGTCGAATCTCGTAGCCAATGTGAATGGGCTGGCGCAGAATGCGTCTCTATTTTTGGATGAGCAGAATCGTACGCAGTTCCGGCAGATCCTGAAAGACCTGGGAGAGGTGACGAAGGTGCTGGCGGCCAGGAGCAGCCAGGTCGACCGCGGTGCGCAACACGCGGCAGAGGCGGCCGAGCGGACCGCGCGCCTCACAGAGCACCTGGGCGTACAACTGCCGGCGCTCTTGGAGCGTATGGGCAAAAGCGCAGGGGCGTTGCAGCAGATGACGGCGGAGGTGACGCGAACGAGCCGTGAGCTCGGGGATATGGTCGCTTCCAGCAAGCCGGGCATTGAACACTTTTCGCGACAGACCTTGGCCGATGCCGGGCTTCTGGTCAGTGAATTACGACAACTCACGGCGACGCTGACTCGGGTGGCCCAACAGGTCGAACGTCAGCCGAACGTGTTGGTGCTGGGCCGACAGGGTCAGCCGAAGGGTCCGGGTGAATAGGGGACAAGTCGTGCGCCTTGGTCGCGTGATGACAGGGGTGGGATTGGTGCTGGCGGTGTACACCGCCAGTGCCTGTGTGCTGCCGAGGTCGGAAGATGCGGCGGTTCGTACCTTTGTGTTGAGGCATGAGGAGACGGGTCGGCAAGCAACTCCCGCGGGTGCGCCGGCCGGCATCCACGGCGTCTTGGTTGTCGCCGCGCCGCAAGCAGCGCCCGGATTCGAGCAGCCGCGCATTGCCTACCTGCGGCAGCCGTCGGAAGTGAATTATTACGCGACCCATGTGTGGGCTGATACTCCATCACGCATGGTGCTGCCGTTAGTGGTTCGATCCTTAGAAACGTCGGGACTGTGGCGAGTGGTGGCGGCGATGCCTATCGGAATCAGGGGCGATTACCAGTTGGACCTTTCCGATCTGCTCGTGCAGCAGGAGTTTCTGCAGCAGCCCAGCCGCAGCCGGGTGCACGTGCGCGCACACTTGGTGGATGTGAAGGCGCAGCGTATCCTGGGTGCCAGGATGTTTGAAGCACTCGAACCGGCTCCGACCGAAGATGCGTATGGTGGAGTCTTGGCAGCAGATCGTGCAGTGGCCACTGTGCTCGCCACGATCAATGAGTGGATCACGTCCTGCCTGCGAGGACCTGGACGGGAAGCCTGTTGAGCGCCAACGACCGGCGAGAAGCGAGTATGAGCAGTCGAACATGACATGGTCTGTGGTATGCGCACCGCGCTGAAGGTCGGGTTCAGTTTCGGGCTGACGTCCGGTGTGATTACCACGCTCGGGTTGATGGTCGGCCTTCATGCCGGTACCCATTCCATGCCTGCGGTGTTGGGTGGGATTCTCACCATTGCGCTGGCTGATGCCATGTCGGATGCCTTGGGTATCCATGTGGCCGAGGAATCGAAGAATCACGGCAATACGCACGACATCTGGGCGTCGACGGTGGCGACGTTTGTGGCGAAGTTCGTCATTGCCACCACCTTTGCCGTGCCCGTGTTGTTCATGCCGTTGGACCTTGCCATTGTGGCCAGCCTGTTGTGGGGACTGACCCTCTTGGCATTGCTCAGTTATGCCCTGGCACGGGCGCAACGGGTGCCTCCCTGGAAAGTCATCGGCGAGCACGTGCTCATCGGACTCTGTGTCGTGGCCATGACACACTATCTCGGTGAATGGGTGCGGCTGACGTTTGGGTAAGGACCGACCATGAAGGTGAAGTGTACAGCATGGATCGAAAGCCGCGCGTGCCGACAGTGGAAATCAGCCGCCGGTGCGGAGCGATTAACGAGAATGTCGGCGGCTACCGCAGCCTCATGAGTGATAAAGAGTATGAAGAATTGACCGCGCCGGCCAAAAGTTTACAGGGCGTAAAAATTTGCCAGGTGAATTCCACGGCGGCGAGCGGGGCGTGGTGCTGATGCCGCGGCTGGTACGCAATGAATTGCGGTTGATCAAACAGGTGTTGAGCGCCTGATGAACCACCCGAACAGCAGGGCCCAGGTCGCCTATTTTTCAATGGAGATCGGGCTCAATCCCTTGATGCCCACCTATGCCGGGGGATTGGGCGTACTGGCAGGCGACACGATCCACAGCGCCGCCGACCTGGGCGTGCCGATGGTCGGCGTGACCCTCCTGCATCGGCGCGGCTATTTCTACCAACGTCTCGATCGAACGGGCAGTCAGTCAGAAGAGCCGGTGGCCTGGGCAATCCCTGATTATGCCGAGCCGTTGGAACCGCGCGTGTTCGTCGAGATCGAGGGTCGGGCGGTGCAGGTCCGTGCCTGGCGGCATCTCGTGACCGGCATGTCGGGCCATACCATTCCCGTCTACTTGCTCGATACGGACCTTCCGGACAACAGTCCCTGGGACCGGACCATCACGGATTCGCTCTATGGCGGCGATGCGCACTATCGATTGTGCCAGGAAATGGTTCTGGGATTCGGCGGGTTCGCGCTGTTGCGCGCCCTGGGGCAGGACCATATCTATCGCTACCACCTCAACGAAGGGCATGCGGCCTTGCTGGTGCTGGCGTTGATCGAGGCTGAAACCCGGGGGGAGCCAGGAAACGGGGAGGTGCCGCCGGAGGTCATTGAGAAGGTGCGGGAGCACTGTGTGTTTACGACTCATACGCCGGTGCCGGCAGGCCACGATCAATTCCCCGCCGATCTGGCTCACCGCGTATTGGGGACACGTCGATGCGACCTGGTCCAGGCCTGTCAACATCAAGGCGCCTTGAACATGACGCTGCTGGCGCTGCGCGGCTCGCGGTTTATCAACGGCGTGGCGATGCGGCACGGCGAGGTATCCCATTCCCTCTATCCCGGCTACCCGATCCATTCGATTACGAATGGAGTGCACGCGGTGGCTTGGGCGTCTCCGGCTTTTCAACATCTCTACGACCGTCACCTGCCAGACTGGCGGTACGATCACTTGTCGCTTCGGTACGCCATCAGTATTCCCGGCACAGAAATTTGGGCTGCCCATCGGGAGGCGAAGCTGGCCTTGGTTGATGTGGTGAATCGCGAGACCAACGCGGGGTTCGATCGGGATGTGTTCACGATCGGCTTCGCTCGCCGTGCCACCGCGTATAAACGAGGGATGTTGGTGTTTCGCGATGCCGAACGGTTGCAGCGATTGGGAAAACAGGTGGGCCCGATTCAGTTCGTCTTTGCGGGGAAGGCGCATCCCCAGGATCAGGACGGCAAGGACGTGATCCGGCGCATTCACGCCATGCGCGGACAGCTATCAGTCGCCTACCTGGCTAATTACGATATGACGTTAGCCCGGCTGTTATGCGCGGGCGTCGATGTGTGGCTGAACACGCCACTTCCGCCCATGGAAGCGTCCGGCACCAGCGGAATGAAGGCGGCCATGAACGGGGTTCCGAGCCTGAGTGTCCTGGACGGCTGGTGGGTCGAAGGGCATATCGAAGGGGTGACTGGCTGGTCGATCGGCGAGAAGATTGATGCCTGCGCGCCCCCGTCGGAGGATTTGGAGGCCTGCCATGCCGCCGCGCTCTATGACAAACTTGAACAGCAGGTCCTGCCCTGTTTTTACCACGATCGAGACAGATTCATCGACATCATGAAGCACACCATTGCGATCAACGGAGCGTTTTTCAACACGCAACGCATGGTCGGGCAATATCTGCGCAATGCCTATCGTTTGGTGGATCAGACCGCCAATGGAGCATAGCCCTATGGCTGAGAATCACGACACCATGCAGTCCGACTACAATCATCTGTTGACGCTGTGGACTTCCGGCGTTCGCGATTACCACACCATGTTGTCGGATTATCTGACGGCCAATTCCATCTTTGTCGCCGTCATCGGCCTGCTGGTGTCGCGCGAATCTCTGGCCCTGCCCTTCACGCTGGTCATTGTGTTGCTGAGCACGATCGGGATTCTCATGAGCGGGCAGATGGCGATTGTGCTGGGCCGGTTTTCGGGACAGAATGCGTTGTGGGAATGGCAGCTCCGGGGGATTGAATCCATGCCGGACTGGCAGGAGCGGAAGCCGGTTAGTATGCTCTATCGGCTGCGCGAACATCGGGAAACGATTGTGGATAACACGAATGAGCCGCGCTCGTTCGAACCATCCTGGGCTTTTCGTCAGCATCGTCAATGGTGGGCGCATCGGGCAATCAGCTTCCCTTGGTTCTTTGGTACGGTCTATGGCCTCTTTTTGTTGTGGGCAGTGACGCAGATCACACGGTCGAGCATGCTGTTTTGGTAACCCGCCGGTCTTGCGCTCGCTGAGATGTGCCCGCCCAGCCCCGGGCGCGGCGATGGTCTCGTCGGCGTGTTTCTCCAACCCCTACATGAGACAAGGATGAAGACCGCATGAAGAAGTCTTCATGAAGGGAAACCATCGCGCTGTCCCTGCTATGATGGCGCTACTTCACGGAGGCGAGGGCCTCTGTTCGGCCCGAACGGCTGTCGATGAAACGAGGCATGTATGCGAATTCTGGTCATCGAAGACGATGCCGATCTGGCACAGTTCCTACGCAGAGGATTGGAAGAGGAGCGGCATACGGTTGAGATGGCCGCCGACGGTGAAACGGGACTCATGTTGGCTCTGGATGAGAGCTATGATCTGTTGATCGTGGATGTGATGCTGCCTAAGGTGGACGGGTTGACGTTGTGCCGCCGCCTTCGCGAACGAGGAAACCGTTCTCCGATTCTCCTGCTCACCGCGCGCGATTCGGTCGAGGATAAGGTCGCCGGCCTCGACGCGGGAGCCGATGATTATCTGACGAAGCCCTTTGCGTTTACGGAACTCGTCGCACGCATCAGAGCTCTCCTGCGGCGAGGGGGACCGCATATCGGCAGCCGTCTGAAGGCAAAGGATCTGGAAATGGACCCGGCCTCCCGGCGGGTATGGCGGGCCGGGAAAGAAATTACGCTCACGAGCAAAGAATTCTCGCTGTTGGAGTTTCTCCTCAGGAACCGCGACATCGTCCTCACCCGGACGGCGATCCTGGAGCGCGTCTGGGGGTTGAACTATGATCCGATGACGAACGTGGTGGATGTCTACATCCGTGCCTTGCGCGTGAAGATCGACCGGGATTTCGCCTTCCCCTTGATCGCGACCGTGCGCGGCGTGGGCTACAAGCTGGAGGCGAGTGAGTGAGCAGCTTTCGCGCCCAGTTCCGGCTGTATACAGTTGCCCTGATTGCGGCCTTGCTGGGCGGGTTCAACGTGGTCGTCTACACAGGCTTCCATAGTCTGCTGCAACAATATGTGGATGGGCGGTTGTTCGGTTTTGCCGATACCCTGGCTGAGTTGATCGAACAACGACCGGAACTGCTGAAGCGATCGGACCATGAGATCGTGGTGCCGCGCGGCGCGCAGGTCGCCGACGACCGGATGAAGGAACTCCGGGAAGTCTCGCATTCCGTCCATATTCTGGCCCTCGATGGGACGGTCGTCTGGCAGGGGAGCGGCGTGGTGCCGAGGCCGTCTGTCGATGAGGCGGTGCTGGCGCGAGGCAAGCGGGGCGAAGTGGTCTATGAGACCCTCGAGATGGAGTCAGGGCTGTCCGTGCGCCAGGTGTTTGTGCCGATCCGGCAGCAGGATGAAGTGCGCTACCTCCTGCAAGCCGAGGAATCGCTGGCGTTTTTTCGACGAACCCACCGAAGCCTCATGGGCCTGCTCATGCTCGGATCGGTTGCCGTCCTGGCCACATCCTGGTTCGGCAGCGGATGGTTGGCTCGGAAGGTGCTCGATCCGGTGGAAGCCTTGAGCCGCACGGCCGAAGGGATTTCGGAGTCAGCCCTGCGCTCACGCGCCAATCTGAATGCGCCGTTTGAGGAATTCGAGCGGTTGGCCCAAGCGTTTAATGCCATGCTGGACCGATTGCAGCGGGCGTCCGAAAGCCAGCGCCGGTTTACCGACTATGCTGCGCATGAGATGAAAACCCCGCTGACCGTGATGCAGGGCAATTTGGAAGTCGCCTTGCAACGCTCGCGGTCAGCCGACGACTATCGCGATGTACTCGTCTCGAATCTCGAACAAGTGCAGCGCCTCATCGTGTTGACCCGGTCGCTCCTGACGCTCGCCCGCTTTGCCGGCGAGCGGCCGCCGGTAGAGCTGTCGGTGCTGGCGCTCCAGCCGCTGCTGAAAGAATTGATCGATGACCTGACACCGGTCGCAGAGGACCGGCACCTGACATTGGTGCTGGAAGAGGAGCCAGTGCCGCCGATCCTGGGAGATGCCGAGCGACTCAAGCAGGTCTTCATCAATTTGCTGGATAACGCGCTGCGCTATACGGATCCGGGAGGAACTGTGGCGTTGTCTCTGCGTAGCGCGCAGAATCAGGTGCGAGTGGCTGTTCGCGATACGGGGCAGGGAATTGCCCGCGAGCATTTGCCCCATCTGTTCGAACCGTTTTACCGGACCGACCCGGCTCGTGCCAGGGATTCAGGCGGGCATGGCCTCGGCCTCCCCATTGTGAAAGAAATTGTCGAGGCACATCATGGTGCCATTACCGTGGAAAGCAATGTGGGGAAAGGGTCGATCTTTATGCTGACCTTCCCCGCCATCCAGACGTAGCCACTCGTCGAAGTCGTCCTCGTCTCTTGCACGTGCCTGTCTCCTCTCCGTTGTTCCCCCTCCCTCCGCATACTCGTCGGCATGAAGAATTCTTCATGTTTCATTCATCGGCACTTCATCTAGCCCGGGTAGAGTGTGGAGAAGGAACGTGATCAGTATCGTTCCCTCCACGCCAGATGAAGAAAGGGCGAAGCGATGAAACAGGTCACCACATTGGCGCCGCTGATGTTGCTCATGGTCTTAGTCATGGCCGCCATGGGAGTCATGATCTTCTGGGGCCTATCCCTGCTCGACTTATCCCAGTGAAGCAACGAGAGGAGGTCACCATGAGAGAAGCAGGGGATCATCTCGGCCGGCGCTGGTCGATCATCCTCGCGGGAGGCGACGGCGTCCGGATGCGGCCGGTCGTGACTCGCTGGTTGGGCCGGACGATACCGAATCACTATTGTCGATATCTCCGAACCAGGTCCCTGTTCCAGCATACGCTTGACCGCATGCTCTGCGTGACGAGTCCTGCTCGTACGCTTGTGGTGGTCGGGCGTGGTCATCAGGATGCCTGGGCGCAGATCGGTCGGCTAAATCCCGGCATGGTGTTGGTGCAGCCGCGCAATGCCGGCACGGCGGCCGGAGTCTTTCTTCCCTTGACCTACATTCGTGCGCGGGATCCGGAGGCGACGGTGGTGATTACGTCCGCCAATCAGTTCGTCTATCCCGAAGATCGGTTCCTCGGGGAGATACTGTACGCGGTCCGTGCGGTGGAAAAGTTGCCAGCGAAGGTGGTGGGGCTCGCCGCGCGCGCGGATGGACCGGACAGTGAGTATGACTGGATCAAGGCCGATCACGAGCTCATCAGGCTTGGCCTCCGTTCCATCCGGGCGGTCCACACCTTCTTGCACAGGCCGGAGCCCCAGTTGGCGCGCTTGGCCTATGCCTCGGGAGCGTTGTGGCAGACGGGCATCATGGCAGCCCAGGTGGAGACGTGGTGGAATCAGGGCCGGAGCATTCTGCCGGAGATGATGAAGCTCTTCGAGCGACTGAGCGAGGCGATCAATACTCCGAAGGAACCGCAAGTCCTCCGCGAGATTTACGAGCGTATGCCGGTCCGTAGTCTCTCGCGCGATCTCCTGGCTGCTGCACCTGGCGCGACAGCCGTGATGGAAATGCAGGGCATCTGGTGGAGCGATTGGAGCCATCCGGAACGCATCATGCGCACGCTGATGCGGCTGGGCCGGGATGCGGATTCGGTCATGCCGCATCTGAGAACTGCTGTGGCTGCATTGCCACCCGCACAGACGCTCGATATCGCCATGGCGCATCGTTCGATGGACGACTGGTAGCGAAAGGACGCGCCGGCGGCAACGGAATGTCTGGCTGGCCCAGTATCCGCTGTATCTGGCACAGCGGGGAGTATCGCCTCACCGGTTGAGGAGGCGTTGCTGCAAATGGCAACAAGGGGACAGCGTGATGGTCTGGTCATCTGGAAAAATGCGGCCTCGATTGCGTACTTGCGTGCGCGGATCACTGGAGAGTCGTGGCATTTGTTTTGCGTGGAGGACCACTGCAGTGGCTCACGCCCATCCCTCGTTTTGTCATGAGTTCCGCGCTCCGTTTAGTCTTCGACCGGCGTTCTCCGATGGTCCTCCGGTTGTCCAACAATCGTCCAACTCTTGTGAAGGAGCAGCCATGACGACACCACCATTCGTGAAGCACATCTTATTTGCCACGGATTTTTCAGAGGATGCCAGTCGCGCCCAAGAGTATGCGGTTCACCTCGCCGGCGCCTACGATGCCAAGTTGGATGTCTTGCATGTGATCGAGGCCCCTCGTGAGATCGCTGCGGATACGGACTCGTTGGGTATGGTCGGGCGATCGCGGGCGGCGGCCGCGCGACAATTGGAGGCGGTGCGGGACGACCTGGCGCGCCGGGGCACGCCGGCCAGAGTCAGGCTGCTCCTGGGAAATCCCAGCGAGCATATTCATCATGCCGCCAGAGAGCACGGCGTCGATCTGCTTGTGCTGGGCGCGCAGGGGTGCACCCATATGCTCTATGGACAGATCGGGAAGACAGCTGAGCGACTGATCCAGGAGGGGCCCTGTCCGATCCTTGCGGTGCCCGGGTCCCGGAAGGACGCCGTCGAGGTGTTGCCGGTCGATAGACCTGCGCTGATCCGGCGGATTCTGGCGCCACTGGACTTTTCGACGCCCTCGTTGGATGCGGTCGAATATGCGGTGCACCTGGCCCACGGTGTCGGTGCAGCAGTGACGCTGATCCATGTGCTGGAACCGGCCTCCTATGATCTGGACTGTGGCCTCGGAGTCATCGAGGAGGAATCGTCGAAGCGAGACTACTGGAATCGACAGTTGATGGACCTTCGAGAGATGGTGACGGCCTTCGGCCTTCCGGTTGAGGTGGAAATTTGCGCCGGTGTTCCTTCCGATTCCATTCTCGCCTGCGCATTGCGGCAGCAGACCGACCTCATTGTGATGGGGACGCACGGGCGGCGAGGGATCTCGCCGGAGCGATGCGGCAGTGTCGCGGAGGGGGTGTTGCGCCGGGCGACCTGTCCGGTGTTGACCGTGAAAACAGGGAAGTTCGAGCCAGGCCACCGCCGGGTGGTGCCCAGCGTGCTGGATCGGCACGTCATCAAAGGAGAGAACGCATGAATGCGCAGAAAGTATGCATGACCGCCGTGGACCTGTCTCGCCTCAGAGATGTGCTGAAGGCCCGCACGAGCGTCGGGCGGGATCGAGACCATCTGGATAGCTTGGAGCAGGAGCTGGATCGCGCTGACGTTGTGGAGCCCACTGCCATTCCTCCCAATGTGGTCACCATGAATTCCCAAGTCCGGATCGAAGATGTGGAGAGCGGCCTGGAAAATGTCTACACGTTGGTATTTCCTTCGGATGCCAGCATCTCGGAGAGGAAAATCTCTATCCTTGCGCCCATCGGAACGGCATTGCTGGGTTCACGGGTGGGCTCGACGGTCAATTGGCCTGTGCCGGCGGGCAGGCGAACCGTGCGTATCAAAGAGGTGCTGTACCAACCTGAGGCTGCAGGCGATTACCATCTGTAAGCGGTCGGTGCCGAAGGCATCAGAGTTGCTCAGTAATTGCGGGCACTGAAGGAGGCCGGAGGTCTCTTGGGTCCTAGTTCAATCTACGCAGAGCACAGTTCGGAGGAAGCAATGGACGTACGCAGTAAGGTGTATACGTATCGAACAGCGGTCCAGTGGACGGAACAGAAGAAAGGCGCAATCTCGAGTGAAGGCAAGCCGGAGATTCAGGTGGCGACACCGCCTGAGTTCAAGGGACATGAAGGCATCTGGTCGCCGGAGGATTTGTACGTGGCGGCCGCGAACATCTGTCTCATGACCACATTCCTGGCCGTTGCGGATCGGGGCGGACTGGCGTTCACTGCGTATCGTTGCGAAGCGGAAGGTCGTCTGGAACTTGTGGAGGGAAAGTTTCAGATGACGGTGATTACCCTGCGCCCCCACATCACGCTTCCATCCGGAGGGGATGCCTCGAAGGCAAAAGAGCTGATCGAAAAGGCCGAAGCCAATTGTTTGATTTCCAATTCGATGAAAACCCGCATCATCTTGGAGCCCACGATCGTCTGACCTGTCCGGCTGTGGCATCTTGCGCCAGAACGGAAGGTGCGCTGGGGTGATTGTCTCCAGTCCCGCTCGGTGCCTGTCTGTCACTCCTGCGTAAATCGTCTCCTTCCGGAGCCTTGTCCGGCCACGCTGATCTGTTTGAGTGGCACGGGGATCGCATCTGCTCCTGCATGGTGCTTCAATCGTTGAGATGGCAAGCGCACAGGACGGGGCACACGATGAACTTACGAGTGGGAGTGTGTGGTATCGGGCAGATGATCTTCTTCTCGGCGATTGTGGCCGGTGTGTACGCAGGCACCGGGAATGCCGGCAAGGGGAAGACGCTCTATGCCAATCTGTGCATCCGCTGCCATGGTGTGGAAGGCAAGGGGAACGGGCCGATGACGTTCACACCGCCGGTCGCGGACCTCACCGCTCCTGCCGCACAAGGCAAGTTAGATGCGACCGTGTTGAAAACGATTCATGATGGGCGAACGAACACGGCGATGGGGGCCTGGAAGTTTGTTTTGTCAGAGGAAGACATGCGCGATGTGACCGCGTATCTGCGGCAACTGGGTGGTGAAGCCGGGCGGGGACATCCCTGAAGAAATGGAACGTGTCATCGTATGAGTTGGCGCATCTTTGGCTGGGGAATTGCGGCACTGTGGGTGATCACGATCGGCATCATGTCGACGTTTCTTGTGCAGGGGCATACGAGGCCGGGGCATGACGGTCGCACAGAGATCATCCTGGCGCCATCGGAGCGAGAGCTGGTGCTGACGGAGATGCGGAGCTTACTGAAGGCTGTGCATGGAGTTGTCACCGTGCTGGGGGCTCCGGATCAATCGCTGAAGGCGGCTGAAGGAGCAGCGCGGGCGGCCGGCATGGCGATGGCGGCGGACGTGAACCCGGCCATCATGCTGAAGCTTCCTCTGGCGTTTAAGCAAATGGGCATGTCGATTCATAAAGACATGGATCATCTGGCGGACGGCATTGCGCAAGGGGAATCATCGGCTCAAATTCTTCATCGCCTGTCGAGCATGACGGCTCGATGCACCACCTGTCACGACATGTATCGCTTTGCGACGAACTAGCTCCACGCCGTTGGTATTCAAGGGGGCAGTAGTCAGCCTCCAGCTGTCAAGATCAGGACTCAAAGGGGAAGTAGCGTCAAAACTGAATCCATTCCCACTGCGATGACTCATACCCACTGAGAGTGTGCATCGGCGACAGTCCCCAGTTCCGGATGTTGATCACTGAACGCTGGCGGCTGAAAGGGTGATCGCGACAAAGGAGGTGCTATGATGTCCTGTAACGTGGGTGGAATTGAGCGACCGGTTCGAATTGTTCTTGGGATTCTGCTGATCGGCATCGGGGTGTTCGCGGCGCTTCCTCCCGTGGGGATGGGGATCGCATTGGCGATGGGAACGATTGCCCTCGTCACTGGAGCCTTGGGGTTTTGTCCGCTCTGGAGCCTGTTCGGCATCAATACCTGTTCGGTCGGGGCTGGCAAAAAAACCTGATTAGCGCGGACGACGCAGTGGGCGAGAGCACTCTATGACGGGCCATTCAGAACAGCCTGATCAGCAGCCGGGTGGCGGGTTTTCCACGCCGGTCGGCTCACGGCGAACGTTTTTTCATTGGGTCACGCTGGCTGCAGCCGGACTCGTCGGAGTGGGACTCTCCATTCCTCTGCTCAGCACGCTGATCTCGCCGGCCTTCCAGCGGCGCCGTCGCGACTGGGTCGATGTTGGCGCGGCTGATGACCTGCCCTCCGGTCATCCGAAGCAGTTAGACCATGTGACGACGGTTCGCGACGGCTGGTTGGAGACCACCTCGCACAAGGCGGTGTGGGCGGTCAAGCAGGCGCAGGGTGACATCAGGGTGTTTTCGCCGATCTGCACGCATTTGGGCTGCGGCTATCGCTGGGACGAAACGGAGAAGAAATTCCTCTGCCCCTGTCACGGAAGTTCGTATGACGTGAACGGCCAGGTGTTAGGAGGGCCAGCTCCGCGGCCGCTCGATACGCTTCCTTCCAAAGTCGAAGGAGGGCGGCTACTCGTCATGTACAAGGACTTCAAATCCGGTCTGCCGACCAGTGTCGAAATATGAACGTTTGTAAGTGGGCCATCGACGGGCCCACCTCGCGACTCACCACTGGGAGTTGAATGCCGTCCCGCTTGTACGATTGGCTCGATGCGCGCCTGAATCTGAAACCGGTTCAGCGCACCTTGCTGGATGAGCCGATACCCGGCGGGGCCAGTTGGATTTATGTTTTCGGCTCCGTGACGTTGTTTCTGTTCGTCCTCCAGGCCGCTACGGGCATGTTCCTCGCGTTGTATTACGCGCCCACCCCTGACCATGCCTACGATAGTGTCCGATTCATCGAAACCGAAGTGAGTCTCGGCTGGTTGGTGCGAGGCCTTCACCATTGGGGCGCATCGTCGATGGTCGTGGCCATCGGGCTTCACATGCTCCAGACGTTTCTATACGGCGCATATAAGGCCCCGCGTGAAGCGATGTGGATGGTAGGCGTCTGCCTGTTTCTGATTGTGATGACCTTCGCCTTCACCGGCTACCTCCTGCCGTGGGATCAAACGGCCTACTGGGCGACCCAGATCGGGATCAATATGGTCGGCACCGTCCCGCTGATCGGCGATGCGGCCTCTCGCATCTTACGCGGCGGGGAAATCCTGGGGGCGCTGACGCTCTCGCGATTTTTTGCGATTCATGTGCTGTTTCTGCCCGCCATTCTCATCACGGGAATTGCGGTGCATCTCTTCGTCCTGCGGCGAGTCGGGCCGGCTGGGCCCTGGACCGACGATCGGGCCTCGCTAGGCGCTGAAACCTTTGCACCGCGGCAGGTGTACATGGACGCTGTTGTCATCGCCGGCGTGTTCCTGGTCGTCGTGGCACTAGCGTTCAGCATTCCATTGCCCCTTACCGACAAGGCGAACCCGTCGGATACGACTTTTGTGCCGGTGCCTGAATGGTACTTTCTGTTCTACTATGAATTGCTCAAGTACGTGCATGGGCCGTTGGAGCCGTTGGCAACCTGGGTGTTGCCGCTCTGTGTGATCCTGGTCATGTTGTTCTGGCCGTTCATCGATCGCAATCCGGTACGCAATCCTATCCGGCGGCCTGTGGCGCTCGGGAGCGGCCTGCTGTTCCTCCTCGTGGTGTTCGGCCTGCTAGGCATTTCGATCAGGAATCTCTATGCGGTACCGCGAGCGGATCCGGCGGTCGCGCGGGGGCGCGCCGTTTATGCCCAGCTTGGTTGTGTCGGCTGCCATCGGATTCATGGAGAAGGAGGGGCTGTGGCGCCTGACCTGTCGACGGTTGGAGACACGCGGCCCGATCGAGAGTGGCATCTGAAGCATTTCCGGGACCCACAATCCGTCTCGCCAGGCTCGTTTATGCCAAAGTTTCCGCTCACCGATCAGCAGTTGAATGACCTGACCACGTATATGCTGAGTTTAAAACGGGCAATCTGATGAGGAGATTCTTCACAACCTGAAGGGGGAGAATGGGTATGCGAGCAGGGGTTACGTTAGCGGTCGTTGTCTGGGTGCTGCTGGGAGCGATGCCGATGGGTCTGGCGGCTCCCGGCAAAGGAAATCCGTCCGCGGGACAGAAGCTGTATCTCGAGAGTTGCCAGAACTGCCATGGGCCGAGCGGAAAAGGCGATAGCGAGATGGCGGCCTACCTCACGCCGGCACCGGCCAACCTGACGTCCAAAGCCACTCAAGAGAAAACGGATGCGCAATTGCGCAAGGTGATTCAGGAAGGGCGTCCCGGCACGGCCATGACCGGCTATGCTGCGGCTTTCGATGAGGAAAAGTTAGACGACATCATGGCCTACATCCGTTCGCTCAAGCCCTGATCGAACCAACATGACGGCGAGGAATAATTTTCCGAATCCTTTTCCTCGCCTCTGTCCCTAACCAGCACAGACGAGCAAGCCTGCTTCAGCGTGCTGTCGCACGATGCCGCAGGCAGGAGAGGACGACTGTGGCGTTTCTCGTCAAGGTTGGAGGTACGCATTCCCACGCAGGCCTTCCTAAAGCCAATTCTTTTAGACGGGCTCCTGTGAACGTGGTATGTAGTTTGCGAGACGTCTCACGTATGAGAAATTTCTTGTTCAGTGTCATGATGCTCGTCGAGTTGACGGCTGGCTGTGTCGAATCGAAAGACACACGAGGCGTTGCCTCATCGGCAGCGAGTCAGCCGGAATCTTCCAAGCTGGACGCGCTGTTCAGCCACCCTTCTCCCGATTCCATTCCCGGCGGCCAGCGCGGTGAACAGATCCGCCTTGGATATGAACTCGTTGTCCAGACCCAGCAGTTCGCCGCACCCTATGTCGGCAACCGGCTCACGTGCGCTAATTGCCATTTGGATGCGGGCCTCGATCCCAATTCAGCCTCCTATGTCGGCCTCTCGCGGGCCTATCCGGAATATCGGCCCCGAGCCGGAAAAGTCCTGACGCTGGCCGACCGTATCAACGAATGTTTCGAGCGTAACTTGAACGGCAAGCCGATTCCGCAAGACAGTCATAAGCTCCAGGCAATCGTCGCTTACATCGAATGGCTGTCGAAGGATGTGCCGACGGGTAGTCGCATGGCCTGGCGCGGAATTCCTTCGTTGCCATCCAGTAAGCCTCCCGATCCCGTGAATGGCGCGAAAGTATTCACGGCGCGTTGCGCATTCTGTCACGGCGCCGACGGCCAAGGCACCATGGCGGCCCCTCCGGTCTGGGGCGCACATTCGTATAGTCTGGGATCAGACATGGCGCGTGTGTCGGTGGCCGCCGCCTTTATCAAGTCGAATATGCCGCGCACGCGAGGCTGGGCCTTATCGGATCAGGACGCCTACGACGTGGCGGCCTACATCAATTCCCAACCACGGCCGGATGTGGCAGGGAGAGCTAGTGATTGGCCAAAGGGTGAGAAGCCTTCCGATGCACCCCACTAAGACCGACGGGAGAGAATGCAGATGAAGCTCAGCGTGGCCTATCAAGGGGGAACCCGCTACGACATCCTCAGCGACCGCCATCGCGTCGTCACCGATCAACCGGTCGAAGATGGTGGCGCCGACGCGGGCATGAGTCCTGTGGAATTATTCGTGGGTTCTGTGGCCAGCTGCGTAGGGTATTTTGTCGGCCAGTTCTGCGCGCGGCATGACATTTCACGGGAAGGGTTGAAGATCGATGCCGAGTGGACGCTTGCCGAAGGCCCCCATCGCGTCGGACAGATTCAATTGGCGATTCGTCTCCCGCACCGTGTCACGCCGGAACAGAAAGAGCGGTTGCTGAAGGTGGCCCATGGGTGCACCGTGCACCAATCGATAGTCGTGCCGGCGGGCATTGTGATCGATTTGAATCCGCACGGCCATACCCCCACACCCGGAGGAACCTAGGATGCTGAATGTGTCCCGCCGCGCTTGGTTCACGACAGTGCTGAAGGGAATCGGGGCCGGCATGGTTCTGGGTGGTGGAGGGTCGATGCGCGAATCGGCTTCTCAAGCCGAGGCTGCTGAATCGACAGGGCCCTTGACGGTTCGGGTCACGCGGCCATTCGATGCGGAAACGCCTGTGCGTGAATTTACCTCCTGGTTGACCTCCAACGAACGATTTTTCGTGCGCAGTCATTTCGGGCCGCCGCCTGCCGAGGCGGTTCAGCCGGATACGTGGCGGCTGACCGTAAAGGGGTTAGTGAAGGAAGGACTCAGTCTTACCCTGAAGGACCTGCGCGAATTCGAACCGGTGACGCTGACCGCCGTGTTGCAATGCAGCGGGAATGGGCGCGCACATCATCGGCCGAAAGTCCCGGGAGTCCAATGGGAGCGGGGCGCGGCTGGAAATGCGCAATGGACCGGGGTGCGCTTGCGCGACGTCTTGCAGCGCGCCGGCGTGAAGCCGCAAGGACTCCATGTCCAAATGCAAGGCGCGGATCGTCCGGCTCTGCCCACCGTGCCTCTGTTTACGCGAAGCATTCCCATCGCCAAAGCCCTTCATCCCGATACACTGTTGGCCTATGAAATGAATGGTCGTCCCTTACCCCTCCTGCATGGCGCACCGTTGCGGGTGATTACGCCGGGCTGGATGGCAGAATCCTGCATGAAATGGTTAGCGGAGATCACCCTGCGTGCAGACGAAACGCCCGGATATTACATGCAGCAGGCCTATCGCATACCGGAGACGTCCATCCAGCCGGGGTCCGGGTTGCCGGGGAGCGTGATGGTGCCGGTCGAGCAGATGCCGGTGAAATCGTTGATCGCTGCGCCCGCCGAAGGGGACACGCTGAAAACTGGTCCGGTGACCATTCAGGGGGTGGCCTGGGCGGGTGAATCGCCTATCACCAAGGTGGAAGTGTCTTGCGACGACGGGAAGACCTGGGAGCCCGCTCGTTTGTTGGGTGAAGAACAGCCCTATGCGTGGCGGCAATGGCAATACCTGTGGAACGCGCGTCAGGTAGGTCCGACAGCGATTCTCTGCCGGGCGACGGATGCGCAGGGGGCTCAGCAACCGGAAAAGAGTCCATGGAACCCAGGGGGGTTTTTGTGGAATGGGTGGGATCGCCTGTCTGTGACGGTGGCCGCATGAGGATGCCGCAGCGAGTTGCCCCGCTTATGCTCGCTACCTTTCTGTGCCTGACTCTGGCCTTGGTTGTCATCACGGCTGCTCAAGAAGAGGATCGAGGTTCATTGAGTCCCGCGCAGTCTCGCCGGGCTGCAACTTTGATTATGGCTCGTTGTGCGGTCTGCCATACCACCGACCTCATCTCCCAACAACGGTTACCGGAAGATCGTTGGACCGCAACCGTAGAAAAGATGGTGCATTGGGGCGCGGATTTGTCCAAAGAGGAAGCGGCGTCGGTTCTGAAGTATCTCGTTGCCCGCAATCATCCGGGTGCGGCGGACGAACTGCCGACCATCGAGCAGGAACTGACGATGAGTCAGCCCACTGCCAATCAGAGCGCCGCAGCTGATGGTTCACTGACCGGTCTTCCCTCGCGCGGGGCCGGCTTGTATGCACATAACTGTCAGGCCTGTCATGGCGAAGGCGCGGTGGGCGGCGTGGGTCCGAAACTGGCGCGTAATATGATTTTGAAAAATGAGGGTGCATTCTGGGAAACGGTGCTCCACGGTCGCGGCCCGATGCCGGCTTGGGGCTCTGTCTTGAGTCATCAGGACATCGCAGATATCCATGCCTGGTTGGCATCACGCTGACCGGTTGCGCAGTGGGGTGAACGAAAGGGGTGGTTCATGGGTGGAAGACGGACCGTGATGATCGGGTGTGCGTTGGTCATGTTGCTGGGACTGTTCTCATTCCCCCGTTTGCTCTTAGGCAGTGATCAGACTCGCGTCAAGGAGATGATCCAGAACAACTGTGCCGGATGTCACCGCCTGGAAGGGAAAGCGGAGTCGCGGTTCAATCTGAAGGCACCCGATCTGATTTGGGCCGGGAGCAAGTATCAGCGCGCGTGGTTGCTTCGATACCTGACCGGAAAAGAAGCGCCGCTGTATCCCAAAGGGTACCGATGGGATCTGTCGGAGGGGCCGACGCGGCACCCGGTCGTCACTGAGGAGGAAGCCCAGGGTATCGCGGAGTATTTCGAGCAGCACAACAAAGATTCTCGCGTGAAAGTCGGCGCCTTCGATATCTCGAAAATCAGTAAGTTCGACGCCACGTTCGGCGGGATGGCCTATAAGGCCCACGCCTGCCTCGGATGCCATCTCATCGAGGAAAACGGCAAACTAATCGGTGGGCCGCAGAGTATCTCGTTGGCGGCTTCCGGGCAACGGTACAACATGGATTGGCTCTTCCGTTTCGGCCAAAACCCCCAGGATTTTATCGTCCACACCGGGGAGTTCCTGGCCGACGCGACCGAACCGCAGCTCCGGGCCGTCATCGGGTTCCTCATGGTGCAGGGAGTGAAAGACTTTAAGTACTACGAGCCTTGGACCGCCCCCGAGATCGGGATGGCGAGTGCCGATCGCGGAAAGGTGCTGTACAAAGAATATTGCGCCCAGTGCCATGGGTTCACCGGCAAGGGCGACGGTCCGGCCGCCTCTGGGCTGGAGCCGAAACCGGCGATTCATGCCAACATTCCCTTCGACAAGGTGCCGACCGACTATCTCTACAATGTGATCAACCATGGCGGCGCGGCCATGGGGAAGTCGCCGAACATGCCCTATTGGGGCCTGACGATCGGTCAGCAGGGTGTGGCGGACGTGATGGCCTACTTGAGAGCCACCTTCAAAGGCGGAGCGGAAGTGGCGCAGGCGGCGGGAAGTGGCGAAGGTCCGAGCGGTGTCTGTCCGCAGCCGAGAAAGACGGCGAAGGCGCCGGCGGAGTTCCTGTCGAAGACCAGTCCACTCCCGCACTCGGATGCCACGATTCAGGCAGGTAAAACATTATTCCTGCAAACGGCCCAGCCGGTGGCTTGTGCGATGTGTCATGGCGAGAAGGGCAATGGCCAAGGGTTTATGGGGGCGGCGCTGATTCCGCCGCCCAGAAATTTCACCTGCGGCTCCATGATGAAGGATTTACCGGACGGCCAATTGTTCTGGATCATCAAAAACGGATCGCCCGGGACCGGCATGATGTCCTTTGCCGGGTTGCCGGATGAGCAGGTGTGGCAGTTGATCGCCTATGTAAGAAGTCTGGCCAAGTAGCGGGGCCGGAGCAGGTAGCGTGTGGCGCATCGTCAACGGGCGGTGCGCCACGTGCATTGAGAGAAAGGAACAGCTGATGGCAACGTTTATGATTTCCGGTAGTCGGGGGACCGACGATCCGACCATGGCGACTCTTCCCTTCATGGCGGCCAAGACTGCCAAAGAGCAGGGCCACGACGTGGTGTTGTGGTTGTGGAACGAGGCGGTGACGCTGGGGCGCAAAGGGACGGCTGATCATGTGACCGGGGTCAATCTCACGCCCTTGAAGGATCTCTTGGCCGCGGTGCAGGCGGCGCAGATCCCCATCTGGGTCTGCGGGGCCTGTGCAGTAGCTCGTCAAATCACTGCTGCGGATCTCGTCGCCGGAGCATCGATCAAGGGGATGCCCGATTACATCAAGGCCGTGGCCGAACGGGATCGAAACGTCACGTTTTGACGCTGACAGTGGGAGGACAGGCGTATGGCAGCTGAGGGGCAGTCGAACGGCAAAGTCAAGGGTAGAAAAAATCGTGCGGGGGCAGAACCGGCAGAAGTGTTAGCGCAGAAGGACCTGTCGGAAGATGACCTGGAAATTATTCCCACGGCTGTACCGCGACAAGGAGACGGGTACTCAGTGGCCGATACCAATGGTGACGGGATGACCGCCGGCCTGATCGGTGAGGTGGGGAAGCGGCTCACGGAAGAGGATCTTCGGCGCATCAATACGCCGAGAGGTCTCATCCAATTGATCAAGAGCAAGACTATCGATCTGGAAGAAGTGCGCAAGACGCTGCTGTATGAGCAGGAGTTGCGGCAGTTGCAGGTGGAACTGGTTCGCCTGCAGCGTTGGGTCCAGTCAGATGGTCAGCGGATCGCGATCCTTGTCGAGGGGCGGGACGCAGCCGGGAAAGGCGGGACGATCCGCCGTTTCACCGAACACCTGAACCCGCGCGCCGCGCGCGTCGTCGCCTTACCCAAGCCGACCGATGACGAGCGCGGACAATGGTACTTCCAACGGTATATCCGGCAACTCCCCAATAAAGGCGAAATCGTCTTCTTCGATCGGAGTTGGTACAACCGCGCGGTGGTCGAGCCCGTCATGGGATTTTGCAGCAAAAAAGAGCACCAGCGGTTCCTGCAGCAGGTGACGGAATTCGAACACATGTTGTACGAAGACGGCGTCACGATCATCAAGTTCTGGTTTTCGATTTCCAAGGAGGAGCAGGCGAGACGCTTTGAGGCCCGCCGGCAGAATCCGCTCAAACAGTGGAAGCTGAGCCCGGTTGACGAAAAGGCGCAGGAGATGTGGGATTCCTATACGCGGTTCAAAGAAGAGATGTTCAGCAAGACGCATACGACGTTCAGTCCCTGGATCATCGTGAAGGCGAATGATAAGCAGGCGGCCCGCCTGGAAAGTCTGCGGTATGTCTTGAACCTGCTGCCATACAAGGGCAAGGATGAGGCACAGATTCGCCTCACGCCGGATCCCAACGTGATCACGCGGTTCCATCGCAAGATGGCGGAGCTGGATTTTTAATCGAGTGGCTGAAACGCGAGGGAGGGCCATGAAACGGAACCTCATCATGTTCGTCGGTCTGCTGGCGACCGTACCGGTGATGTCGTCTGAACCAGTTCTGTCATCCGATCCCCTGACGATGGGGCATGATGTGATGCAGCCGCGGGTCCCCGCCGACCGGATGGCCGAGGCGCGGCAGTTGAGCAATCCTCTCCCGGACTCTGACGATACGATTGCACGGGGGAAGGCGCTCTATACCGGCAAGGGGACCTGCATCAATTGTCACGGCTCGGAAGGGGACGGGAACGGGCCGGTAGCGGCCCAGTTGAATCCTTCGCCTCGTAACTTCCAGCATCACGGATTCTGGCGCCATCGCACGGAAGGAGAGATCTTCTGGGTCATCAAGCATGGATCGCCGGGCACCAGCATGATTGGATTTGCCGACCAATTGACGGACGGGGACATCTGGGCGCTGATCCAGTATGAACGGACCTTCGCGAAGGAACATGGCCATGGTGGCGGAATGGGGCCTGGCGGCATGGGCCATGGCGGCATGGGACGAGGGGGCGGGCACTGTGAAGGGGAAGGGTGTGATCGATAATCGAATGGCATCGTGCAGCAAGCAGGCTTCGCGATGACGGAGTCGATTCACCTGGTCTGCCCCCATTGCCGGAGTGTCAATCGTGTGCCGGCGGCCCGTCTCACGCAGCAACCTCGCTGTGGCCAATGCCATGCGTCCTTGTTTTCCGGTCATCCCATCGCCTTGACGGCGGCGGATTTTGATCTGCACGCGCAGCGGGCGGAGATTCCTCTGCTGGTCGATTTCTGGGCCTCCTGGTGTGGTCCTTGCCAAATGATGGCTCCGGCCTATGAGCAGGCCGCGCAGATGCTGGAACCGCACGTTCGGCTGGCCAAAGTGAACACGGAAGAAGAACAGACGTTGGCCGCGAGGTTCGGCATTTCCAGTATCCCGACATTGGTGCTTTTGCGCGGAGGACGTGAGTTGGCCCGTCAGCCGGGGGCGTTGGGTCTGCAGGATATCGTGCGGTGGGTTCGCAGCAAGGTCTGACAGCCCGGAGTTCCTCTCCTGCCACAATCGATTCGCTTCCAGCTGGCGCGTTTTGCGCCAGTGTTGATTCTCGCCCGGTTCTGTAATTCCCCAAACGGATACGCGCCTCAAACGCAACCCGTCGCTGTCCCTTTGAAACCCTTGTCAGAATTGTGACTTGGCGGCTCGCTCGCCACAGTGGTCTGGCACGTCCTCTGCTTTCTACGAGGACAGAGCGGGAAGTCACAGGTTCTACACAACATAGATGGGGAAGGAGAGGTCATCATGGTGGATCACGAGCACAATTGTTCCGGGCTGGGCGTCTCGATCGCATTTGTGAGTGGAGCCATGCTCGGGGCGATGGCAGCCATCCTGTATGCGCCCCATTCCGGAGAGGACACTCGTCGGGCGATCAAGGGCTACGCGCGACGGACGGAGGAAGATGTGTTGGAGAAGGCCAAAGAAATCCGGACGGACCTGACACATACGATGGAAGAGGCCAAGCGGTATCTCAAGGAAACGGAGGCCACGATCGCCGCCGCCTTGGCCGCCGGAAAGGAAGCCTTCAAGAAGGAGCGGGCGGATCGAGCCTGAGATGGTCGCCGTACGATTTCACGGGCGTGGAGGACAGGGGGCAAAGACGGCCAGTCGGATTCTCGGGACTGCGGCCTTTGTGAGCGGGTATGTCGCGCAGGATTCCCCCATCTATGGCGCGGAACGGAGAGGTGCGCCGGTAGCGGCGTTTACACGTTTTGGTCGAGAACCGATCCGGGAGCGGGGGGCCATCACCTATCCCGATGTTATCGTGGTGGCGGATGCCTCCTTGCTGGAAGATGCAGCGGCCCGTGTGTTGGACGGCATGGACGATCAGACGGTGTTGTTCGTCAATTCGTCGCTGAGCACGGACGCATTGCGCGCCCATCGGTCCTTGCCCGAGCAGATGACTGTGAAAGATGTGACCGGGGTTGCGCTGCAACAGCTAGGGCAGCGCGAGGCGATCAGCGCGTTACTCGGTGCCGTTGCGGCGCGGTTGGTAGGTTTGGAATGGGAACCTGTTCAATTGGCGATCACCCGGGAACTTGACGATCTCGGCCTGGCCGCGCCGGTGATCGAGAGGAATCTCCTCGTGGCAAAGCAGTGCTACTACTCGACTGAACCGGCCAGGTTGCCCAAGGACAAAGCTCAGGCCGCCAGCATCGCAACCTTGCACAGCCCTGTCTACGAGCCTCCGACGAAAGGCACGGCGAGGATCAGCGCCGCAGGGAATTCAGTGTTGCGTGAAACCGGCGGATGGCGGACTTTTCGTCCGGTATTGGTCGCAGACAAGTGTAACGGCTGCTGGCTCTGTTTTGCCTATTGTCCGGACGGCGTGATTGCGATGAATGCCGAGGATCGCCCCGTTGTGGACTATGCCCATTGTAAAGGCTGTCAGATTTGCGTGCATGAATGTCCGACGCACGCATTGGTCGCGCAGCGGGAACAGGAAGGCGGGGTGGCATGGACAGCCAAATGATGACCGGGAATCTGGCGGCTGCCTGGGGCGCCCGCTTGGCCGACGTCGATTATATCCCGGCCTTTCCCATTACCCCGCAAACGGAAATTGTGGAAGCCTTGGCCAAGTGGTGCGAGCGCGGGGAGTTGGCCACAAAATTCGTGAGTATGGATTCCGAGCATTCGATGATGACGGCAGCCGGTGCAGCGGAGGTCACCGGTGCGCGCGTGTTTACGGCCACCTCCAGCCAAGGGTTGCTCCATGCGTTTGAGGTGCTCTATTCCATCTCGGGCTGGCGGGCCCCGCTCGTGCTGGTCAATGTGTCGCGGGCCTTGGCTGCGCCCATTACGCTGGAGTCCGACCACAATGACGTGTTGGCCGCACGCGATGCCGGGTTTCTGCAAATCCATGCCGAGACCTGCCAGGAGGTGTTGGATTCGATACTGATGGCCTATCGGATTGCGGAAGATGAGCGCGTGATGTTGCCGGTGATCGTGAACCTTGATGGTTTT
>ERZ724516.239-NODE-239-length-35255-cov-7.435625_pt1 | contig 35255 bp, 31 predicted proteins | sample MGYA00376049_ERZ724516 | MGnify/ENA primary metagenome ERZ724516 (study PRJEB28724, sample SAMN07190886) | activated sludge metagenome | isolation source: activated sludge of sewage treatment plant in Hong Hong | place: USA: Christiansburg, Virginia | collected... | reverse complement strand
CACCTGCTCCGCCCAGCCGGGCGCGGCATCGCGCGCGGCCGTTACCGCCGCCATTGCTTCATCCGCGCCGCACAGCGGCACCCGGCGCAGTGCCTGACCGGTCAGCGGATTGACGACCTCGAAGAACGATTCGCTGACGGTCAGGAAGGCGTGGCCATTGATCCACAGCGGGATGGCCTTGGGGCCTTCGGGTGAAAATTCCATGTTCAGACTCTCTTTCTTGCGGCGTAAAGTTCGTGAAAAGTCCTACCCGGCGGCGCCGTCAGGTCGCGCCCATCGCTCCAGCCGGGGGCCAGACCGAAGACGCGAATGCGCCCGCTGTCGTCGGCCAGCCAGCGCAGGTAACGCGCGGCCCGCCCGCTGACCCAACGATACAGGGCCGGGCGCCCGGCCAGCCAGGCCCAGGCACGCAGCGCCAGGCGTTCGCGCCATGGCTGCAGATGGCGTTGATTCTGGATTTCGCGCAGGCGGTGCATGAGCCGGGGCAGGGGAATATTGACCGGACACACCGCCGCGCACTGGTTGCAACCGGTGGACGCGTGCGGCAGGTCGAGGGCGTTCTCGATGCCGGTGTAGAGCGGGGTCAGCACCGACCCCATCGGGCCGGGATAGACCCAGCCGTAGGCATGGCCGCCGAGCGAGAAATAGACCGGGCAATGGTTCATGCAGGCGCCACAGCGGATGCAGCGCAGCATGTCGGAAAAATCCGAGCCGGCCAGTGCGGCACGCCCGTTGTCGACCAGGATGAAGAAGGTCTTCTCGGGGCCTTCCGACTCACCCGCGCCGCGCGTTCCGGTCAACAGCGAAACGTAGTTGGAAATCCCCTGCCCGGTGGCCGAGCGCGGCAGCAGGCGCATCAGCGTCGCGAAGTCGTCGAGCGTCGGGACGATCTTCTCGATGCCGGTGATGACGACATGCACCCTGGGCAGCGTCGTCACCATGCGGCCGTTGCCCTCGTTGGTCACCAGCGCCGCCGAACCGCTTTCGGCGATCAGGAAGTTGGCCCCGGAAATGCCCATTTCGGCCGACAGGAAATGCTGGCGTAGCACCGCGCGGGCCTCCCTGGCCATGAGTGGAATGTCGGCCGAAGTACGCTCCTGACAGGGCCTCCCGTGATGCGCGGCGAATAGGGCCTCGACCTCGGCCATGCTCTTGTGCACCGCCGGCGCGATGATGTGCGACGGCGCCTCGCCGGCCAGCTGGACGATGTACTCGCCAAGGTCGGTCTCGACCGGCCGGATGCCGGCGGCGCTCAAGGCTTCGTTGAGCCGTGCCTCCTCGGAGAGCATCGACTTCGACTTGACCACCTTGGTGACGCCATTGCGCCGGGCGATGTCGAGCACATGGCTGCAGATCTCCTCGCCATCGCGTGCCCACAGCACCTCGGCGCCAGTGGCCCGGGCGCGCGCCTCGAAAATCTCCAGCCAGACATCGAGATCATCGACGACGCGGCGGCGGATGGCTTCGCAGGCACTGCGCAACTCCGCGAAATCCAACCCATCCCCGGCCAGGCTGGCGATACCCTTGACCCGCTTGCCGACGAACAGCGGCCGCGCTTTTGCCAGCGCCTTCTGCAGGCCCTTGTTCCTGACCTGGCGTCCGGCACGCGCCAGGAAGAACATGGCCTGCGAGTGAGTGGCTGCCTTCACTGCCCCTCCGGACCGGCCAGCACTTCAGCCAGATGCAGGACCCTGGTCCCCAGATCGCCGTGGCGGCGCAGGCGGCCCTCGATATTGAGCAGGCAGCCAAGGTCGCCGCCGACCACCGCATCGGTACCGGCAGCGGCGATCGACTCACACTTGCGGTCGACGATCGCCGTCGAGATGTCGCCGAAACGCAACGCGAACGCGCCGCCGAATCCGCAGCATTCCTCGCACTCCGGCATCTCGACGAGCGACAGGCCACTCACCTTGGCCAGCAAGTCACGGGGCTGCTGCTTGATGCCCAGGCCGCGCAAGCCCTTGCACGAGTCGTGATAGACCACGCTGCCGGAAAACTCGCCGGGCAGGTGATCGACCCCGAGCACCTCCGTCAGGAACTGGCTCAGCTCGTAGCTGCGGGCGGCGAGCGCCTGTGCGCGCAGCGCCCAGGCCGGCTCGTCGGCCAACAATTCCGGATAGACACTACGTACGTGGTCGGTGCACGAGCCGGAAGGAATCACCACCCAATCGTAACCCTCCAGTTCGGCAATCGCCTTCCGCGCAAGGTTCCGCGCAAGGCCACGATTTCCGGCATTCCAGGCGGGTTGACCGCAGCAGGTCTGGCCCGGCGGCACGACGACTTCGCAGCCGGCACTTTCGAGCAGGCGCAGGCTGGCGAAGCCGATCGACGGGCGCATCAGGTCGACCAGGCAGGTAACGAAGAGAGCCAAGCGCATGCTAATATTGCGGCGCACAAGAAAGAAAGTGGCTAATGCTACTCAAACCACACCAATAAAGGAATCCAGTTGTCCGAAGCTGCCAGCGGGTCTGCCAAAGCGCCCGGCTCGATCCAGGTCATCGAGCGCATGATGACGCTCCTCGACGCCCTTGCCGCATCACCCGAGACTGCCAGCCTCAAGCATCTGGCCAGTGTCACCGAACTCCATCCGTCAACCGCCCACCGCATCCTTGCGGCGATGACCGCAGCGCGCTTCGTCGAGCGCCAGGATGCCGGGACATACCGCCTCGGCATCCGGCTTCTCGAGCTCGGCAACATCGTCAAGTCGCGGATCAGCGTTCGGGAAGTCGCACTGCCCTACATGCAGACCCTGCACGAAACCATAGGCGAAGCGATCAATCTCGGCGCACGCCATGACGACGAGATCGTCTATATAGAGCGCACCTCGTCGGGCCGGGCGCTGGTGCGGGTCGTCTATCTGGTCGGCGGGCGCGCGCCCTTGCACCTGACCTCGCTCGGCAAACTGTTTCTGGCTGCCGACTCGCCCCAGCAGGTCCGCGACTACGCGCGCCGTACCGGACTGCCCGGCAAGACGCCGCGCTCGCTGACGACGCTGGCGACCCTGGAGAAGGAACTGGACAAGGTGCGCCGTCACGGCATCGCCTACGACGACGAGGAGGCGGAAATCGGCCTCAAGTGCGTCGCGGCCCCCATCCACGATGAGGAAGGCCATGTCGTCGCCGCGCTTTCGGTTTCCGCACCGGCCGACCGTCACGATCCGGCGTGGGCGGCACAGGTCAGGCAGGCGGCCGACGCCGTCTCGCGCGCCCTCGGCTACATCGGCACTAAAAAATAAGGCTGCCCGCAGGCAGCCTCGCTGGTTCCCGGACCGGCAAGCGATCAGGCCGGGCGCCGCTCCGGCGTCAGGCTCGCGCTTTCCATCCAGCGCTTGATCCGGTTGGCATCGCCGACCCGGGTCATCTTGCCGGCGGAATCGAGGAGCACGATGACCACTGGCTTGTCGGCCACGCGGGCCTGCATGACCAGGCAGCGGCCAGCCTCGGAGATGTAGCCGGTCTTCGAGACGCCGATTTCCCAGTTGTCGCTGTGGACCAGCGCATTGGTGTTGTGGAATTCGCGGATGTGGCCGTTCAGTTCGACACGCGCCCCGCCGGTCGTCGAGAAGTTGCGGATTTCAGGATAGTGCGCCGCAGCCGCGACCATGCGCGCCAGGTCGTGGGCGGTCGACACGTTGTTGCTCGACAGGCCGGTCGGTTCTTCGAAGCGGGAATTCAGCATGCCCAGCGCCTGCGCCTTGCGGTTCATGGCCTTGACAAAAGCCGGCAGGCCGCCGGGATAGTGACGGCCCAGCGAATTCGCTGCGCGATTTTCCGATGACATCAGGGCGAGCAGCATGGCTGTTTCACGCGTCATGGTGGTGCCGACCGGCAGGCGCGAACGCGTTCCCTTGAGTCCGTCGACATCGTCGTCGCCGATCGCGATGACTTCATTCATGTCGAGTTTGGCATCGAGGACGACCATGGCAGTCATCAGCTTGGAAATCGAGGCGATCGGCACGACCACACCGGACTGCTTCTCGAGCAGGGCCTGGCCGGTCTCCTGGTCGATGACCAGGGCCGAAGCCGAATAGAGCGCGAGATGGGTTGGGTCCACATCGGCCATGCTGACCTTGCGCAGGGTCTTCTTCGACCCGCCGCCGCTGGCGCTGGCATGCTTCACCGGCGACTTCTGGGCCGTCGACCGGCTGGCCGATTTGCCGGGTGCCTTGGCCGCAACGGATTTGGTGGTCTTGCCTGCATTTGCCGACGAATCAGCCTTTTTTGCAAGCGCTTGCGTCTTTTTCGAGTCCGTCGCGGCGTGGCTCTGGGCGCCCAGCCCAAAACCGAGCAGCGCGCCCACAAACACAGCCGCCTTAAATACTTGTTTCATTTGCTATCTCCTGCCAGAACCGCGCGAATTTTAGATCAGTTTAGCAGGAGAGATGCAAAAATCAATGAAAATAGATAGATAGCCCGATAACTTAAGAGAATGTGTCAGCTGGCATCGACAACTGTCAGGGCCGTCATGTTGACGATGCGCCGCACGGTCGCGGTCGGCGTCAGGATGTTCACCGGACGCGCCGCCCCGAGCAGGATGGGCCCGATCGTCAGGTTGTCGCCGGCCGCCACCTTGAGCAGATTGAAGGAGATATTGGCCGCATCCAGCGTCGGCATGATCAGCAGGTTGGCCTGCCCCTTGAGCCGCGAGTTTGGGAAGACGCCAAGGCGGATCTGTTCGTCGAGCGCCGCGTCACCGTGCATTTCGCCCTCGACCTCCAACCCCGGAGCACGCAGGTTGAGCAGCGCCAGCACTTCGCGCATCTTGAGCGCCGTCGGCGTGCTTTCGGTGCCGAAGGTCGAATGCGAGAGCAGCGCGACCTTTGGCTGCATCCCGAAATTGCGGATCTCCTCGGCGGCAAGCAGTGTCATGTCAGCCAGTTGCTCGGCGCTCGGGTCGTAGTTGACATAGGTGTCGGCGATGAAGACGGTACGCTCCGGCAGCATCAACAGGTTCATCGTGTAATAGCGGTCGAGGCCGTCCTGCATCCCGATCACGCTCTCCACGTAATGGCGATGCGTTTCGTGGCGCCCGAAGGTGCCGCAGATCAGCCCGTCGGCATAGCCGAGATGGACCATCAAGGAACCGTAGAGCGTCGCCCGGCGCCGCACCTCGCGGCGCGCGTAATCGGGGGAGACACCCTTGCGCTCCATCAGGCGGTGATAGGTCTGCCAGAACTCGTCGAAATGGTCCTCGAAGAACTGGCTGTCATCGCTATGGATGACCTCGTACTCGTGCCCGTGGCGGATGCGCAGGCCAGCGGCCTCGACGCGCCGGGCGATCTCTTCCGGCCGGCCGATCAGCACCGGGCGGGCAATGCCCTCGTCGCAGATGACCTGTACCGCACGCAGCACCCGCTCGTCCTCGCCCTCGGCGAAGACGATCCGCTTGGGCGCCGTCTTCGCCTGCGAGAAGACCGGCTTCATGATCATGCCGGAGTGGTAGACGAATTCGTTGAGACCTTGGAGGTAGGCATCCCAGTCCTTGATCGGCCGTGTGGCGACGCCGGAGTCCATACCGGCCCTGGCCACGGCCGGTGCGATCTTGACGATCAGGCGCGGGTCGAAGGGATTGGGGATCAGGTATTCCGGTCCGAAGCTGGCGACCTTCTCGCCATAGGCGCGGGCGGCGACTTCGGATTGTTCGGCGCGGGCCAGTTCGGCGATGGCCTTGACCGCCGCCATCTTCATTTCCTCGGTGATCGTCGTCGCCCCGACATCCAGCGCGCCGCGGAAGATGAAGGGGAAACACAGGACATTATTGACCTGGTTCGGGTAATCCGAACGGCCGGTACACATGATGGCGTCGTCGCGCACGCCCTTGACCAGTTCCGGCGTGATTTCCGGCGTCGGATTGGCCAGCGCCATGATCAGCGGGGATATCGCCATTTTGGCGACCATCTCGGGCTTCAGGACGCCGCCGGCGGACAAGCCGAGGAAAACGTCGGCGCCTTCGATCACCTCGCCGAGCGTGCGGGCATCGGTATTCTTGACGTAGCGCGCCTTGATCTCGTCCATTTCCTCGACGCGGCCTGCATAGACCAGGCCCTTGATGTCGGTGACCCAGATGTTCTCGACCGGCGCGCCAAGCAGTACCAGCAGGTCGAGGCAGGCCAGCGCGGCGGCACCGGCGCCCGAGGTGACGATCTTGACGGTTTTAAGGTCCTTGCCGATCAGGTGCAGTCCGTTGAGCACTGCGGCGCCAACGACGATCGCCGTACCGTGCTGGTCATCGTGGAAGACGGGAATCTTCATCCGCTCGCGCAGCTTGCGTTCGATGTAGAAGCACTCGGGCGCCTTGATGTCCTCGAGGTTGATGCCACCGAAGGTGGGTTCGAGCGAGGCGATGGTGTCGATCAGTTTGTCCGGGTCGCGCTCGTCGATTTCGATGTCGAAGACGTCGATGTTGGCGAATTTCTTGAACAGCACGCCCTTGCCCTCCATGACCGGCTTGGCGGCCAGCGGGCCGATCGCGCCGAGGCCGAGGACAGCGGTGCCGTTGGTGATGACGCCGACCAGGTTGCCGCGGGCGGTCAGCGTGCTGGCTTCACCCGGATCGGCGACGATTTCCTCGCAGGCGAAGGCGACGCCCGGCGAGTAGGCCATCGACAGATCGTACTGGTTGGTCAGCTGCTTGATCGGAGTGACGGCGATCTTGCCGGGCTTTGGATAACGGTGATAGTAGAGGGCGGCTTCACGCAGTTGCTTGGAATCCATGTTCGTCTCCGTTTCGTATCATGAAACAATGTTTCGAATTGTGGAACATTATACCATGCACGACCTTGCTGCCAATTTGGGGAAATCACTTAGTCGAGCAAAGTCAAGTGGATGTTTACCCTGAGTTCCGGCATAATTATGGAGTTTCCAGCCGACGGCTCCGCGCCGCTTTCAGTCTTGGTGGCAGCTCCCGGCGACTGGCGTTAAAACTAGCTTTTTCAGCTACTTAGAGAGAGACACCGCCATGACCGCACCGCTGAATGCACCTGACTACGTCAAACACGAAGGCCTGAAGAAATGGGTCGCCGAAATCGCCGCCCTCACCCAGCCGAACCGCATCCACTGGGCTGACGGTACGCAGGCGGAGTATGACCGCTTGTGTGCGGAAATGGTAGAAGCCGGGACCTTCATCAAGCTCAACGAAGCCAAGCGCCCGAACTCCTACCTGGCTTTCTCCGACCCCTCCGACGTCGCGCGCGTCGAAGACCGCACCTACATCTGCTCCGCCAAGAAGGAAGACGCCGGCCCGACCAACAACTGGGAAGAGCCCGCCGTCATGCGCGAGACCCTCAACGGCCTGTTCAAGGGCTGCATGAAGGGCCGCACGATGTACGTGATCCCCTTCAGCATGGGCCCACTCGGTTCGCCGATCGCCCACATCGGCGTCGAGATTAGCGATTCCGCCTACGTCGTCGTCAACATGCGCACCATGACCCGCATGGGCAAGGCCGTCCATGACGTGCTAGGCAACAACGGCGAATTCGTGCCCTGCGTGCATACCGTCGGCGCCCCGCTCGAAGCCGGCCAGGCCGACGTCAAGTGGCCGTGCAACCCGACCACGAAGTACATCGTTCACTACCCGGAAACCCGCGAGATCTGGTCCTACGGATCCGGCTACGGCGGCAACGCCCTGCTCGGCAAGAAGTGCTTCGCGCTGCGTATCGCTTCGACCATGGCCCGCGACCAGGGCTGGCTGGCCGAGCACATGCTGATCCTCGGCGTCGAATCGCCGGAAGGCGAAAAGACCTACGTTGCAGCCGCCTTCCCGTCGGCCTGCGGCAAGACCAACTTCGCCATGCTGATCCCGCCCAAGACCCTGGACGGCTGGAAGATCACCACCATCGGCGACGACATCGCCTGGATCAAGCCGCGCGTCGATGCCGACGGCGTCACCCGTTTCTACGCGATCAACCCGGAAGCCGGTTTCTTCGGCGTTGCCCCGGGCACCTCGGAAAAGACCAACTTCAATGCGCTGGCCACGTTGAAGGAAAACATCATCTTCACCAACGTCGCGCTGACCGACGACGGCGACGTGTGGTGGGAAGGTCTGACCAAGCAGGCTCCGGATCACCTGATCGACTGGCAAGGTAACGACTGGACGCCGGAAGACGGCCAGGCTGGCAAGAAGGCCGCTCACGCCAACTCCCGCTTCACCGCCCCGGCCAGCCAATGCCCATCGGTCGACAGCGCCTGGGAAGATCCAGCCGGCGTGCCGATTTCAGCCTTCATCTTCGGCGGCCGTCGCGCCACCACCGTGCCGCTGGTGTATCAGGCGTTCAACTGGAACTACGGCGTCTATATGGCTGCCACGCTCGGCTCCGAGACCACCGCGGCCGCTTTCGGCCAACAGGGTGTCGTCCGCCGCGACCCGTTCGCCATGCTGCCTTTCTGCGGCTACCACATGGGCGACTACTTCAATCACTGGCTCAAGATGGGCAAGGCCGTCGATGCGACGCCGAAGATTTTCTGCGTCAACTGGTTCCGCATGGATGCCGATGGCAACTTCATGTGGCCGGGCTTCGGCGACAACATGCGCGTCCTCAAGTGGATCGTCCAGCGCTGCAAGGGCACCATCGCCGCCAAGGAAACCGTGCTCGGCTGGATGCCCAAGTTCGAGGATATCGACTGGACCGGACTGGAAATCAACAAGACCGACTTCGAAGCACTGACCACCATCGACGCCGATGCCTGGAAGTCCGAACTGGCCGGCCACAAGGAGTGGTTCGACAAGATGGGCGAGAAGATGCCGCGCGAACTCGTGCTCAAGCGCGAACTGTTCGAGATGGGCATCTTCAAGGACGCTGCCTGATTCCCGCTTGAGGGATAATGCAACGGCCGCCCTCGGGCGGCCGTTTTTCATTGAGGATCGCCATGAGCTATCGCCCCGCCCGCCGGCTCGCCGGCATCGAGCCCTTTCACGTGGTCGAACTGTTTACCCGCGCCCGACAGCTGGAAGCGGAGGGTCGCGACATCATCCACATGGAGGTCGGCGAACCGGATTTCCCGACCCCCGAGCCCATCGCGAACGCTGCGGTCGACGCCATAAAACAGGGGAAAACCAAATACAGCGAAGCGCTTGGCCTGCCGGCGCTGCGTGCCGCGATCGCCGCCTTCTATCGCAGCCGCCATGGCGTTACAGTGCCCGCCAGCCGGATCGCCGTCACCAACGGCGCTTCCGGCGCCCTCAACCTGGCCTTCGCCTGCCTCGCCGATCCGGGCAGCGAGTGGCTGCTCGCCGACCCCGGCTACCCCTGCAATCGCCACATCATCCGGGCTTTCGAAGGGCAGGCCATCCCCATCCCGGTCGATGCCACGAGCAACTTCCAGCCTACCCCCATCCTGCTCGAACGCTACTGGAGCGCCCGCACCGCCGGCCTGCTCGTCGCTTCGCCGGCCAACCCGACCGGCACGCTGCTGACGCTGCCCGAGATCGCGGCCCTGGCGACGACCTGCCGCGAGCGCGGCGGCCACTTCCTGGTGGATGAGATCTATCATGGCCTGACCTACGCCCCGCAGGAAGCCCCGTTGGGGGGCGAAGACGACGCGCCCTCGGCCTGCGCGGCCGGCGACGACATCTGGATCATCAACAGCTTCTCCAAGTATTTCCAGATGACCGGCTGGCGGCTGGGCTGGATGGTCATTCCCGAAGCTTACGTGCGCGATGTCGAGAAACTCGCCCAGAACCTGACCCTGTGTCCGTCAACGCCGGCGCAATACGGGGCGCTGGCCGCTTTCGCACCGGAAACGCTGGATATCCTCGAAGTGCGGCGCGCCGAATTTCGCCGCCGCCGCGATTTCCTCGCCCCGGCCCTGGCTTCGCTCGGGTTCACGATCACCGCCCGACCGCAGGGGGCCTTCTATATTTACTGCGACTGTTCGGCCCTGAGCGACGACAGCTTCCATCTCGCCCGCGACCTGCTGGAAACGGTAGGCGTCGCCACGACGCCGGGGCTCGACTTCGGCAGCAACGCGCCGGAAAAGCACATCCGCTTTGCCTACACGACCGGCGTCGACCGCCTGGCCGAGGCCGTCGACCGCCTAGCCCGCTACTTCGGGCAGCGGGGCTAGCGCCGGGTAGCGACTGACGACGGCCGCCCAGTCGAAAAACGGACCAGGGTCGCTCTTGCGCCCCGGCGCGACATGGCAATGGCCGGCAATCGCGGTGACCGGATAACGCGCCCGCAGCGCATCGACAACCCGCCACAGGGCTGCATACTGGGGCGCCGCGAAGGCTTGCGTGTCGCTGCCCTCCAGCTCGATTCCTACCGAGTAATCGTTGCAGTTCTCGCGCCCCTGCCAGGCTGACTGACCGGCGTGCCAGGCACGGCGGTCGCAAGCGACGAACTGGATGACGGAGCCATCGCGGCGAATCAGGAAATGGGCCGAGACCTGGAGCCCGGCGATTTCCGCAAAGTAGGGGTGCGCACCCGCATCGAGGCGGTTCAGGAAAAAGCGCTCGACCCAGTTGCCCGAAAAGTCGTCGGGCGGCAGGCTGATGTTGTGCACCACGACCAGCGACACCACGCTGCCCGCCGGCCTTGCCCCCTGGTTGGGCGAGCGCACCCAGCGCACCCCCTTGAGCCAGCCGTCACCCTGCCAGCGCATCAGTCGATCCCCAGGCGTTCCAGGCGATAGCGGAGCGAACGGAAGGTCACGCCGAGCACGCGCGCGGCTGCCGTCCGGTTGCCCTCGGTTTTCTGCAGGGCTTCCAGTATCGCCTGCCGCTCGAGCCGGTTGAGGTAGTCGTCGAGCGTCTCGCTGCCGCGCCCCGGGTTCTCGCCACCCATTTCATCCGGCGCCAGTTGCAGGTCGCCGGCCTCGATCGCCGCGCCGGAATAGAGGGCCGTCGCCCGCTCGAGGATGTTTTCGAGTTCGCGTACGTTGCCGGGAAACGGATAGCCAGCCAGTGCCTGCAGGGCCTCTGGCGCGACCTGCGGCACCGCACCCGCGGACAGCTTCTTCAGCAGGGCCGTGACCAGGACCGGGATGTCCTCCATGCGCTCGCGGAGTGACGGCATGCGCAGTTCGATGACGTTCAGACGGTAGTAGAGGTCCTGGCGGAAGCTGCCCTTGTCTACGCACTCGCGCAGGTTGCGATGGGTCGCGCAGATGATGCGGACGTCGACGGCTTCCTCGGTGGCGACGCCGACCTTGCGCACCTTCTTCTCCTGGATCGCGCGCAACAGCTTTACCTGCATGGCGAGCGGCAGGTCGGCCACCTCGTCGAGAAACAAGGTGCCGCCGCTGGCTGCCTGGAAAAACCCCTCGCGGTCGCTGTCGGCTCCGGTAAAGGCACCCTTGCGATGGCCGAAGAATTCACTCTCCATCAGGTTTTCCGGGATTGCACCGCAGTTTACCGGAACGAAAGGCGCGGCACTGCGCGCGCTGCGCGCATGGATCAGGCGGGCGGCGAGCTCCTTGCCGCTTCCCGACTCGCCGGAGACATAGATCGGCGCCTGGCTGCGCGCCAGTTTTTCGATCAGGGCGCGGACCTGGTCCATCGCCGCCGATTCGCCGATCAACGCCTGCAGCGGGTCATCCGCGACCTCGCCATCGGGCACGCGCAACGCCGACTTGACCAGCGCCCGCAACTGTTCAAGGCCGACCGGCTTGGCCAGGTAGTCGAAGGCTCCTGCCTTCAGCGCAGCCACCGCATTTTCGGTGCTGCCGTAGGCCGTGATCACCGCCACCGGCATGTGGGGGTAATGTTCGGCGATGAAGCGAACGATTTCCAGCCCGTCGCCATCCGGCAGTCGCATGTCGGTCAGGCAGAGCTGGAACTCGCCTTCGCCAAGGCAGGCCCGCGCCTCGGCCACAGTGCCGGCACAGGCGGCAGCGAGCCCCATGCGCGACAGCGTCAGGTCGATCAATTCACGGATATCCGGCTCGTCATCGACGACCAGCACGCGGCTCAGCTCGCCGCGCGGGCGCCGGTCGCTTCGGGCAACTGACATGTATCGCTTCTCCCTACAAGAATGAAATGGCCGCAGCGCGCCTCGGGATCGAGGTCGAGGCTGGCGCCGTTCGCTTCGCACAACTCGCGGGCGATGAACAGACCAAGGCCGGTGCCGAGGTGGTGCGTCGTGAAGAACGGCTCGAATATCTGCGCCCGCTCGCCCTCCGGCACGCCACCGCCATCGTCGGTAACATGCACCTCCAGCAACCCGTCGGCGCGGCCGGCGGCGGTGCGCACGCACACGCTCCCGGGCAGGCTCCGGCAGTGGCGCAAGGCGTTGTCCAGCAGGTTCCACAGGACCTGGTGCAGGTGGGTACGGTCGAAATGGATGGCGCACTCAGCGCTTGCCTCGAGAACGATGACGCCGGGCGCCACGCCCTGGAAGCTGGCAAAACTGTCGATGAACTGTTCACAGAACGCGCGGAATGGAATGAATTCGGCCTGCATCCGGTCGCGCCGGCCAAGCTCGAGAATATCGGCGACGATCCGGTTGAGGCGCGCAACGTTGTCGGAAAGTATCTTCAGCAAACGGTCCTGCATCGCCCCCCGCCGTTCCTCGCGCAACAGTTCGCCGGCATGGCCGATGGCCGACAGCGGATTGCGGATCTCGTGCGCGATGCTCGCGGTCAACCGTCCCAGGGCAGCCAATTTCAGCTGCTGTGCGCGCTCCTGGATGCGCCCGATGTCCTCGATGAAAATCAGAACCTCGCCCGCGCTGCTGTCCGTCTGTTCGAAGCGGGCGCGCAGTTCGCCGCGGGTCGCCGGCGTGAAATCGGTCGTCGCCCGCGCCGCCGCCCCCTGCCACCCGGCCAGGGCTGCCGCCAGCGGCGCGCAAAAGCCACCAAGACTGGCGCCGGGCGCCGGGGCCGACCCTAGCATTTCCACGGCCATCGGATTGTGGCGCTGGACCAGGCCGTGGCTATCCACCACCAGCACGCCGTCCTGCATGCGCTCGATGACCCGCTGGCTGATCCGGCTCTGGTTCTCCAGACTGATGCCGCGCTGGCGAGCCAGTTCCTCGTTGACCATCAGGCGCTGGCCAAGCAGCCGCGCGAGGATGGCGGTTGCGAAAAAACCGGCCGAAAGCAACCCGGCCTGGACGATCGAGGCCGGTTCCAGGTTGCGCACAAGCACCCCGAATACCTGCCCACCCAGGGTGGCAATCGTTGCCAGCGCTGCATAGAAGAGCACCAGTCGTCCGCGACCGACCAGACTGGCGGTGGCCAGCGAAACCAGCATCAGGGTGCCGACGCCGCTGCTGACGCCGCCGCTGGCGAACATCCACGCGCCGATCACCAGCGCATCGATGATCACCTGGAACGAAAGCTGGAAATTGAAGCGGCGCTGCCAGTGGATCGAGGCCAGGAAGCCGGCGGCGACCACGGCCAGATAGAGCAGCGCTGCCAGCATGAAGGCCAGCGAGTAGCCGAGGTGCAGCGAGGCGACCCAGCCCTCGGGCAGCAAGCCGGCCAGCAGCACGACGCCGGCCAGGATCAGGCGATACAGGTTGAAATACTGAAAGGGACGCCAGCTGGCCTCCCAAGTGGCCGACAACCAGTCAGTCATGGTCCGCCGGAACTCTTGCGGCGAGCCGATGCGCATCCGAGCAGAAATGCAAACCCCGGTCGGCGACGCTGTCGCTCTTCGGCAGGTGCACGCCGCAGTGGGCGCAAACGACCATCGCTTCCGGTTCGCGGGCAGCCGGTGCCGGGGGCTGTCCGGGCGGCAGCGAGCGTTTTCTCCAGGCCCACCAGATCACGGCGACAAAAGCGATGAGCAGCAGGTATTTCATTCCGGGCAACCTTGAATTGTCCGAACCAGAATGCCGCAGCATGTTGGTCGGAGTGGAGTGAAGCAGCGCGTCGCCACCTGTATCTCAACCCCCGGGTAGCGGGGCAGCGGGATGGCGACACCAAATCCCGATCGAGTCAGGATCTTACCATGCAGCCCGCGCCGCACGGCCAGCCGGAGGCGTTCACTCGGCCAGCGGATGCCGCGCGAACCATGCACGCGCGGCATCCAGCACGGCACCCGGGCATTCCAGTGGAATCCAGTGTCCACAGTTTTCGACGCGCCGGTATTCCCACGCGGCATCGACCAGCCTGGCCGAATTCGTCATCTGGGCCTCGGTCAGGTAGCGGTCGCCGCTGCTCCACATCCCGAGGACCGGCACCGTGCAACGCGGCCAGGCACCGAACAAGACATCGACGAGGTTCGCGCGGTACCAGTTCATCCCCGCCGTCAGCCGCCCCGGCCGCGACATGGCGCTGACGACCGCCTCCGGATCGGGATGGCGGGAAGCCAGCCAGTTACGCAATCCCCGGGCCCGGTTGCGCAGGAACCAGGCTTCGGCCAGGCCGCGCAACTGGAAACCCAATGTGTACAAGCCCTTGCCAAATTTCTGCTCGAACCCGGCCCGACCGTAGGCCTGCGGATGACCCACCGAAATCGCCACCACGTCGCGCACGCGTTGCGGGTGAGCGAGTGCCAGGGCCCAGGCGATCACCGCACCCCAGTCGTGCCCCATCACATGCACCGGCCCGCGCACCGCCAGCACGTCGAGCAGGCGTGTGATGTCGGCGACCATGGCGGCTACCTTGTAGTTTGCGACGCCAGCCGGTGCATCCGAATCCCCGAAACCGCGCTGGTCGAATGCAATCACGCGATAACCGGCAGCGCTCAGTTGCGGCGCCACCTCCCGCCAGACGGTCAACGAATCCGGAAACCCGTGCAGCAGCAGCACCGGCTCGCCCGTGCCGGCATCCAGCACATTGAGGCTGATGTCGCCGACCCGAACCCGCGCGGCTACGCCTCCCGGGAACGCTTCGGCAGCGTCCTCCTGCCACAGGTCACGGCCGATGGAAAGATCTTCGCTAGACGCCTGGTTCACCCTGTTCGCCACCCTGGTCCGGGAGGCAGTCGTGCCACCCACCCAAGCAGTCTAGCATCACCAGCCGGGTGCGCAGACCGGCGATTATGTGACAGACTTGCTGGCCGTGCGCGATTGCCCGACGCCCCAAGCGCGCCGGTCACATCCCTAGAATGCCCTTTCAGACCGAGGAATCCTGATGAATACAAAGCTGTTCAGCCCGCTGACCCTCCCCAACGGCAGCGTCCTGCCCAACCGCGTCGCCAAGGCGGCGATGGAGGAGAACATGGCCGAAGACGGCCAGTTGCCGGGCACCGGACTGTGCGAACTCTACCGGCACTGGAGCGCCGGCGGCAGCGGGCTGCTGATTTCCGGCAACGTCATGGTCGACCACCGCGCACTCACCGGGCCGGGGGCCGTTGTGCTCGAGCGCGACACTCCGCTGGCGCCCTTCAAGCGCTGGGCTGAAGCCGGCAAACAGAACGGCGCCCGGTTCTGGCTGCAGATCAGCCATCCCGGTCGCCAGGTATTCGCCAACATGGGCGGCAAGGTATGGGCCCCTTCCGCCGTGCCGCTCAACATGGGCAAGCACTCGAAGCTATTCGGCCAGCCACAGGAAATGACCGAGGAAGAAATCAGGGAAACCATCCGTCGCTTCGCCGACACCGCCCTCCGCGCCGAGGAGGCCGGGTTCGACGGCGTCGAAGTGCATGCAGCCCACGGCTACCTGCTGGCGCAATTTCTCTCCCCCCTCGCCAACCATCGCCAGGATGCCTGGGGCGGCACACTGGAGAATCGCGCCCGTTTCCTGCTCGAGGTCGTGCGGGCGATTCGCGCTGCCGTGAATCCTTCGTTCGCGCTCGGCGTCAAGATCAATTCGGCGGATTTCCAGCGCGGTGGATTCGATGCCGCCGATGCCCAGCAAGTCGCGCGCTGGCTCAACGAACTTCATGTCGACCTGCTCGAGGTTTCGGGCGGCACCTACGAAAGCCCGGCGATGCAGGGTCAGACCGCAGACCACCGGACACTGGCGCGCGAAGCCTACTTCCTCGACTTCGCCCGCGATATCGCCGGCGTCGCACAAATGCCGGTGATGACTACCGGCGGCATCCGCCGCCGCGAAGTCGCCGAGACGGTGCTGGTGCAGGGGGTCGCACTGGCCGGCATCGCGACCGCCCTCGCCCTGGTGCCCGACCTCCCGGCCCAGTGGCGCGCCGGCAAATCCCCGGCCACCGGGCAACGCACCGCCAACTGGCGCGACAAGACGCTGACCGCCCTCGCCACCATGGCCCAAGTGCGCCGCCAGTTGCAACGCATGGGTCGCGGACAGTCGCCGGCGCTCGACGAATCACCGCTCTGGGCGCTGCTCTGCGACCGCTGGCGCCTCACTGGCCTGACCAAACGCTACCGGCGCTGGCTGCACGCATAACGCACAACCGCCGACCGACTGCGGCGGCGATTCAGCGCCAGCGGCGAAGCGGTCATTGGCGCGCGACGCAAAGCAGCGTGCCGCTAACGCACCACCTTGCGCCACTCCTGCTCGAAGTAGCGGACGAGCACCTGATTGTTCAACTGGTTCACCTCGGCTGGCACCCGCGCCATGTCGGCCGGGAAATGGAAAAGCAGCGGCAGGGTTTCGGCCGTCAAAAACCGGGTTTTGACGGGGTCGACCGCAGACCGCAGACCCTGCGCCACGAACAGGTCCGGGGCAAAATCCTGGCGGCCGGCAAGGATGAAGCCCCACTCGCCGAACGAAGGCACCAGCGCATGGTAGGGCGCCGTCCGGAAGCCGGCCGCTTCGAGCGTCGTCACCACGCACCAGAATGACTGCCGGGCGTAGAGCGGCGAAGTCGACTGGACGACGATCAGTCCGTGCGCCGCCAGGCGCTTTTCCAGCAGCCGGTAGAAGGCCGAGGTATACAACTTGCCCAGCGCGAAATTGGCCGGATCGGGAAAGTCGACGACGATGAAGTCGAAATACTCGTGGCTGCCCTCCAGCCACTGCAGGGCATCGGCATTGACCACCGTCACCCGTTCCGCTTTCAGGGCGCCGGCGTTGAGCGCCACCAGCGGCGGCGCCGTGGCGAACAATGCGGTCATTGCCGGATCGAGATCGACCAGGGTCACGGCCTCGATATTCGGATACTTGAGTATCTCGCGCACCGCCAGCCCGTCGCCGCCGCCCAGCACCAGCACGCGCCTGGCCCGGGGCAGCGTCGCCAGTCCCGGATGGACCAGCGCCTCGTGGTAGCGGTACTCGTCGTGCGAGGAGAACTGCAGGTTGTTGTTCAGGAAAAGGCGCAGGTCGTCGCGCCAGCGGGTGACGACGATGCGCTGGTAGGGTGTCGTCTCGGCGTGGATGATGTCGTCGGCGTAGAGATGGGTCTCGGCCAGAGTCGTCAGCTCGCCGGCCCCGGCGAACCCGGCGAGCAGTGCGCCGAAGACGGTCCAGCTCTGCACCGCCAGCGGGCGCCGTGCCGGAAGTTGCTCGCGAAACAGGTGCAATGCCCAGAGCGCCACCGCCACGTTGAGGATGCCGAACAGCAGGCCGGTGCGCACCATGCCGATCTGCGGCGCGAGGACCAGCGGAAAGAGGATAGATACCGCCAGCGCACCGAGATAGTCGAAGGTGAGCACTTGCGACACAAGGTCCTTGAACGCCAGTTCGCGCTTCAGGATGCGCATCACCAGCGGGATTTCCAGGCCGACCAGGACGCCGACACCGAACACCAGCAGGTAGAGGACCAGTTTGAACGGGGCGGCCAGCCAGGTGAAGACGAGGAACAGGCCGATGGCCGAGAAACCGCCGAGCAGGCCGACCATCAACTCGATCTGGATGAAGCGTCCGACCAGATCGCGGGTAATGAATTTCGACAGCCACGAACCGACGCCCATCGCGAACAGGTAGGTGCCGATCACCGTCGAAAACTGCGTCACCGAGTCGCCGAGCAGATAGGATGCCAGCGCGCCGGCGATCAGTTCGTAGGCGAGGCCGCAGGAAGCGATGACGAAAACGGAAAAGAGGAGCGCATGCCGCATGGGCATGGATGCTAACCTGAAACCGGCAGCCCCGATATCCTGCCTGCATCGGGAACGCTGCCTCCGGCCGCCGGTCACAGTGAGGCCCCCAGCGTTGGTTTTTGCCCTTTTTCGGGAGTCGACCGCAACCATGAGATTTTTCCTGCTCGCCCTGTTCACCGGCATCTCGCTGCCGGCCGCCGCTGCCGACTATGCGGTCGACTCGAGCCACACCTATGCCACCTTCGAGATCGACCACATGGGTTTCTCGACCCAGCGCGGGCTTTTCCGCAACACCTCGGGACAGATACGCCTGGACGACGAGGCGCGCAGCGGCGACATCGAGATCCGCATCGACGCAGCTTCGCTCGATACCGGCTTCAAGTTGCGCGACGACGTGTTGCGCGGCAGCGACTGGTTCAACGTCAAGAGCTTTCCCGACATCATCTTCCGCAGCCAGCGCCTGGAATTCAACGACGAGCGGCCGGTCGCCGTCGACGGCGTGCTGATCATGCTCGGCGAGATACGGCCGATGCGCCTCGAGATTTCGCGCTTCAAATGCGGGCTCAACCTGGCGCTCCGCAAGCGCGGCTGCGGCGCCGACGCCCAGGGCGTGCTGCGCCGTTCCGACTACGGCATGCTGACCGGCCTCCCCTTCATCGGCGACGAGGTCCGGCTGCGCATTCAGGTCGAGGCCTATCTGCCCTGAGCATGCCGGATTCGCTAAAGTCATGTGCCGGCAGCCTGTTTCTGCGAAAATAGCACCCCCAATTTCGCTGTTTGCGCCCATCCATGTCTCCCCACCCCGCCATCGCCACCACCGCTGAAATCGTCGCCGAACTGAAGTCGGGCCGCATGGTCATCCTGGTCGACGAAGAAGATCGCGAGAACGAGGGCGACCTCGTCATGGCCGCCGAACATGTCACGCCCGACGCCATCAATTTCATGGCCAAGCACGGGCGCGGCCTGATCTGCCTGACCCTGACCGAGGAGCGCTGCCGCAAGCTCGGCCTGGTGCAGATGGCGCGCAACAACAAGACGCAGTACGGGACCGCGTTCACCGTCTCGATAGAAGCCGCCGAAGGCGTCACCACCGGCATCTCCGCCGCCGACCGGGCGCGCACCATCCAGGTCGCCGTCGCCAAGTCGTCGACTGCCGACGACATCGTCCAGCCCGGCCACGTCTTTCCGATCACCGCCCGCCCCGGGGGCGTGCTGGTCCGCGCCGGCCACACCGAAGCCGGCTGTGACCTTGCCGGCATGGCGGGCCTCGAACCGTCGTCGGTCATCTGCGAGATCATGAACGACGACGGCACCATGGCCCGGCTCCCCGAGCTGATCGCCTTCGCCGGCGAACATGGCCTCAAGATCGGCACCATCGCCGACCTCATCCACTATCGTGCCGGCGCCGAGAAGTTGGTCGAGCGCGTCACCAGCAAGACCATCGCCACCGCCCATGGCGAATTCCTGCTCCATGCCTACGTCGACCGTGCCAGCGGCGCCACCCATCTGGCGCTGGTCAAGGGGCTGATCCCCGCCGCTGCGGAGACCCTTGTCCGCGTCCACGAACCGCTCTCGGTACTCGACTTCCTCGATCCGGCAAGCAAGGCACAGTCGTTTTCGATCGACCAGGCGCAGGCCGCGCTGGAGAAGAACGGCCACGGCGTCATCGTCCTGATGCATCGGCCGGAAGACGGCGAAGCGCTGCTGGCGCGCCTGACCGGCCAGAGCACCGGGGCACCGCGCGCCCAGAGCAAATGGGATCCCCGCACCTACGGCATCGGCGCCCAGATCCTGCGCGACCTTGGCGTCACCAAGATGCGCCTGCTCTCCAGTCCGCGCCGGATGCCTTCCATGACCGGCTTCGACCTCGAAGTCACCGGTTTCGTTACCTCTCCCGCGGAGCTCTGAGCCATGTCCCGTTTCGACAATATCTACGAATATGACAACTCCCTGGCCGGCGCCGGCCTGCGCATCGGCATCGTCATGAGCCGCTTCAACCTCCCGGTGTGCGAAGGTCTGCTTTCGGCCTGCGTCGCCGAACTGAAGCGCCTCGGGGTCACCGACGGCGACATGGTGATCGCCAACGTGCCGGGTGCGCTGGAAATCCCGCTGGTCCTGCAGTCCATGGCGCAGAGCGGCCGCTACGACGCCCTCGTCGCGCTCGGCGCAGTCATCCGCGGCGAGACCTACCACTTCGAGGTGGTATCGAACGACGCCTGCCGCGCGATCATGGATGTCCAGCTCGATACCGGCATCCCGATCGCCAACGGCATCCTGACCTGCGAGTCCGATGAGCAGGCCGAAGTGCGCATGCAACCCAAGGGCAGCGATTGCGCCAAGGCCGCCGTCGAGATGGCCAACCTTCAGAAAGCACTCGCCCAATGACCACCTTCGCCAGCGACACCGAGCAACCGCAGGAACCCAAGGCGCCGCCCAAGTCGGCCCGCCGCCGGGCGCGCGAATACGTTCTCCAGGGACTCTACCAGTGGCGCGTCGGCGGCGCCGACGAAGCTGCGGTCGAAGCCCAGATTCCCGAAATGGAAGGTTTCGCCAAGGCCGACGGCGAGTTCTTCCTCGCCACCCTGCGTGGCGTCATCGGCCAGCAGGAACGCCTCACCGCGCTGGTATCCACCCACATCGACCGCCCCTTCCGGGAGCTTTCGCCGATCGAGGCCTGCGTCCTGCTGATGGGCGCCTGCGAACTGGTGCACAACCCGGAAACGCCCTACCGCGTGATCATCAACGAAGCCATCGAACTGACCAAGGCCTTCGGCGGCACCGACGGCCACAAGTACGTCAACGGCGTCCTCGACAAGGTCGCCGCCGAAGTGCGGCCGGTCGAAGTGGAAGCCAAGAAAAAGGGACGCTGATGGCGGGCGAGTTTGCCCTCATCGACAAATATTTCGCCCGGGCAACGCCCGCTGCGATCCTAGGCCCCGGCGACGACTGCGCGCTGCTGCAGCCATCGCCGGGCATGCAACTCGCTGTCACCACCGACATGCTGGTCGCCGGAACCCACTTCCTGGCAAACACCGACCCGCGCCGCCTCGGCTGGAAGGCGCTGGCAGTGAATATCTCCGACCTTGCGGCAATGGGCGCCACGCCGCGCTGGGCCTTGCTCGCGGGGAGCTTGCCGGCGGCCGACGAGCCATGGATCGCCGCGTTCAGCGAGGGCTTCTTCGCCTGTGCGGCCGAATACGGGGTCGACATCGTCGGCGGCGACACGACGCGCGGCCCGCTCAGCCTCTGCGTCACCGCCCTCGGCGAATGCGCGCCGGGCCAGGCCCTGCGCCGCGACGGAGCCCGCGCCGGTGACCTGGTCTGGGTGTCCGGCCGCCCCGGCCTGGCCGGTCTTGGCCTGGCCCAGCTTCAGGGCCGTATCGAACTGCCGGCGCCGTGGCCGCGCCTGTGCATCGAAGCCCTGGAAAAGCCGCGGCCGCGCGTTGCCCTCGGCCTGGCACTGCTCGGCATCGCCTCCGCCGCCATCGACGTCTCCGACGGCCTGCTAGCCGACCTCGGCCACATCGGCGAACGCTCGGGGCTGGCGGCTTCGGTGCAACTCGTCCAGCTGCCGCACCTGCCCAAAGGCGAAACCTACGATGCCGACCTGCGCCGCCTGGCCCTGGAGTGCCAGCTGGCCGGTGGTGACGACTACGAACTCTGTTTCACCACCGCGCCCGCTCAGGCCAATGCGGTCAGCGCCATCGCCGCCCGCCTCGATCTGCCGCTCTGGTGCATCGGCAGCATGCGCGACGGCCACGCCGGCGAGGTGACGGTACTCGACCCGGACGGCAATCCAATCGAATTCTCGCGACGAGGCTACGACCATTTTGGCTGAATCTCCCAAGCCCACGCCGAGCATCAGATTCCTCCTCGTCCACCCCGCCCACTTCATCGCCTGCGGTTGCGGCAGCGGCCTGGCGCCGTGGGCACCCGGCACCTTCGGAACGTTGTTCGCCTGGCTGAGCTTCAACCTGTTCCGGCCCCATTTCACGGAATTTGCCCTGCTCGGGCTGTTCACCGCAGCCTACCTCCTCGGCATCTGGGCCATCGACAAGACCGGCCGTGCGCTGGGCGACCCCGACCACGGCAGCATAGTCTGGGACGAGATCGTGCCGTTCTGGCTGGTCCTGCTCATGACGCCGGACACCTTCCTCTGGCAGGGCGTCGCCTTCGCCCTGTTCCGCCTGTTCGACATCACCAAACCGCAGCCCGCCCGCTACTTCGACGAGCACGTCAAGAACGGCTTCGGCGTGATGGCCGACGATCTCGTCGCGGCCGGCTACACCCTGCTCAGCCTGGCGCTGCTCAAACTCCTTCTGGCCTGACGCGAAGCCGGCATCGGCATAAAATGTAGGTAAAGACTTCGGGAGTTTCCACATGAGCCACAAGCATGCCCACCTGATGCGCAGCATCTTCCAGGATCCGCCGAGCGCCAATATCCACTGGCGCGAAATCGAATCCCTGCTTCACCACCTTGGCGCCGACGTCGAGCCCGCCCATGGCGCGCGCTTCAAGATCACCCTGAACCGGGTCGAGGCCTTCCTCCATCACCCGCACAACAGCAGCACCTGCAGCAGGTCGGACATCAAGCAACTGCGCGAGATGCTGACCCATGCCGGCGTGACGCTCTCCTCCTACGAGACCGGACAGAAATAAACAGGGGAAAACGCTTGCGGCGCCTGGCGAATCAGGTGACACCCGTGCCGGGATGGCCCAGCACCAGGTCAACCGCGCTATCTGCCAGCTGATCGACGGTCAGCGGCCCGTCCGGGCGGTACCAGTAACCCGACCAGTTGAGCATGCCGAAAAGCAGCAGGCGCAGCGGCGCAGCGGCCGAAGCGATCCGTCCGCATGCGGCCAGTTCTTCCAGGGTGGCTTGCCAGGGTGCCTGGTAACTGTCGAATGCGGCGGTAATTTCGGCCCGCTCGTCGACGTCGAGCGAACGGGTTTCGCTGAGCAGCATCGGCGAGGTGCAATTTACATCGAGGACCGTCGCGAGATAGGTACGGACCATGACGCGCAAGCGCTGCACAGGGTCGGCGATCCCGGCGCTGGCCGCACTGATGCGCGCCTGCCCGGCCGCCAGGCCGTCGAGGATGGCCTCCTTGAGTAGTTCCTGCTTGCTGCGGAAGTGATAAAAGGGGCTGCCCGAACGCATGCCGACCGCGTCGGCGATATCCCGCGTGGTCGTGGCGGCAAAACCCTTCTCGACAAACAGTCGCGCGGCAGCGTGGAGCAGTTCCGAACGGCGATTGGGCTCGAGTCCCGCTTCGGCTTTACGGCGCGGCATGGCTAGAGGCTGGCCGCAAGACGTGTACCCTGGTCGATGGCGCGTTTGGCATCGAGTTCCGCCGCCACGTCCGCACCGCCGATCAGCGTGAATTTGATGCCTGCCGCTTCCAGCGGCGCCTGCAATTCGCGGCGCGGCTCCTGGCCGGCGCAGATCACCACGGTGTCGGCCGCCAGTGTCTTCGCTACGCCGTTCACCGAGATATGCAGGCCGCCTTCATCGATCCGCTCGTAGCTGACCCCGCCGATCATCTGCACCCCGCGCTTCTTGAGCAGGGTGCGGCGGATCCAGCCGGTGGTCTTGGCCAACCCGTCGCCGACCTTGGACGACTTGCGCTGCAGCAGGTAAACCTGCCGCGGCGGCGTTTCGTCCACCGGTGTCTTGAGCCCGCCACGAGCGCTGTAGGCGGGGTCGATACCCCATTCGTCGTTGAAGCGCTCGGCCTCGGTTCTGTCGTCATGGGCATGGGTCAGGAACTCGCCGACATCGAAGCCGATGCCCCCGGCGCCGACGATGGCCACCGTTTTGCCCGCCACTTTCCGCCCTTCGATGATATCCAGATAGCTCGCTACCGTGTCGCTCTCGATGCCGGGAATCGGCGGCTGGCGCGGAACGATGCCGGTGGCCAGCACGACGTGATCGAAGCCGCCGGCCTTGAGCATTTCGGCATCGACGCGCTGGCTCAGGCGGAGGTCGACGCCGGTGGTCTGAATGCGCCGGCCGAAATAGCGGATCGTCTCGTTGAAGTCTTCCTTGCCGGGAATCTGGCTGGCGATGTTGAACTGGCCGCCGATGCGCGGGGCAGCATCGAACAGGGTCACCTGGTGACCCCGTTCGGCAGCTGTCGTGGCGCAAGCCATGCCGGCGGGACCGGCACCGACGACCGCCAGCTTTTTCGGCGACTGCGTTTTCCCGATCACCAGTTCTGTCTCGTGGCAGGCGCGCGGATTGACCAGGCACGAGGTCAGCTTGCCGGCAAAGATATGATCGAGGCAGGCCTGGTTGCAGGCGATGCAGGTATTGATCTCGTCGCCCCGGCCGGCGGCGGCCTTGACCACGAAATCGGCATCGGCGAGGAAGGGGCGGGCCATCGACACCATGTCTGCGCAACCCGAAGCGAGCACCTCCTCGGCCACCTCCGGCGTATTGATGCGGTTGGTGGTGACCAGCGGAATCCTGACCGCGCCCTTGAGCCGTTTGGTCACCCAGGCGAAGGCGGCGCGCGGCACCATGGTGGCGATCGTTGGGATGCGCGCCTCGTGCCAGCCGATGCCGGTATTGATGATCGTCGCCCCCGCCGCCTCGATGGCCTTGGCGAGTTCGACCACCTCATCCCAGGTACTGCCGCCCTCGACAAGATCGAGCATCGACAGGCGGAAGATGATGATAAAGTTGGGCCCGACCTTGGCGCGCGTGGCACGCACCGTTTCGACCGCGAAGCGGATGCGGTTCTCGAAGCTCCCGCCCCACTCGTCGGTGCGCTTGTTGGTCTGCGGCGCGATGAACTGGTTGATCAGGTAGCCTTCGGAACCCATGATCTCGACCCCGTCATAGCCGGCTTTCTGCGCCAGTTGCGCACAGCGCGCATAGTCGCCGATGGTCTTTCGGATACCCCAGCACGTCAGCGCACGCGGCGTAAAACGATTGATCGGCGCCCGTAACTTCGACGGCGCGACATTGAGCGGATGGTAGCCGTAGCGCCCCGTGTGCAGTATCTGCAGGGCGATCTTGCCGCCTTCGGCATGGACGGCATCGGTTATCAAGCGATGCTTGCCGACCTGCCAGGAGAAACTGAGCTGCGAGCCGAAGTGGTAAACCCGGCCGGCAAGGTTAGGGGCAAAACCGCCGGTGACGATCAGGCCGACGCCGCCACGCGCCCTTTCCCCGTAGAATGCAGCCATCCGCTCGAAGCCGTTTTTCTCTTCTTCCAGACCGGTATGCATCGATCCCATCAGGGTGCGGTTCCTCAGGGTCGTGAAGCCCAGGTCGAGCGGCGCCAACAGATTGGGATACGGGGACTGGGTGGCGGTCTGGGCCATGCGGTGTTCTCCGGAACATGTGGTGATTTATTAAGCAAGCAAGCGCTTGGTTATTATCGACACATGGCCCGTAAAATGCAAGCCCGAAACAATGCCGGCAGGCACCGGCAGAACCCGCCCGCGGACTAGATCAGCGCTTCCATTCCGGCAATTCCTGGATGGCCCGGATATCGTAGATCATCGACAGCGCCAACCATGATTCGAGCGGGAAACGCACGCCACCATCCTGTTCCCCATATTTTTCGATCAACTGGCGAGCCATGGCCGAGTTGTTGTCAAAGACGCCAATGCCCTTCATCGCCCATGCTTCGAAAAGGCGCGCATCGATCACCTCGTAAGAGAGCAGCTGGATCTGCTCATGGCGCTTATCGCGGGCGATGCGCAGGTAGGTGGCATTAATGTCTTCGAAGGTTCCCTCGATGACCTGAAGGAAATGCGTCCTGCTGGCCAGCAGGAATCCGGTGATCCCGGCGAGTGCATTGTTCGCCTCGCTGTGATGCAGGATGCGCTCGACCACCTCCCAATTGAGATCCTGGACTGCACGGCTCTTGTAGATCAGGCGATACATGCTTTGTCTCCTTTCTTTCCGCTTGAAGTCGGCCCCTCAAGACTTCACGTTGATTGTGCCGCATTTCGGTCGGCAATTCACCACCTGCAGGCGCCGCCGAGTTCGTTCTCTACAGTGCTGCGGAAATGCCTGCAACGGGCAGGTGGCCGGTCTTGACGAAGATGAGACAGCCTGTGCGGCTGAAAGGTTTGTGCATGCTCAGGTGCGGACTGCGCAGCCAGGTGCCGGCCGGGTATTCGCCGAATTCGTCGGCGAAGGTGCCCTCGACCACGAAAATTTCCTCACCGCCGTAGTGGCGGTGCGGATTGAAATAGGTCTCAGGCGCCCAGCGCACCATGGCCGTGTGCTGGGTGGCGAATTCGGACAGCGGCAGGACGCTGAGCCCTGCAACCATGCCGGCATACCATTTTTCGTGCCGGAAATTGATGACCAAGCGCCCCCGGTCGGCGGGGTCAAGGTGGCGCAACTTGACGAACAGGGTGCAACCCTCAACCGAGAAAGGAGCATGCTGCGAACCCGGTGGGTTCTTGATGTAGGTGCCGGGGCCATGGTCGCCGTGCTGGTCGGAAAAGACGCCGTCGAGCACGATGATCTCCTCACCGAACTCATGCCCGTGCTCCGGAAACCTGGCACCGGGATCGTAGCGGACGATGGACGTCGCCCGCGCACACTCGCCGCCAGCGCGCTCAAGCTGGCGGCGCCAGACCAGCGGCGATGGCGAGGCCTGCCACGGCAAGGCCAGGGAATCGACGACGATGCGTTGGGAAAAATCCATGTTGAGCATCGCCAAAGTCTAACCCCAATCGCCAGCCGGCAAGCTAGCCGGAATTCGGCTTTTTCCAGGTGTAGACCGCAGTCACCGCGTAATTCCACACGGCGCCGACCAGCACGCCCGCAACTGCCGAAAACACCCAGTACGCGCGCTGATCGAACAGGTAGGTGGCGATGCCCACGTTGGCCAGGGCGCCGACGCTGCAGGCCAGGGTGAACGACAGCCAGCCGCGCAGCAGCTTCCAGCCGCGCAATTGCATGTCGCGGTAGGTCAGGACGTTGTTGATGACGAAGTTGAAGGTCATCGCGATCATGGTCGCCGACGCCTGGGCTGCGAGGAAAGACATCCCCGCGCCGCGGAAGAACATGCTCAGGACCAGCAGGTGCACCACCAGGCCGAGCAGGCCGACCAGCGAAAAGGCGATGAAGCGGATCGGCACGACACGGCCGAGATAATGGTCGAGCAGCATGATGAAGTATTCCCACGCCACCATCGTGTCGAGCTTGCTCTCGCCGGAGAAGCGGTTGCGAAACTGGTAGGGCAGCTCACGACAGCGCAGCGGCGTCGGCGAGGTGGCGAAGAGGTCGAGCAATATCTTGAAACCGACGCCGGACATCCCGGCCTTGGCGCAACGCTCGACTACCTCGCGGCGGATCATGAAGAATCCGCTCATGGTGTCCTGCAGGTCCGCCTTGAGCACCAGGCGGCTGAGTCTGGTGGCGAAGCGGCTGGTCGCCGCGCGCGAACGGTCCCAGCCCTCCATGCTGCCGCCTTCGGTGTAGCGGCTGCCAACCACGACGTCGATGTCGTCGCTACGCAAGGCGTCGAACATGGCGGGCAGGAGGCGCTCGTCGTGCTGCAGGTCGGCATCGATCACCGCGACGATCGGCGCCGAGGAAGCCAGCATGCCCTCGATGCAGGCAGACGACAGGCCACGGCGGCCAATGCGCTGGATGCAACGGACCCTGCTGTCACGCTGCGCGAGTTCGCGGACGGCGGCCGACGTGCCGTCGGGCGAGTCGTCATCGACATAGATCATCTCCCAGTCCAGCCCGGGCAGCGCGGCGGCCACCCGGTCCCTGAGTTCGACGACGTTTCCGGCTTCGTTGTAGGTCGGCACGACAATTGAAAGCTGTGGCATGAGTTATTTTCGCAGTAATGTTTCGACCCGCGCGCCGCCCTGGCGCCCGGCTGCCGAATCCGCCCGCGGCGGCCGGCCCTTGTAGTTCGTGGCTTTGTAAAGTTCTATGCGGCGAACAACTTTATCCGAAGAAGCCGTCTCGATGGAATCGACCAGCTCGATCGTGTCGAAATAGGGCTTGAGACGATCAAGATCGAGGTTCGACTGCTTCTGGTTCGACATGACGAGGATGCCCGTCGCACCGGTCAGATTCCGATCATCCGGGAAATAATCGTATTCGAGCGCCTTTTCGCCGTAGATATCCTGAGCGTAAGTCCGCCCCTGCCCGGTGCGGTGGAACCAGATCAGCGAGCTGAACTTGTAGAACGGTGAAAATACAAAGCTGTCTTTCCCTTCGGCGCGGATCGAAGCTTCCAGCCGATCTACGCGCGCCGCAGCCTCCTTGAAGCCGCTCCAGCTGTTGAGATCGCCGGGCAGCGGCAGGTTGGGAACGGCGGAAACGGCAGCGCCGACAGCCAGCACCGCTGCAGACGACGCCAGGCCCCAGGCCATGCGCCGCTCGCGACCGCCCTGTACAAGAAGATGGCGGATACCGAGGATGATCAGCGGCCAGAAGGCCGGGGCCAGCCAGTTGATCTTGACGATGGAGCGGAAACTGAAGGCGGTGAATAACAACAATGGAAATGCGGCGCTGATCAGCAGCAGGCGAGTCGGATCATCGATACCTTTGGCCAACCATGCCCGCGACTCGCGCAGCAGCGCCGCAATCGCCAGAACAAAGAGATAGGGCGTGACGATTAGGAACTGCTGGGCAGCCAGCATCAGGAAATACTGCGGCTTGAATCCGCTCATTTCCCCGACCCGCCGGCTGCTCTGGAAAGCCAGGGAAACCCACTCGTGCTGCGAGTTCCAGATCAGCACCGGCGAAAAGACGGCAATCGCCAGGATGAACGCCAGGTAGGGCTGCGGCCTTGCCAGCCAGAAACGCAGTCGCGGCGTCGTCAGCAGATAGAGGAGGACGACAGGGCCGAGCAATGCCCCGGTATATTTACCCAACCAGGCCAGCCCCATGAAAGCACCGGCGACGAACCACCAGCGTCCGTCGCCACTGGCGCTCATCCGCCATACCGCCCAGATGGTGCCCACCCAGGCGAACAGCAGGGGAGCGTCGGGCGTCGGGCCGAACCCCAGAACCTCATAGACGATGGTGAGATTGAGCGCCGCCAGCGACCAGAAGGTCAGCCGGCGGTCGCCGAACATGTCGAGTACCAGCCGCGCCCACAGGATGTTCCAGCCCAGGGACCAGAGCACCGCAGCCGACTTGATACCGAACGCGGTCTGCCCGAAGAGCGCCGTGGTCAGCGCGATGCTGTAGCTGGCAAGCGGCGGGTGGTCGAAGTAGGACCAGTCCGGGTAACGGCTCCAGGTCCAGTAATAGGCCTCTTGCGGCAGTAGCGGCACGAAGGCCGCCAGCAGCAGCCGCAACAGCGTGAAACCGAGGATCAACAGGGCGATCGAACGTGCCCGGTCGGGCAGCTGACGCAAGCAGTCGAAGGCAAGCGGCACTATCCGCGTCTCCCGCACCCGGGCGATGAATTGAGCCGGTTCGCGCACCCGGTGCCTTGAATTGAACGAACCACGATTCTCGAGAATACCTTTAGTGAAGACGGGATGATCAGCTGAAACTGAAGTTGCATTTTAACCCGGGCGCCTGACAGTTCATTGACGCCACACCCCTGGCAGGCTTTCTTGAGCCGCTGGCAGGTTGCGTGACCCCGGCCCGCGAATGGCATTGACTTCGCTTTTGCCGCGCGGCGATACTGCACCGGGCATGAAATGGCACGAGGCGATCAGGAAATGAAGACCAAGACCGGAGCACGAAACAAGCTGAGCAGGGTCGAACATGACCTCGGTGCAGCGCGCAGCTATGGTGAGTGGCTGGAAATCGCCGGCGAGCACGATCGCCTGAGCGGCGCGGCGGCGTGGCGGGAAGATGACCGTACCGACCTGCTGCACGTTCCCGAAATCCGGAAAAGCATCGCCACGCTGAAAGCGCTGCGCGAGTCGGGTGCCACCTGGCCGCTGACCAAGAAACTGCAGGAAGTTCTTTTTCGGCACCAGGGAGAATTCACCCACCCCGAGCTCTACCATGTCGCGCGGACCGGCACCAAACGGGTCGTGAGCGAATTCCTCGACGAGGTCGAAGCCTGTGTCCACTACCTGATCGCGCTCGAGGTTGACGGGGTCGGCGATGACTACAAGCTGGATCAGCTGAAGCGGGTCGGCCGGGTCTATGGACGGCCGGCCCTGATGCTCTCGGGCGGCGGCACGCTGGGCATCTATCACGTCGGGGTGATCAAGGCGCTGTTCGAACGCGACCTGCTGCCGCGCACCATTTCCGGATCGAGCATGGGCGCGATCATTGCCGCCTGGGCCTGCTGCCATGACGATGCGGCCTTGCGTGTCTTTTTCGCCAACCCGCACCTGGTCCAGCTCGAGGCATTGAGCCGCCTGCCGCTCAAGGAAATGCTCGCGCAGCGTGCGGTCTTCGACCAGGCCTGGATGCTGAACTACCTGCGGGCCCTGATGCCCGACATGACTTTCGCCGAGTCAATGCAGCACTCGCGCCGCATTCTCAACATCTCGGTCTCCCCGCACAAGACCATCCAGAGCGCCCGCCTGCTGAACTTCCTGTCGTCCCCGGAAGCCCTGGTCCACCACGCGGCGCTGGCCTCGTGCGCGATCCCCGGGGCCTTCAGGCCGGTCCAGCTGATGGCGCGCCAGCGTGGCCAGGTCGTTCCCTGGATGGAAGGCGAGCTCTGGGTCGATGGTTCGGTGAACAACGACCTGCCCTTTGCCCAACTTGCACAGATTCTGAACATCAATCACTTCATCACCTCGCAGGCTAACCCGCACATCGTTCCCTTCCTGTCGCTGTCGGGCGGCAAGTCGGGGAGAATGGCAGCACTTGCCCGGATGACCGGCAGCATCGCGATGCACAACTCGACGCAGATCCTAGAAGTCGCGCGCAAGCACGCCCCCTATCGCCTCGTGCGTGACGCCCTGACTGCCGTGCACTCCATCACCAGCCAACCCTACGCCGGCACCGACATGCACATCCAGTTGCCGTTCAAGCCGCACCTGTACGCCCGGGTCATGAAGAACCCCACCCTCGAGCAGTTCGAGCAGTTCATCCTGTTGGGCGAACAGGCGACATGGCCGCAGATTCCGATGATCAACGACCGGACGCGCATCAGCCGCCTGATCGGCACCTACATCGGCCGCCTGATGCAGCGAATTGCAACGCAATCCGCGCCGGAAAGCGCACCCAAGAAAGCCAAGGCAAAATCGCCCCGAACCCGCAGCGGTTGAGCCAATGGGTCACGCGGCCGGGAAGGCTTAAGATACGGGCTTCGTGAATTCACACTGGAGATTTCCTTGACCGAATCCATCCTTGCCGGACTCGCAGTCGCCACGGCCGTCTGGTTCATCGGCGCCTGGTACCTGCGCGGCCCGGACCTCAGCGCCTTCGACATCCCGAAAGACGGTGCCCCGGTCGCGCACTGGCAGCGTTTTTCCACGGGCGACTCGCTGAACGACGAGCACCGCGCAGTCGTTGCGACGCTGAGCGGCGTCACGGACATCGTCAAGAGCACCCCGCGTGCCCGGCAGCTGGCAGCGCTGCGTACCTACATGGACAACATGTTTTCCGACAAGCCGCTCGACGCGCGTTTCGTTCCGCTCAATGCGGCCGGCGTGCGCGGCGAATGGGTACTGGCACCGGGGGCCGACCCCAACCGGCGGACCCTTTACATCCACGGCGGGGCCTATACGATGGGCAGCCCATTGAGCCACCGTGCCATCACCAGCCGGTTCTCCGAGATCACCGGCGGCGCCGTGCTCGCCATCGACTATCGCCTGATGCCGGAAAACAGGCGCATCGCCGGAGTCGAGGACTGCCGGACGGCCTATCGCTGGGTCCTCGAGTCAGGGCCGGACGGCCCGGCCACGGCCAAGACCCTGTTTGTCGCCGGCGACTCTGCCGGCGGCAACCTGACCCTGTCCCTGCTTGCCTGGGTTCGCGACCAGGGGCTGCGCGCGCCGGATGCGGCAGTCGCGCTGGCGCCCCAGACGGATTCGACGCTCGGCAGCCCGAGTCTCAAGTCCAACCTGGCGACCGATGCCATGCTCGGCCCCCTGTTCGCCCCGCTGGCGAGAATTCCGCGCTCCGTCATGCTCTGGGGCGGCTGGTTCCAGACCCGCATCCGGCCGAACGATCCACGTATTTCTCCTGTATTCGGCGACCTCGCGCAGCTACCCCCGCTGCTGATCCATGCCAGCGAGAGCGAAATGCTGCGTGACGACAGCATCCGCTACTTCAACAAGGCACGCGCAGCCGGCTCCCCGGTAAAACTCCAGACGTGGAACCATGTGGTTCACGTCTGGCACATCTTCAACCCGGAATTGACGGAAGCACGGGACGCCTTCGAGGAAATCCGTAAGTTTCTCGCCAAGGCTTGCTGAAGCCTGAGCTGCCCCAAAGGCAGCGTTTCGCCATAATTTCGGCCAGAATTGGCAGTCGACCGCAACAGCCCCTAAAGCACGAGGGGGCAGGCGCGCGGAATTTTCAGGAGGCTTCATGCAGCAACTCACCGGTGCCGACTACGGCAGTATCTTCATGGAGCGTGGCAATACCTTCAGCCACGTTGCAGCGCTTGTCATTTACGACCCATCCAGCGCTCCCGGCGGAAAGGTGCGCTTCAAGGACATCCTCGCCCATTTTGACCGGCGCCTGCACCGGCATCCCATATTCCGCCGCCGCCTGATCGCGGCGCCACTCGGCATCGATCGCCCCTACTGGTTCGAGGATCCGGAGATCGACGTCGAGTTCCATATCCGCCACATCGCCCTGCCGCATCCCGGCGACTGGCGGCAGCTGATGATCCAGGTCGCGCGCCTGCACGCCCGCCCGCTCGACCGCTCGCGCCCGCTGTGGGAACTCTATGTCGTCGAGGGGCTCGATGGCATTCCCGGGCTGCCGCCAGGCTGCTTCGCCATGGTCTTCAAGTTTCACCATGCCTCGGTCGATGGCATGGCCTTCCTCCACCTGATCGAAGCCTTGCACTCGGCAGCGTCGGACCGGGACCCGCCCGAGGAAGCGGTGCGAACGGTCTATGCCGATCGCCAGCCGTCGACACTCGATCTGGCCGTGCACACGGTCAGTCACCTGGCCGGGCGCGCGGTCTCCCTGGCGAAATTCTCCGGGGCGATTCTCGGCAAGGTCGCCGGCATCGGCAAGGAGATGCTGGTACAGCGCCTGAACCCTGAGCAGGGCACCGGCCACGACGAGCCAATCGCGCTCCCGGCCATTCACCGCGCCCCGGTGACGCGCTTCAACCACGAGATCTCGCGCCATCGCGTGGTCGATGCGGTCGGCCTGCCACTGGCAGCGATCAAGGCGTTGCGCCTAAAGGTCCCCGGTGTCTCGATCAACGACATCTTCCTCGCCGTCACCGGCGGCGCGCTGCGCAAGTACCTGGCGCTCAAGAACGAGTTGCCCGCCCGCTCGCTCACCGCCCTGATGCCGATCAGCCTGCGCACCAGCGGCAAGGGCGGCGGCAATGACGTCAGCGGCGTCGCCGTGTCGCTCTGCAGCGACATCGCCGACCCGATTGACCGGCTGAAGGGGGCGCACGTGGCTTCGCGCAGGGCAATCCACGATGCCGACCTGCTCGGTCGCGACACGACCAAGAAACTCGTTGACGTCGCGCCGAGCTTCATCGGCGAGTTCATCATGCGCCACGTCCTGTTGCCGCAGCTCAATACGGCGGTGTCGAACCTGCGCGGCCCTGAAGCCACCCTCTATGTGGCAGGCGCGCGGATGATGCGCTTCTATCCGGTCAGCATGCCGGCGGACTACAGCGGCCTCAATCACACAGCCGTCAGCTATGGTGACCACCTCTGGGTCGGAATCGTCGCCTGCCAGGCGATGCTCCCCGATCCGGCCGTCTATGCCCAGTGCTTCCGTGATGCGTTCAACGAAACACTGGCTGCCGCCGGATTGCCGCGGGTTGACGAGCCGGCATTTACCAACGAGCCGGCGACCGGTGCGGCGAAGATTCCGGCACGGGCCGCCACGCGCTCGCCGGCAAGGCGCAAACCCGCGCCGAAAAAGTCCGGCGGGCCAGCTGCGACATGACGGCCGCCGCTACCCCCGGGCCGACGCGTCGCGGGGCAAGTGTGAGGGTGCGCGATAAATGGCATTTCGGAGAATTGATGCGGGAAAGGGCGGGAAAGCCTGGGAAGGGTTGAAAACAGGGGGATTGCGGCGCGCGACCAGTAAAAAACGGCCGGGCGTGTCGTTGGCACAAAAAACGCGAAAACAGTCAGACTTACTGACGGGTTTGCGCGTTATTTGGCACAACCGAAACCGGGTGCTGCCTTCAATATTTACAGCAGCTGTTGTTGCTGGGCGGCTTCGCGGTGCTCGATGACCCGCTGAACGACGCGGTCGGCGCTGATCTTGCTGGCAGTCCTGGTTTGCGTGATGCGCAGCTCAACTGTGAGGACATCGCCTTTCCCGAAGCGCTCGCCGTTATTTACCCTGGCGAGGAAAGCCTCGTCTTCAATGGCGGCCGAAAAACTCGTTGAGCCATCGCTGAAACGCCACTTGTTGCCATCCTGAAATACCGGCGCCACAAGGATCAGCGCCATTGTGACCAGGTTTTCGGAGACGACCGATTCTTTGGCGACCGGCACAAAATACGCCGCCTCGGCCTGATCAACCTCGGCCAATGGTGCGCCTTTCGAGGCGACCTCGAGCCCGGTCACGCCCGCCTGGCTAATCGCATCGCGGATAAAGCGCCCGGCTGCATCGGCCCCCTTCTCTGAAAACACCAGGTTAAGCGTATCTGTCTGTACCTGGATGACCTGGCCGGCGTTATTGGTGACTGTGACGTGCTGGCCGGACTGGGTCACCGTGGCGGGCGGGCTTCCCTGCAAGTGTTTCCATAGCGCGAACGATTCTTTAAGCACGCCCAGCAGGTGCTCTGACGAAAACGACGAGAAAATGGAAGCGGCCGGCCCGGCGACGTTGAACACCAGGTCGGTGATAAAAGACCCGCGGCCAAACCCGGCCACTTCGGCCTTGGCCTCCGCGGCTTCGCCGTAGGTGGCCTTGACGGCCGCCACCATGAATTCCGAGAAGGCGATCATGTTGGTGGACGCCTGATAGACATCCATCAAGCCCGCCTCGACGGCGGGGCCTTTGTAGCGCAGCGAAAGGCGGGTTTCCATGGGCGCCATTATGCCCGGCTATTGTTGTTTGTCGATGGTGCCGGCGAGGTAGGGGCGGACCGAGGCCATTTGCACCAGGAGGCGCAGCTGGTCGGCGAGGCCGCGGGTTTCGAGGCGGGTGAAGGCGGCGAGGCCTGACTTGAGGCCGCCGGGGTGGGCGGCGGCGAGCCTGGCGAGCTGGTTGTAGAAGTCGGCGGCGTAGTCGAGCTGCAGGGCGGCCGGCTCGCGGGCGAACGATTCGCCATATATATATGCAAGGGCGCCCAGGCAGAGCCTGAGCAGCGCCGTATCGATGCCGGCCTGGCCT
>ERZ724516.238-NODE-238-length-35299-cov-8.829106_pt1 | contig 35299 bp, 27 predicted proteins | sample MGYA00376049_ERZ724516 | MGnify/ENA primary metagenome ERZ724516 (study PRJEB28724, sample SAMN07190886) | activated sludge metagenome | isolation source: activated sludge of sewage treatment plant in Hong Hong | place: USA: Christiansburg, Virginia | collected... | reverse complement strand
TGGATAGAGCACCCGCCTTCTAAGCGGGTGGTCGCAGGTTCGAGTCCTGCCGGGCGCACCAACCTCGGTGTGTGTCAGTGGTGGCCGTAGCTCAGTTGGTAGAGTCCCGGATTGTGATTCCGGCTGTCGTGGGTTCGAGCCCCATCGGTCACCCCATTTTTAAGACGTATTTGCTCAAACTGTTTGAATTTGTAAGTGCAGATACGTAACATTCTCGCCGCTTCTTTAAGCGCTTAATGTTAAAGAGTTTGGGTCGTTAGCTCAGCTGGTAGAGCAGTGGACTCTTAATCCATTGGTCGTAGGTTCGATCCCTACACGACCCACCAAATTTAAAGTAGATACGCAGTAGTTATATGAAAGGCGCCTGAATGGCGCCTTTTTTATTACTTCATGCTCAGGGGGCAAGCATTGTCAGGCTGGGTGGCTTTTCTTCTCGCCCCTATTCCTTATAATGCCCCTCTTTTCGCGATACACCGGGCGACAGCGAGTCGGTACCGGCCCTACAGAACAGAGGACGCCATGCAAGTTGCCGTTGAGACTACCTCCACCCTTGAACGCCGCATGACCATTACCGTGCCAGCAGCCCGTGTGGACAGTGCAGTTAATGACCGCATCAACCAGACTGCTCGCACTATCCGTATGGATGGTTTCCGTCCTGGTAAGGTGCCTGTCGCCGTCATCAAGAAGCGTTTTGGTGCCAGCATTCGCCAAGAAGCTTTAGGTGATCTCATTCGTGATTGCTTCGCTGAAGCGGTGACCAATGAAAAAATAATTCCGGCCGGTATGCCAACCATTGAGTCCATCAAGGACGAAGGCACGGCTGAAGTGGCTTTTGTTGCCAGCTTCGAAGTTTTCCCGGAAATTACGCTCGGTAGTTTTGCCAGCATCAACATCGAGCGCCCGGTCGCCGAAGTATCTGATGCTGATGTTGAAAAGATGGTCGACACGTTGCGCCGTCAGCGGGCCAAGTTTGAAGAAACTACTGATGCTGCCAAAGATGGTGATCGTCTGGATGTAGACTTTGAAGGCTCCGTCGATGGCGAAGTGTTTGAAGGCGGCACATCCAAAGGTTTTGCCATCGTTATCGGCTCCAAGCGCATGATTCCTGGCTTTGAAGAAGGCCTCATCGGTGCAAAAGCCGGTGAAGAACGCACGCTTAACGTGACTTTCCCTGACGACTATCAGGCCGAAGCCCTCAAGGGAAAAGCGGCTGTATTCAAGGTCAAAGTTAACAGTGTGCAGACCGCGGTTCTTCCTGAACTGAACGATGAGTTCATTACTGCCTTTGGTGTAACCGAAGGTGGTGTCGAGAAGTTCCACAGCGATGTGCGCAAGAATATGGAGCGCGAGCTCAAGCAGGGCATCAAGAACAACATCAAAACTCAGGTGTTGGATGGCCTGGTTACCACGCACAATATTGAAGTTCCTAAGGCCATGGTGGCCAATGAAATTCAGCGCCTGCGTGAAAACATGATGCGCCAGTTTGGCGGCAATGCGAAAAACATTAATCCGTCGATGCTGCCAGATGAGCTGTTCACTGAGCAGGGCAAACGCGCCGCCGCTCTTGGCTTGCTGGTGGGCGAAATCATTAAGTCGACCGCAATGAAGGTTGACGGTGATCGCGTTAAGGCGCTGATTGAAGAAATCGCTGAAAGTTATGAAACTCCAGCCGATGTGCTGAATTGGTATTATGGCAACAAAGAGCAGATGCAGCAGATTGAGTCTGTGGTGCTGGAAGATCAGGTAATTGATCATGTTCTGTCCCAAGCCCAGATTGCCGACAAGGCCTGTGGCTATGAAGACGTCCTTCGTCCTCAGCAGGGCTGATTGTCCTGCCTCCCTTTCCTGACGGCTTCGGCCGTCAGGAAACAGTTGTGGCCTTGACCACAGCGCTACTCTCTCCGACACTCAATGCTGTGATGTTTATACCCCTGACGGTCTCATACGAGAGTGCCAGGATTTATAGGACAGCCGTCTTCAAGGAACCAGCATGACATACGTGATTCCTCCCCATGCAGGGATTGTACAGCCCCAGAGTCTTGGTCTTGTGCCAATGGTGGTTGAGCAGTCTGCCCGCGGTGAGCGTGCTTTTGATATTTATTCACGCCTGCTAAAAGAGCGTGTCATTTTTATTGTGGGCCCCATAGAAGATCAGATGGCTAATCTGATTGTTGCCCAGTTGCTGTATCTAGAGTCTGAGAACCCAGACAAAGATATTCATCTGTACATCAATTCGCCGGGTGGATCGGTGACAGCGGGCATGTCGATTTATGACACCATGCAGTTCATCAAACCTGATGTATCGACTACGTGTATCGGTCAAGCTGCCTCCATGGGCGCTTTTCTGCTGACCGCTGGCAAGCAAGGCAAGCGTTTCTGCCTGCCCAATTCGCGGGTGATGATTCATCAGCCGTTGGGTGGCTTTCAGGGACAGGCATCGGATATCGCTATCCATGCTAAGGAAATTCTGAAGATAAAAGGGCGTCTCAATGATCTGCTGGCCTACCACTCCGGTCAGTCACTGGAGCAGATCGAGAAGGACACGGATCGTGACAATTTTATGAGTGCTGTTGATGCTCAGGCTTACGGCCTGATTGATACGGTGCTGGAGAAGCGCCCCTGAGGCGCTTCCGAATACTGAGAGGTAATGTATGACCGATGAGCGCAAGAGCGATAACAAGCCGCTGTTCTGCTCGTTTTGCAGCAAGACTCAGCATGAGGTGACTAAGCTCATCGCTGGGCCTTCTTCAGTGTATATCTGCAACGAGTGTGTTGATCTCTGCAACGACATTATCCGCGAGGAAGTGCCGGCAGAGGGAAACGATAAAGCAGGTGACCGGCTGCCATCGCCGCACGAAATCAAAGAGACGCTTGACGAGTACGTGATTGGTCAGGAAAGGGCCAAGAGAGTGCTTGCCGTGGCCGTGTATAACCACTACAAGCGCTTGCGCGCCGGCATGAAGAAGTCGGTTGGTGGCAAGAACAGCCCTGAAGTTGAGCTATCCAAGAGCAACATTCTGCTGATCGGCCCGACCGGTTCCGGCAAAACCTTGCTCGCCGAAACTTTGGCACGACTTCTTAATGTGCCGTTCACGATTGCCGATGCCACCACGCTGACAGAAGCTGGCTATGTGGGTGAGGATGTCGAGAACATCATTCAGAAGCTGCTGCAGAAGTGCGATTACGATGTAGAAAAAGCTCAAAACGGCATTGTTTATATTGATGAAATCGACAAGATTTCACGCAAGTCTGATAACCCATCCATCACGCGAGATGTGTCGGGTGAGGGCGTTCAGCAGGCGCTGCTCAAGCTGATTGAAGGAACGGTTGCTTCAGTACCACCGCAAGGCGGCCGCAAGCATCCACAGCAAGAGTTTGTGCAGGTGGATACCTCCAATATTCTGTTCATCTGTGGTGGTGCTTTTTCTGGCCTCGATAAAATTATCCGGAATCGCTCAGAGCAGGGTGGCATCGGTTTTAATGCCGCCGTGAAGAGCAAGGATGAATCCAAGCCAGTGGGCGAGTTGTTCAAGGAAGTGGAGCCTGAGGATCTGATCAAGTTCGGTCTGATTCCTGAGTTCATTGGGCGCCTGCCTGTGATTGCCACGCTTGAAGAGCTCAGTGAGGATGCCTTGATGGAGATCCTCACGGCACCGAAAAATGCGCTGACCAAGCAATACCAGAAGCTGTTCGACATGGAAGGTGTGGAGCTTGAGTTTCGTATTGAAGCGCTGCGTGCTGTGGCCCGCCGCGCGATGGAACGTAAGACCGGCGCTCGTGGTCTGCGCTCCATTCTGGAAGGTGTCCTGCTTGGTACAATGTATGACCTGCCATCTCAGGAAGGCGTTTCTCGTGTTGTGGTCGACGAGAAAACCATTACTGGTGATGCGGAACCGTTGCTCATCTACGAAAATCCTGAACCGGCCTCCAAGGCCGTGCCGGAATAACGAATCGCCTGTTTGGCGATAAAGTGAGCAAAACGATGAAAAAGGGGCCAAAAAGGCCCTTTTTTCATATCAAAATCAGCGTTTTTACGTATGTACCCTTGTAATTGATCGATGCATCCCTCAAACATTAGGTAGATTTTAAAGAGCCTGCCTGGTTTGCGGCAGTCGTTGGCTCTGCCTGATAAGAGGATGATGAAATGCACCACGAAAACCAGCTTCTGGACATGACCCTGCTACCGTTGCGGGATGTGGTGATCTTTCCCAATATGGTTATTCCGCTGTTTGTTGGGCGGGAAAAATCCATCAATGCGCTTGAGGCCGCCATGGCCGCAGACAAGCAGATATTTCTGGTCTCCCAAAAAGATGCGGCGGAGGACGATCCGCAGCAGGATGGTCTGTATGCCATCGGTACCGTATCGACCATTCTGCAGTTGTTGAAGTTGCCTGATGGCACGGTCAAGGTGCTGGTCGAAGGCCGTTTTCGTGCCTCTATCGACAGTGTGACGGATACGGGTCACTACTTGATGGCAACGGTCAGTGAGGTGGCACCACAACATCTGCGTGAGAAGGAGGCAGAGGTACTGACTCGTACCCTGATTAACCAGTTTGACCAGTATGTAAAACTGTCACGCAAGGTTGCTCCAGAGGTTCTGACCACGGTATCGGCGATCGAAGAGCTATCACGTCTGGCCGATACTATTGCCACGCATCTCTCGCTGAAAGTTGATGAAAAGCAGCAGCTTCTTGAAAGCAATGATATGCATGCCCGCGTTGAGCAACTGCTCACCTTTATGGAGTCAGAAATTGACATCTTGAAGGTGGAAAAGCGTATCCGCGGACGCGTAAAAAAGCAGATGGAGAAGAGTCAGCGCGAGTACTACCTGAATGAGCAGATGAAGGCCATTCAGAAGGAGCTGGGCGACATCAGCGGTGATGGTGAGAATGAGTTTGCCGAGATGGAGGGCCGCATCAACAAGGCGGGTATGCCAGCCGAGGCTAAGAAGAAAGTAGAGAACGAGCTGAAGAAGCTCAAGATGATGTCACCGATGTCGGCAGAAGCCACCGTCGTTCGGGGTTATATTGACTGGATGCTCGGCGTTCCTTGGAAAAAGCGCAGCAAGATTCGTATCGACCTGAAAAAAGCGCGTGAGATTTTGGATGCGGATCACTACGGCTTGGAAGAGGTGAAGGAGCGCATCCTTGAGTACCTTGCGGTGCAATCGCGGGTGAAAAAGCTGCAGGGATCCGTGCTTTGCCTCGTTGGACCTCCTGGCGTTGGCAAGACCTCGCTCGGCCAGAGTATTGCTAAGTCCACCAACCGTGAATTCGTGCGTATGGCGTTAGGTGGCGTTCGCGATGAGGCTGAGATTCGTGGCCATCGCCGCACTTATATCGGTTCTATGCCGGGTAAGCTAATCCAGAAGCTGTCAAAGGTTGGGGTCAAGAATCCACTCTTCCTGCTCGATGAGATCGACAAGATGGGTGCGGATATGCGCGGCGATCCCTCTTCAGCACTGCTTGAAGTACTTGATCCAGAGCAGAACGCCACATTTAACGACCATTACCTTGAAGTGGACTACGATCTCTCAGAGGTGATGTTCATTTGTACCGCTAACTCGATGAATATCCCTGCACCACTGATGGATCGCATGGAAATCATTCGTCTGCCGGGCTACACAGAGGCAGAGAAGATCAATATTGCGCGCCAGTACTTAGTGCCGCGTCAGATTGAAGGGGCAGGGCTCAAAGAAGGCGAAGTGGCTATTACCGATGATGCCCTCCGCGATCTGGTGCGCTACTACACGCGTGAAGCAGGTGTGCGTGGTCTTGAGCGGGAAATCTCCAAAGTCTGCCGTAAGGTGGTCAAGGAGGCCGTCATGGGAGGGGGCAGGCGCAAGGTGGTGGTTTCATCTGAGCAGCTTGAAGACTACTCCGGTGTCCGCAAGTTCAACTACGGCAAAGCAGAGGAAAAAGATCAGGTTGGGCAGGTTACCGGTTTGGCTTGGACTCAGGTTGGCGGAGAGCTGCTCACTATTGAAGCAGTGGTAGTGCCCGGTAAAGGACGTCACACCAAGACGGGTTCGCTAGGCGATGTTATGCAGGAATCCATTGCGGCAGCGCTCACAGTGGTGCGTGCGCGGTCGGGAATGTTGGGCATCCCTGTGGATTTTCATGAAAATAATGACATTCACATTCATATTCCGGAAGGGGCCACTCCAAAAGATGGTCCTAGCGCTGGAATTGGTATGTGTACGGCCATTGTGTCGGCTCTGACGGGTATCCCTGTGCGGGCAGACGTGGCCATGACCGGTGAAATTACGCTACGCGGTCAGGTGCTTCCAATTGGTGGGCTTAAGGAAAAGCTACTGGCAGCCCATCGCGGTGGTATTAAAACAGTCATTATTCCAGAGGAAAATGTTCGTGATCTCAAAGAGATACCAGACAATATTAAACAAGACCTCACTATTCGCAGCGTGAAGTGGATTGATGAAGTTTTGGCTATTGCGCTCACCTGTATTCCGCAGCCATTACCAGTGCCAGCTGTCGATGAAGGGGTCGTCAAAAAAGACCAAAAAGAAGGCGCAAAGCGGACCAGTCGTCATTGACTGTTTCAATATCGCCTAAAAAGGGAGCTCGTTCACAAAAATGACCTGAAAAGCTGACGTATCATGCGATACGGCGGCTTGACCCTCCGAGGGACGGTTGTTATAAATGCTCCCTCATTTTGCGGCCTGTTTTTTCTTTGCCGTGCCGTGACGCAGATTTCTATTATAAATGGATTCGATAACAAGGGGATTGACGTGAATAAATCTGAACTCATTGATGCCATCGCTGCTAGCGCCGATATCACTAAGGCTGATGCTGGTCGTGCACTGGATGCCACCGTTGAGGCCATTACCAATGCTCTCAAGTCTGGTGATCAGGTCACCTTGGTCGGTTTTGGTACCTTCCAGGTGAAGGATCGTGCTGCGCGTACTGGACGCAACCCGCGTACAGGCGATGAAATCAAGATTGCTGCCTCCAAGGTGCCTGGCTTCAAAGCTGGCAAGGGTTTGAAGGACGCTGTTAACTGATTGCTGGGTGCACGCGAACGGCATTGACGGTTGTGATGCACCAGAAATATAAGCGCGCCCTTCAAACGGCGCGCTTTTTTTTGTTGTGGTACATGTTCTAGAGGAACCCAGATGGAAGGCTTTCGTAATCTGTTGAAGGGCTGGCTTGGCAAAGCATTGCTGGTCATTCTTATCGTGCCCTTTGCTATTATGGGCGTGGAGTCCTATTTCTCGGGAGGAGGCCGGGTTGAGGTCGCTGCCGTCAATGGCGAAAAGGTTTATCAGGCCGAGCTGGATCAGCAGGTTGAGCGTCAGCGCCAGCAAATGATGTCGCAGATAACTGAGCAAGGGGGAAACCCGGCAGATATCGACGTGGCCAAGCTGCGCAAAGATGTTCTGGACGGCATCATCAACCGTCTGCTGCTGACTCAGGCCTCGAAGAAGTCCGGCTATCTGGTATCAGATGCCACAGTCATCAAGTTGATTCGTGAGGTACCGGCGTTTCAAGAAGATGGCAAGTTCAGTCAGTCCCGGTATGAGCAGATGCTCCGCCAGATTGGTGAGGATCCCGCATCCTATCCGGCAAAAGCCAAGCAGGAACTGGCTTACTCCATGATGATCTCTGGCCTGGGGCAAAGTGCATTTGTGACGCAGGCAGAGCTGGAGCGTTTGGTTTCGCTAGAGTCGCAGCGCCGTGATATTCATTTTGCCATCGTGCCTGCTGCTCGTTTCTTGTCAGATTTGACGGTATCCGATGACGACATCAAGAAGTTCTATGAAGAAAACAGCAAGCGCTTCACCACAGCAGAAACGGTTGCTATCGATTACATCACACTGAGTCGTGATTATTTCCTTTCCAAGGTGACGGTATCCGAGGATGAATTGAAAACCCGTTATGAGGAAAAAGTGAAGGATGTGGCCGCCAATGAACAACGGCAGGCTCAGCACATTCTCATCACGGTGGGTGACAAGGCTGAAGATGCTGCAGCTCTCACCAAGATCAAGGATATTGAGAAGCGCGCACGATCGGGTGAAGACTTTGGCAAACTGGCTAAAGAGTTTTCGCAGGATCCGGGCTCTGTGGCCACTGGCGGGGACCTTGGGTTTGCCAGTCGTGGCATGTTTGATCCAGCCTTTGAAAAATCGCTGTTCAGTCTCAAGCAGGGTGATATTTCTACTCCGGTTAAATCGCAGTACGGCTATCACCTGATTAAGTTGAATAAGGTACAGCTTGAAGAAGCCCCAAGCTTTGCCTCCTTACGCTCTCAGATCGAGCAGGAAGCTCGATTAGCCAAAGCAGAAGAGCTCTATGCCGATCAGGTGGAAAAGCTTGATGCCGCGGTTTATGAGGCCTCTGACCTCAAAGAGCCTTCTGCTGCATTTGATCTTTCTATTGCCAGCACTGGTCTGTTTGTGAAGACGGGTGGCAGCGGTATTGCCGCACAACGCAAGGTGATTGATACGGCCTTCTCTGATGATTTGTTGAAGGAAAGCAAGAACTCACAGGCAGTCAGTTTGGACGATGGCTCTACGGCATGGCTTCGTGTGCGTGAGCACCAGCCGGCCAAGTTGCGTCCGCTGACGGAAGTTGGACCAGTCATCCGTAATGAACTGATGATTGTTAAAGCAGGTGAACAGTCCAAGGCTGTTGCGGATGAGGCAGCCAAGGCGATTGCGGCGGGTGCATCGTTAGCCGATGTGGCCGCAAAGTACCAGCTGTCGTGGACGAACCTTGAAAATGCAGATCGTCGCGTGCAGACCCCCTCGGTGGAGATTTTGCGTACAGCATTCCGCCTTGCACGTCCTGCCGCTGGCAAGATCTCAGCAGACAGCGTGCAACTGGGTATGGGCTATGGCATCACGGCGGTTAGTAAAGTTACAGATGGCACGGTGGACGCCAACAACCCTATGCTGAAGCAGATGCGCACCATGCTGGCAGAAAACCGCAGTCAACAGGAGTTTCAGGACTATGTCCGCTTCCTGCGTAATGACGGCAAGGTGGAAGTACACCTGAAAGATAGTGTGGCCGACGATAAATAATCCGAAACCCAAATAAAAAACCCGCCAACTTGGCGGGTTTTTTATTTAAGGGAGTCGAGCACTATCAGACTTTATCCAGCGCTGGCATGGCAACGGTATTGAAGCCGCCGTCAACGTAGAGGATTTCGCCACTGATACCAGAAGCGAGATCAGAGCAGAGGAACGCGGCAGCATTACCGACTTCATCAATGGTGACATTACGGCGTATCGGAGTTGCTGCTTCGTTGTAGCTCAGCATCTTACGAAAATCCTTGATGCCGCTGGCGGCCAGCGTACGGATTGGGCCAGCTGAAATACCGTTCACACGAATGCCGATTGGACCGAGGCTTGAGGCCAGATAGCGCACATTGGCTTCCAGTGAGGCTTTGGCCAAGCCCATAACGTTGTAATTGGGCACTACGCGTTCGGAGCCCTGATAGGTCAGGGTTAGCAGTGAACCATTGCGACCTTCCATCATCGGCTTGCCTGCCTTGGCCAGTGCGCCAAAGCTGAAGGAGCTGATGTCATGCGCAATCCGGAAGCCTTCACGAGTAGCGACGTCAACATAGTTACCTTCTAGTTCATGTCCGGGCGCAAAGCCCACCGAGTGCACAATCACATCAAGACCATCCCAATGCTTGCCTAGAGCGGCGAACACGGCCGCTATTTCGTCGTCAGAGGCGACATCGCAGGGAAAGGTGAGGGTAGAGTCAAATGCTTGAGCAAACTCCTCTACGCGCTTCTTAAGCTTGTCATTCTGATATGTGAAGGCCAGTTCCGCACCTTCGCGGTGCATAGATTGGGCGATGCCATGAGCAATCGATAGCTTGCTGGCAAGGCCTACGATGAGTACACGCTTGCCGGTCATGAATCCCATTTTAAACTCCTGCAATCAAACAAACCCGAAGGTCGTCAGTATAGAAAGCCTGTAAGGCAGTAGCGATGAAAACCACAGCGGCTTTGCATCGATTTGTATCAGCCGTTAATAAAGGCAGCGGCCAGTAACGCTCGTGTGTAGTCGTTTTCGGGTGCCGAGAACAAGGCCTCTGCGTCACGACACTCAAGCATCTTGCCATAGCGTAACACCATGACCCGATGAGCCATGGCCTTCACAACTTTGAGGTCATGGCTGATGAACAGGCAAGCAAAGCCAAAATCCACCTGCAGTTGCCTCAGCAGTTCAACGATTTGCTTCTGCACTGTGCGGTCTAGAGCAGAAGTTGGCTCATCCAGCACGATCAATTGGGGTTTCAATACCAAAGCGCGAGCAATGGCGATACGCTGGCGCTGCCCGCCAGAAAACTCGTGGGGGTAGCGATGTCGTGTATCAGGGTCAAGATTGACGGCCTTTAGTGCCTCAATAACAGCCTGTTCGCGTTGTGAGCGTTCCATGCCATGCACTTCAAGACCTTCACCGATGATGTCCAGAATACTCATACGAGGGCTCAGGCTGCCGTATGGGTCCTGAAAGACAATTTGAAGATTCTTGCGCAAAGGGCGCATTTCTTTCTGGCGCAAAGACATCAGATCTTGCCCCATAAAGACGGCAGTACCTGTGGCGGGAAGCAGACGCAGAATAGCGAGGGCCAGTGTAGTTTTGCCTGAACCGGACTCACCAACAATGCCCAGTGTCTCGCGTTCACGCAGTTGAAAACTGATATCGTCCACTGCCTTGATGTAGTCCTTCACACGGGAAAAAAGCCCACCACGCTGTGCAAACCAAACACGTAGATTATGAACATCTAGCAGGGTGGTCGCTGTAGCGGGAACCGGTTCGGGTTGTCCTGTTGGCTCTGCCGAGAGCAGCATTTGCGAGTAGGGGTGTTGCGGCTGCTGAAAGAGCGTCTCCGTGGCAGAAACTTCAACGATTTCACCTTGCTGCATCACGGCAACGCGCTGGGCAAATCGTCTGACCAATGTCAGGTCGTGTGAAATCAGCAGGATAGCAAGACCAAGTTTTTGTTGCAGGTCGCGAAGCAGGTTCAGAATTTGTTCCTGCAGCGTGACGTCCAATGCGGTGGTGGGTTCATCGGCAATCAACAGTTCCGGATTGTTGGCCAGTGCCATGGCAATCATCACACGCTGACGTTGCCCACCAGAAAGTTCGTGCGGATACGAACCAAGACGTTTCACTGGTTCAGGAATACCCACCAGATCCAGCAGCTCTAGCGTACGTTTCCGGGCGGCCTCGCGAGAAAGTCCCTGATGCAGAAACAGGGTTTCACTGATCTGTCTTTCCACGGAATGCAGGGGATTCAGCGAAGTCATCGGCTCCTGAAAAATCATGCCAACACGGTGGCCACGCAGCTCGTGCAAGCGCGCATCGCTGACAAGAGTAATGTTCTCTCCCTTGAAGAAGATTTCACCGCTGATGTGCGACGTTGGCGGTAGCAGTCGCATGGCAGCGTGCGCCGTCAGTGATTTACCGGAACCAGATTCCCCCACCAATGCCAGCATTTCACCGGCATTTATTTTCAGGCTGGCATTCTTCACGGGAGTAGTGGTGATTCCATTACGGGTAAAGCTGATGGCCAGACCACGTATTTCAAGGACAGGTTCGTTCATGTCATACCTGCTTGCGTGGGTCAAAGGCATCACGTGCCGCTTCGCCGATAAACACCAGCAATGTCAGCAGCAGTGCCAGCGTAACGAAAGCGGATACACCCAACCACGGTGCCGTGAGGTTGTTCTTGCCTTGAGCGACCAGCTCACCGAGCGAAGCGGAGCCGGGCGGCAGGCCAAAGCCAAGAAAGTCGAGTGAGGTGAGCACCCCGATGGCACCAGTGAAAATAAACGGCAGAAACGTTAGTGTCGATACCATGGCGTTCGGTAGCATGTGCCGGAACATGATGCGGTTGTCGCTCATGCCTAAGGCGCGAGCGGCACGTACGTATTCCAGATTACGTGCACGCAAGAACTCAGCACGCACCAGCCCGGTTAGTTCGGTCCAGCTAAACAGCAGCATGATGCCGAGTAGCCACCAGAAGCCAGGTTCAATCACACTGGACAAGATGATCAACATAAACAGAACAGGTAGCCCGGACCAGACTTCGATAAAACGCTGGCCTGTCATGTCAATCCAGCCGCCATAAAAGCCCTGTACCGCGCCGGCAATGATGCCGATTACCGAGCTGGTTAAGGTGAGCACCAGTGCAAAAAGCACGGAGACACGAAAACCGTAAAGAATACGCGCCAACACATCACGGCCTTGGTCATCCGTGCCCAGCCAGTTTTCTGCAGAAGGAGGGGCGGGGGCAGGGACTTCTAGGTTGTAATTGATAGTCTGGTAGTTAAAACGAACCGGTGGCCATAGCATCCAACCGTCTTTTTCAATTAATTCGGCCACATACGGGTCACGATAGTTAGTATCAGAGGCAAAGCTGCCACCAAAAGTAGTTTCGGGATAATTTTTTAATACAGGAGCATAAATATCGCCTTGAAACTGGACGAGTAGAGGCTTGTCATTGGCCAGTAACTCGGCAATAAGCGTCAAGCCAAAAAGAATCAGGAATATCCAGAGTGCCCAGTAACCTCGGCGATGTGCTTTAAAGTTTTCCCAGCGGCGCTGGTTGAGTGGGGTTAATGTCATGCTTAGCCCCTACTCTCAAAGTCGATACGCGGATCAACTAATGTATAGACGATATCGCTCAATATTTTCAGCAGTAATCCCACTAGGGTAAAAATCCAGAGCGTGCCGAAAACAACAGGATAATCACGGTTGAGCACGGCTTCAAAACTGAGTAGCCCTAGGCCATCTAGATTGAAAATGACTTCGATCAGCAATGATCCGGTAAAAAATACACCAATCAGTGTGGCCGGTAAGCCGGCAATGATAATTAGCATGGCGTTACGAAAAACATGCCCGTATAGCACCTGATTTTCCGTGAGTCCCTTGGCGCGCGCGGTCATCACATACTGTTTGCCAATTTCGTCCAAGAATGAGTTTTTGGTGAGAATAGTCAATGTGGCAAAACCACCAATAGTCAGGCAGAGGGTCGGCAGAAAGATGTGATGAGCGTAGTCCGCCGCTTTTGCCCAGAATGACAGCGTATCGAAATTTTCCGATGTCAGTCCCTGCATGGGAAACCACTGCCAGTAACTGCCGCCTGCAAAAAGGATGATCAGCAAGATGGCGAACAGAAACCCCGGGATGGCATAACCCACGATGATGGCCGAGCTGGTCCAGAGATCGAATGAGCTTCCGTTATGGAGTGCTTTGCGAATGCCAAGCGGAATAGAAATCAGGTAAATAATCAGCGTGCTCCACAGCCCAATGGACAGGGACACGGGAATCTTTTCTTTGATCAGTCCGGTAACGGTTTCGTCACGAAAAAAGCTTTTGCCGAAATCAAACTGAGCGTAGTTCTTTAGCATCAGCCAGAAGCGCTCTGCTGGTGGCTTATCAAAGCCGTACTGCTTTTCGATATCAGCGATCAGTTCAGGCGGAAGCCCTTGCGCTCCGCGATACCCGGATCCGGATGCCGATGCGCTGCTAACTTCACTGCCGCTGCCACTTCCCATGCGCGAGGCAGCAGAGCCATCAAGGCCCTGCATTCGGGCAATGGTGCGCTCGACAGGGCCACCAGGGGCAGCCTGAATGATCAAGAAATTGATCAGCAGGATGCCAAGTAGTGTCGGCACAATAAGAAGCAGTCGCCTGAACAGATACGCACTCATGATAGGCGACTCATTGACGACGGTTGCCTTGGGTGGCGCGTATGCGAGCCTGCTTTTTTGGGTTCACCCACCAGTTGTCAAAGCCAAGCGCATAGCGGGGCGTGACTGCCGGCCGGTCAAAAATATCCCAGTACGCAAGCCGGTAATTATTGACATGAAACTGGGGGATTACATAGTGATTGGCCAGCAAGACGCGGTCGAGTGCCCGTGTTGCTGCAATTAGTTCTGTGCGTGACGGAGCGCCGATGATTTTCTGAATCAAGGCGTCAACAGCAGGATTCTTAATGCCGATGATATTACGGCTGCCTTGGGTGTCTGCCGCCTTGCTGCTCCAGAAGTCTTGCTGCTCGTTACCCGGTGATTGCGACTGTGGAAAGTTGGCGACGGTCATGTCGTAGTCAAAGCGACGAACTCGTTCGACATACTGCGACACGTCAACCATGCGGATTTTCATATCCACGCCAAGGCGAGCCAAATTCTGGCGGAAAGGTTGCACAATGCGCTCAAATTCAGGCTGAGCCAGCAATATCTCAAAAGCGAAAGGTTGGCCCTGCTTATCGACTAGCTTGCCATTGCGCATGGTCCAGCCGGCACTGGCAAGCAGCTGCTGTGCTTTTAGTAGATTGCCACGGGCATTGCCGCTGCCGTCTGTTTTTGGAGGCTGCCAGACCGCACCAAATACAGCCGCTGGCACTTGTTTGCGCAACGGCGAGAGCAGGGCCAGTTCTTCCTTGCTTGGGTTTCCTTTTGCTGCCAATTCTGAATTAGCAAAAAAGCTATTGGTTCTGGCATAGGCCATATTGAAAAGCGTGCGATTACTCCATTCAAAGTCAAAGGCATAACCCAATGCTTCACGAACTCGAACGTCTTGGAAAATCGGCTTGCGCAGATTAAAAGCAAAACCTTGCATGCCGCTGGAGTTCTGGTGAGCCTGCTCAAGGCGCTTGACTAGACCTTGTTTGGCTGCAGGAAAGCTGTATTCCGTTGCCCATGTTTTAGCGCGGTTCTCTGCGCGGAAATCATATTGACCGGCTTTGAAGCCCTCGAATGCCACCGTGGCATCACGGTAATACACGTAAGTGACGGAGTTAAAGTTATTGCGTCCACGGTTTACAGCAAGATCCTTACCCCAGTAGTCCGGATTTCGGGTGAAAACGAGACTACGACCCGGATCAACCTTACTGATGGTGTAGGGGCCGCTACCCACGGGGATATCCAGTGAGGTGCTGTTAAAGTTGCGCTTGGCCCAATAGTGTTTTGGAAGAATAGGCAGTTCTCCGACAATCAGTTGCAGCTCATGATTGTTGGCGGACTTGAAACTAAACTTCACTCGCTGTGCATCCAGCGCTTCAATTTTGGAGATGTCAGCAAAGTATGCCTTATAGGAAGGATCGCCTTCCTTGCGGATAGCATCGAATGTAAAAACCACATCATCAGTGGTCACTGGCTTGCCGTCAGAGAAGCGTGCCGCAGGATTCAGGTGATAAATAATCCAAGAGGCATCCGCCGGATCACGTTCAATTTTACTGGCCAGCAGTCCATAGCGGCTGAATGGCTCATCCTGCGATGCAGTCGTCAATGAATCATAAATACGACTGATATCGTCTGCAGGAACGCCTTTATTGATAAAGGGATTAAGGCTATCAAATGTCCCCAAACTATAAAGACGGACATCGCCACCCTTGGGGGCAGCAGGATTCACGTAGGCGAATGCCTTGAAGCCGGCAGGGTACAGAGGGTTGCCATGTAGGCTGATGGCATGGCTGACCTCAACCGCTGCCTGTGCGGTGAAGCAAGACAGGCCAAGCAGAAGGGTGGATAGCGGGCGCAGGACACGACGCATGAACTGGGGTCCTTTTATGTAATTATTATCCCTGAATCGGGCTGGCATTATTCTGAAACGAAGGGAATCAAAGCACAACGGCGTCATCAGACGCCGTTGTGTAATCGTTACAGGCGGCTTTGTCGGCTGCGCTCATTAGAGGCAACATGCAAAACTAAGCCTTGTCCTGGTCGAATGCTGTGATGAGCATTGTTCCAATCACGAATTTGTTCAACCGTTACGTTGTAGCGCTTGCTGATTGAGAACAGCGTATCGCCTTTGCGTACAGCATAACTGATGCGTTTTGTTGAGCGTCGGCCGCTGGAACGGGACGCTGTCTGTGTTCTCTTTGCGCTGGTGGTGACCTTTAGTACTTGTCCGAGTCGCACATGGGTTTTGCCACGAAGGCCATTCAAGTTAGCCAGTTGCTTGGTGGACAGTCCGTGTTTGCGAGCGATTGTAGAGAGGGTATCGCCACGGCGTACCTTGTAACGGCTGACTGTCCTTTGGGCAGCGGCAACGCTGCGGCTTTTGCCAAATAACTCATTTTGAACACGGGCAAACTCAGCATTACCAGTACGGGGCTGTGAGATAACCAGTGTTGCCCCTGCTTTTAGTGTGCTGGATTTCAGGCCATTCAAGCGTTTCAGTTCTGAAGGGGCGATGCTAAAACGTTTGGCAACACGGGAAAGGGTATCGCCGCGTTTGACTTTATAGTGCTCGACTACAACATTTTCGGGTGCCGGCAGTGAGGAAATCTGTTTTTCGAAATCAGATGGTAGGAAGGCAGGAATCAGCAATCGGTGTGGGCCTTCCGGATCGGTGGCCCAACGGCTGAACCCTGGATTGAGTTGATACATTTCCTTTAATGACACCCCCGCCAGACTGGCGGCTGCCGATATATCAATCTGGCCGCTGGTGCTAACCACACGGAAGTAGGGCTGATCAATCAGCGGACGCAGTTTCAGGCCAAGACTCTCGGGAGAATTGATGATCTGTGCCATGGCCAGAAAGCGGGGTACATAAGACATGGTTTCAGAGGGCAGGCGCAACGACCAGAAGTCAGTCGGTAAGCCATCAGCCACATTACGATTAATTGCGCGTTGCACCGCTCCCGGACCAGCGTTGTACGCAGCCAGCGCCAGTTCCCAGCTGCCAAAGCGGGCTTGCAGTTGGGTTAAGAAGTCATACGCTGCACGTGTCGACTCAATAATGTCGCGACGACCATCAAACCAGCCATTCTGTTTGAGGCCAAAAAACTTGCCGGTTCCTGGAATAAATTGCCACATACCTGCTGCACTGGCCCGCGAGTATGCAAAGGGGTCAAAGGCACTTTCAATCACAGGGAGCAGTGCCAGCTCTGTTGGAATTCCGCGCTGCTCGGCCTCTGTTACTGTGTGATAAAGATAGCGGGAGGCACGCAGCGCCACACGATTAAGATGAGGCTGATGCTGCGCATACCAATTGCGTTGAACGGCAATACGATCATTGTCCTGCGACAGATCCAGTTTGAAACCAGCACGGACATGATCCCACAAGTTACCTGCTTGGCTCAGTGCTTTCTCAGAGAGCAGCAGTGCGGCAATTTCATCCTCGGGCGTATCGTCTTCGGTGGGCAAAATAGTGACGACATCATCTTCCGATGAAAGTGAATCGTTGTCTGCATCTGCATCTGCATCTGCGTCATCAGCATCGTCGTTGAGCTCAAAATTAGGATCTTCTTCAGTATCAATAATTTGATCTAGGGCAGTCGTTACGCTCTGAGCGGTAATAGTTGCATCTGTCAGTTTGGCTGCAGTGAGTACAGGGTCGGAGGCATGTGCCGATAATACGGGCATCAATCCCAGGCAAGCGGCAAGAAATGGCCCGGAAACAAGGCCTTGCCAGATGCGCCCAAGAAGAGGAAGCGTATGGTGCATAAGAGGAAATACCGTGAAAAGCGATAGGTGCGAGTGATTCTAGGGAGGCGTCAGGGGTGGGGCAAGGACAAATGCCCGGCAACTTTGTCGATTTGGTAACAAATATGCCGAGAAATTCGTCGTTTTTCACCATTCGGGTGAATTAGTCAGAAGCCGTCTTTCCATGCCCTTAGGGCGGCAAAAACCTCAATGACAGGGGCTCCGGCTAGTTGAACTGCCTGAGCAACGCTGGGCAGATGACAGCGCAAGAACGGGTTGTAATCGCGCTCCTCCGCCAGTCGAACCGGTAGGCTAGGCAGGTCTTGGGCTAGTAAGCTCTCAACCTCCTGTTGTCGCTGACCGATAGCCTTGTTTTCAGGCTCCACCGCTGCAGCAAACTGCAGATTGGCCAGTGTGTATTCATGGGTACAGCACAGCAAAGTGTCACCCGGTAATGCCATAAGGCGTTCCAAAGATTCGTGCATCTGGGCGGCAGTCCCTTCAAAAAGGCGCCCACAGCCGGCACTAAACAGGGTATCCCCAGCAAATAGCACTTTACGGTCAGGCAGGTAATACGCCAGATGTGCACGGGTATGACCAGGCACCGGCAAGACCTGAGCCTTACCAAAACGGCCTAGCTCAAGTGTTTCGCCACCAGCCAATAACCGGATCAGGCCATTGATGCCCTCATCAGGCCCCAGTGAGGCAACCCCCGGCTCCTGCATCAATCGCTCCAGCCCCCCGGTATGATCAAAGTGGTGGTGGGTAATAAGAATGGTATCGAGTACCAGCTGTCGCTCTTGTAGCCAAGCCAACACGACGTTGGGATCACCAGGATCAACTACCAGCGCATGACCATCCTGCTCGATCGCCCATATATAGTTGTTGGCAAAGGCGGGTAATGCGATCAGTTCGTAAGACATGGCAAGTGACAGATAGTGATTTGCCCTCAATAATAGAGTGAAACCGCCAAAAACTCGATGAGCAGGAGTTAGCTGATGGAACTTCCCCGTCTGTTCAAGGCTGAGCCAATCCATGATTTGCAGGCGGATTTTAGCAGCTGGTTTGACACCGAGTTGGGCCGCCATCTTCTGGAGGAGGAAGCCCGCCTAGTGTCGCGCATTCTCCCCGACCTGTTTGGCTATCATGCCTTGCAGCTGGGGCAGGTAGTGGGCCGCAATCTGCTGGAGAGCAGTCGCATTCGACATCGTTGTGTGGCGAATAGCCAGATGCCTGCTATTGAAGGATTATCACCACTGCGGGCGGAGCCTGAGCAGTTACCTTTAGCCAATAACAGCATTGACCTAGTGTTTATACATCATGGTCTGGACGGTGCAATCAGTCCCCATGCCCTGTTGCGAGAGGCCACTAGGGTGCTGATCCCTGATGGTCATCTGCTGATTCTTGGGTTCAATCCTTATAGCTTGTGGGGTGTATGGCGACTTTTTCGACGACCATGGGCTGTTTTGCCGTGGTTGCGTCGGCCGGTGAGTCCGCATCGCCTTGCTGATTGGTTGGCCCTGCTTGATCTGGAGGTGGTGGGGCTAGAAAGTGCCTGCTTTGTTCCTCCTCTGACGCATGCCACCATACGTCGCCGGTTCACTTGGCTGGAATCATTAGGCAGGCGCTACTGGAGCCAGGGCGGGGCGGCTTATGCCGTATTGGCTCGTAAGCGCGTATCCTGTATTACACCGATAGAAACACGACTTAAACGACTTTATCGCGCCCCGGCAGCCGTACTGGCTACCGAATCAAGGGCGCGGCGCGGCCTTGCGGATGATGAATGAACGAGCACGTAGAGATATACAGTGACGGCGCCTGCCGAGGTAATCCTGGCCCAGGCGGTTGGGGAGCCTTGCTCCGTATGGACGGCCATGAGAAACGCCTTTGTGGCTACGATGCAGCGACCACTAATAATCGCATGGAACTCATGGGCGCCATTGAAGGCCTGAAAGCGCTCAAACGTCCTTGCAGCGTCACGGTCTGGACAGACTCAGAGTATGTAAAAAAAGGCATGACCGAGTGGCTGGCAGGATGGAAAGCCAGAGGCTGGAGAACGGCGGCCAAAGCCCCGGTTAAAAATGCGGATTTATGGCAAATGCTAGAGCGGGAAGCCGCACGGCATCAGGTGGACTGGCGCTGGATAAAAGGGCACGCCGGTCATGAAGGTAATGAAATTGCAGATCAACTCGCCAATCAAGCGATTGATGCCATGCTGGAGCATCGTGTGACATGAGACAGATCATTCTGGATACCGAAACCACGGGTATCGACCCCAGTCAGGGGCATCGTCTGATCGAAATTGGTTGTGTGGAGCTGGTCAATCGTCGGCACACTGGCAAAACCTATCATTGCTTTCTTAATCCACAGCGAGAGGTGGAAGAAGAGGCAATGGCGGTTCATGGGCTTTCTAACGAGTTTCTGGCGGACAAGCCCTTATTTGCCAGTGTGGTGGATGGGTTTTTGGCATTTGTTCGTGGGGCAGAGCTGATCATTCACAATGCGCCCTTCGACGTGGGTTTTATCAATAATGAATTTGCGCTGCTGAAGCGTGATCTGGGGGCCATAACAGATTATTGCACCGTGCTGGATACGCTGGCGATGGCCAGGTCGAGGCATCCGGGGCAGAGGAACAGTCTGGATGCGTTAGCGCGGCGTTATGGCGCAGACCAGCGTGATCGTACCTATCATGGCGCTCTGCTTGACTCCGAAATACTGGCAGATGTGTATCTGGCCATGACCGGAGGTCAGGTTGGGCTGGCGTTAGGAGGGGATGAGTTTGGCAACAGTGGCGAGCGATTGACCGCAGGGCCTCGCCGTCTGGCAGCCGATCGCAGGCCCTTGCCGGTGATTCGTGCCAGTGAACAGGAAATGCAGCGTCATCAGGTCAAGCTAGTCACGCTCGACAAGGCGGCAGGGGGCGCATCGCTCTGGCGCCGCCTTGATCCGCTAGAAGTTTGAAGTAGTCGAGGAAGATATGAGTGGATTCATATAAATAACTCATTGCTTTCAGCTACTTGGCGTTGGAAATTGACCGAGACTCTAAGTCGTGACACAGTTGACCGACCTATAAGGATACAGGCAGTGTGAGTCGCCCTCGTGCGGTTGCCTCAGCTGCCTTCATAATAAACAGTGCAGGAATGCCCGACATGTTTTTCATCCCCAATATCTCTTCCCTGAATCTGATCAAAGCCGAAGTGGATTCCACCCTGGCCCAGATTGAGTCACAGGTGGGCACCTATGCGGATGAGCGGGAAAATACCGCAGTTCTTGGTAATTGTGTTGAGGAAATGGATCAGGTGCATGGTGCTTTGCGCCTGATCGAATTGCCGGGTGCAGTGGAACTGGCCGCCGCCATGAGTCAGTTGATGCGGCAAGTGCAGGCCAATGGCCCAGACGCATCGGATGAAGCATTTGCTGCGCTAGGGCAGGGGATCATGGTTCTCGGGCGCTACCTCGAATACGCACAGATAAAGAATGGGGTATGGCCTCAGTTACTCTTGCCCGCTATTAATCAAGTACGTACTGCCCTTGGGCAGACACGCCTGCCAGACGGATATTTTGTTAGGCTTGATGTGTTGCCAGAGCCTCCAGAGGTCACGCGACTAGAGGTAACGCCAGTACAGTTGAATGGTTTGGTGCGCCGTTTACGCCTTATGTACCAGACCGCTTTGATTGCGGTGCTTCGTGATCAGGCAGATACACCACATTTACGCATGATGACCCGCGCCTGTGAGCGCGCCCAGCAAGTGTGTGGCAAGCGTCCACAGGCACTGTTGTGGTGGGTGGCAGCGGCAACGATTGAAGCATTGCAGCAGGGTGTTGCGATTAGCCCGGCACGTAAAGCATTACTGGGCCAACTTGATCGCCAATTAAAAGCCCTGGCCGTTAATGATGGCAGTGGCAATCCGGATCGTCGTGTCTTGAGCGATTGCCTTTACATTATTGGCTTGGCCGAGCAGGGCGAGCACGTACTGGCAGTTCGCAAAGCATTTGCTCTGGATGATAACTGTTTAACCGAAGCGGGTTTGTCTGCTGAGTACGAGCTGATGTGTGGCCCGGGCGGCTCAGTCATTAAGACCGTTGCTTCTGTGCTTAATGATGAGTTAGCGCAGATCAAAGACACGTTAGATATCATGTCGCGTGGCTCGAAGAACGATACTGAAAGTTATAATGCCATGGCAGACAGCCTAGTCCGTGTCTCACAAACACTGGTCATGCTAGGGTTGCTGGATTCAAGTCAAGTCATTCGCCAGCAAGCAGAAGATGTGCGTGCTTGGCAAGGTGAGCCGACCGCGCCAGATTTGCATGCATTAGTTGATGCGATACTTGACGTTGAAAATGCAGTGGCCGGCTTGGTTAAACAGGTAACACCAGGCGCCGATACAGTGATCACCAATAGCCGTATTTCTGTTCATAAGTTGGATGAAGCACGAGCACTATTAGTTGCAGAGTCCCGCTCAGGTTTGTCACTGGCCAAGCGCGCTATCAGTTCTTATCTTGAGTCCAGTTATGATCTCCTGCACTTGGCAAATGTTCCCTCAACAATACAGTCCGTTGCAGGGGGGTTGTCATTCCTTCAGATCGAGCGTGGTGCAGCAGTGCTTCGCTCAACTGCGCGCTATATTGATGCTCGCATGATAGGTGCCGAAACTCAGCCGTCCATGACCGATCTTGAAACCTTGGCCGATGCCATTTCCAGCGTTGATTATTTTCTTGAGAGTCTTGAGTCCAATAAACCGATTGGTGAGTTTATTCTGGAAATTGCTGAAGAAAGTATGGCTGAGCTAGGTTTTCCGGTGGCTAATGTTCAGGCTGCCTGATTGCACGGAGACCTCTTGATGCATTTTGTACCTGCCGTTGTCGCCCCAGAGGGCTTGGCTGGCGATTCTATCTGGATGATTTTTCAGGGCGCTCGCGTGCTGGTCAGCGATGATCCTGAAGCATCATTTTTTCCTGAGTTAAAAGATGCTGGTTGGTTAGGCTTGCCTGAAGTTAGCCGTCATTTTATTGGCCAATGGAATGGCAAGGGCGTGTACGCCGTTGCAACCCGTGACGATGTGCAGGCACCAGATGGTTATCGCTTCGAAGATTTGCGCCGAGTATTGGGCCAGGTCAGCGATGAACTTTTTGCGGTCACAGGACGAGCACTTCAGATTCTTGAGTGGGATGTCAGCCACCGCTTTTGTGGTCGCTGTGGAACAGCCACGGTTGCTCATCCTCGTGGTGAAAGAGCCACGATTTGCACCCCATGCAATATTCGTTATTACCCTCGTATCAACCCCTGCATGATTGTGCTGGTAACTCGTGGTAAAGACTTGTTGTTAGCCCGCGCACACCGATTTAATCGACCCATGTTCAGCACGCTGGCAGGCTTTGTTGAGGCAGGCGAATCTGTTGAAGAAACGCTGGTGCGTGAAGTGCGGGAAGAAGTAGGGGTCGAAGTGACGAATGCCCGTTATTTTGCCAGCCAATCCTGGCCTTTTCCCGGTAATCTTATGCTGGGCTTTCACGCCGAATACGTGAGTGGCGATATTGTCGTTCAACAAGACGAAATTGCCGAAGCACGCTTCTTTCATTACAACGATCTTCCTGAGATTCCCCCTCAAGGCAGTATCGCACACGCCCTTATTCAGGATTTTATTGCGCGTTGCCGCAATACCTGATCATCAAATTATCTTGCTCTGGAGCCCCCCGTGATTGACCTGTTGTTGCAGTACGGACTTTTTTTGGCAAAAACCGCGACCATCGTCATTGCCCTGTTGATGGTGATTGTAGCGATCAGCAATGTCGGTCAGCGTCGCCGCCCTTCGGATGAAGGCGATATTGATATTGTGTATCTCAATGACCGTCTGCGTGATTATGGCGATGCCATGCGCGAATACGTGTTTGATAAACATGCCTTAAAAGCGTGGTACAAGCACGAGAAGCAGGCAGACAAGAAAAAAGATAAAGAACAAAAGCATGCAACGGATGAGTCGACTCGCAAGTCCCGCGTTTATGTCATGAATTTTCATGGCGATATTCGCGCCTCTGCTGTTGAATCATTGCGTCGTGAAATCACGGCCATAATGACGCTGGCCGATCCTGCGCATGATGAGATTGTGATTAATCTAGAAAGCCCGGGAGGAATGGTTCACGGCTATGGTTTGGCCGCTTCTCAGCTTTCACGTATTCGCCAAGGCAAGTTGCCACTAACCATCTGTGTCGACAAAGTGGCCGCCAGTGGCGGCTATATGATGGCCTGCTTGGGCGATAAGATTATGGCTGCGCCGTTTGCTGTTGTTGGGTCAATCGGTGTTGTTGCCCAAATGCCCAATATCCATCGACTGCTTAAAAAGCATGACATTGATGTCGAGCTTCATACGGCGGGTGAATACAAACGCACGTTGACCATGATCGGTGAAAATACCGACGAAGGTCGTAAGAAGTTCAAAGAAGAGCTTGAAGACACGCACGAGCTGTTTAAGGAGTTTGTGCATGAAAGCCGTCCCTCTCTTGATATTGCCAAAGTGGCAACAGGAGAGCATTGGTACGGGCAGCGGGCATTAGCACTGGGGCTGGTTGATGAGATTAAAACCAGTGATGAGTATCTGACTGAGCGAGCACGAGAAGCGGATGTATATGTGGTTCGCTATGTGCAAAAACAAAAGTTAATGAGTCGTTTGGGTATGGCGGCTGAAGGCAGCGTTGACCGATTGGCATTGCGCTGGTGGGAGCGGTTACAGCAGCCTTGGTGGTGATAGGGAATAGATCGATTAATCGATAAATTTTCCAAGCAAATCAGTAGCGAATCTAAGCATAGTGTGTAAAAAAAAGGGCCCCTTGCCAAATGGTAAGCAGGGCCCTTGTTGTTTCAGGTGCCGGCAAGTGCCACCTTTACGGCAATGATGACTCCGACAATCATGACCAGTGTGAAAACAACCCCCGCCACGATGAAGGGCGTGGGGTCATTGGTGCTGAAATCCCGCTTACGGTTCTCCTCACTTTGCACACCAAACCACGCACGAAAAACACTCAGAGTTGCGTTCAGTGTAGAGACTTGATGCGCTTGAGTGGAAGAGGGCGCCGGTTTTTCATCTTCGGGTTTCGGGGCTTGATCCGTCATGCTTGCGTTACTCCTAAATCAATTCTCAGGCTCATAGCCCAGATTAGGTGAAAGCCACTTTTCTGCTGTACGACGATCCCAGCCTTTACGCTTGGCATAATTCAGCACCTGATCTTCTTCCAGTTTGCCCACATTAAAATAGCAGCTATCGGGGTGAGAGAAGTACCAGCCACTCACGGCCGCCGTCGGGTACATGGCAAAATGTTCAGTCAGATTAATGCCCGTGTTAGCAGTGGCATCCAATAACCGGAACAGTGTTGCCTTTTCCGTATGGTCAGGACAGGCCGGATAGCCCGGGGCAGGGCGTATGCCAGTGTACTTTTCCTTGATCATGGCATCATTGTCTAAGTTCTCATCGGACGCATAACCCCAGAACTCACGACGGACACGATGGTGAAGATGCTCAGCAAATGCCTCGGCCATACGATCGGCCAATGCCTTCACTAGAATGGCATTGTAATCATCACCAATGGCTTCAAACTCTTTGGCAAACTCATCACAGCCATCACCTGCTGTCACAGCAAACGCACCGATGTGATCCTTCAGGCCGCTCTCGCTTGTTGCCACAAAGTCAGCCAGTGAGTAGTTGGGTTTACCACTGACTTTGTCACTCTGCTGGCGCAAATGATGCAGAGTTGCCAATACCTCAGTATGAGCCTCATCCGCATAAATCGTGGTGTCGTCCAAGCCGGTACGAGCTGCAGGCCACAAGCCGATCACGCCATGAGCCTTCAGGCGTTTTTCGCTGATAATTCGTTTCAGAATAGCCTGTGCATCGGAGAATAAGTTGCGTGCCGCCTCACCAACAACTTCATCTTGCAGAATGGCAGGGTATTTTCCCGAGAGTGACCACGAAATGAAAAATGGCGTCCAGTCGATATATTCGATCACGCTTTCCAGTGGGTAATCACGCAGCACTGTGATGCCGGGCTGTTTTGGAATGGGCGGCACATAGCCAGACCAGTCCGGTTTAAAGCCCATATCAACCGCTGCTTCATAAGCCAGTCGCTCTGCTTTTGGCTTGCGGTTGGCATGACGAATGCGTACTTCTTCGTATTCACCCTTACGACCAGCCACAAAGTCTGCCTTGAGATCCTTGCTTAGCAAAGAGGTGGCCACACCAACAGCACGGGATGCATCCGCCACATAAATCACAGCATCGTTTTTGTATTGGGGCTCTACCTTCACGGCGGTGTGTGCCTTAGAAGTAGTTGCTCCGCCAATCAGTAACGGCACATGAAAGTCTTGACGCTGCATTTCACGCGCCACATGAACCATCTCGTCCAGTGAGGGTGTAATCAGACCCGAAAGACCGATGATGTCGACATTTTCCTTTCGCGCCGTTTCCAAAATCTTGTCGGCCGGCACCATGACACCCAGATCAATAATGTCGTAACCGTTACATCCGAGGACCACCCCGACAATATTCTTGCCGATGTCGTGCACATCTCCCTTCACCGTGGCCAGCAGAACCTTGCCCTTGCTTTGAATCTCGCCGCCTTTTTGTGCATCAATAAAGGGCAGAAGATAAGCAACGGCTTGCTTCATCACACGGGCAGATTTCACTACCTGTGGCAGGAACATTTTGCCTGATCCAAAAAGATCACCCACCACATTCATGCCCGCCATGAGTGGGCCTTCAATTACTTGAATAGGGCGTTCGAACATCTGCCGTGCTTCTTCGGTATCTTCGACAATAAAGGTTGTGATTCCTTTAACCAGCGCATGCGCCAGTCGATCCTCAACGGACAAGCTGCGCCATTCCAGCGTTTCAATTTCTTTCTTGCTGCCGTCACCCTTGTACTTTCCGGCAATATCCAGCAAACGCTCGGTACCATCTTCGCGGCGATTAAGAATCACATCTTCGACACAATCTTTCAGTTCTGCTGGCAGGCCATCATAAATAGCCAACTGACCTGCATTAACGATACCCATGCCCAGGCCATTGCTGATGGCGTGATACAGAAATACCGAGTGAATAGCTTCTCGCACGGGCTCATTGCCACGGAAGGAGAAAGAGACGTTGGATACGCCGCCTGAGCTTAATGCGTGTGGAAGATTATCGCGGATATAGGCACAAGCATTGATGAAATCGACAGCATAGTTGTTGTGCTCTTCGATACCCGTTGCCACCGCAAAGATATTGGCATCAAAAATGATGTCTTCTGCCGGAAAGCCTACCTTGTCGACCAGCACATCATAAGAACGTTTGCAGATTTGTGATTTACGCTCAAAGGTATCGGCCTGACCTTTTTCGTCAAACGCCATCACTACAACGGCTGCGCCGTAGCGCATACACAGCCGTGCCTTAGCAATAAACTCCTCTTCTCCCTCTTTTAGAGAGATAGAGTTCACAATTGGTTTTCCTTGTGAGCACTTCAGGCCCGCTTCAATGATTTCCCACTTTGAGGAATCGATCATTAACGGTACGCGTGAAATATCTGGCTCAGAGGCAATTAGCTTTAAAAAGAGTTCCATGGCAGCAAGGGAGTCGAGCATCCCTTCATCCATGTTGATATCGATAACCTGTGCGCCACTTTCAACCTGCTGACGCGCAACGACCAAGGCCTCGGAGAAATTTTCTTCCTTGATAAGGCGGCGAAACATGGCCGAGCCTGTCACGTTGGTACGTTCGCCTACATTCACAAACAGTGATTCGCGCGTGATGTTAAATGGCTCCAGGCCAGACAAACGACAGGCGGGTGCAATATCTGGAATCTGACGACGAGGGTGACGGGCAACTGCATCCGCAATTGCTTTGATGTGCTCTGGTGTTGTACCGCAGCAGCCACCCACAAGGTTTAAAAATCCTGAGGCCGCAAATTCTTCAATAATGGCCGACATCTGCTCGGCGGTTTCATCATATTCACCAAAGGCATTAGGCAGGCCGGCATTAGGGTGAGCGCTGACAAAGGTATCCGCCTTACGAGACAACTCTTCCACGTATTGGCGTAGTTCAGTGGCTCCAAGCGCACAATTAAAGCCAATACTAATAGGCTTGGCATGTCGCACTGAGTTCCAGAAGGCTTCCGCAGTCTGACCTGATAGGGTACGGCCGGAGGCATCCGTGATGGTGCCGGAGATCATGATCGGCAGCTCAACGCCGCTCTTCAAAAAGTATTCCTGCACCGCAAAAATAGCGGCCTTGGCATTCAGTGTATCGAATACCGTTTCGATCATGATGATGTCGGCGCCGCCTTCAACCAGGCCAGCAGTGGCTTCGTAGTAATTCTCCACCAGCGCATCAAATGTAACATTACGAAACGCAGGGTTGTTTACATCGGGTGATAGAGAGCACGTGCGAGAGGTTGGGCCGAGTACACCAGCCACAAAGCGGGGACGATCCGGTGTTTTGGCCGTCCAGGCATCTGCGGTTTCACGCGCTAGGCGGGCCGCTTCCCGGTTCAGTTCAAGAACCAAGTCTTCCATGCCATAATCAGATTGCGACACTCGCGTTGAATTGAACGAGTTAGTTTCCAGCAGGTCAGCACCCGCCGCACAATACGCATCATGAATGCCACGAATGATGTCCGGCTGGGTTAATACCAGCAGGTCGTTATTGCCCTTAACGTCTCGATGCCAGTCAGCAAAGCGTTCACCCCGAAAGGCAGCTTCTTCCAGCTTGTGGCGCTGGATCATGGTACCCATGGCACCATCAATAATTAGGATGCGGCTATCGAGCTGGGCGCGGAGTAGGGCAGTACGTTCGGCGTGAGTCATGTGATTTTCTGGAAAGTAACAGGAAAAAAATTTGCGAAATTCTACCAGAGAATGTCGGCAACTCGGCAGGAATAGGTATAATGCCAGAATACCCGACTAAAACGCTAGGAATTACCCATGGCTGATAGTGCTGAACTCAAGATCACCATTACCGAAGGTGCCCAGGGATATCTGCGTGACCTGCTCTCCAAGCAGGACTCAGAGGGCATTGGTATCCGCGTTTTCGTGGAAAACCCCGGCACCCCGCGTGCGGAGTGCTGCATGGCTTATTGCACCAAGGGAGAAGAGCTGGCCGACGACGCACGCCTCGACTTTGAAGGCTTCCCCGCCTATTTCGAAGGCAAGAGTGTTCCGTATCTGGAAGACGCCGTTATCGACTACAACAAGGACCGTTTTGGTGGCCAGCTAACGTTCAAGGCCCCCAAGTCCAAGGTGCCGAGCCTCGGTGCAGATGCCAGTCTCGAAGAGCGCATCAACTTTGTGCTGTTTAACGAGATTAACCCCGGACTGGCGTCGCACAACGGTAACGTCAGCCTGTTAGAAGTGTATGAAGATGAAGAGCATGGCCTGACAGCGGTGCTCAAGTTTGGCGGTGGCTGCCAAGGTTGCTCAGCGGTAGACATGACCCTCAAGCAGGGCGTAGAGACCACGCTCAAGGCACAAGTCCCTGAAGTGAAGCGAGTGACGGATTCCACGGATCACACTCAGCGTGATAACGCCTACTACAAGTAATCGGGTGCATGCATCCCGGTCACAAAAAAGCCCGCTAACTCAGCGGGCTTTTTCATAAAGCGTCTAATCAGGTTCATAAAGCGTCTAGTCAGACGCTTAGCGAGCCTGAACCTTAACGAACAACACGCTTACGCTTCGGCAGCACATCCTTCAACTGCGCATGCATTTTGCGCACAGCGGTTTCAGTGGTAGCCCAGTCGATACAGCCATCCGTAACAGACTTGCCGTACTCCAGCTGCGACAGCTCCTTTGGAATGTCCTGACGACCAAACATCAGGTGCGACTCAATCATCATGCCCACAATGGACTCGTTGCCAGCAATAATCTGCTGGCTCACGTTTTCCATGACCATCGGCTGTAGGCCTGGGTCTTTGTTGGAGTTGGCATGCGAGGCATCCACCATGATGTTTTGTGCGATACCGGCTTTTTCCAGTTCGCGCTCGGCCAGTGCCACCGATACCGCATCATAGTTAGGCTTACCATCACCACCGCGCAGCACAACATGGCCGTAAGGGTTGCCATTGGTGTTGATGATGGCGATCTTGCCGGCACCATCCATTCCCAGAAAGCTGTGTGGGTTAGACATCGACAGCAGGGCATTAATAGCCACCTTCATGCCGCCATCGGTGCCGTTCTTAAAGCCAACCGGAGACGACAGGCCCGAGGACATTTCACGGTGAGTCTGCGATTCGGTAGTACGGGCACCAATGGCCGACCACGCGATCAGATCATGCAGATACTGTGGCGACATAGGGTCCAGTGCTTCAGTCGCACAAGACAGGCCCATTTCGTTTAGATCCAGCAGCAAGCGGCGACCAATGTGCAGGCCATCCTGAATCTTGAACGAGTCATCCATAAACGGATCGTTAATCAGTCCTTTCCAGCCCACGGTGGTCCGCGGCTTCTCAAAGTACACCCGCATGATGATGTAGAGCGTATCAGCCACTTCATCTGACAGCGCCTTCAGGCGCTCGGCATATTCGTGGGCCGCTTTCACGTCATGAATGGAGCAGGGGCCTAGCACCAAGAAAACACGGTGGTCCTTGCCATCCAGAATATTGCGAACAGTCTCGCGGCCAGCCAGCACGGTATTGGCCGCTTTCTCAGAAAGAGGCATCTCACGCTTGAGCGCTTCGGGAGTAATCAGGAGTTCGACGGAACGTATATTTACGTTCTCGATACGGGAATCAGCCATCACAGAGTCCACTAATGCAGCGAAAAGAAGTCGATTCTAGTGAAAATTGTGAGTGATGCCCATGTATACAGAAGGCTCAAACAAGGTTTTCGTGCCGAATTCGTGTGATTTTTGACCGGTTGAAGTGGCGACTAACGAATCCGTGGACTATTCTCACCGGGTAATCATTGCCATGCCTTTTATAACCAAAAGGCAGTATACGTGCCGGAGAGGACATGAAACTGCAGCAACTGCGTTATATCTGGGAGGTAGCCCATCACGACCTGAACGTGTCCCAGACCGCCCAAAGTCTGTTTACCTCCCAGCCCGGGATCAGCAAACAGATCCGCCTGCTTGAAGATGAGCTGGGGGTCGAGATCTTTTCCCGCAACGGCAAGCACTTAACCCGAGTGACACCTGCCGGACAGGCAATATTAGCCATTGCCGGTGAGATTCTGCGCAAGACAGAAAGTATTCGTCAGATTGCTCAAGAATATACCGATCAAAAGCGTGGTCATTTATCGATTGCCACAACGCACACGCAGGCACGTTATCGCTTACCCTCGGTGATTGAAGGCTTTGTTAAACGCTTTCCCGATGTGACCCTGAACATGCATCAAGGCAATCCACAGCAAATCGCCGAGATGGCCGCAGACGGTACCGTCGAGTTTGCAATTGCCACCGAGGGCATGGAGCATTTTTCTGATTTAGTAATGCTGCCGTGCTACCACTGGAACCGTACCGTAGTGGTGCCAAAGGGCCATCCACTCGCCAACGTAAAACGTCTGACGCTGGAAGATGTGGCCAGATATCCCATCGTCACGTATGTGTTTGGCTTTACCGGACGCTCCAAGCTTGACGCTGCCTTTCAGGCGCAGGGACTTACACCGCACGTAGTGTTTACTGCCACCGATGCCGATGTCATCAAGACGTATGTACGCTTAGGGATTGGCATAGGCATTATTGCCAGCATGGCATTCGAGCCAGAAAAAGATGGCTCAGACTTAGTAGCCCTTGATGCCAGTCATCTGTTTGACAGCAGCACAACCAGCATCGGCTTTCGCAAAGGCACTTTTTTGCGCGGGTTTATGTACGACTTTATGAAAGCATTTGCACCTCACCTTACGCGCGACCTGGTGGATGCGGTCGTGCAAACGCACACACAGGAAGAGCGAGAGGCGTTGTTTAAAAACGTCGAGCTGCCGAGGCTCTGAAAAAATTAGCAGATGATTTTAGAGTCTCTGAATATTAAAAAGCCCTCACATAGAGGGCTTTTTAATTTAACTGGAATTTAAAAGATTGAGCTGACGAATTAAAGCTAGGCTGTCAGTTCAAAGAAAGTCGAGATCAGGGTTGTTCTGTAAGAGCTCTTTAAGCTCGTCTTTTTCTTCTACAGGCAGGGCGAGCACTTCTTTCACAAACTGTAAGTAAATCGTATACACCTTGCGGCTACCGTCATCGTGCGTCACTACAAAGAAAGGTGCCTGCGTAACCCCTAATTCTGCCGCCAGAAGCATGCCGTCAGACCACGGGTCGCGCTCATCCGCGACCAGAATTTCATTCATGAGTCGAAGCTGGTCGCCTTTCTCCATATACCCCAAAACTTCCCCGCACTTTTTGCAAGGAGAGCCATCGCGCAGAATTTTCTTCACCATCGTTATTTTCATGTTGACGCTCCATTGTTAAAGCTGCTTGACGGTGAAATTAAAGCGCCACTCGATAGCCCACGGAATAAATTAGTTTTTCAGATTAACGATATGCAAGCCGCATTCTTTTTTGGTGGATTCTTCCCACCACCAGCGGCCTTCGCGTTCATGTTGCCCCGGTAGCGTCGGACGAGTGCAGGGTTCACAGCCAATGCTCACAAAGCCTTTTTCATGCAGCTCGTTATAAGGCACCTCAAAGGCACGAATATACGCCCACACATCCGCAGAGCTCCAGTTGGCCAGCGGGTTAAACTTTGCCAGTAAACGCTCTGGTGTAGAAAACGCTTTATCGGCTTGGGCCACAGGCACCGCCATACGCGTGCCAGGGCTCTGATCTTTGCGCTGTCCGGTAATCCAAGCATCCAGCGTGGCCAGCTTCTTGCGCAGCGGCCCTACCTTGCGAATGGCGCAGCACTCCTGATGCGTGTCCTGATAAAAGCTGAACAGCCCTTTTTCATTCACCAGCTTTTCTACTGCCGCCGCCTCTGGAAAGCACACTTCGATGGTAATGCCATAGTGCTGGCGTACCTTATCGATAAAGCGGTACGTCTCGGCAGGCAAGCGACCGGTATCCAGGGTAAACACCCGAAAAGGGCGACCCGTTTTGGCGGCCATATCGATCAGCACCACGTCTTCGGCACCGCTAAACGAAATGGCGATATTGTCGAATTCGGTTAGTGCCAGCTTGATGATTTCCTGAGGCGTTTTGCTGTCAAACTCGGTGGCCCAAGTGGCCAGAGTGCTTTCGTTGATAGGCATGAAGGTATCCGTGAGTCCCGCAGTTCGCCCGCAGAGTGGCGTATGGAGTAGGGCTGATGTGCCAGATTGTATCAGAAGCGCTTTAAGCCTCTATATAAGATGTAGTTGCGTTGATATATCCAAAAACAGGGGTGCAGGTACGGGCCCGGATTGCCTCGTCATTCTCTAAAAGGTAGAGTTGCGCCGCATTTTCAATCAATTATTTTAGGGGTGTGTTATGGAAATTGTCTGTCTGGATCTGGAAGGTGTACTGGTCCCAGAGATCTGGATCAACTTTGCCAAACGCACCGGCATCAAAGAACTGGAAGCCACAACCCGTGACATCCCAGACTATGACGTGCTGATGAAGCAGCGTCTGCGCATTCTGGACGAGCATAACCTTGGCTTGCAGGATATTCAGGCAGTAATTGCCGAGATGGGGCCACTGCCAGGCGCACCAGAGTTTGTGGAATGGGTGCGTGAGCACTTTCAGCTCATCATTCTTTCAGACACCTTCTATGAGTTTGCTCATCCCCTGATGCGTCAGTTGGGCTGGCCCACCATCATGTGCCACAAGCTGGAAGTGAACGAGGCAGGGCGCATCACCAATTACCTGCTGCGCCAGCCAGACCAAAAGCGCATGGCCGTAAAGTCCCTGCATGCCCTTAATTACAAGATAGTGGCCGCGGGCGACTCCTATAACGACACCAATATGCTCTCCGAGGCAGATAAGGGCATTCTGTTTGACGCCCCCGCCAACGTGATACGGGAGTTTCCACAGTTTCCGGTGACCACTACCTATGAAGAGCTCAAGAATGAAATACGGGCCTGGTCACCACGCAATATTGGCTGAGCCAGTCAATGTAACTAAGTGATGTATTTTTGTACGGCCCGGCCTTCTTCTAGAAGGTCGGTGCCACTTAAATTATTTAAAATAATAATAAAAACAGATACTTAAGTGATTTATCGCGCCATGTCAAACGCCAACCAGACATCATGGGTGACATTTATTGACCGGCGAGTCAGTTCATTCTCTTGTGCCTTGCCTCTGTTCCAGCATATAACGCATGTTGTGAAATGAGTGTCGTCTGTCCACAGCACCTGTCGTAGCACGACAGTGGGTATAAAGTGGCAGTCAGGCCTCCCTACAAAAATAAAAAACAGCCAAAAGGGACATAACAATAGCCCTTTGGAGATCACATGACGTTTATTACGCCCAAGCCTGTTTCGAATAACCGCTCCCTCGGCGCCCTTAGTGCTGGGCGCATAAAAGGTATTGCCCTCAGCTTGGCGCTAGCGTGTTCAGCACCGGCCTTGGCCATGCAAGAGTTAGGTGATGCCGACCTGAGTGATGCCACGGGTGAGGGTATTGCCATCGTTCTGAATGATTTTGCGCTGAAGTTTGGCCCAACCAGTTATTTCGAGCTAACGGGTGCAGATGAAGCCGTTGGGGTTAACGAACTGGGTGGTGCAGGGTTGGTGAACCGCCGTGGCGATTTGCGTTGGTACGGTATTTCCTACACCAGCGGTAATCGTGCCGCGGCCTCGGTAGGGCAGGCATGGAGCGGCCCATGCTCCAACGGTATTCTTAATTTGGGCTGCCCACTGGGTGGCAATATTGCAGGCTTGGCCCCTCACGATAACCCGTTAATCCTGCGTGCCTTCGACTATGTCGGTACCACGATGACGGGTACAACAAATGCTACACGCTCGGTTATTGAGTTTCTTTTTCCCTCCAAGCACGAGCGTTACCGCTTTGCATTCTGGGGTGAAATTAATGTGGGTACCGGCACTACAGCAGGTGCCGGTACTAACGCCCCCAGTACAATTGGTAATGGTTCCGACAAGCTACAGATGCAAAATATCTGGAGCAATATTGATCAAAGTGGCACGGTCATTCGCCTGTTCCAAACAACGACCGGCAGTAACGACACGCTCGGCCTGCAGTACATCAACCGCTTTTCAGCCGATATCCGCATGAGTGTGGCGCAACGTATTTCCAGTCCGGATACCTTGGGCCAGACCCCAGAGTTTGATGACCGTGAAGGCTTGTATATGGGCGACTTCCGTATCTTTATGCCACAGGGTGCACTGCACTATCAGGCCATTGTGGTGGACGATGTGGCGGTGGGCAATGGCAACTTTCAGATCAAATTAACCCAGCTACCTAATATTGCATCCGTGTATAACGAAGCCTATGGCCGAACGATTACAACTGACCCTACCGGTGGATATGATCGTACCAAGATTGGCTTGAGCAATAGTGCCTATAACCTTACCCATGGCTATGTGCGCATGGGCGATTGGACCGCCACTCACAGGCCTAATGTTAATGCTCCACTAGCTGATGCCTGCAACGCCGCAGGTACTTGCTACCCCTATAATATTGGCGCGATTGGATTTGACACGCAGGATGCGCCTATTGGTGGTTCCACCAGAGCGATGCAAAGTGAAATTGTTGGCGGCGCTTGTATGCAAGACAAAACTTCTTGCACCAAAAATTCGCCGTATGACACGACTGATGGCGTGTTTTTCGTGGCGGCCCCAGGTGAACGCTTCACGGTGTTCAATGTTTCACCCAACTATATGTCTGACCCTGCGGGTGGATTTCTCGACCCGGATCTCAATGAAAACAATATCTTGAATAACACGCCGTCAGGCACATATGCCGCTAGGCCCATCTCCAGACTGAGCACAATCAATCT